>Ga0256405_10005676_pt1 | contig 21117 bp, 18 predicted proteins | sample RumenRJG_02DNA_FD_189096 | JGI IMG/M metagenome (GOLD analysis project Ga0256405, IMG submission 189096) | Bovine rumen microbial communities from Lethbridge, Alberta, Canada - RJG_02 | ecosystem: Host-associated > Mammals > Digestive system > Stomach > Rumen | place: Canada: Alberta... | reverse complement strand
GAAATTGTCCGGATTTGTCCCACTCGCCGCGCGATGATCTGAAATATCAATCTTTCTTGACAAGGCGATAATAGGAGGCGGGAAAAGCCCTCTTAACAGGAGCTGGAAAATGACGAATCACCGTAATAGCCGTTTCTCTGGCTATATGGGCAATTGATTAAGTTGTAGATGCTCATATAAACCTCCTTCCCAATCGGGAAAAACATCGGGAAGAGGGCGAAGAAGGCGCCTATGGCGGCAAAGATAGATGCGGAAGAGCCGCAAAAGAGGAAGGCAAGGATCGCGAATAGACGTTTGAACCTTATGGTCAAGGGGGCCGACCCCATGTGCCTGCCGCCTTTCTTCCTCACCCTCTCTCGGCCGCATCGGCGCAGAAGAGGACGCGAAGATGACGAAGCGAAATCCTACGATAACGAAAGGAAATACAATCATGAAGAAAAGACTTTTATCCCTGACGGCCATTTCCCTTTTGGCTTTTGCCTTGTGTTCCTGCGGTGGCAACAAAGAAGACAAAACCGCCGAAGAGACCATGTCAAAGGAAGGCTACCAATTAAACCAAACCGTCATCTTGAGCAGGCATAACATCCGCTCACCCTTAAGCGAGAAAGGATCCTTGTTGGAAAGGATGACGCCCCATTCTTGGCATGATTGGTCCTCCGGGACAAGCGAATTGACCTTAAAAGGCGGCGTGCTCGAAACCCAGATGGGCCAGTATTTCCGGAAATGGTTGGAAAAAGAAAAGCTGTTCCCGCTGAATTACCATCCTGCGGACAATGAAGTGAGGATCTATGCCAACGCAAAGCAACGGACGATCGCGACTAGCAATTATTTCTCCTCGGGCTTGCTTCCTAGCTTCGATGCCGACATCGAAGTCCACGTCCCTTTCGATACCATGGATCCGACGTTCAATCCCCAGCTGACCTTCGCTTCCCCCGCCTACAACAAAGCCGCAGAAGAGCAGATCAGGAGCCTGTTTCAAAACGACATCGACCATTTGAAAGACAATTATGAATTGCTAAACAACGTCATCGATTTCCGGGATTCCGAAGCCTATAAAAGCAAGGAGGTCCTCGACTTCAAAACCGATGACCTCGCCCTCATCTTCGAAACGGGCAAAGAACCCACGATGAGCGGTTCCTTAAAAATCGGCTGCACCGTCAGCGACGCCTTGACGCTGCAATATTACGAGGAACCCGACGCGAAGAAGGCGGCCTTTGGCCATGACCTTTCCTTCGAGCAATGGAAGGAGCTTTCCAAAATCAAAGACGTCTATGGGGATGTCCTGTTCAGCGCCCCTTTGGTCAGCTATAACGTCGCCCATCCCTTGCTGGAGGAAATCAAGGGAGAACTTAGCGACGAAGAACGGAAATTCACCTTTTTATGTGGGCATGATTCCAACATCTCCTCCGTTCTTTCGAGCTTGGAGGTGAACGATTACGTTTTGCCTTCCTCCATCGAAAGCAAAACCCCGATTGGCTCCAAGGTGGTGTTCAATTCATTCGCCGATGCTGACGGCAACAACTATTATGGGATCAACCTCGTCTATCAAAGCGCTGCGCAGCTAAGGGATAACTCGATGCTTGATTTGGAGAACCCGCCCATGATCGTCCCACTAAGCCTTAAGGGGATGACCGCCAACAAGGATGGCCTATACCGCAAAGAGGACATTCTTGGCCGCCTCGACAAGGGTATTTCGAAATACGCGGAAATCGTTTCCCTTTACCGATAAACGCAACTGGCGCGGAAAATAGGCCGGTGATGTGAAGTCCTGACCTATTATCCAAACCATCGCGGAGGTAACGGCCAGTGCCTTATTCGAATGATTTGCGTTAAATTTGGAATTCAACTCCAAATATTACGGAGCATCCGGGGAATACTTTTACCTTCAGGTCGCCCGGACGATTTATGGCGAAGAGGACGAGAAGGGAGTTGATCGAACGCAAGAGAGGAAATGCCGCTCCCTAGAGCAAATTCAAGACAACTATCCAAAATATATCTTGTCGTTGGATTATCTATTGCAAAGGAGAAGCGGGATCTTTCACAAAAACATCGTTGATCTGATGTCGAAAAACGAGGGTTTTACGGGACTAAATTAGAAATTGTCCGAATTCGTCCCACTTGTCGTGCGATTATTCGATAGATCAATCCTTTTTGGCAAGTTTTCCATCATTTTGCGCTTAACAGATATTGTAATCAGGGATGTCTTTTCGTGTTTAAAGCCCCAGACCATAATAGAGTAGAAGACCGGAAGAAGGTCGCGTCCCATGTCTAAAAAGGAATACTCCACATGAGGAGGAATCTCGTTAAGCTGTTCCGGAACGATCAGGCCGTCTTTCTCCAGGCCCCAAAGGGTATTCGTGAGCATCGTATTTGTAATTCCGGGCAGATCTTTCTTTAACTCACCAAAGCGCATCCATTGATGCAGAATTCATTGAGCACCTGTGTTTTCCATTTTCCCTGCAGCATAATGAGAAGTTGGGTGACCGGGCAGTTTCCATCTTATGTTAGAATGCCGGTCCTTACTTTTTCAAGATATTCTTCATAAGACATATATTCGTTCATCACAACACCTCGGTATATTTTTTGCTACTATGTACAAACTTCTGCGTACTTGAACAAATTCTCTATAGCAAGAATAATTTTTATACCAGGAAAGTCAAAAAGGAATTCAGATAATGAATGTAGAGAAATTTGAAGTAGCAGAAAAAGAGGCGACCCTATACCATTCGAAGGAATCGGGAAGCCCTCTGATCATATTAAATAACTATGCCGGCGACGGGGAATCCGTTATGGAAGCGGTGGGGGAACTGGAAGAAAAAGACTTCAACCTCCTTTGCGTCGGGAAGCTTAAATGGAATCATGATATGACGCCCTGGTATTGTCCACCGATGTCACCGCAGGACACGCCCTGTACAGGCGGAGCGGATGAATACCTAAGGCTCCTTCTGAATGACATCCTTCCGAAGTGTTTAAGAAGGGTGAACGGAACACCCTCTCATATCAGCATAGCGGGTTATTCTCTTGCGGGACTTTTTGCATTGTATGCGCTGTATCAAACGGATGTATTTGAGCGTGCAGCAAGCATGTCGGGATCTCTATGGTTCCCGGACTTCAAGGAATATGTGTTTTCACATGAAATGAAGAGAAAACCGGAGAAAATCTATCTTTCCCTGGGGGATAAAGAGGCTAAGACGAGAAACCGGTACCTGAAGGCAGTGCAGGAAAAAACCGAAAGTATAGCGGCACATTTCCGGGAAGAAGAAATTGATGTGACCTTGGAGATGAACCCCGGCAATCATTTCAAGGATGCCTCACTCAGAAGCGCCAAAGGCATCCTGGCAATTATTTGAGGAGGAAAGAGAAATATGGAAAATACGATATACGGTCTGTTCCAGGAGACAGTCAATAGATACAGAAACAACCTGGCAATTATCGAAAACAAGAGAACGATGACCTTTGGCGAACTCTCTGACATGGTGGATATGATCGCGGACAGCTTTCCGGATCATACGAAATCAGTTGGGATCGTGATGCGGCACGTGGTGGAAATGATCGCGTCGATCCTGGCCGTACTTAAGACCGGAGCCATATATGTTCCGGCTGAGCCGACTTTTCCGACGCCCTGCTCGCACCTCTCGTAGCCGAGGAAGGCGGTGAGCTCATGGCCCATGATCTGGTTCACGGCCGACTCTTATCGCCTCCTTTATGGCGTCGCCGATGCTGATTTCCCCCTTGCCTTCAGTATTGTCTAACGCGGCGAGCAGCGTTTGTGTTAAATTATCCATGCAGGATCCCTTTCTTGGTTTGAGCGTCAAGATTATGGAATCCTGCTTTCCGTTTTGCAATTATTCGACGGCACGACCCCCTAGGGGGTCATTGTGAACCATCCCTTCATTTCATTCAGGAATGTTTACACAATGTTTCGGATACTCCCTTTTTTGATTTCTTTGGCTGATAATTGGAGGATTTCAGAGAAAAAATAGAGTAAAACAGCCTGCCCTGTATATACAGAAGTTATGCTTTTTCTAAGAAAACGCGATTGACAAATTTGTTAATTGTGTTTTGGATATGCCTTTAGGAGTGCTTTCCTGTATGAACAATTGTCCCGTATTAGTCTATGGAAAGGAATCAGTCTTCTGATTAGAAATTTATCTAACACCTTATCTAACACCTTATCTAACACTTTCGCTATAAAGCGATTATAATATACGCAGCTCAAGGAGGCTTTTGCGATGGATTACAATGAGATTGTGCGTGATCTTATTGCTAGAGATGAGGAAGAATGGTTTGAATTTAAAGTCAATTGGTTCAACAAAGAAGAGGTTGGTATGTATATTTCCGCTCTTTCGAACGCCGGCGCGATGGCTGGTAAGTCTTTCGCTTACATGGTTTGGGGCATCGAGGACGAAACACATGTCATTAGTGGAAGCAATGTGAAGTTTCATTGTGATTTCAAGGGCGAACCATTTCAGAATTATCTCGCAAGGAACCTGTCTCCCTCAATAGCGTTTGAGTTCAAAGAATTGGAGATGGAAGGCAAACGCATTGTGCTTTTGATAGTGCCCTCGGCGCATAAGGTACCCACTTCCTTTGGAAAAGTACGTTATGGCAGAATCGGATCCAGCATCGCTAATCTAGAAAAATATCCAGAACGGGAGGGACTGCTTTGGAAGGTTTTGCTCACGGGCTATCCGACGATGATAAATACGGAATCTCCCGTTCAGAATCTCACCTTCAATCAGCTTAAGGCCTATTATCTCGGAAAAGGGCTACTTTTTAACGACGAAGTCTTTCGCGTGAACATGCACCTTTTGACCCCCGATGGGAAATACAACATGCTTGCTTGTTTTCTTGCCGATAATGGGGAGATACCCGTAAGGGTGTCCATGTTTTCGGGGAAGGACAAATCCGCTTCATTATTCTCGGTCAAGGAATTTGGAAACCAAAGCCTTGTGTCTGTCATCGACCGTATTATAGATTATGCGAATTCAATCAATATCCCAAAAGCGGTGGAGCACTTAAACACAGGGACAAGAGAAGACATCCCCCTCTTTGACCAAGAGTGTTTTAATGAGGCAATCAAGAATGCCTTTATCCATAACTATTGGCTTAGGAAAGTCGCTCCCATGGTCACTTTTTTTGAGGATCGAGTCGAGATAACGTCCTTTTCCCATTTGGCTCCGAACCAAACTTTGGAAGGCTTCTACCGTGGCCACAGCATACCCGTAAACGAAGAGCTCTCTTCCATCTTTTTAGCGACCCATTTAAGCGAAAGGACGGGGAAGGGCAATCCTCTCATCGTTTCTCGGTTTGGCAGAGGAGCCTTCGAAATCACGGATGCCTCAATCAAGGTCACTATTCCTTACAATTGGGAGCGTCGATTTACTGAGACGTTAGATAAAGCGTTAGATAAAGCGTTAGATAAATTGACAAAAGCCGAAACCAAAGTCCTCAAAGCGCTCGCGGAGAATCCGACGGCTTCCCAACCTGAGATTGCCAAGGCCGTTGGTGTGGGAACGACGACGGTGCAAAAGGCCATCGTTAAACTAAAGAAAATCGGCGTCTTAAAACGCCAGGGTTCGAATAAAAACGGCTTTTGGGTGGTTTCCAACCGCGATTAGAAGCTGCGCCATATCTTATCCATCCTTGCTTTACCCCTCACCCTCAAGAGCAAACGAGACGATATTTAAGCGTGCCTTTAAATGACATATTATAATTTTAGATCGCAAAGTAAAACTTTGTGAATTGCTTGGAAAAATGGTGAATTGACGAACCAAAAAACAGGAATTGGTGGTCCTATGATGTGAATTGGGGATTTGGAAGAGACCGCTCACGCGATAACCAAATCCAAAGGTTACCCCAAGAAGGCGAGAGTTCCCTCATCAGGGTTGCCGACGTATTCTTACACAAGACGTTCTCGAACGCGGACGTCGCATCGACGTTATCTTGCTCCGTTAATACGGCGATAAACTATATAAAAAAGGCTTCGTGACGAGTGCGGTCTGATCGAACCGGTCAGAGGTTTCGGCAAATGTCATTATCTGTTTAAGAAATAAGGTGGACGTGCTCAAAGATAGTCTTTTTGAGGGCACAAAGACATATTTCAAAGTCTGCTAAGGAAAACGGGATTGCATATACGGAACCGAAACGAATTCCGGGTTTAGAGTAAAAAATAACATATCCTCTTTTGAACAAGTGTGCTGAGAGATGGCGATTAATCGGACTTTTTCTGTTCCTTCCGTAAAAATCCCTGTATTTTACCGTTTCTTTTGTGGAAATCGTCTCCGCGAAGCTGCACGCGAAAGAAGCGGTCCGAAAGGCCGTCGAATAAAAGATCGGTAAGTTCGGGAAGTCTGACATCATGGAATTCTGTCCGAGCCTTTCGAGCAGTTCGATCGAAGCCTCACTCAAATCGCCATGCGCGGAAGGCTTCATCGAGAAGCGGGGCGGAGGCCGTTCTGCTTTCTACATTAGGAAAGTCTAATCTCCCAAAACTGTATTGATATTAGGAGATTGCTTGCGGAGTTGGGAGAATAATCCCTTAGTTTTCCTTATTCCCCAATAGGATTTTGAGGGCCAACTTTGCGTCGGTCTCGCATTCATCGATCCGCGTTATATCTTATAAGGGCTCCAAATGGGGGTTTATTTCCATTAATGATCCCAAAATATTAAGGGCAAATATTTGAATTAAGGGCAAATCACATGGGAAAGTGTGGCGAAGATAAGAATAATAGGATCGTGGCTAAGGGAAGAGGCTTGGGGATTTTTGATGCGAAAACTTGATCTATGTTTTAATGATCGTTTTGTGGAGCGGCCTCGTTCGTGTTTGGATATAGCACAAGGGAACTTAATAACGATGAATAGATATGGAAGTGTTGTTCTGCTCTTCCTGGAAAATAGGCGTTTAGATTCGCTAGAGTATCATATTGGGTATTCATGAACATGCCATGGTCACCGATGGTCGTATCATAGACCTCAAAATAACCGGAATAGGCATCATAACCACCATCCCCCGCGGAGAACCAGTTGGTCGCTTCAAAATAGACAATAGGTATGCCTGCATCTTTAAATGGCACATGATCAGAAGCATCTAATGTGGTAGGGGAATAGACCCTTAGGTGATTCGGCGAATCATGATTCTTGGTCCATGGGTTCGTGTAGAACGTATTCTCTGCTATTTCTGGCCCAGTGCCGTGCAAAGCGAAATAGCCATCAAGATCATCACTGTCCCACATATTAAAACCAAGGTTGATTGCCTTTGCGACGGCAAGGTTATAGGCCTCTAGCTGCGTGATATTTCCACTAGAGGACTGGTTTCCGCCGTAGATATTGGGATAATCGCCAAAAGCAATCGAATCGATATTGATCATGAAGGCGATGGCGGAGGGATCCTCTAAGGCATTCACATAGGCGATAGAGCCATACTCTCCGACTTCTTCGCAATCAAAGAAGACGATATCTAAATCATAGTAGGGAGTGATGCCTGCAATTCCTTCAGCAACGCCTAATAACAAAGCGATGCCTGAACCATTATCGCCCACGCCATCGCCATCATAATGGGCACCTAGCACAACGCGCTTTGTGTGAGAGATGCCGGCAATGCGGCAAACCACATTCGCTGCGGATTTGCGTCTATAGGTGAAGGATTGCTCGAAGACATTGCTGTAGCCAGCATTTGCCAAAACATTCTGGATATATGCTTTTGCATCATTATGGTCATTATTGCTAACACCATTGATATCCCTATCCGTAAGGTTTGTGCCGATATAATTTAGATGCGTCATGCATTGCGGCGAGAAATCAAAGCGTGTGGCAGGATCTTCCTGCTGCGATGTTATCGAGCAACTTGTGGATGGTAATGAAGTAATAGACTCTTCTATTGTGGATGAATTCATTGGAGGATTAGAAACAGTGGTTGTTTCCATAGATATATAAGAAGTGGACTCTAACATGGGAATCGAGTCCGCGTTCGCGCAGGAAATAATCAAGGGAGATAGCAGTGTTAGAAATAATAGGATACGGTTTTTCATGGTCCAAACTTTATCATAGATCGAAATGCAAATCATCTTATAGGTCGATTTTTTTGATAATAGCTCCTTCATCCATCTTCGCGTTTAGATGCATAAAATAAGCGGGTTTTAGCATGTTTTTTGCAAAACCTCGGTTGTTAGGCAATAAGATAGTTGAGGATTACTTTAAATGATTATGTTGTTAACAAAAGAAGATTCATAAGCATTGAAAAACCATTTTTATCATCATGCTATTTTGGTGTTGGGAAAGTATATTGTAAGTGGCCTATGGGAAACCTCGAGGGCTATCAAAGCGCCGACAGTTACGTCGGTTTTATTTTTGATAGATATCATTAATGACTGAATGCTTTTTAAGAAAAACCAACCATGTAAAGATCGCAATTTGCGATCTCAAGATCAACTTGTGTGCCATTTTGACACCGCAAGTGTTTCTGGTTTTTTATCAGCACCTTTTATGTAATTGACAAGTGGGCATAAATCGAACCAAGTCTATTTCCAATGTATTTATGATATTGGTTCATGTTCAATAACAACTTGAGGTCACAATTTGCAACCTCAACTTTTCCTTGGCTTTAGCTAATCCAAATCTAATAGATGGTTTGTACTTCCACATATCTCCAACAAAACCCAGTTTTGCAAAGATCGCAAATTGCGACCTTTACGGATGAATTAAGCAATCAATGAATGAAGTCACAATTTGTAACATCGCTTGAATTTGGTGCAATGAGTTTTACGAATATCACTTTATTACTTGCTGATTTGCATAGAGATTCCTTTTTTTCTAGGAGTGGCCACAATGAACGACCGCGATACCGAACGTTCCAAGAACTTTTTCGTATAAAATTTGCAGTTTCTTGCAAGTTTTTTTGCAAAAATTCGCTCTGTTTTAACAAACGACTGATAAGTATCCCCTGTTCCATCGCGGATGCTATAATTCTTAACGCCAAAACAAACCCATCAACCCAGACCTTTTCGGTTGGACAAGGAGATGCCTTTGTCCAGCCCGCTCAGTAGGGTTTGTTTTGGCAAATAGGTCTGAGGAGCGGGTTGGCCAAAGGCGTTTCTTTGCCTATGGACTCAAAAGAACTGAAAGCCCTATCGGACCGGATGCTGGACGACGAGGCGTCGGTGATGCTCGGCATCCTCTCCGCGAGGGAGCCCCGGCCGATCGACGAGCTCGCCGACGACGTAAGGGGGAGGCGGCCATGCCCGAATTGCGGGACCCCCATGTGGAGGAACGGCACCGACAACGGCCATCGGAAATGGCTCTGCCCCCGATGCGGCGAAACGCTGAGGTCGGGCGGGGGCGGCCCGGCCGAATCGACGAAGAAAACCGCCGCCGTTTGGCTGAGGTTCGTCGCCTGCGAGCTCCATAGGCTGACGATCCGCGAGGCCGCCGCGGCTTGCGGGATAAGCGCCACGCAGGCTTTCTACCTCCGCCATAAGATGCAGGCCGCCCTGACGGAAAGGCTAGGCCGCATCGAGCTTTCCGGGCGAGTCGAGCTCGACGGTAAGTCCTTTAGGATCAACCTCAAGGGAACCCGGCCGGGCAATATGCCAAGGGCAAGCAAGATGCGCGGAAGCGGTTCGGTAAACCCGATGCACAAGGTGATGACCCTTTGGGCGATCGACGAGGGCGACAACATGGTCGCCAAAGTCGTCGGCCTGGGACCGGAGAGCAGGGAGAAGGCCGATAGGATGCTGCCTTTCCTCAAGGGCTGCGAAACACTCGTCACGGACGACAAGAGCTGCTACGAGGCCTTCGCCCGGGAAAACGGGTTCGCCCACGTGCAGATAAAGTCGGCGGCCCATTCCGGCGGAAACGGCGAGACGATGAACGAGGTGAATTCGCTCATGTCGGACTTCGAGACCTGGTCCGCCAGATGCCGCGGCATATCCACGCGGCACCTCCAGGGCTATTTGGACCGCTTCCTGTTCCAGAAGATGCTCGGCTATGCGAAGGAAGCGCTCGACAGGCCTGGCGCCCAATTAAGGGATATCCTGGCCGAGAAAACCGTCATAGCCTGCCGCGATATATTGGCCGAGGCGATGCCGGTTGACCTCTATGAGGCCTACGGGGAATGGGGCTATGGCATCTTCGCTAAATAGCCGTTTATCAGTCGTTTGTTAAAACAGAGCGCAAAAATTGAGTTTTTTCTCCAATAAGTTAGTAGGAGAAAAAATTCCATGAACGAGATTACCAAAACAAATGTATTACTTCCTATTGATTCAGAAGAATCTATTGAGAATCGAATTTTTACAATACGCGGCGTACAAGTAATGCTAGATGTAGATATCGCTGCATTGTTTCGGGTAGACGTTAAACGATTGAACCAACAAATGAAGCGAAATCCGGGACGTTTTCCGAGGGATTTTTGCTTTCAGCTCTCGAGAGAAGACATCAGTGTGTTAAGATCGCAAATTGCGACCTTTACGGAAAAAAACCATAATCGAAAGTATTTTCCATTTGTTTATACAGAACAAGGCATCATAGCGCTTGCTGGCGTGCTTCGTTCTGGTGTCGCGGAACATATGGCCGTGGAAATATCTCGTGTCTTTGTCTCGATGCGTCGTTTCATTCTTGAAAATGGCGACATAATCCAACGGGTCGCCGAATTGCAAAGCCGACAGATCGCCTTTGAGAATGAGACGGCAAAGAAGTTTGAAACACTCTTCTCTTACGTGGATGAGAAGCGTTTTCCCAAACAAATGACATTCTTCGATGGACAGTGGTTCGATGCCTATGATTTCATCAGCGCTTTATTCGAAAAGGCAGAGATTTCTATATTATTGATTGATCCTTACTGCGACCGTCATGCGTTCATGTACTGCGCGAAGAAAAAAGCAGGCGTTACATTAAAAATCTGTCTTGGTGAACACGCAAATCTATCGGATGAAGATATCGAAGCCTTCGCAAAGCAATACGGTCCTATTACCATAAAACAGGATGTGCGTTTTCATGATCGGTATCTAATTCTCGATAGAAAGGAGTGTTACCACATTGGCACATCGCTGAATCATGCTGGCAAGCTTGTTTATGGGATATACCGGATAGAAGACCGGGGTATCATCGGGTTATTGATTCATAAATGCAGTTAGAGATTCAAAGCATGATTTTGATAAGAGAGACTATGTTATGACAACAAAAATTGTTTCTATATTTGATGAAGATTACAAGAATTGGCTTGCGTCTGTTAAGAAAGACTATAGATGTGCTCAAATCAAGGCCGCAATTAGGGTCAATACTGAATTGATTATGTTTTATTGGGCTTTGGGGCGGGATATCGCTGCTATGAAACCAGAGAAAAAATGGGGTCAAGGCTTTTATAGAACGCTTTCAAGAGATCTTCATGAATCTTTGCCTGATGCGAAAGGGTTCTCGGTCCGCAACCTTCAATGTATGAGGCAATTCTATGAATTGTTTCCATCGCTTCAAATCACGCAACAAGTTGTTGCGCAAATTAAGCCAGAACCAAATTCGAGAGAAAACAAGAAGCCCCAACAATCTATCAAGCAGCATAAATTGGCAATTACACCACAGCTTGCATCGCAAATTGTTTCGATTCCCTGGGGGCACATTTGTCTTATACTTAGCAACGTCGAGGGAGATCAAAAGAAGGCGCTATTTTACGTCAATCAAACCTTTGCGAATAACTGGTCTCGCGCTGCGCTTCTAACTTTTCTTAAATCAGACCTCTATTCTAGAAAAGGAAGGGCAATTACAAACTTCAGTCGTAGCCTTCCTGAGATTGGAGGTGATCTTGCGCAGGAAATTACAAAGGACCCTTATGATTTTAATTTCCTCACTCTGGAGGAAGGCTATAATGAGAGAAAGCTGAAGGATGCGCTCATTGATAATATTCAGCGATTCCTTATGGAACTAGGCACAGGTTTTGCTTATATGGGACGTGAATATCGCGTACAAATTGGAGATAAGGAGGAATTCATTGATTTGCTTTTTTACAACACGAGGGTCCATGCCTATGTTGTTATTGAAGCGAAAGTGGACGAATTTGAACCTCGCGATATCGGACAGGTTGGAACTTATGCCGTAGCGGTGGATCATCTTCTAAAGACAGATCGTGACGAAAAAACAATTGGCCTACTCATCTGCAGGGATAAGGATGAGATTCTTGCGCGTTATGCTCTAGAACTATCAGCACAGCCTCTCGGCATTTCATCCTTTGAACTTTCCAATTTGATACCAGAGCAGTTCCAAAATGAATTGCCTAGCATTGAACAGCTTGAAAAAGAACTCAACAGAAGGTAGTGTTTCAAAAGGCCTTGAGTCGTCACTTGCAAACGAAAAGCAATGCCAATAGTTTATTTAGTCAACTCAATGCATGGACGGCTTTCATTGAAAGCATCCTATGGTCATTAGAATATGGTATATTTATTGCATATTCGATGGACAAAGATTATGAACAAGACCATCCAAACGATTTTAACTCGAGTTAGTTGCCGTAGCTATAGCGAGAAGAAAGTGCCTGCTAGCAAAATCAAACTGATCCTAGAAGCCGGCAAATACGCTCCAAGCGGGATGAACCGCCAGGTCTGCAATATCCTATATATCAAGAATAAGAAGCTATTAGAAACTATCCGCGCTGCCTTGCAGCAGAAGTTCGGTAGAGAATGCCTTTATGGCGCTCATCATCTAGTGTTGGTGGTGGGCAATAAGAACGAGCCATTGCTCATCAAAGATGGCTCTTGCATCTTAGAGAATATGTTCATCGCTGCAAATGCCCTTAACGTCGATTCCTGCTGGATTAATCAATTAGAGGATCTCTGCGCCGATCCTGCTTATGCAAAGATCAGGAAGAAACTTGGCTTAGCAGAGGATGATTATGTCGTTGGATCCATCATCCTTGGCTATCGTAAGGAAGGGATGGACATCCCAATTAAGAATCGCAAAGACGATTTCATAAAAGTCATTTAAATCTCAAAAAGTATGCAAATCTCGATTGTTTTGATGCATCAGCAATTTACCTTGCTTCTTTAAGCATAGGATATAGAAGAAGAAAATAACGCTAGCAAGAGGAACTGCATATCTCATACGCATTATTCCTCAATCTGCCATAATAATTGACTTCTGCAGGGATATTCTATGAATCATATCTATTTTTCTATGCTAAAATAGGGACAACTAACAAGGAGATTCCCCTTATGTATGAGCCCAAGATGGAATTGACCCTGGAGCAGAAAGAGATCCTTGAAGGCAAGCAAGGCCCCGTGATGGCGAAGATCATGGAGACACTTGTCATGTTCGGCGATATCTTTCATGCGCCTAGATTGGTCAAGGTCACCCATGATGACGGACATCTAGTGACCTCTTTCGGCATCAAACTCTTGAAGCCTTTATTCTCAACGATGCAGCAGATCAACGACGCAGGCATCGTGACGAAAGGCAAATTCACCGTCGATCCACGCCCCATTGATTACGAAAACGTCAAATGCAACCTCTTGGAGAAATTGATCTTCTCCAAGATCATGTACGCGAAGCAAGAGATGTATGAAGGTCAGCTGATGAAGGCTGGATTGAAGGATAAGAACGCCTTCACCTGCGTTTCGTATCTCCCGGAGATCGGCAATACCCCAAAAGAAGGGGATATCCTTTCCTGGGCCGAATCTAGCGCAGTTGTCTTCGCGAACTCGGTATTAGGCGCTAGATGCAACCGCAATTCCGGCATGTTGGACCTTTTCGGCTCCATCATCGGCTATGTCCCGGAATTCGGCTTATTGACGGATGAAGGCAGAAAAGCCAAATGGAAGGTCATCGTCAAGACCACCAAAAAGCCAGAGGCGCAGATCCTTGGCTCCGCGATCGGCATGAAGGTCATGGAGGATGTGCCCTATGTCATTGGCCTAGACAAGTGGATAGGCAACGAAATCAACGATGAGAATACCGGCTATCTCAAAGACTTCGGCGCGGCAACCGCCTCCAATGGGGCCGTAGGCCTCTATCATATCGATGGCTTGACCCCAGAAGCCAAAAAGCTCGGTGAGAAGCTGCTCCGCGAGGACGTCCAGGAATATATCATCGATGATGATGAATTAGAACGTATCTATGCTTCTTATCCAGTGATGTGGAAGAAGCCTCAAAAGCAGGGCAATCTGGTCTTCATCGGCTGCCCGCATCTGACCTTCGCCCAGCTCAATCGCTGGACCGATGCAATCGTCGCGGGATTAAAGGAGAATGGGCGCAAGAAAGTCAAAGTGCGTACCATCATGACAACCGCCCCGGATATCGCCGAAAAGTTCAAAGCAACCCCGAAATACCAGGAATTACTAAATACCGGCGTCAAGCTGACGACCATCTGCCCATTAATGTATACGAATAACCCATTGACGAAATTCCGTAGGATCTACACCTCATCGAATAAGCTCCGCACCTATTCGACGGCAAGATACGCGAAGGACCAAGAGATCCTAGACTTCATCACCGGAAAGGAGGGCAAGTAAGATGAAACGTTTCCAAGGCAGAGTGATTGCTTCAGGCCACTATAAAGGCGAGGCAGTCGTATCGCACCAAGGCTTCAATTCCTTGGCTTCCTTCCAGAAAAGCGCATTGAAGAATGCCAAGCAAGTCATTGTCAGCGATCAAAATAACAAAGACCTCTTTGGGGTCAATATCACTGGCAAGGCACTTTGCTTGCCGATCACCATTGGCTCCACAACCGGTGGCTTGGTCATCCAAACGACCTGCCAGATGGGGATCGCCCCGGCTTGCTTCCTCTTCTCCGAGACCATTGATTCCCTCGCTGCTAGCGGCATTGTCTTGGCCCGTATTTGGGAGAATTCCGATGTCATCGCCATCGATCAGCTTGGCAAGGAATTCCTTGATAGCGTCTCTAATGGCGACCCCATCGAAGTATTAGAAGACGGCACCGTTATCTTATTAGATAAGGAGTGAAGATATGAAGAAAGCATATGAGCCCTTATTGACCCCTTGGAAGATCGGCAAATGCGAAATCAAAAACCGCATCGTCTTGACTTCCATGGGCGGCACCGATCTATTCGGATGGATGGAGATGAACCATTTTGATAAAGATGGCGCGCGTTTCATCATGGAAGTGGCGAAGAATAACGTTGGATTATGCTTACCAGGCTGCCAACCGGTCTATAATCCGATGTTTGGCCAATGGCTTTTCAAGAACAAGAGAATGTTCAATGACCTTAAAGCCTGGCTTCCAGAATTCCATAAAACCGGCGCGAAGCTCTTTATCCAATTGACGGCCGGATTCGGCAGAAGCTTCACCGTCTCCGAGATGATGGAGAAACTCTATAACAACAAAGCCTTGCGCGTGCTTGCTAAGCCAGTCATGGACTTAGATAAGATCACCGCCTCAGCCTCCCCCTCGCCCAACCGCTGGTCCGATCATCTCCCATCCAGAGAGATGACCAAAGAAGAGATCGAATATTTCATCATGGCCTTCGCAAAATCGGCGAAGATGTGCCAAGATGCCGGCGTCGACGGTGTGGAGATCCACGCTGTCCATGAAGGCTATCTACTAGATCAATTCACCTTGAAATACGTCAATAAACGCGAGGACGAATATGGCGGATCCTTGGAGAATCGGTATCGTTTCGCGATCGAGATCGTCAAAGCCATCAAGAGAGAATGCGGCGAGGACTTCCCGGTCTCTCTCCGTTATTCGGTAATTTCCAAGACCAAAGGCTTCCGCGAGGGCGCTTTGCCAGGAGAGCAATATGAGGAAGTCGGCCGTGACATGGAAGAATCCATCCAGGCCGTTAAATTGCTCCAAGAGGCGGGCTATGACATGCTCAACTGCGATAACGGCACCTATGATGCTTGGTATTGGGCGCATCCCCCAATCTATATGCCTGAGAACTGCAATCTAGCAGATGTCGAGGCCCTAAAGCCATATGTGGATATCCCACTAGTCTGCGCGGGTAGGATGAGTCTAGAAGCAGGGGCGAAAGCCGTTAAGGAAGGCAAGCTCGACGGCGTTGGCTTTGCCCGTAATTTCCTCGCTGACCCAGCATGGTTCACCAAGGTGATCCAGGATCAGGAAGAGGAGATCCGCCCATGCATCCTCTGCCATAATGGCTGCTTCAATATGTGCCATTATAAAGGCGTCCCAAATGACCAGGATCTAAGCGACTCGCTGCATTTGTCTAGATGCGCCGTCAACGCGGAGATGATGCAGTGGAAGAAACACCACATCAAAAAGACCAAGAAAGCAAAAACCGTCCATATCGTCGGAGGAGGCATCGGTGGCATGGAAGCAGCCCGTGTGTTGAAGCTGCGTGGCCATCATCCGATCATCTATGAAAAAAGCGGTGTTCTAGGCGGAACCTTCATCCCGGCGAGTAACGAATCCTACAAAGGCAAGCTTCGCATGCTACTAGATTGGTATCGCCTCCAGATCGGCAAACTTGGCATCGAAGTGCATCTGAATACCGAGATCAAGGATATCGCAGATTTCAAAGGCGAACCCGTAGTCATCGCAACAGGCTCCACCCCAAGGATATTGAAGGTCGAAGGATATGAAAAGATGATCGAAGCCTGCGACTATCTTAATGGCAAGGAAGTCGGAAATAGGGTCGCCGTTATCGGTGGAGGGCTCACCGGATGCGAAATCGCCTATGAATTAGAGCTGCAGGGCAAGAAGCCGATCATCGTGGAGATGAAGGATGACCTTGTTGCTCAAAAAGGCGTCTGCCTCGCGAATTCTAGCTACCTTAGGGAATATTTTGCCTACAAGAAGGTACCTGTATACCTAGAATCCAAACTCCATAAAGTCACCGATAAGGGCATTGTGGTGCTCGATAAAGAAGGCAAAGAAGTGGAGATCGCTTGCGATTCCGTCATCACTTCCGTTGGCTATATCCCAGCTCCATTAGTCTCTAAAGGCAAAAACGTCCGCCTCGTTGGCGATTGCTTAAGCGTCGGCAACCTTCGTTCCGTCATCTGGCGGGCCTATGAAGTGGCAATGGCGATCTAATCTTTTGCATCATCAAACCTGAGGCCCTGCTTCGTTATGGGGCCTCTTTCATGTTCGCCAAATATGCAATCCAATATTATTTGATGCACCTCATCTCGACTTGTATTAATATATATGCGCCATAAAGAGTGTGGGGAGGGACAAGCCCTATGATCCACCGGCAACTTACTCAATAGTAGCAAAGTGCCAAAGCTTGGATGATGGACCCGTTGAACTGCTAGCTTCCATCATCGCGATGGAGGCTTTTCTTCTCTTTATGGCGCTTAGAACATAAGGAGGTAAAACCATGCAATATATGCTCAGCAAGAAATCTAATAGCAGCGTTCGATCACTAATGGCCCTATTAGCAAAAGAAGGGTATCAAGTCTATGAAGGGCTGGACCACATCAAGGATGATGATCACCTCATCGGTATCTGCGTGGATCTAGATGATCATATCGTCTTCCCGGTCAACACGTCCATCATGGCAGCTTGGAGCGGTGGCAAAAGAAGGCCGTTATATGTTGAAGATGTCATTTCTAACTTCGATAGACTTATCAATCAGCAGGACGCATCTTATTATGAGGAATTGGTCCATGAAGCATCAAAAGATGTGAAACGTCCAGTTGGAATGATTGTCCAATTTCAGTAAAAAGTGCTTGTTTTGCATGGTTTTTTGCTTATTTATGTACATTTTAATTGCAATCTATTTGTACTTAATGGCAAGGATAAGTCCATTATTGCTATAGAATCATTTTTCTTATTCAAATCGTTTTTTGCCTTTTGAAATGTCATTTCTTTTTTTCGACGTAATGACGCATTAATTTCATAAAAACACAAAAATTCTTTTCTCCAAAATGGACCTTTTTAGCATATATGTATAGTGAAAGGAGGAATTCTTATCGCCTATTACATATTGTAGTAGACTTCAGCCACATTTTTTAAAAAGTGGCTAATGTCTACCAATTATGCCGTTATGAGACTATAAAGGAATTATGGAGCATCAAACGAAAGCTAATCCTATATAAATACGTTTATTCTTGTTGTTGCCTGATTAATCTCTGACTTGTTTCAGGAAACGAAGTGGTGGATAAAGCGTAAGCAAACTGAACTTGTCCAATGACATTTGTTTTACGATCTACAAAGTCTTAAGCGAAATGTTTTATACACTTTTTGGTATATTCCGGCTGCAAAAGAGTTGAAACGGGGGAGGGAGACAACTATCAATAATTTTTAGACAATATGTAGTGACCCTGGAACTTGCGAATCCCGTGAGTTCGTGTAGGCTGTTTACGCTAACAAACATGTCCACATTTAGCACATCGCAAGGAGGATCACTACATGGAAAGTTTAGTCTACGTTGGGATGGATGTCCATAAGGACACGTATTCCCTTTGCTGCTACGCGCCAAGCGAAGGCAGCTTCTTCGCCGAGGCCAGGATCGACGCGGACGCGAGGCTCGTGAGGAAATACCTGGAGGAGGTGGGCAAAGCCCGCCCTGGATCGAGGTTCGCCACCTGCTACGAGGCGGGTTGCCTCGGCTTCTCGCTCTACAAGGAGCTGACCAAACTGGGTATCGACTGCAAGATTGTCGCCCCGACGACTCTGGCCAAAGAGCCGGGCTCATCGGCAAAAAAGACGGATAGGAAGGACGCGAGGATGCTCGCAAGGAACCTCGCCTTCGGCCTATGCAGGTTCGTCCACATACCCGATGAGATCGACCTGGAGACCAGGGAGTTCGTCAGGATGAGGATGGCCCACAAGAAGGCGCTTAAGAAAGTCAAGCAGCAGATCCTCGCCTTTTGTCTGAGGCTCGGTAAAAAGTACGGTGAAGGCGGGCGAGGGAAGCAATATTGGACCGCCGCCCACCTCGACTGGCTCAAAAAGCTCGGCCTATCCCCGGCGATGAGGGAGATACTCGACGAGTACCTCGACACCTACGACAAATACGCCGCCAAGCTCGAAAGGCTCGACGGGAGGCTGCTCGAAAGGAGCGACTCGGAAAGGTACAAGGAGGCCACCGACAGGCTCAACTGCCTAAAGGGCGTCACCAAGCAGGGCGCGCTGACGATCGTCTCGGAGATAGGCGACTTCTCGAGGTTCGCCACCCCCAACGAGCTTTGCTCGTACCTCGGTTTGACGCCGGGCCAGAATTCGAGCGGCCAAAGCGTCAACTACCTCGGCATCACCAAGCAGGGCAACTCGATCGTCCGGTGGCAGCTCGTGGAAAGCGCGCAATCCATCGTGAGGGGCACCCCCGGAAAGAAGTCCAAGAGGACCCTGGCAAAGCAGTCGGGGATGCCGGCGAGGGTGGTTTCCTACTGCGACCGGGCGGCGGAGAGGATGATGAGGAAGTTTAACAGGCTCGTCCTCTCAGGCAAGGAAAGGAACAAGGCGGTCACCGCGATAGCCAGGGAGCTCGCCTGTTTCATATGGGGCCTCATGACCGACAACCTCGACGGCAGGCGGCAGAGCGCTCCAAGCAAATAAACCGCCGAAAGCCCAAGGCGGGCGGGCAAGGACCCGATAACGAAAGGTTCAGCCATCCACGAACAAACTATAACAACAGTTGATTTTAGAGAGTGGGGCTAATCAGCAGAACCATTGACCTGTCGATAAACCCGAAAGGGCGAACTCACGAATAACAGAGTGGCAATAAGCTGATCGAATCTTCGGGACCTTGCCAGCCCGCTTCGGGGAGAAAGGGATTTAACAAAGTTATAACTGCTTATTGACACGGGTCACGACATAACAGTTTAGAAGCGGTTCAAAAACATTGTATCATTGCCATCTTGTCTTAAATTGTCTGCGGTTATAATCGGTTGTATCTACATTCTACAGGCGGGAAAACCGCTTTTTTGTTGCCTTTGATCATTGTTATTTGTGACATCATTTGCACGAATCGGAAGATAATTTCATAAACTTTTTGCACGAATCGGAAGATAATTCGTAGGACTTTTTGCACAAAATGGAGGCAAAAATGCTGGTAAATTTGCACGAACTGGAAGCAAAACGATGGACCGAATCGCGTTAAATGCACATTTGTCAGTGGCAGTGCTTCTACAGTGTTTGAATTAAGCGACGGCACCCAGACCGCCGACTTTAGAAGCGCAGTTGTAAGAGGATCTGCTAGTTTGGCTGATAGTGGTGAGACCTTTACAAACACTGTTTATTTCTCCACCTCTAATAGAGACTATACCGGAAAGATCTATAACGTTGTCCCAAACGCTTAATTTGATAGATCCCATTTGCTTATTAGTTCATGGCGGCAGGCTTCGTTGCTTGTCGCCTTTAATTTATGTTGGGCGGTTGTTGATGTGCAAATAATGATACTCAACAATATAATTCGCATACGTATGACATAAAAACCTTGAAAATCGCGCGGGGGGGGGGCTTATATTTAAAATTATAATCAAGCTACTATAGCTTAAAGGGGATATGTATGAAGAAAAACAACATTAAACCTCTGGTTATGTCGGCCTTAACTGCGCTAGCCATGGGAGCAGTCGGTACGGTCGGCACCTTCGCTTTGTTTACGGATAAAGCCGAAACAACGGTAAGTATCGAAGCGGGTAAGGTAGATGTCTCTACAGGCGTTACCATCCAGAAGGCTTATTCTCTCAATGCCCTAGACGCTACAACGGTTACATCCGGAACGGAAGCCTCCTATGTCAATGGCGGCTCTGCCAGCGTCGATGGCAGCACCGTTGAGATCGAAAAATGGACTCCAGGCGATGGCATCAAGCTGCGCACCAGTCCAGTCAATGGATCCAACGTTAACATTTTAAGTCGTATCAAGATCAGCCTCGTTGGCGACCTTGCTCCAGCACTTGAAATTCGCGTCCGTTCAGCCGGCGCTAGCGACACGGATGATACCAATGTCATTTATGGGCGCATTGGTGCAGGTCAGTTGGTATCTGATTGGGTATCGCTTGCCTATTCGGAAACGCCGAATAATCCAACGGCATATGATATCGATATCGTCTTCCCAGACCATGACAATGGTGAAATCAAATTCGGTGCAGACAATAAAGATAATCAATATATGGAAAGTACGGCCACCATCGTGATTACCTATGAGGCCGTCCAGGGCAACGCCGACGTCGGCGCGAACCTCCTGGAGCGCATCAACACCACGCTTG
>Ga0256405_10005675_pt1 | contig 21118 bp, 19 predicted proteins | sample RumenRJG_02DNA_FD_189096 | JGI IMG/M metagenome (GOLD analysis project Ga0256405, IMG submission 189096) | Bovine rumen microbial communities from Lethbridge, Alberta, Canada - RJG_02 | ecosystem: Host-associated > Mammals > Digestive system > Stomach > Rumen | place: Canada: Alberta... | reverse complement strand
GTGGACCGAGGAGGAAATGGGCGTCGTCGGACGCAGAGTCCTGAACATCGGCCGTGCCTTCAACCAGAGAGAAGGCTTCACCCGCGCGGACGACGTCGTTCCGGAGAGACTGTTCAAGGATCCGCTGAAGGGCGGTCCGGCGGACGGACAGGTCATGACGAAGGAAGGCTTCCAGGATATGCTGGATCAGTACTTCGAGATCATGGGCTGGGACGAGAACGGATGTCTGCCGCAGGAACTGCTGGATACACTGTAAGAACAACCGTATGATTTCGCGGTGCCCCGGCTTTGTCCGGGGCACTTCCAGCTTTTGCATGAAACAATTCTGTGATACACTATAGCCGGGAGGGCTACGAACGATGAAGATCAAGATCACCATGCGCGGAACGCTGAAAAAATACATGCCCGGCGAGGAATACCGTATTGTGGAGGTGCCGGATAACTGCACCTGCGATGAGGCGCTCCAGTGCATCGGCATGAATTACCGCGAGATCCCCCGGTTCGGTTTCGTCGTGCGCAACGGCATGCGCTGCATGATCTACGACCGCCTCGAGGAGGGCGATGAGCTGAAAGCCTGGTCACAGGTCTCGGGAGGTTAATGTATGCGGATCATCACTGTCAAAGGGTTCAAGAAGACCGGCAAGACGACGACGGTCATGAGGATCATTGAGGAACTGGTCCGCCGGGGCTATTCGGTGGGCAGTTCGAAGGACACCCATTTCGAGGGGTTCGCTATGGATCAGGAGAATACGGACAGCTGGCGTCATGCAAAGGCTGGCGCGTCCACGGTGATCATCTCGGGGCCCCATGAGACGGACGTGCTCTATCAGCGCCGGGTCGAAGTGCGGGATCTGCTGGATCTGTTCACGGAGGATTTTGTGGTGACCGAAGGCGATACGGGGCTTCCCGTCGCCAACATCGTGACCGGTAAGACTGCGGAGGATATGGAGAAGCGCCGTGATGAGAATACGGTCTGTTTTTCGGGGATCATCGCCGGGGAGCGGACAGAATTCGGCGGCCTGCCGGTGATCGACGCCACCTCGGATATCGGGGCGCTGGTCGACCTGATCGAAACAAAAGCAACGGAGTATACGCCGGAGTGACGCGGCGGAGGAGGAACGCAGAAATGAAGGAAGCTGGAGAAAAGGACCTGGTCCTGAAATTCGACGGAGAAGATGTACCTATGGTTCCTTTTGTGGAAGGGATCATCAAAGAAACCGTTCTGGGTCTGGTGAAGACCCTGAAGGGATATGAAGAAGGAATGAATGTGACGATCGAACTCAAAGAGAAGTAGACCGCGCATCATCATGCAATCCGCACAAAGGAGCCTGATCTGTTAGGCTCCTTTGCGCTATGAGGAGGCCGCCCTGCGGGCGGCCAAAAGCGGGCCGCCGGCAGGCGGCCGGGAGGAGATTATGGAGCGATATTCCAGACAGGAAGCGTTTTTCGGGATCGGCGCGGAAGGTCAGCAGAAGCTGCTGCAAAGCCGTGTCTGCGTTATCGGGCTTGGGGCCCTGGGCAGTGCTTCGGCGAACCTGCTGGCGCGGGCCGGCGTAGGATTTCTGCGGATCGTTGACCGGGACTATGTGGAGCTGTCCAATCTGCAGCGACAGATGCTCTACCGGGAGAAGGACGCTGAGGAGGCGGCTCCGAAGGCAGCCGCAGCGGCGGAGCTTCTGACCGAGATCAACTCACAGATCACCATCGAGCCGGTCATCGCCGATGTCAACAGCGGCAACATCACTTCTCTGATCGAGGATGTGGATCTGATCGTCGACGCTACCGATAATGTAGAGATCCGGCTGCTCCTCAACGAAGCCTGCCACGCCCTCGGCAAGCCCTGGATCTACGGCGGCGCCCTGGCTTCCTACGGAATGACCATGAACATCCTGCCGGGGGAGGACATGCCCTGTTATCACTGCATGTTCGATGATTCCGTTCCGGACGGGGAGACCTGTGCCACCGCAGGTGTGCTGGGGATGCTGACATCGATCGTTGCGTCCATCCAGTGTACCGAGGCGGTCAAGATCCTGATCGGCTCTGCGGATGTACGGCGCACTCTGCTCGCCTTTGATATCTGGAACAATGAGTTCGACGAGATGGAAGTCGCAAAGAATCCTGAATGCCCGGTCTGCGGCAGGGGAGAATATCAATATTACGGCAAAGTATCCGGCAGCCAAAGCGCCAGCCTTTGCGGCAGGGACGCGGTGCAGATCGTGCCGGCCTCAGCCGCGCGGGTCGACTCGGCTTCTGGCGCAAGCGCAGACTTGCCTGCAGCCGCGCGGGTCGACTTCGATGAGGTCGCTGAGCGCTGGCAGGCGTGCGGGCAGGTGACCCGAAAGAAATTCACTGTGGATCTGGATACCGGCAGGTTCCGGATCAAGGTGTTTCCGGACGGCCGGGCAATCATTTCCGGGACCTCCGATGAAGCTAAGGCAAGGGCCGTGTATGATGAATATGTTGGACTGTAGCTGACCCATATTCGGCATTCCTTATTTTGCCTCCATTTATCCCTTAGAATAAGGAATAATCAATGATTTCGGTCCGCGAGAGAGTCCTTGGCCAGAGTGTTCTTTTCTGAATTCCTTAAAACGACCGGTATATCTGGACATTTTAAGGAATGGGGCGATCAGTGCTTTCTACGAGGAAAGATAATTCCTTAAAATCCGGCCCTGAGAGCATAGAAATAAGGAATGCCGGTTATTTTGTCTGAATCGTTCCCAATGAGTCGGCCTGGTTGACTTGAACCGCGAAAAGGAGTATACTTTGGTTAGTTAAACGGAACTAACCAAACGACGACATCAGATTCCACGCGGAACAGGAGCAACCTATGTACCTTGACCTGAAAGACGTGACAAAATCATATGGTGAAAGCGGAAACCGCACGCAGGTGCTGCGTGGCATCAGCTTTGGACTGGAACGCGGCAAGATCTGCGTTTTGCTCGGACCTTCCGGATCCGGCAAGTCGACCCTGCTGAACATCATCGGCGGCATCGAGACCGTAGACGGCGGCAGCGTTTCCATCGACGGAGACACCATCGAACATATGGCGGAGAAGGACTTGTCAAAATACCGGCGCAATCATCTGGGATATGTATTCCAATCCTACAATCTGATCCCCAATCTGACAGTACAGGAGAACATCGAAGTCGGCGCATACCTGTCCGACCAGCCTTTGCAGCTCGAAGAACTGATGGAGACACTGGGCCTTTGGGAACATCGGGACAAGACGCCGAACCAGATCTCCGGAGGACAGCAGCAGCGGACTGCCATCGGCCGGGCCATCATCAAGAACCCGGACATTTTGCTTTGCGACGAGCCGACCGGAGCGCTGGACTACAAGACCTCAAAGGAGATCCTGGCCCTCATCGAGGAAGTCAATCAGAAATACGGGACCACTGTCATGCTGGTCACCCATAACGATGCCATCAAAGAAATGGCGGACCGGGTCGTGATCCTGAGGGACGGCCAGATCCGGGAAGAGTACACGAACGAGAGCAAGACGCCGGCGGCGGATCTGGAGTGGTAGCATGAGCAGAAGGGGCACGAGGGACAGCAAGAACAGAGGAGGCAAAGGGCAGGCACAAAAACCTCTCATGAAGCGCATACCCAGGGAACTCAGGAAGGACCTGGGCAGATATATCGCGCTGTTTTTGTTTATGGCGCTGATGATCGGCCTGGTGTCGGGGTTCATCGTCGCTGACAGCAGCATGATCAAAGCATACAACGACAGCTTCGACAAGTTCGCTATAGAGAACGGTCATTTCAACTGCGACCTGAAGCTGACCGACCGGGCGATCCGCAACATCGAAGACAAAGACGTTACGCTGCACCAGATTTTCTATAAGGACAAGACAGCGGAGATCGGCGGGGAGCCGAAAACGATCCGGGTCTACCGGCTGGAGGACCGGATGGATGGCAGCGAGGTGAAGGTCAATGGCGCCGACGTCATGGAGGGACGACTGCCGCAGGGCGGCGGGGAGATCGTGCTGGACCGGCTGTTTGCCGTCAACAACGGGATCTCTGTGGGCGATACGGTTGTCATCGAGAAGCAAAAGCTGGAGATCACAGGTTTCGTTGCTTTGGGTGATTACAGCTCCATGTTCAAGAACAATTCCGATATGATGTTCAACGCGTCGGCTTTCAGTATCGCGCTGGTGACGGACGATCAGTTCCAGTCCCTCGGCAATGGAGGACTGGTCTACAGTTACGCCTGGCGCTACAACGACCAGAGCCTGACCGATGATGAACAGCGGACGCGGGCGGATGACCTGATGGAGACGGTCTACGAGAATTCCATGCTGGGAGCGGACACGTCCTGGAGCCCCATGGTCTGGAACATGCTGCTTTCTGCTGACGCCTTCGATGACGGCGGGGAACCGGATGTGATCGAGACTGACGCGCCGCTGGATGAGTTCATCTCACGGCAGGACAACCAGGCGATCCAGTTCACCGGCGAGGATATGGGCAGCGACAAGATCATGTTCGAATGGTTCCTTTATATCGTGACGATCGTACTGGCATTCGCCTTCGCTATCACCACCCGGAGCACCATTGAGCAGGAGGCCAAGACCATCGGCACCCTGCGCGCCTCCGGCTATACCCGGGAGGAGCTGCTGGTCCATTACATCCTGCTGCCGGTCATCGTGACTCTGGCGGCGGCCCTGGTCGGAAACATCCTGGGATACACTGTGCTCAAATACGTTATGGCGGATATGTACTACCATTCTTATTCGCTGCCGACTTATGTGACTGTATGGAGCGGAGAGGCCTTTCTGAAGACGACGCTGATCCCCTGCGCGCTGGTCATCCTGGTCGAGCTTCTGGTGATCGGACGGGCCCTGTCCCTGCCGCCGCTGGCCTTCCTGCGGCGGGATCTGAAGCGGCGCAAGCAGAGCCGGGCGGTGCGGCTGCCGGCCTTTCGTTTCGTGACCCGGTTCCGCCTGAGGGTCATGCTGCAGAACCGGTCCACCTATCTGCTGCTGTTTACCGGGATCTTTCTCGCCAGCGTCATTTTCCTGTTCGGATCCCTGTTCCTGCCTTTGCTGCATCAGTTCAAGGATCAGATCCAGGAGTCGGAGTTCTGCAAATATCAGTACATACTGAAAGAACCTGTAGAGACTGAGACGGCCGGCGCGGAAAAGTACGCGGTGACGACGCTGGAAAACGAGCGGGGCGAGAAGCTGACGGTCTACGGCATTGATCCGGAGTCGGCTTATCTGGATACGGGCGCGGCCGCCGGCGAGAACGACGACACGGGCGCGGCCGCCAGTACGGGCAATGACGAAACTGCGGCCGCCGGCACCGGGATCGCCGGGCTCTCGGGAAATCATGTCCTGCTTTCGAACAGCTATTTCGACAAGTACGGGATCGAGCCGGGTGCTGAACTGGTGCTGAAGGAGGAATTCACTTCGGACAAGTATAAGCTGGCGGCGGACGGAGTCTATGACTATCCGGCATCGCTGGCGGTGTTCATGAACATCGACCAGTTCCGGGAGATGTTTGACCTCAAAGACAACTACTATTCCGGTTACTTCTGCAATGAAGAACTGAAGGATATCCCCCAGTCCAAGGTAGCGGCGGTGATCACCGAGGAGGACCTGCTGACCACATCAAATCAGCTGGAAGACTCCATGGGCGGCGCCTTCCGTCTGTTCCTGGGTTTCTCCATTATCCTGTTCATTCTGATGGTCTTTCTGCTGGCCAAGCTGGTCACCGAGCGCAACGCCTATTCGATCTCCATGCTGAAGATCCTGGGCTACACCAACCGGGAGGCGGGCCGGCTCTACAACCGGGCGACCGGCATCGTTGTTTTGATCTCTTTGATCTTGTCAGGTGTTCTGGGCCTGCGGCTGATCCGCGTGATCTACTATGTGATGATGCAGTCCTTTACTGGCTGGCTCACTTTCTACGCGGCGCCCTGGGGCGTTCCGGTCCTTGTCGGCACCGGCATTGCCTGCTACGGGCTGGTCAACCTTATTCTCATGCGCCGCATCCGGCGGATCCCGATGACCGACGCTCTCAAAGACGCGGAGTAGGGCCTTCTGCGGTTGTTATCCGGCTCTCTTCGCAATTAAGAAGGGAGCTGCTTTGAAGTGTGATGCGTTATATTTCCCGTCGTTTCATCGAGACCACAAGCGCAGAGGAAAACTGCGATGAAACCATTTTTTCGTGATCAGTGGCAGAGAGTAGAGTTCATCGTGAAGTCCGTCCAAACGAGAATATGTCGATGAAAACAGAGGGATTGCGAGTACAAGCAAAGTTTTTTCTTCTGCAGTGCACCAGTTTTTGCATGAAAATCAGAGACCGCGAACGGCGGCGATTGTTTGTTTTCATCGGAAGTAGAAATGAAAATGCTCAGTTCGATGAAATGGAGTTTCCAGAGAAACCGCAAGAATTGTGATTCATCGGGCATCGTGCGAAAGTATGAGTTTTCGATGAAAACCGCGTTCATTTCGCATGTTGAGAAATGGCAAAATATGGAATATACTGATCCTGAAGAAAGGGGATCAGAGATGCTGACAAAAAAAGAGATTCGCCGGGAAACATATCTGACTAAATCGCTTCAAGAGCAGTTCCTTAAACAGGTGGAGAAACTGCCGAAGGGGGTCCTGTATTTGAAGAAAGGCCATGGCGCCTACCGCCCCTACCAGAAGGTCGACGGCAGAGAACATTATCTGAACAGGAAGAAAGCATCAGTCATTCAGGGACTCAAGGATAAGAAGCGGCTGCGGCAGGCGATAGAACAGCTGACAGTGAACCTGACCCTGCTGGAACAACTTGAAAACAACTATACTGCTATCCCCGACCTGATGCCGGACAACATGAGCGCTTCCCCGGAACCAAAAGGACCGATTCTGAAAACAGCGCCCCTGATGTCAAGAGAGAAGCTCAATGAGATCACCGTCCAATGGAAGACACAGCATAACGGAAACACTCATTACCGGCCGGAAGAGAGGATCCATCGGACGAGCGACGGGATCTGCGTGCGATCCAAGTCAGAGCTGGTCATCTACGAATACCTCAAGTCTCACGGGATTCCCTTCGTGTACGAGCTGCCGGTTCAGCTGGACGATCACTGGCGGTATCCGGATTTCACCCTGATCAGGGAATCCGACGGCCGTGTTTTCTTGTGGGAGCATCTGGGCTGCATGAATGATCCGGTCTACTGCCAGGCAAACATCCGAAAGATCAATGAATACATGGCGGATAATTACTTTCCCTTTCGGGACGTTCTCTTCAGCTACGACTACGAAGACGGCAGCCTCGACTTACTGGAACTGGACCGTATGCTTCAGGGTTTAGGCTTCATCGATTAGGCGGCGGCAAGTCATGCAAAGGCTGATAGGGTCATGGCGAAAAGTACATAATAACCGCAATTATGCAAAGGCTGGCTGAAATCTTCACTAAGTCTCCATTGAAAGTATTTGCAAAATCCGATATAATAATTTGGGTTATGAGAGCAAATATGGGAAAGACACCTATAATTATAGAGATGAGTAAGTTAAAGGAATCAATGAAGAAACAAAAGATCACCCGCCGGATCCTGGCGGCGTTTTGTGTTATTTGCATAGCCTTGCTGCAGTGCTTTGTTTTGATGCCGGCAGCGTCGGATGGGGTACATGCGGCGGAGGATGTAACATTCAGAGCTAATTACACTAAAACAGGTTTTTCAGTTGCTCAGGATGATAAAAACTGGATTACAGGCGCCAAATCAAAAGAATTAGATTACACAGATGAGGATGGTAACCCTGCTTCAGGAACGGGATATCAACTTTCCAGCATTCTTAAGAAAGCTAACTTAGATGATAACAGTGGCGTCTTCGTGAATGGGTCTGTAGGTGATCCATCAAACGCCTATTTGATCAAAATAAAGGGGGACTGGCGGCTCTATGATAGTGGAAATCTTTATTGGGATGACGTAGATACGATCGAGGTAGATCTGAATAGAGAACCGATTAAGATCACTAAAGTTTCTGCTGATAAAAATAAACCCTATAAGGGGGACACGGTGAAAATCACCTACAAGATGGAAGTGGACGATTTCTATAAGAACACCGACGAGTTCAAGGATAACAAAGAAGATATTCTGGAACTGAAGTGGACCGCTTCCAACAGCAATGTTTCACCGGAATCAACGACTACTAATGATGCCTCTGGATCTTTCACAGTTACGGTCGAGAAGAGTGGAGAAGTCGTTATAACACCAGAAGCAACTGAGAAAGATTTCGATTACCTAAACGATGGAAGCCATACAGTTACATTGTCCGGCAAGGATTCTTCCCTGACTGTTAAGCCTTCTAAAGTATCGTTGACAGTAGGAGAATCCAAGACCTGTACGGTCAAATACAATGGGGAGACAGTCAGTTCCGGCTGTACCTGGAAATCCACCAAATCAAGCATTGCTACTGTCAGCGGTGGTACGATTCGTGGCGTAAAGGCTGGCAAGACGACCATCACTGTCACGTATAAAGGTGAGGAAGCAAAAGTCTCCGTCACAGTCAAGGAGAAAAAGACCAGTTCCACCACCCGCTACACCCGCAGCACTTACCGGCCAACTTACCACACTTACCGGCCGACGCGCAGCTCTAATACGATCCGCACGTCCGGGACGGGAGCAACGAGACCAACGACGGCGACACGGCCGACAGAGACTGTTTCAACAGCGGCGCCTTCATTCCAGACTATGAAAGTGAAGGAAGTCTACCTCACGCCGGTCGAACAGGATCCGTACGGAGGAGATGAGTTCGGCGATGAGTTCACCGACGATGGGACCGATGAAAATATGGATGACGAAAACTATGATGAAGACGGCGTCACATTCCCGGCGGCAGCCGGATCGGCAGCAGTAGCAGTTGCGGCCTGCGGTGCCGGAGCAGTCGGCAGAGTTCGTAAGTTCCATATCGATATGGGAGATATCTCATCCGCGAAGGACATCGCAGCAGGCGGAGACGGCGGCATGGGCGGTGACGGACAGAGCGCAGAGGCCACCGGAGATGCCGGAGATGGCGAAGGCAAAAGCAGCGAAAAGCGCAGCCGGAACCCGCTGAAAAAATTCCGCAAATAGTACGCGAACAGTCAACAGCGAATAACTGAACAGCCAACGACAGGTACTGGTTCAGCTAAAAAAATAAAAAGTAACATACAGGGGAGGAAAACATGTCAGAAGTAGTTAAAGGAATATTGCGAGTCGTCAGCAGCGGGCTTCAGATCCCGACGATCATCATTTTGATCCTGCTCATTCTGCTCACCATCTTCATGCTGGGGACATTCTTTGCAGAGATGCTGACCGAGCGCAAATCTCTGAAACTGAACATACCGAAACTGGTCGACGATCTGCAGGGCAAATCGACTTCCGAGATGAAGGATATCATCGCGTCCAGCAGCCTGCTGGCACGGCAGAAGACCGCAGTCCAGGAGCTGATCAGCCGGGTCACCTATCCGGAAGACACCAGAGAGGCGCTGGCCCGCCAGCTGATCGCTGACGAAGAATCCAGATACAACAAGATCATCAAGATCACCGACCTGACAGCCAGAGTCGCGCCGATGTTCGGTCTGATGGGAACATTGATCCCGCTGGGCCCCGGCCTGATCGCGCTGGGAGAAGGCGACGCGGCAACTCTGTCCGCATCCCTCCTGATCGCGTTCGATACAACCGTCGCAGGCCTGATCAGTGGCGCGATCTCCTACGTCGTTTCCGGATTCCGCAAAGGCTGGTACGAGGAGTACATGATCGGTCTTGAAACCATCATGGAGACCGTTCTGGACGTACAGAACACCGAACGCCGCAAGGCAATGGAACAGAAGCAGGCAGCGGATACAGCAAAGACTGGACAGGCAGCCCATGACGCGTCTGCAGCCAAACCGGCTCAGCAGCCGGTACCCGCGGCACATGCTCCCGCAGCCAGACCTGCACAGCAGCCCGCGGCAAGACCTGCACAGCAGCCCGCGGCCAGACCGGCAGCACCGGCACCTGCGGCCAGACCAGCTCAGCCGGCACCTGCGGCAAGACCTGCACAGCAGCCCGCGGCCAGACCGGCAGCGCCGGCAGCACCCGCAGCTGCGCCAGCACAGACAGTTTCCAGAAACACTGTTTCGATGACAAGAGAGCAGCTGCAGCAGGCAGCGAGACCTGCACAGGCAGCTCCCGCTCAGATGGCTCCGGCCAGACCGGCTCAGCCGACAAGAGCAGCACAGGTAACAGCGAAACCAACCTTTGCAGAAGCGACAAGCAAAACGATCGCGGGCTACGACGGACAGCAGCTGCAGGCTGAAGTCCGGGCCGCAGAAGAAGCCCTGCGCAGATCAGAGCAGTCCGCCGCCGCAGACGCAGCCATCGCCAAGGAAATGGAACAGATCAAATCCCTGGATGATCTGCTGGAGAGTTTCGCACCGACAGATGGGAGGCAGTAACAGATGAAAGTAGTAGGAACAAGAGGCAGACTCAGAGTGTCCCGCAAGCCGGAGGACTTCAGCCCCATGGAGGGCGTTGGCAACATGGCGGACGCTATGCTGGTATTCGCCTGCGGCATCCTGCTGGCACTGATCCTCAGCTGGAACGTTACCGTCAGCGAGACCGGTGAGATCAATAAATCCGGATCGAACGCGACATATGAGATCGACGGGCTCGACGGAGCGGTCACCCAGGAGATCGATGCTAATACACCGCTGCAGGAGATGGGGACCGTATATATGGACCCGGAGACAGGCAAGTATTACGTAATGCAGGAATAAAATCAAATTGGTAATCAGAAGGACCTGGCTCTCGCGGAACGCATGACCCGTGAGCCAGGTTTTCTTAACAGGAGGAAGAAATGACAACAGACAGACCGGGTGGACAAGCTCTGACTGACCGGGGCGTGGAGCTGGCGAAGCTCAAGGCCGGCAGCCGCATTCTGGACATCGGGTGCGGCAGAGGCGATACCGTCGCTCATTTGCGCGAGGACCTGGGAATGCAGGCCGAAGGCATCGATATCAACCTGGCGAAGATATCAGAGGCGAAGGAAGCCCATCCTGACGCAGACGTCAAATTCGGAGACGGAGAGTTCCTGGACAGCTACATGTCTTTTACATTTGACGGGATCCTGATGGAGAGCAGCCTCGGCCTGATCAACATGCCGGACGAAGCTCTGCACGAAGCATACTGTGTCCTGAAGAAGGGCGGCCGGCTGATCATCAGCGATCTTTATGAGAAAGATCCGGACCAGGCTCAGATGCGCGCGGTGCGCATCGAGGCGGACCGACAGAGCCGGATCCCGCACAAGGAAGGTGACTGCGAAGAGCGGAGCCTGAAGTTCGTCGACTTCCGGTTCGAAGGAGCCTTTTACCGGGACGCCCTGATCCGCCAGCTGGAAGAGATCGGATATCAGGTGAGTGCATTTGAAGACCGAAGCGAGGACCTGAAAGGATATTCCGAAGAAGATCTGACCAGCCTCAATTCATATCTCAAGACAGAAGCCGGCGGCAAAAAACGCGACATCGGCTACTTCCTGCTGATCGCCGTCAAGCCGGTACTATAATATAAGGAGGAAGAGAAAATGGGAGAACCGATTTCCTATATCGCCAGAAAATACATCGAAGAAGGCTATGACTTCGTCGTGGCCAGAGTCGTCGGGACCAAAGGTTCCGCGCCCAGGCACAGAGACGCCTGCCTGCTGATGCGGGACGGAGGACATACGGTCGGGACCGTCGGCGGCGGTCTGCTTGAAGCAGAGACAGAGAAGCTCTGCCGGCAGATGCTCCAGACAAAAGAAAAGACCATGACCTACGAGTTCATCCTGGATGAGAAGCAAAAGGACAAGGGCGCGCTGGAGATGGGATGCGGCGGAGACGCTACCATTCAGATCGATTACATCAGCGCTGCCGATCCGGGCAATTTCATCGAGGAATTCAAAGAAAGAGACCGGGCGGTCATCTTTGGCGGAGGCCATGTGGCCAAAGCGCTGGAACCGGTGCTGCGCCACATCGATTTTGAGACCATCATCGTCGACGACCGGGCGGATTACGCCAACAGCGAGCGCTTCCCCGAAGCGGAGGAGACGGTCGTCTGCAGCGATTTCGAACACTGCTTCGATGACATAGAGGTCGACGAAGACACGTATCTGATCATCGTGACCAGAGGCCACAGAGGGGACCTGACCGTGCTGCGCCAGGCTTTGCGCAAACCCTTCGCCTATCTCGGCATGATCGGAAGCCGCAGAAAGAACAACCTCCTGTTCGACCAGCTGCGGGAAGAAGGATTCACTGAGGAAGAGCTGCAGCAGGTCCATGCTCCGATCGGTCTTGAGATCGGTTCGGAGACACCGGAGGAGATCGGGATCAGCATCGCGGCGGAGATCATCCAGGTGCGGTCCCAGCGGACGCCGGCAGACCAGAAGCCGGATCAGAAAGCGCTGCTCCACGCATAGACAGAATAAACAGTATAGACAGAGAAGGAATACGATATGAACATAGGATATACGAGGGCGTCGGACCCGGGCCGCTACGGGGCGGTGATCCTGGCAGCCGGCCTTTCTTCGCGGATGAAGGAGTTCAAACCGCTGCTGCCGGTCGACGGAAGGCCCGCGGCGGTAGGTCTTGCAGAGACGCTGAGAGGCGCCGGCATAGATGACATCATCATCGTCACCGGCCACCGCAGAGAGGACCTGCAGGAGGTGATCCGGGATCAGCGCCTGATCGAGAGTTTCAACGAGAATTACGAGAGCGGGATGTTTTCATCCATCCAGGCAGGCCTTGCAAAGGCTGGAGAGGCCTTTCCCGGGAAAAAGGGATATTTCCTCGTTCCGGTGGACTGCCCGCTGATCACGATCCGGGCTATCCGCCTGCTGATGACGGCAGCTGACGAAAGCACAGCAGCCGGGGAAAGCGGGGCGGCGGGACCGGAGACCCGCTTCTTCGTGCCCACATTCGAAGGCAAAAAAGGACACCCGCTGCTGGTGCCGGCTTCCCGCGTCAGTGAGATCGTCTCTTATGACGGGGATGGCGGTCTGAAAGGGATCACCGATCGCTGCTGGGATCAGATGGTACGGGTCCCGGTGCCGGACGAAGAGATCCTGCTGGATATGGATACGCCGGAGCATTATGAAGCGATCCGGAGATTCGTTTCCTATGGATGCCAGAGGGAAAAACTGGAGGTGCTTTCCTCCATGAAGCGGATCATCCTGGTGCGTCATGGCGAGACCGAGCAGCATGAAGAGCCCATGTTCATCGGACAGTACGATGTCCCGCTGAGCGATGAGGGCAGAAAGCAGGCGAAGGCGCTCGGAGAGGAATTGGCCGCGCTGATCGAATCCGATGTGGCAGCAGAGAAGAATTACGTGCCCGGAGTCTCTCTGGGCAGGGAACCGCTGCCCGCGATCGAGAAGATCTACTGCAGCGATCTCTGCCGGGCGAAAGAGACGGCGGACATTATCGCAGACCAGATCAACGACACCTACCGCAGGGATCGTATTTATGCGGAAGTCCAGCCTTTGCAGGAGCTGCGGGAGATCGATCTGGGCCCGTGGGACGGCCAGCCGATCCGGAAGATCCGGGAACAGGAGCCGGAGCTGTACGAGCGTCGGGGACAGGATCTGTTCACGTTCAAAACAGGAAACCATTCGGAGAATTTTTATGATATGCAGTATCGCGCGGTGGCGGCGCTGCGTGAGATCCTGGCGGACGACTACGCCCGCAATATCATCATCGTCGCACACAGCGGTGTGATCCGGGCTCTGGAGAACAATCTCAGGGGCCTGAGGGTCGACGATCCGTGGGAGACGATGGAGAAGGGAAGCTATAGGATCTGGACCGAATAAAGTTGTTTTTGCAGAGAGGAGGACCTATGAAGATCAGAATCAGAGCAGCGATGGTGACGATGAGCATCATTGCATTCGCATTTGCATTCGCATTGGCCGGGACAGCCAGCGTCAATGCGGCGCTGCAACCTGCAGCATCAGGTCAGGACATCAGTCCGGGGAGCCTGCTCAAGCCGGCAGCCCTGCAGGAGAACAGAAGCGAGGAGTACGCGCCGAACCAGGCCCTCGTCATGTTCAGGACGTCAAAGAAAATGACAAAACGCGGGGCCCAGGCCCGGCTCAGTTCCGATGAGAACGCGATCGAAGGGATCGAGATCAGCAAAGTCTGGTCTTTTGATGAAGCGGTCCCTGAGGATCAGGGGAAGACCGGTCTGCGGGGAAGCAGCAAGGCATCCGGATCGTTCACCGGAGTCGTTCTGGTGAAGTCGGACAAGTATTCCACAGAGCAGCTGATCAAAAAACTCCGCGCGCGCTCCGACGTGATCTACGCGGAACCGAACTACCGGATCCACGCCTGCAGCGTCAATGACCCCTACTTGTGGAGACAGTGGAGCATGAAGGGAGGAGCCGGCGATGAAGCAAGCAGCGTTACTCCCAACATCAGTGCTTTCTGGGATCAGGGAACCACAGGATCGAACAAGATCGTGGCGGTCGTCGATACAGGCGTTGACTATACGCACCCGGATCTGGAAAAGAACATGTGGCACAACACCCATTATCCGACCCTGAAGGGAGAGTACGGATTCGATTTCATTCGGGGAGATGATGATCCGATGGATGAGAACGGCCATGGGACCCATTGCGCCGGAATCATCGGAGCGAGAGGAAACAATGAGATCGGTACATGCGGCGTCAACCAGAACATCCGGATCATGGCGCTGAGAATGCTGGACGAGAACGGAACGGCGTACCTGGAGCATGAGATCGGAGCATACAACTACATCAGCCGGGCCATCGATCTGGGAGAGCCGGTCGTCGCGGTCAACAACTCCTGGGGTTCCGCGGGTTCGAGCGATATCTTCGAGGCCCTGATCGATCTGGTCGGAGAGAAAGGCGCGATCACAGTCGCGGCTGCCGGAAATGATGGGGGCGATAACGATGTGGAAGCTTCTTTCCCCGCCGGTTATGACAGCCCGTATCTCATCAGCGTCGCAGCGACGAATTTCAGAGGAGAACTGGCGTCTTACTCCAATTACGGAGATGAAAGCGTCGATATCGCGGCGCCGGGTTCAGACATCCTGTCCACAGTAAGCTATGACTGCTATAACCCGGGGATCTACAAAAGCGAAGAGAATATCTCCCAGGGATTCAATGATTACGAAACAACCGGAGGCTGGAGCAGCGAAGAAGACCTGACAGCTGCTCTTTGCGTCAACGGTGAGGCTTATGATCCGGAAGCAGGCGGACCGAAGGTCGCGATCACAGGACAGGAAGGCGGGTTCCTGAATGACACTGAGCATGCCCTCTGCATCGACGCAGAGAATGTGAAGGCAGGGGACCTTGTCACAACGACGATCCCTTATGAGGTCAGTGAATCAGCGACAACGGTGCCCCGGTTCAGTGTGATGGCGCAGGGATCCGCTAAGAGAGAGGAAGGCGGGATCCTGGGCCTGCTCGATGTGCCGGCGGACACAGCGGAGGATATCGAAACGATCGGGGATATGGCCCTGGATGAAGGGATCTATCTCTACAAAAATGAGCCCGATGACTGGTATCACCTGCAGGCAGGAATGGACGAGGACGAACTGAAGGATGCCTGGAAACAGGCAAAGAAAGATGATCCGGACGCGACATCACTGCAGCGCAAGGTCATCATCATCGTATACGCCTATGAGGATGGGGCAATGCATGTGCGCCTGGATGACATGGGTCTGTCCCGTGAGGATCTGGAAGGGACCAGCGCTTTCGGGAAGTACGATTTCTACAGCGGCACATCCATGGCGACACCGTTCATTACCGGTACAGTCGCACTGAAGGCGGCCGCGATGGAGGCTGCGGGCAAGACGGCGGGTCCGGAAGCAGTCGTCAATGAAGTCCTGTCCACCGTCCGGAGTGAGGACGATCTGCCGGTCGTTACCGGAGGCGCGCTCGATTTCACGAAGAAGCCGGCGCAGCTGCCTCCGAGGATCGGAAAGGTCACCGTGAACCTTGCAAAGAAAACGCTCTCGATCTCCGGGTCCGGATTGGATTCGCCCGGACTGACAGTAAAGATCGGTCCGGATCTGGAACGGGCGCAGCAGGCTGAGATCCTGTCGCGTACCGACAGAGCGATCGTTGTCAGGGACAAAGGCTGGATCAACAATGTCGAGTCGATTTATGTGACCTACGAGACCAGTCATGGCCCCAAAGTTGTTGAAAGGGCCGATCAATATCTGGTAAGCGGCAAGAAGAGCTACAGCAGGATCAAGGATGTATACGATGAATCGACCGGTGAGGCGATGGCGACCGACGGCAGATACATCTATATGACGTATTCCCAGGATAAGGCAGTGTACCGGTGGGATACGACCCGTCTGGCGGACGGTTCGGAAGAACTCGGCACGATCCCGGTGGATCAGTTCTTCAAAAACAAGCAGAACAAGAATGCTGTATATATAATGAAATTCGGAGATGATCTGGCTTATATGAACGGAAAGCTGTACTCTGTGATCGAATACGGCGAGGCGGATGAGTTCGAAGAACCTGAGGATGACGTCTGGATCTTTGGCAGGGACAACAGGGCTATTCTGAGTTCTGGAGATGATGACAGCAGTATATCGACCGGAAACTACAGGATCTATTCCGGCGAGTACCGCCTGATCAGTATCGATGTCAGATCCGGACAGGTGCAAAACCTGGGCGCGCTGCCAAAAGATCTGACAAAGACAGTTGATTATGCTATGGCGGCCTACAATGGCAGGCTGTATTTCATGGGCGGCTACAGTTATGAAAGCCACAGCCTGACGAACAAGGTGAAGACTTTTGATCCGGCGAAGAAAGCGAACCAGCGCTGGGCAGCGGCAGCGGGTCTTCCGCAGGCGCGGGCCGGCGGAAAAGCGCTGCAGAGCGGAAGCCGTTTGATCTATACTCTGGGCTACAATAAGCCGGTGCCCGGCAGCGGGGATGTTGCTTTGCCGGCCAATATGGTATTCAACGGTAAGAAATGGGCCGTATCAAATGTCAAAGAAGAGAAGGGCGTCCGGCCGCTGATCGAAACCGGCACTGTGGTCAGAGGCGGAAAGACCTATCCGGTCAGTGACGCTTCTGTCAGCGCAGTAAAGAACGGTCTGGTCTACTTCGGAGTTCCCGCGGCTGATTATGGTGACACGTTCGTCTACAATGCGGCAAGGGATACCTTTGCCGATACCGGATACAATTATGTGTCCAGAGTCGATGGGGATGAGATCTACGGCATCTGTGTCGGAGGAACGATCTACGGATTCACTGGAGTTGGCGTTCAAACGCTCAAGGTTCCTGCCGGCAGCGATCTTGTCAAGGTCACTGTGAAGAAAAAAGGCAAGGGAACCGTCAAGGGCGGCGGCGTTGTCGTTCCGGGCAATAATGTGACGATCAAAGTCAAGGCAGCCAAAAAATATAAGATCAAATATATCAAGGTCGGTTCAAAGAAGATCAAAATAAAGAAAAAAGCGAAGACGAAGACCTTCGTGATCAAAAACGTCGTGAGCGATCAGAAGGTGAAAGTCGTGTTCAAGAAAACGAAGGTAAAGAAGACAAAGAAGACAAAGAAGAAATAGGAAACAGACATTTCTTTCGGGAGATCAGGAGAATCATTTCTTGCGGGAGATCAGCAGGATCATTTCTTACGGGAGATCAGGAGGATCTCCGGCGGATGGTTTTTCTGGTTAGGCATGCTGAGATAGCAAACGTGCCAGTGTTTCGGATCGAGCCCTTCGGCGAAAGCCAGAAGGGCTCGTTTTTCTTCGGCTCCTTCCGGATGTCCGCTGTACATAGTAAGAGAGAGCAGCCCGTCTTTTTTCAAAAGGCAAAGGCTGGCGTGGACAGCTTCCAGAGTCGTCTCTGCTTTTGTGGTGCGAGCCTTGTCGCCGCCGGGAAGATACCCCAGATTAAAAACGATGGCAGAGGCGAAGCCCTCTGGCCCTGTGTTTGCGGGGCTAGTCTCCGGCTCTGTGTTTGCGTAGCTAGTCTCCGGACCTGTGTTTGCGCGGAAGTACTCTGCCATGCGCTCATGGCCGAGGCAGGCGAGAACGATCCGGGCCCGGCCCGCTGGAGCATCAGCGCGGCCGGACAGGCTGTCATCATTGACCGACCAGTCTTTGCTTACCGGAAAGCCCTCTTGCTGCAGCAGAGTCCGGGTAGCGTCGATCGCCTCCGGCTGCACGTCAAAAGCGAACACCGTTTTCGGCCCCATTTTGGCAAGGCGCAGTGTGTCATGGCCATTGCCGCAGGTGGCATCGATGACGGTATCTCCGGGACGGACATAGCCGCTGACGATGTGCATCGCAAGTTCAGTTGTGCGCTGGATCAGATTGCTCATATCAGGATTATGGCACGAAAAAAGGATCCATGTCAATGTGTGTTCGCTCCAGTCGTGCTTCATATTCAGCACTCATTAATTTGCCTTCATTTTCCCCCTAAAATAAGGAATTATCGAGCATTTCCGTCCGCGAAAGAACTTCAAAGGAGAGTTAGTTCCGTCGAATTCATTAAAACGATCGATATATCCGGCCATTTTAATGAAATGAGGATTCAATACTGCTTGCCGGGAAACGTAATTCCTTAAAACCCTGCCCTGAAAGCAGAGAAATCAGGAATGCTGAATATTTTTGTCAGCACCGATTGCGGCCGGGCCGTTATTATGTGGCTGCGTTGACTTATTTGCCGATGATAGGTATAATTCAAAGGCAGGCCCGCTCCAGGGCTGACATACGTTTTCCCTTGAAAATAAAAGGTTAATAATCAACATGACTCAGAACAATCCCAACAAACCGGCCAGCCCCACTGTCAGACTTGCTAAGATGGGCATGCTGGTCGCAATTTCCGTTGTTCTCGTATATCTGATCCACTTCCCGATCTTTCCGGCAGTGGCATTCCTCGAGTACGACCCGGCAGACATTCCGATCCTGATCGGGACATTCGCTTTCGGGCCGCTGGCGGGCGTGCTGCTGACAGTGGTCACCTCCATCATTCAGGGAGTGACCGTCAGTGCGGCGAGCGGAGTGTACGGTATCCTGATGCACATCATCGCTACCAGCGCGCTGGTCATCACAGCAGGACTGATCTACAGCCGCAACAAGACCAGAAAGAACGCGATCATCGGGATCCTGTGCGGCGTGGCAGCAATGACGATCGTCATGATCGGGGCCAACATGGTCATCACACCGATCTTCATGGGCGTGCCCAGAGCTGTCGTCTGGCAGCTGATGCCCTTTATCGCCGGATTCAATGCGATCAAGGCGGGGATCAACGGACTGGTAACGTTCCTGGTCTACAAGAGGATCTCCGGATTCCTTCACCGGTAAATCATATGACAGAAAAAACGATGATCCTGCACAGCGAGCAGGAAGTAACAGAATACGGGATCCGTCTGGGAGAAGAGGCAATGCCGGGGCAGGTGATCGCGCTGACCGGAGACCTGGGTGCCGGCAAAACGACCCTGACGAAAGCGATTGCGAGAGGACTGGGCGTCAGCGAGATGATCACCAGTCCCACCTTTACGATCGTAAAGGAATACCGAAGCGGCAGACTGCCGCTGTTTCATTTTGATGTCTATCGGATCGGTGACATCGATGAAATGTACGAGCTTGGCTATGAAGAATACTTCTATGGAGACGGACTCTGCGTGATCGAGTGGGCGGACCTGATCGAGGAACTGATCCCGGAAGACGCTCTGAGGATCAGCATCGCCTACGGAAGCAGCGAAGAAGAGAGGATATATACATGTACCTATTAGCGATCGAGACAACAGGGGCATACGCGTCGGTAGCGCTGCTGCAGGCGGAGAAGACAGCGCGGATCCTCAGCGTCATTCACGGAAATGACCGGTTCTCCCATTTGCAGAATCTGACGCCTCAGATCGATCAGATCCTGAAGGATAATCAATTGCAGATAGGCGATGTGGATGTTATCGCAGTATCCCATGGGCCGGGATCCTTCACAGGGATCCGCATCGGCGTGTCGACAGCCAGAGCTTTGGGACAGATCCTGGGCACCCCCTGCGTAGCGGTCTCCAGCCTGGAGGCACTGGCGCTGCGGGCGCTGCAGACAGAGGAAGACATGCTGCAGACGGAAGCGGCTCCGCAGTCCGGCAGCACGGACGGCAGCAGCAAGCTGCTCCTTTGTCCGGCGCTGGACGCCAGAAGAAAGCAGGTCTACGGGGCTGCGTACGAGATCGAGGACGGCAGGCTCTCCTGCCGGATCCCCGAACGTTCGATCCTGATGGTCGATTTTCTGCAAAAGCTGGAAGAGATCGCGGATCAGTACGACCGGATCCTGTTCCTGGGGGACGGTATCGATACCTGCGGCGAGCTGATCCGGCAGTGGGCCCTGGAGCGCAGGGAAGCAGGCACAGGAAAAGCCGCTGACGGAAATGAGCCGGCGCCTCAGGTCCTGTACGCGCCCGAAGAGATCCGCTATCAGGACGCGGCGGCGGTCGCCCTGCGCGGACTGCAGCTCTGGAATGACGGCAAAGCCTGCGACTATATCGAACTGCAGCCGGAATACCTGCGCATGGCAGAAGCCGAGAAGAAATTAAAGGAACGAAAGTCATGACAGAGATGACGATCCGGCAGGCCCATGCCGGCGATGTGGACGCGATCTATGAGATCGAACGGCTCTGTTTCGCGGATCCGTGGAGCAGGGATGCCCTCAGGCAGGAATTCACGGACAATCCGCGGGCTTTTTATGTAGTCGCCGAGATCGAGGGAGAGATCGTCGGTTACGCCGGCCTTTGGTGGATCATAGATGAGGGGCATATCACCAATGTGGCAGTGAAGCCGGGGTACCGGAACAGGCGGATCGGCTCCGCGATCGTCGAGACCATGCTGGAGCATACCAGTGCCCAGGGGATCCGCCATTATACACTGGAAGTGCGCGCCAGCAACATATCCGCGAGAGCGCTTTACGAGAAATACGGCTTTACCGTCGAGGGGATCCGGAAGGGGTACTATCAGGTGGGCCACGAGGATGCGCTGATCATGTGGAGACATGATCCGGATCCGGAGGAAGAAGCATGAAAGATAACAAAACAGCAATTCTGGCAATCGAATCGAGCTGTGATGAGACAGCGGCGGCAGTCGTTCTGGACGGACGGGATGTCCGCTCCAACATCATCTCATCCCAGATCGAGATACATAAACAGTACG
>Ga0256405_10005673_pt1 | contig 21131 bp, 16 predicted proteins | sample RumenRJG_02DNA_FD_189096 | JGI IMG/M metagenome (GOLD analysis project Ga0256405, IMG submission 189096) | Bovine rumen microbial communities from Lethbridge, Alberta, Canada - RJG_02 | ecosystem: Host-associated > Mammals > Digestive system > Stomach > Rumen | place: Canada: Alberta... | reverse complement strand
GAAGCAGAAGTGAGCTGAAGCGTGAGAAACAGGATGCCGTCGCCCAGAGCATGACGGTGGAAGAGCATTTTCAGAAGTATGTCAGCCAGGGCATGGACAGAAAAGAGGCGATGAAGGCCGTCGCCCGTGACAGAGGGATCAGCCGGCGGGAGGTATACAGCCAGCTGATGACCTGAGGACAGGATAAGCCGGGAGCGGATGCGCGCCCGGTTTTTTGATGCGGCGGTGCCGCACGTATGGTGCAGTCAGCGCAGTGTGGTGCGGCCTCTGCGGTAAGGCCCTGTGCAATGCGGTCAGCGCAATGCCTTCAGTGTGATGCGGCGGACTGCCGGCGGTAGCTGCTGGGAGTCATACCGTATCGTGCCTTGAAGGAGCGGTTGAAGTAAGAGAGGTTCGGATAGCCGGCGTTTGCGCTGACGAGCAGGATGGGATCGTCGGTGAGCGTCAGCATGCGGGCGGCCATCGAAAGACGGTAGCGCTCCAGCCAGGAGATAAAGCTCATGCCCATCGTGTCCCGGAAAAACTTCATGAAATGGGATTCGCTGTACCCGGACAGCTCGGCCATGTCATGGATGCTGATCGGTTCTGCGAAATGGTCTTCCACATACTTGACGATGAGTTTTACCTTCTCAAGGCGTCCGGGACGCAGCTTTCCGGGAGTCCGGACGGTCCGCGAAACGATGAGATAGAACAGCCTCAGCAGGTTGCCGCGCACAGCGATCTGGTACCCCTCCGGCTTCTGACTGCAGAGAAGATCGGTCTCCTCGATGATCAGCCTGGCATTGTCATGCCAGCGTTCTTTTCTGGAAAAGTGAAGAACCTCCGGCAGGTAGTCCCCCTGAAGGAAGGTTTCGATCAGCGAGCTGGTCATTTCCGGCTGTCTCGCCAGCAGAAGCGAGGTCGAGAAGATGATGTTCTCATACTCCATGCGGACGTATCCGTTTTCATCCTTCAGCGGCCGGATGGAGTGGAGATGCCCCGGCAGCACCAGCACAAAATCGCCTTCCCTGCAGACCAGGTCTGTCATGTCGAGTCCGATGATACCGGAGCCCTTCTTGACAACGATGATCTCCGCCGTGTTATGCCAGTGCAGCGGAACGGAGGTGAAATCCAGCGGAATTGTACAGGGGAAGGTATTGTACGGAAAGTCCTCGCTTGTGTGCACCTTTGTCTCGTGATATCCCTGATACTGGTCCATATCCATTTTGAACAGCCCCCTTTTGGCGGTATCTTCGGGAAGCGGTATCCCGTATTCTATCAAGGTAATTGTGTCAGTTTCTGCTGTTTCCTTTCCCGCAAGGCGCCTTCAGCGCAGCCTGCGCCTGGGAGGGCCTCATACGGGGAGGAGGAGCTTGGTTGAAACACGTTCGGCGCATCATGCATGTAGAAGGCCCAGACCGGATGAATTGATAGGATTGTACTACTTTTCGAGCGGTATCGACAAGCCCCGGCTGTCGGAATGGGCTATGGTATTGGTGCGAACAAGAGATGAGGGAGATACGCCGGCAGAAAGCCGGATGAATCATTGCGATAAATATACAATCAGAAAGGGGTACACGAATATGAGCGAACTGGAAAGCAGGCTGACGAAGGAGATGGGCAAGAGCGTCAGAGACGCTTCGAATGAGGAGCTTTACAAGGGGCTTCTGGCAGTCACACAGGCGGAGGCAGAGAAAAAGCTCCCTTTCGAGAGCAAAAAAAAGAAGAAAATCTACTATCTGTCTGCGGAATTCTTAATTGGTAAGCTGCTCTCGAACAATCTGATCAATCTCGGACTGTTCGATGAGGCGAGAGAGCTTCTGGAGAAGAACGTCAAGGACATCACGGCCATCGAGGAGATCGAGGAGGAGCCGTCGCTCGGAAATGGCGGACTTGGCCGTCTGGCTTCCTGCTTCCTGGATTCCATCGCGACGCTGAATCTGAACGGCTGCGGTGTCGGACTGAACTATCACCTGGGACTGTTCCGCCAGGAGTTTGTGGATCATCAGCAGAAGGCAGAGCCGAACCCGTGGCTGAAGAAGTCCGGCTGGGAAGTGAAGACCTCCAAGGGCTACGATGTGACCATGGCCGGGAAGACCTACCACTCCACGCTCTATGACCTGTACGTGACAGGATACGAGAGCGAGACCATTCCGCTGCACCTGTTCGACCTGGACACGGTTGACGAAAGCATCGTCCACGACGGAATTGATTTTGACAAGAAGGACATCGCAAAGAACCTGACCCTGTTCCTGTACCCGGACGATTCCGATGATGACGGACGCAAGCTCCGCATCTATCAGCAGTACTTCATGGTCAGCAACGGCGCGCAGCTGATCCTGGACGAGTGCGTTGCAAGAGGCAGCAACCTGCATGACCTGGCGGATTATGCAGTTTTCCAGATCAATGATACGCATCCGACCATGATCATCCCGGAGATGATCCGTCTGCTGGAGGAGAGAGGCATCGGCGAGGATGAGGCCATTGCCATTGTCTCAAAGTGCGCTGCGTACACGAATCACACGATCCTGGCGGAAGCGCTTGAAAAGTGGCCCATTTCCTATCTGAAGGAAATTGTTCCTCAGCTGGTGCCGATCATCGAGGCACTGGATGACCGTGTCAGAAGAAAGTATGACGATCCGTCGGTCGTGATCATCGATAAAAATGACACGGTGCATATGGCGCACATTGATATCCACTATGGAAAGTCGGTCAACGGTGTTGCAAAGCTTCACACGGAGATTCTCGAGCAGACGGAGCTGAGAAACTTCTACAACATCTATCCGGAGAAGTTCAACAACAAGACGAACGGGATTACTTTCCGCAGATGGCTGCTCTCCTGCAATCCGGAACTTGGAAGCTACATTGCCGGAAAGATCGGAAATGACTTCATCCGCCATGCAGAGAAGCTGGAGGAATTCGGGAAGTACGCGGATGACGAGCAGGTTCTCAGCGATCTGATGGCCATCAAGAGCCGCAACAAGGCGCGTCTTGCGAAGTATCTGAAGGACACCCGGAATATCGAGATCGATCCGGACTCCATTTTCGATATCCAGGCAAAGCGCCTGCACGAGTACAAGAGGCAGCAGATGAACCTTCTGTGGTGCATCCACCATTATCTGGATCTCAGACGCAAGGTAGAGGCGGGCCAGGTGCTGGATGATCCGAAGGTGACGGTCCTGTTTGCTGCAAAGGCAGCGCCGGCGTATATCATTGCACAGGATACTATCCACGCGATCCTCTGCCTGCAGGATATCATCGAGCATGATCCGGAGGTTTCGAAGGTCTTCCGTGTCGTGATGGTCGACAACTACAACATCACGGTTGCGGAGAAGCTGATTCCGGCCTGCGATCTGTCCGAGCAGATTTCCCTTGCGTCCAAGGAGGCATCCGGAACCGGAAACATGAAATACATGCTCAACGGCGCGGTCACGATCGGAACAGAGGATGGCGCAAACGTTGAGATTCACAACCTTGTCGGGGACGATAACATCTACATCTTCGGTATGAGAAGCCCGGAGGTCATCAGCCACTACGAGAAGGCAGATTATGTCTCCCGCGACTGGTACAACAGGGATGCAGTGCTTCGCGAGGCAGTCGATTATCTGACCGGCAGCCGGATGATGGAGACTGGCAATGCTGAGCGCCTGAATCGTCTGAAGAACGAGCTTCTGAATAAGGACTGGTTCATGACCTTCCCGGATTTCGAGGCTTATTCGAAGATCAGAGAGCAGGCGTACAGAGACTACGCGGACAGAAAGGCATGGGAGAAGAAGTGCCTGATCAACATCTCAAAGGCAGGCTATTTCTCCTCCGACCGCACGATTGAGGAGTACAACAGAGACATCTGGCAGGTGCAGTAAGACGCGCCTTGCGGGACTTGTCCGGAAAAGAACCGGACAAGCCCCGCTTTTTTTAAACTTCAGCGCCGGAACGGATGGATCCGCCGGCCTTGCTATATGTCTGCGCCGCGCTGCTTGACCCGCGCAGACGAATGGTATACTGCATGTCCCATGCTCTGGATCCATCGCTTCACGGCTTGACCCGCACAGACGAATGGTATACTGTATAGCAGTCTGGTTCCGGCGGGCAGCCACAGAAATGTTCCCTGCCGGAGAATGATATATTTTATCTTTATCTTTTGAAAAGAAAGGAGTGTGCATGTATGGACGGAGACGGTGTTCGAATATGGTTCTGCTCTTCTGTCTGCATGAGGATGCGTGAAGCAGCCGATTCCCTGCGCACAGCCTTTCTGAGCGCAGAGGCCTGAAACGACCACGGTGAAAACCGCCTGTCTGGCAGCCTGCAGGCCCGGACAGTCATTTTGGCGTGGAGGTTCCATTCAAACAGAGCTGCGCACGGTCTGATTCAATCCCGGAAGAGCAGTTTACATCTGACAACATCAGTCTTCTTCTTCAGGAGCAATCTGGTATCTGGTTTTTAATTGAAGGAGAATGACAGCATATGACAATTGAAGAGAGAGTAGAGAGGATTAAGACGCTTCTTGCAAAGCATGACATTGCAGGACTGAAGGAGACCTTCGCTCACATGGAGCCGGTCGATATCGCGGAGATTCTGTCGGCATTTCCGGACGAAAAGCGGATCGTTCTGTTCCGGATCCTGCCCAAGGATGAGGCGGCAGACACCTTCAGCGAGATGGAGCCGGAGGAACAGCAGAAGTTCCTGGATGACTTTACCGACCAGGAGGTCAAGGACGTCCTGACGGAAATGTACACGGACGATGCCGTCGACATGCTGGAGGAGATGCCTGCCAATGTCGTCCGCCGGGTGCTGAGCAAGGTCAGGCCGCAGGACCGCAAGGATATCAATGCCCTTTTGAAATACCCGGAGGACAGTGCCGGGGCGGTTATGACGACGGAGTATATCCGGCTGCGCCCGAACATGACGGTTATGGAGGCGATTCGCTGGATCCGCGCGAATGGCGAGGACAGCGAGGACCTCTACACCTGCTATGTGACGGATACGTCCCAGAAGCTGCTCGGCGTCGTCACAGTCCGCGAGATGCTTCTGTGCAAGCGGAATCCGGAGATCAGCGAGATCATGACGCGTGACGTGATTTCGGTCCACACCACGGAGGATCGGGAGAACGCGGCAAAGCTGTTTGACCGCTATGATTTCACGACGCTGCCGGTCCTCGACGCGGAGAACAGGCTGGTCGGCATCATTACGGTAGATGACGCCATCGATGTCCTGACGGAGGAGGCAACCGAAGACTTTCAGAAGATGGCGGCGACCACGCCGGAGGATGCGCCATACCTGAAGACACCGGTCATCCGGATGGTCGGCCACCGGATCATCTGGCTGATCGTGCTGATGATGGCGGACATGGTCTCCGGCGGAATCCTCGGAAAATTCGAGGATACGCTGACGGCGATCCCGATCCTGATTACATTTATTCCGATGCTGACCGACACGGGCGGTAATGCAGGCGCGCAGTCCAGCACGCTGGTCATCCGGTCGCTGGCGCTGCATGAAATCAGCGTGAAGGATGCACTGAAGGTCATCTGGAAGGAGCTGAGGGTTGCACTGATCTGCGGACTGATTCTGGGTGCCCTGAATTATATCCGTATTCTGATTCAGTATCCGGGACATGAGCTGATCGGGCTGACCGTCGCGATCGCGATGCTCTGCACGGTTGTCATGGCGAAGGTGATTGGCGGTGTCCTGCCGCTGATCGCGACAAAACTCCACCTCGATCCGGCCATGATGGCATCTCCGCTGATCACGACCATCGTGGACTCCTGCTCGCTGCTGATTTTCCTCAGTATCTCGCGGGCACTGCTGCACATCCCGGGATGAAGTCCCGGTGATGCGCGGTCCCATCTGACATATCCCGGGGTGAAGCCCCGGAAATCCCTAAAAAAACGCCCGGGCGGCGATCGGATGGATCACCGCCCGGGCGGAAGTTGTATTCTGGGAGGGAGTGCCGGCCGGCTCTCGCCGACCGGCATGAGTATGAAAAGTGTTATCAAATGCTTTTTGTTCATCTGATGGCTATACTATAGAGGCAGAATGTGTACAGACTGTGCTGAACCTGTGAACAATTGATGGCGTCTGAAGGCCTGAAGACTGAAATCCGGGTGCAGGACGCATATACAGAAGGAGAATTTGAATTGAAAACTGCAGCCATTATCCTGTTTGTCGCAATGTATGTCGTCATGATTGTACGGCCGAAGTGGAGAACGCTGGCCGCCCTCATCACGGGAGCCATCTTTCTGATTACGGGAATTCTGCCGGTGCGGAGCGTATTCAATGAAATTGACTGGAATGTCATTCTGATGATTGCCGGGACGATGGTGGTTGTCGATTACTTCATTGAATCAAAGATGCCCAACCGCATCGCGGACATTCTGCTGGACAAGGCTGACAATGTCATGTGGGTGACAATCTATATGTCTCTGTTTGCGGGCGTCATCTCCGCCTTCATTGACAATGTTGCGACGGTTCTGATGGTTGCCCCGGTCGGTCTTGCGGTCTGCAGGAAGCTGAAGATCAGCCCGGTCGGAATGCTGATCAGCATTGCCGTCTCCTCGAATCTCCAGGGCGCGGCAACGCTGGTCGGGGACACGACCTCTATCATGCTCGGCGCCTACGCACGCATGGACTTCACCAGTTTCTTCTTTATGAAGGGGCGTCCGGGAATCTTCTGGGCGGTAGAGCTCGGCGCACTCGCAACCATCCCGGTCCTGATGCTGCTCTTCCGAAAACAGAAGGAGCCGGTTCATGCTGACGAAATGACAAAGGTGTCGGACTTCGTCCCTTCCTTCATGCTGCTCGGCGTTGTCGCGGCATTGATTACGGCATCCTTTATTCCGGGCAAACCGGACATCACCAACGGTCTGATCTGCTGCTGCATGGCGGGAGCCTCCATCCTTTATGATCTGATTCGGACGAAAAAGACGAAGGGACTTGTCAGAGCACTGAAGGGGATTGATTTCAGCACGATCTACCTGCTCATCGGCCTCTTCACCGTCATCGGAGGGATCAAGGCGGTGGGGATCATCGACGACGTTGCGGCGGCGATCAGCAGGATCGGCGGCAGCAGTCTGTTCCTTCTGTATACGGTGGTAGTCTTTGGAAGTGTTGCGATTTCTGCATTTATCGACAACATCCCTTATGTCGCGACAATGCTTCCGGTGATGCAGGGTGTCTCGGCGATGATCGGAATCGAGCCCTACCTGCTTTACTTCGGCCTGCTGACCGGAGCCACCCTTGGCGGGAACCTGACACCGGTCGGCGCCTCAGCCAACATCACCGCCATCGGGATTCTGGAGAAAAACGGAGAGCATGTGTCATTCGGCGATTTCGCCAGGATCGGAGTTCCGCTCACGCTGACCGCAGTATTGGCAGGATACCTGTTCATATGGGTCGTGTGGCACTGAGAAAACAGATGGATACTTGACAATGTGAGAAGTCTGTAATATTATAGGCACAGATTTTAATAATTTCGTAACATTTGAAACGAAAAAGAAATAAGATTCAAAGATATATTCAAGATTTTGGAGGTTGACGGATATGAGGAACGCCGGAAAGATTGCAGCAGTTCTTTCGATGGGGATGGCGCTCAGTGCAGTGTGCGGCGTGAGCGCATTTGCAGCAGACAAGGCATTCAGCCTGGATGTGGCGAACTGGTCACAGCAGGACTGGAACAGCATTGCGATGACGAACGATGACACGGTCACATCCGGTGCAATCATCCGTTCCTCCGCGTCGACCGATTCGGATGTTGTGGGGTATCTGTACAGAGGCGCCGCCGTCAACGTCCTGGATAAGGGTGATACCTGGACACAGATCCAGTCCGGAGCCGTGACCGGGTATGTGATGAACGATTACCTGGTCTACGGAGAAGCAGCGAAGGGCCTTGCGGATTATTATGGCAAAGAAGGCGCTGTGGCGAACTGGAATGATGTGAATGTCTTCACAGACAAGAGTGCAGGCTCCGTTTCCAAAACCGTTTCGGATGGAACCGCGTTCCCGCTGGTCTCCGACGAAGGCCACTGGCTGCTGGTGCAGCAGGGGGCGGACAGCGCCGGATACGTATCGGAGGACGATGCGTCCAGGATGCTTCTGGTTGATACCGCTGTCCCGGCTGATGGGCAGGATATTGCCTCAACCTATACGGAGAATCTCGGCGGAACAGCGGCGGCCTCCACAGATGGAACTGCTGCAGCAGCGGATTCGTCTTCGGACAACAGCAGTGCTGCAGACGAAACCGGCACAGATGCGGCTTCCGCATCTGATACGGGATATTCAGACAGCTCCGCAGCATCGGATGCAGGGGACGGGTACACCGATGCGTCTGCTTCCTACGACTCGGGAGCATCTGATACGTCTTCCACGTCGACAGATACGGACTCTGCCGCAGTGGATACATCAGCAGCTTCCGGCAGTGATGCGGCGTCCTCTTCAGAGGAAACCTATACCAGCCAGACGGTCAGCAGCGATCCGAACGTGCAGGCACTCTATGATGCCTACATCGCCGCACAGAACGCAGCGATGAACTGCACGAGCGAGCAGGACGCCAAGGACAAGGCGGCAGCGGCTGTTCAGGCATATAACGCATATGTGGCGGCAGCAAATGGTACTTCTTCCGCATCCCAGGGGCAGACAGATGCCCAGCCGGCTCAGCCGGAGACCTCCGCGCCGGCTCAGACGGAAGCACCACAGACAGAAACGCCTCAGACGGAGGCTCCGCAGACAGAAGCGCCCCAGACAGAAGCGCCGCAGACAGGATCTTCCCAGAGTACGGGATCTTCTTCCGGAAAGACAGGCTCCTACGCAGACTACAGTGATCTGGATCTGCTGGCGGCGATCATCTGGTGCGAGGCCGGGAACCAGCCGTATGACGGCATGGTTGCGGTCGGCGAGGTTGTCATGAACCGTGTCGCAAGCTCCAGCTTCCCGAACACAATCGCGGAAGTGCTCGAGCAGCCGGGACAGTTCACCCCGTATTCATCCGGGACGCTGCAGAGCGCGCTTGCTTCCGGTGTCAACTCCACCTGCTACCAGGCAGCGCAGGATGCACTGAACGGGGCGCAGCCTGTTCCGGGCGCGCTGTACTTCAATACTCACAGCGGCACTACAAAGCTGGGTGCGCATTACTTCTCATAAGGTAATCCCCCGGGCTGCGCAAGCGGTCTGGGATGTTACAAAATCAACTATATGGAAAGCGGCATCACCTCCCCGGTGGTGCCGCTTTCCGTTTCCGTATGCCGTTTCAGGAGTCCTCGTCGGTGAAGTCGGACAGAGTCCGGAAGAGGTATGAATAGATCTCCGGGCTTTTTTCCTTCCACTGTTTTGTGATCATCTTTGCCTGCTGCTCGGTCGGGACGGTGAGCGTCAGCTCCATCAGGGGTTCCGAGTGCTCGAGAACCGCGCATGCGGCAGCGTAGTCGCCAGAGGTTGTCCGGTAATACTGCGCTCGGGTGCTGACAGCCTCGCGGAAGCTCAGCCTGTTTTTCTTCAGATAGGTATCGATATCAGAGCGGATATCCGGCCCGAGGTCATTCTTCAGCGCGTCAAGGCTTGCCCGGCCGGCATCGGTCAGGGAGTAGTAGAAGCAGTCCGGGCAGGCTTCCTCGTGGATCAGTCCGGCGTCCACCAGATCGCTGATGGTGTACTGGGCATTGAAATAGTTCGTATAGCCGAGGTCTGTGAAGATCCCGGCTATCTGTTTATTGGTCATTGCAAAATCCACACGGCTCAGCGTGTAGAGTGTCATGAGCTTATAAAGAACCTGAAGCTGGTCAGCCATCGATCTCTCCATTTCATTGATCATATTCCGGAAACAGGCCTATCTTAGCATATGAAAGAACGGGAGACAAACGGCAAGGACCAGGCCACCGAGTCGTGAAATGCGGCGGTCCGGCGCGACTACTCCTTTTACCGCTTTGCAAAGTATGATAAACTCTCAGTGACATGAAAGATGGGTTTTCCGGAAGGCCTGGCGAGGGGGGACGGAAATCCACGGGGAGTGTATGTCATCAAGGTCATCAAGGGGAAAGAAAGTGAAGAAGAAATATTCAACTCTGACGGAGAGAGCATACAGGAGGAGACGGAGCTATGTGCTGCTCAGGAGCGTGATTGCCCTGCTGATTGTGATCCTGGCGCTTCTGGCCGGACTTCTCATCTATGAAACCAGAAAGATGAAGACCTATTCGAATCCGTATGCGAAGGCACTGGAGGAAAAGCAGGCCGCGGCGGCGAAGGAGGAGAGCAGCGTCGGCAGTGATTCGGATCTTGAAGGTGTGAAGGCGCAGGCGAATCTGCTCGCCACCCAGTATGATTATGACGGTGCGATCAATCTGCTGAAGTCTCAGAAGGACTTCGGGAAGAACGACCAGCTCAAGGCCCTTGTCAACTCCTATCAGCAGACGAAGGACAGCTGCCAGCCGTATCCGATCGACCAGATCACGCATGTGTTCTTTCACTCGCTGGTTGTCAACGATGCAAAGGCATTTGACTCTGATGCAACCGCAGCCGGGTACAATCAGGTCATGACAACCATCTCCGAGTTCAACGGAATCATCCAGCAGATGTATGACAAGGGATATGTGATGGTCAGCCTCCACGATATGTGCGAGGTGGCGGACGACGGAACGGTCTCGAAGAGGGAGATTCTGCTGCCGCCCGGAAAGAAGCCCTTTGTGCTGTCGCAGGATGACTGCAGTTACTACCACTATATGAAGGATGACGGCTTTCCGCAGAAGCTGGTTGTGACGGAGGACGGGAAGGTCAAGAATTCCCTGCTCCAGGATGACGGAACTGTGAGCATCGGAGATTACGATGTCGTGCCGCTGATTGACACATTTGTGGAAAAGCATCCGGACTTTTCATATCATGGGAGAAAGGGAATCCTGGCACTGACCGGATACGAGGGCGTGCTCGGGTACCGGACAGACGAGGTGTACAAGACCCGGGATCCGGCCAGGGTGACAGAGTACCAGCAGAAGTTCTTTGACGAGAATCCGGATTTTGATTATGACAAGGACTGCACCGATGCCAAGGCTGTCGCGGATGCGATGAAGGCAGAGGGCTGGGAATTCGCGTCCCACACCTGGGGGCATATCGCACCGCTGCAGTATTCGCTCGATGCGGTGAAGCAGGATACGGAGCGCTGGCTGAACAATGTCGCACCGATTGTCGGGGACACGGATGTGCTGATCTTCGCCTTCGGAGCGGATATCGGAGACTGGCATCCGTACACCCATGACAACGCGTACTTTGATTATCTCAAGTCGAAGAAGTTCAGTATCTACTGCAACGTCGACGGCTCGGTCAAGAGCTGGGTGCAGTTCGGCCCGGACTATATGAGACAGGCAAGACGGAACCTGGACGGCTACCGTATGTATTACAATCCGGATCTGCTGTCCGACCTGTTTGATGTGAAGGCAGTCTGGGATTCCAACCGGCCGACACCGGTGCCGAAGATGGGCTGAGAACTGCCATGTGTGGAAATGAATGAAAGGGGGCGTCAAATATGCAGATATTGATCCGCGGGGGACGGCTGCTGGACCCGCTTTCGGGGACCGACAAGGTCACAGATGTCCTGATTGAGGATGGGTGCGTGACGCAGATCGGGGACGGGCTGACATTTCCGGCTCCGAAAAAGAAGAAGATTGTCAAGGAAGCCTCCGTCTCGGGCGGAACGGTTGATGAGGCCTCGACCGATATGGCTGTCACGATTGACGCATCCGGGTGCTGGGTGATGCCGGGATTTGTCGATCTCCATGTTCATCTGCGTGATCCGGGGCAGACATACAAGGAGGATATCGGGTCAGGCTCGCAGGCAGCAGCCTGCGGCGGGTTCACGACGATCTGCGCGATGCCCAACACGAAACCGGTCATCGACAATCCGGACAAGCTGAATTATGTGCGGTTCAAGAGCGCGGCGCTCTCCCCGATCCATGTGATGCAGATCGGCTCGATCACAAAGGGGGAGAAGGGGGAAGAGCTCTCCGACATCGCAGGGCTTGCGGATGCCGGCGCACCGGCCATATCCGAGGACGGCCGGTCTGTTGAGAATGCAGCGCTGATGAAGCAGGCGATGCGGGAGGCAGTGAAGGCCGGAATTCCGGTGTTTGATCACTGTGAGGACAAGAAGCTGGCCGGAAAGGGCGTCGTAAATGAGGATGAGAATGCAGTCCGCCTCGGGCTTCCGGGGATTCCGGACAGCGCCGAGGACGTGATCGCGGCCAGGGACATCCTGCTGGCGCGGGAGACGGGCGCGCATCTCCACCTCTGTCATGTCTCGACGCGGGAATCGGTGGAGATGATCCGGTTTGCCAAATCGAAGGGCGTCCATGTGACTGCGGAGGTCACGCCGCATCATTTCACGCTCTGTTCAGACGATATCCCGGCGGACGACCCGATGTTCAAGATGAATCCGCCGGTTCGGACAGCTGCGGACAGGGAGGCACTGATCGAGGGACTCCGCGACGGAACAATCGACTGCATCGCGACGGATCATGCGCCTCATGCGGTCAGCGAGAAGTTCGGCTCGATGCTGACGTCCGCATTCGGTATCGTCGGGCTGGAGACAGCGCTTCCGCTGGCGGTCACGAGGCTTGTCGAGCCGGGAATTCTGAGCCCGCTTGATCTTGCCAGGGTGATGAGCACCGCACCGGCGCAGGTCGCAGACCTGACCCGCCAGTACGGGGACGGAAAGATTGAGGTCGGAAATCCGGCGGATATTACGGTCGTCCGGCCGGATGAGGAGTGGACGATTGATAAAAAGAAGTTCCTGTCCAAGGGCAGGAACACCCCGTTCGAGGGCTGGAAGGTGCGCGGACGGGTGAAGGTGACGATTTGTGACGGCGAGATTGTGTACACAGACAAAAGGAGACAAACATCATGATCGATCAGCTGGTTGCGGGAATCAAAAAGACGGAGGCACCGATCGTTGTCGGACTGGATCCGCAGATGAAGTTTATTCCGGACGAGGTCAAGAACCCTGTCTTCGATGAGATGGGCGAGACGCTGGAGGCCGCGGGGGAGATCCTGTTCCGCTTCAACAAGGCGATTGTCGATGCGGTCTGTGACCTGGTTCCGGCGGTGAAGCCGCAGATTGCCATGTACGAGCGCTTCGGAATTCCGGGGCTGGCAGCCTATCAGCGGACCATTGATTACTGCAAGTCCAGGGGCCTGGTTGTGATCGGGGACGTCAAGAGGGGCGACATCGGATCGACCTCAGAGGCGTACGCTGATGCGCACCTTGGAAGAGTCATGGTCGGGGAGCGTGAGTACAAGCTGTTTGACGCGGACTTTGCGACGGTGAATCCGTACCTCGGCTCGGACGGTGTGGTCCCCTTCCTGAAGGTCTGCGATGCGCAGGACAAGGGAATCTTCGTTCTGGTCAAGACCTCGAACCCTTCCAGCGGAGAGTTCCAGGACAGGCCGGTGCTGGTCAGGGCGGAGGAGTTTGACGAGGACGCAGGCGGCAGCATCGATACAGCCTTCTTTACAGGAAAGAAAAACAAGGGCGGTCTTTCGCTTGAGAGCATTGCGCTGGCGGCCGGTAAGGACGGGCTTCGCAACTACGTGCTCCGCCCGATGTATGAGATTGTGGCGGAGGAAGTCGCCAGATGGGCGCGGGAGCCGCGGCTGATGGGAAAGAGCGGTTATTCGGAGGTTGGCGCAGTTGTCGGCGCGACCTACCCGGAGATGGGAAAGGTACTCCGGAAGATCATGCCGCATTCCTTCATCCTGGTTCCGGGATACGGCGCACAGGGCGGAAAGGGAAAGGATCTCACGCATTTCTTCAACAAAGACGGACTCGGCGCGATCGTGAACTCCAGCAGAGGCATCATCGCAGCCTATAAGCAGGAGCCATACTGCGACAAGTACATGCCGGAGAATTTCGCGGATGCAAGCCGCGCCGCGGTCAAGGCGATGCGGAAGGATATCCGGGAAGCCATCGGCTGACAGGATGCGGACACTGCCGCCCGGCAAGGTCAAAGCTGCTATGGGCGATCACGGGAAACTTGTTGTGAAAGGATAGGAACGGGTATGCAGGCCGGACAGGAAACGGGGATCAGAGCGGTTCAAAAGTTCAGAGAAAAGGCGGAGGTCCTTCAGAATACGAGGATTGCGGAAGGCATCTATGACCTCAGGCTGAAGACAAAGCAGATCGCGGCGGCTGCGCAGCCGGGACAGTTTGTTTCGGTTTACAGCAACGATCACTCCCGGCTTCTGCCGCGCCCGATCAGCATCTGCGGCGCAGACCCGGAGAGCGGGGAGCTGCGGCTGGTATTCCGCGTCGCCGGAAGGGGAACGGAGGAATTTTCACGTCTGCCGGCGGGAGGCAGGGTAGATCTGACCGGACCGCTTGGAAATGGATTTCCGGAGTCCGTCCTGAAGGGGCAGGCGGGAAAGACGGTTTTTCTCATCGGGGGCGGAATCGGGATCCCGCCGATGGTGCAGCTGGCAAGGACACTGGCGGCAGGCAATGATGAAAAGGGTGCGCCGCGGCTGATCTCGGTATTGGGATTCCGGGACGAGCTGTTTCTTGTGGACGACCTGAAAGCGTACTCAGAAGTGGTCATCGCAACGGAGGACGGCAGCTGCGGAACGAAGGGCAACGTGCTCGACGCGATCCGCGGGAGAAACCTGAAGGCTGACGTGATCTGTGCCTGCGGGCCGACTCCCATGCTGCGTGCGCTTCGGGCGTACGCACAGGAGACCGGAACCGAGTGCTGGCTGTCTCTCGAGGAGAAGATGGCCTGCGGGATCGGTGCCTGCCTCAGCTGTGTCTGCAAATCGACTGATGTCGATGAGCATTCCAGGGTAAGGAACAAGAGAGTCTGCACGGAGGGGCCGGTATTCAATTCGATTGATATCGAATTGTGATGAGCTGTAAGGAATGGCCCGGGAATCCGGGAAATCAGGATTGTCCCGGAAGCCGGGACAGCCCCCGGAAGCCGGGACAGCCCCTGGAAGCCGGGACAGCCCCTGGTAGCCGGGAGGGCACCCCGGAGAGACTGGATAAGTGTCGGAAAGCCGGAAGGCAGCAGGCAGATAGGCAAGTGCGCCTTGGGGAAACGGGCGCCGCTGGAGAGGATGAACAGGAATATGCAGCCGGATATGAGTGTGGAAATTGCCGGGGTTTTGCTGAAGAACCCGGTCATGACGGCGTCCGGAACCTTCGGGTCCGGACAGGAGTTTTCGGAATTTGTCGATCTGAACCGGCTAGGCGCGGTTGTGACAAAGGGCGTGGCCTCCGTTCCGTGGCCGGGAAACCCGACCCCGAGAATCTGCGAGACACCCTCCGGGATGCTGAATGCCATCGGGCTTCAGAATCCGGGGGAAGAGACATTTGCGAAGCGGGATCTGAAGTTCCTGGAGCAGTTTGACACGAAGGTAGTCGTGAATGTCTGCGGACACAGCACGGAGGAGTACGTCGACTGCGTGAGAAGGCTCGCGGAAGAAAAGCGTGCGGATCTTCTGGAAATCAACATTTCCTGCCCGAACGTGAAGGAGGGCGGCATCTCGTTCGGAACGAATCCCCGGGCGGTCGAGCAGATCACAGCGGCGGTCAAAAAGGAAGCCCGGCAGCCGGTGATCATGAAGCTGAGCCCGAACGTGACCGATATCCGGGAGATCGCGAAGGCGGCGGAGGCGGGCGGCGCGGATGCGCTGTCGATGATCAATACCATCACCGGGATGAAGATCGATGTGAGAAGAAGAACTTTTGCGCTGGCGAACCGGACAGGCGGACTGAGCGGCCCGGCGATTCATCCGGTGGCAGTCCGGATGGTCTGGGAGTGCGCGCAGAGTGTGAAGATCCCGATCATCGGGATGGGCGGCATCGCCGACGCGGAAGGTGCCCTGGAGATGATCATGGCAGGCGCCAGCGCTGTTTCGGTCGGAACAGCGAATTTCCGGGACCAGACAACGGTGATCCGCGTCATCGACGGGATCAGGGCGTATCTGGAGGAAAACCAGATCGCGTCGGTCAGGGAGCTGATCGGCTGTGTAAGGTGACGAAGGGAAGGAACAAGAGTACGGGAAGACAGAATAAGCGGCCGACGCGGCAGCCAGAATAGCAGCTTGCCGGGAGAAGAGACTGGTGGTGACGGCAGATTGCCAGGTGAAACAGCCGCCGAGGCAGCCGGAATAGCAGCAGACTGCCGGGAGAAGCGGCGGGTGGTGACGGCAGCAGGGATGGCTTCAGATGGCCGGGTGAGGCGGCAGTGAGGAGAGGTTATGGAGAAGTACAAGGAATCATTTATTGAATTCATGGTAGACTGTGAGGTTCTGAAGTTTGGAGACTTTGTCACAAAGAGCGGGCGCAGGACGCCGTTCTTTGTCAATACGGGGTTTTACCGGACGGGCGGCCAGCTGAAGAAGCTTGGCGAGTACTATGCAAAGGCGATCGAGGATGCCTTCGGGACGGACTTTGATGTCCTGTTCGGACCTGCCTACAAGGGAATTCCGCTCTCGGTTGCGACGACGATTGCGCTTTCCGAGGACTGCGGGAAGGAGATCCGGTATTGCTCCAACCGCAAGGAGATCAAGGATCACGGCGACAAGGGCATCCTGCTCGGTGGTCCGATCAAGGATGGTGACAAGGTTGTGATCATCGAGGATGTCACGACAGCCGGCACCTCGATCCGGGAGACGCTCCCGATCATCCGGGACACGGCGGATGCGCAGGTATGCGGGCTTGTGGTCTCGGTCGACCGCTGCGAGCGCGGAACCGGAACAAAAAGTGCGCTGGAGGAGATTCAGGAGACATACGGGCTGAAGACGACGGCGATTGTCACAATGAAGGAGGTCGTCTCCTATCTCTATAACAGAGAGGTCGGCGGCAGAGTTCTGATCGACGACGATGTCAAAGCGAGAATTGACGCTTACTATAAGGAGTACGGTGTATGACACCACGGAGGAAGAAGCACATTCAGAGAGTGTCGGGTGTGCTTTTTTTTCTTTACCTTGCGGTGCTCATCTACTTTCTGTTCTTTGCAGACGAATATGGCAGAACCCCCAGCGTGGAAATGCGCTACAACCTGGTCCCCTTCGTGGAGATCAGGCGATTCCTTGTCTACCGGAAGGTCCTCGGGTTTCGGGCTGTCTTCCTGAACGTATACGGAAACATCATCGGGTTTCTTCCATTTGGCTTCTTTCTGCCGGCGATGCACCGGTATTTCAGGCGTGCGTACCGAACCGTATCGATGAGTTTTCTGTTTTCATGCGGCGTCGAGCTGACGCAGCTGGTGACAAGGAGAGGGAGCTGTGATGTCGACGACGTGATTCTCAATACGCTGGGCGGACTGCTGGGGTATCTTCTGTTTGTCATGAGCAGAAGGCTGGCTCGGTGAACCGGACCGGAAGGAGGAGACAATTCAGATGGCAAAGGCATATACGTATAAGATTCACCCGAGGGCAGGAAGGAAGGGTGTTGTGAGCGTGGTGCTCTCAGGCATCACAATCATCCTGTTTCTGGGACTTCTGACAGCCTGCACGGCGCTGAAGGGGCAGGCGGGTCTGTGGGCAGGAGCGGTCGGTTTTTCAGGCATGATGGCAGCCCTGGCCGGTGTGATCATAGGACTGAGGAGCTTTCGTGACAGACAGCCGTCCTATGGGTTCAGCAAGACGGGGACGATCATCAATGGAATGATGGTGGCTGTCTGGTTTATCCTGTTCTGCCGGGGGCTTGCCGCCTGAGAAGACGGCGGACTGGATCGACTGACGGCAGGACACTTCAGCCGGCAGACTGGTTCGGCTGGCGGCAGGATGTTTCAGGCAGCGGACTGTTTCAGCCTGCGGGAGGCTCCGGCTGACGGCCGTACATTTAGATGAGGAAAGAGATATGGGAAATATCTGGGCAGATTATGACGCGATCGATCTCTGCGAGGAGCGGTACGGGCTGGCGGAGGGCCGGATCCGGGAAATTGCAGCGGAGCTGGGGGCCGCGGGGACGAATTCTACAGCCGGAGAAGGGAAAGGTGCCGGTGCACCGGGAGCGGAACCGCGTGCCGCCCATCCGCTTCCGGAGGCATTCGAAGCCTTTTTCAGAGACACAGCGTCCTTTATCGTGGAGCTGTGCGGGATCAGGGCAAGCCTGAAGAGCGGTTACTATGACAGTCATCCGGAAAAGTGGCCGGAAATGAACAGGCGGATGTACGAGGATATCCTCCCGGACCACTATGAGCAGAGCTTCGCAAATCCCGCCTGTGCAGAGCGCATGCTTGGAGCTGATTTCGGTTCTCTCCTGTGTTTTCTGTACACACAGGAGCGCGGGCTGATCGCCTATGTGTTCGAGGACAAGGCAGAAGAGCTGGCTGCGCACATGGAGCTCTTCATTCAGGTGTACGGGCTGTTTGCGGAGGGACTGCCGAAGCCGGAGGATGTCCGGGAGACGCTGTACTGGTTTGAGAGTGACAACACGGATGTGATTCTCAGAAACCGCATCCGGGGACAGATTGATCCGGCCTGTGACGACGCTGTCTATACATTGATGACACTTGATACCAACGATCCGTCATCCCTTTACAGGAGCGGAGAGTATATTACGGAAAACGAGCTGAGAACCTTCCGGTATCTGGCATCACTCCCGGAAGCGGAAATTCAGCGGATGGCAGATACATTTACGGAAGGGTACCGTGAGGGCTTCATTCTTGGCGAGAAGCCGCTGTACAAAAAGCGGACGGTCTCGCTGATCTATCATGCGGGATTTGAGCGGATGATGCAGGCAGCGGTCCGGAATTTCCTGAATATGGGGCTGCGCCCGACGATTGTCCGCTGCGGGGTGTCTGCCGTGACGGGCATGTCAAGAACCGGAGGCTTTACCGGAGCGTCCCCGAACCCGCAGTACGATTATGACCACCGCGAGGATGCGGCGCTGTTTCTCGATTCTCGGTTTGTGGAGCGGAAGCTCGAAGTGACGGAGACGGTGTACGGCGAATTCCTTGAGCAGGCACACCGGTACGGAGGCCCTGCTGTGCTGGAGGTCTTCGGGGAGCCTCCGTTTGACCCGGCCGCGAAGAAGGAGGCGCTGAAATATTCGGAGAAGCAGCAGGCGCTTTCCGTGAAGCTGAAAAATGAGACGGCGCGTATCGTCAATGATGCCATCTACGGGCAGGAACGCTCCTTTACGATCATTTCCTTCCCGGTTCCGACAATCGACGAAGAACGATATGAGGAGATCTTCCGTGAGACGATGAAGGTCAACACCCTGGATGCGAAGAAATACAGCGCGATTCAGCAGGTGATGATCGATGCGCTTGACAAGGGGACGAAGGTTCACATTCTCGGGAGGGGTAAGAACCGCACGGATCTGACGGTGCAGCTGTGGAGGCTTCAGGATCCGGCGCAGGAGACCATCTTTGAGAACTGCGGCGCGGACGTCAACATTCCGGTGGGCGAGGTGTTTACGTCTCCGGTTCTGAAGGGGACGGACGGCGTGCTGTTTGTCAGCCAGGTCTATCTGCAGGGACTGAGCTTCCGGGATCTGGAACTTCATTTTAAGGACGGCTGCATCACCGATTATTCCTGCTCCAACTTTGAGACGGGGGAGGAAAACCGGGCATACATCGAGGAGAACATCCTGTTCCATCACAAGACGCTGCCGATGGGGGAATTTGCGATCGGGACCAACACGACCGCCTACGCGATGATTCAGAAGTATCAGATCGGGCCGAAGATGGACATTCTGATTGCAGAGAAGACAGGACCGCACTTTGCGGTGGGCGACACCTGCTACAGCTGGGACGAGGACAACGTGACGCGCAATCCAGACGGGAAGAAGATCGTCGCCCGGGAGAATGATTTCTCGAGGCTCCGGAAGGAGGATCCCTCGAAGGCTTACTTCAACTGTCATACGGACATCACGATTCCCTACGAGGAGCTGGGGCTGATCGAGGTGGAGAACGAGGATGGAAGCTGGAGACAGGCGATTATCCGGGACGGACGGTTTGTGCTGGAGGGAACGGAGGAACTGAACGGACCCCTTGACGCGGATGCATAAGGCATGGCTTGCGAAAGCGACCCAATTAAGGTAGGATAAAGCGGTAAAAAATCAGGAGGAGACGGAAGATGGAGAAGCCAGTTGTCGGAATTGTGATGGGCAGTGATTCAGATCTGCCAGTCATGTCGAAAGCTGCGGCGATTCTGGAAGAATTCGGAGTCCCGTATGAGATGAGAGTCATATCCGCTCACAGGGAGCCGGATGTGTTCTTTGAGTACGCAAAGGGCGCGGAGGCAAGAGGCCTGAAGGTGATCATCGCCGGTGCCGGCATGGCAGCCCATCTGCCGGGAATGTGTGCGGCGCTGTTCCCGCTGCCGGTCATCGGTGTCCCTCTTTACTCAAAGACGCTGGGCGGGGAGGACAGTCTGTACTCGATCCTCCAGATGCCGTCCGGCATTCCGGTCGCGACGGTTGCGATCGACGGAACCAAGAATGCGGCGCTTCTCGCCGTCCGGATGCTGGCAATCAGCAATCCGGAGCTTCTGGAAAAGCTGAAGGCGTATGCCGGAAAGCAGTGTGAAGCCGTTCAGAAGAAGGATGCAAGGCTGCAGGAAGTCGGGTACAAGGAGTACTGAGGCTGGATTCTGCCCAGGCGAAGGAGAGCTGCGGCAGGTTATCAGCAGGATGTGAGCTGGAACGCGGGATAGGGGGCCTTTATGGATTACAGAAGTGCAGGGGTTGACATCGAGGCAGGGTATGAATCTGTCAGACTGATGAAGCAGTTTGTCGCTCGCACCATGAGACCGGAGGTCATGACCGACCTTGGCGGCTTCTCGGGTGCCTTTTCGATGGATGCGGTGAAGGGAATGGAACACCCGACGCTTCTGTCCGGGACGGACGGTGTCGGAACGAAGCTGAAGCTGGCTTTCGTGATGGACCGCCATGATACAGTCGGAATCGACTGTGTCGCGATGTGTGTCAACGACGTAGCCTGCGCAGGCGGAGAGCCGCTGTTCTTCCTGGACTATATCGCGTGCGGGAAGAATAACCCGGAGAAGATTGCGAAGATTGTATCCGGCGTGGCGGAGGGCTGCGTGCAGTCCGGCTCGGCGCTGATCGGCGGTGAGACGGCAGAGATGCCGGGCTTCTATCCGGAGAATGAATATGACCTGGCCGGCTTCTCGGTCGGTGTGGCAGATAAAAAGGACCTGATCACAGGCGCGGA
>Ga0256405_10005672_pt1 | contig 21133 bp, 35 predicted proteins | sample RumenRJG_02DNA_FD_189096 | JGI IMG/M metagenome (GOLD analysis project Ga0256405, IMG submission 189096) | Bovine rumen microbial communities from Lethbridge, Alberta, Canada - RJG_02 | ecosystem: Host-associated > Mammals > Digestive system > Stomach > Rumen | place: Canada: Alberta... | reverse complement strand
TAAACCTGAGGTACCAACCTTGCCATATTCGTTTATAGATCCCATTAAAAATAAAATCCAATCCTCATCAAAAAAGTGTTGTTCACAAATATGTATGTGCGTTAAGCCCATATGACCATAACGATAATAATCTGATGCGAAATTACCTTCTGATCGAACAAAATATTCACATGCATCAAAAACTGGACGTAATTTTTTATGAACATAAACATTAGTAATACTAAGGTCTTTTATAAACTCCACAAATTTAGGTTCAAATGCTATTTTAATAAAATCTGAAAAATCTCGTTTATCCAGTTGAGATAAATCAAAATGAAATGGCTGTATATAAGTTATTGCTTTTCTAAAACCATATGTTAGAAAATGCTCTTCCTCTTCTTGAGTCCATACAACATCCATATTATGTCCTTGCTATAATTTCCTTTTTAGTCCCTTTATTCTTAAATATGTTTTATAAACAGATCCACCCATACAAGATAATAAAATTCCATCATCGTCAAATAATGGCTGTTCACAAACTTGTACTCGCAGAAGGCCAATATGGCCATAGTAATTATAGTAAACTGAGTCTTTACTCTCTGAAATGGGAACAAACTTTGTAAATACCCTAAATATAGAAAATAAGTCTTTACTTATATAAAGGTCTCTTGCTGAAAGATCTTGTTCTAAACTTAGAAACTCAGGCTCAAAAACTAATTGAATAAAGTTTGTAAGATCTACTCTATCCAATTGAGAAAGGTCATAATTGAAATCTTTTATTAAAAGTTCGGCATCTCTAAAAGATCTTGTTAGGTAATGATCAACCTCATAATCCGGAACTGGTCCATCATCGACGAGTGTAATTTCTGGAAATTTGATTAAAGGAACTCTCATGTTACCATCCTAACTTTTTATCAGGATCTTTTGCACGAACTACAGTAATTTTAAAAGGCTCAACACCATTTACACGAGTTTCAGTAATCTTATTTACCTTTTCTATAGTAACATATCTTGAGTCTTTATTAGTATAAGCAATATAATCTCCCATCTCAATAGGAACTTTATATCTATCTACATGAGTAGCTTGCTCATTACGCCATTCCTGTACTTCTTTTGGAAGAGATGACCACTTATTTTTAGTATCATACCAGTGATTAAAGCTATAACCATCTAAATTAAATGCGTCAAAAACAGCATTAATTGAACTACAATATCTTTGCTTCATAATGGCTTCGCCATCTGTATCACCTGCAGCAGCTCTAATAGTAGTCACCCAACCATAGACTCTTGGCAGGCTTTTAGCCTCAGCCCAAAGATCTTTTTCCATTGTAAAATAGCCACTTCTAGTAATAGCTCCTAATACTCGTTCTTTTTTGGCTGAGAAATAAACCTTTTCGCTGATGGCCCAATCTGTTGTAAACTCATGGTCCATAAATAAAGAGTCATCTGGCTCTTCTTTTGTATAGAATTTTGCTTCACGATAAAAAGCTTTATTAAGAGAATTTAAAATAGTGATTTGTTTATTCCAATCTTTCCAAGGAATAAAATGGCCAATAAACTTATTTTCCATATAAAGATTATACCTATTTTAATATTATTTTTTCACCAAACAGAGCTTTATCGTGGCCAAAAACGGCTATTACTTTATAACATGAGTTTTCATCTTCTCGATAAATACCATGCATATATGCTACACAGTCATCCCACTTTTTATAAGAATCTGGAATTCTAATTTTACCCACTGTTTCAATAGGACCACCAGCATCTGCTTGATGTTTAACCTCTAAATCATAATAAGTAAAACCAAAACCATCTTTATAAGGTTTAGTCATATGAATAGTAATGGCATGCTTAAAACCTTTTTGGTCATGAAACTCATATAGCTTATAGCAATCTTTTTTCTTATAAAATGATAAAGTGAAGGTTACAGTTCCATCATCTGTATTGATAACATCATTTATATTACTTTTTGCAAGTTTAAGCTTTAACTTAGATTTAACTTCTGGCTCCCTATAAATAGGGCGTTTTGGCATAACATTATAAGGAAGATATGTGATGTCTTGACCATATGCAATTTCTGGTGATGCATCAGTACCTTTTTTCACACAAAAGACTTCACCTTCTGGAACAAAATCATTTTCCACTATAGAAATACCTTTTTCTTTTAATAGCTCTAAGGTATCATCTAATAAAACTTTTTTAGTGTCTGGATGCATTACTAATGTATTAGACTTTGACTCTTCATCTAATAATCCATCAAATAATTTATCAATCTTTTTGTTCTTCTTTGACATCTTCTTCCTCATCCTTAGGATAAACTACAGTTGCAGTATCAGGGAACTCAAGACCTGATGCGGCTGAAAGTGGACATAAATCTGGATGACCACAGTATTGACAATATCCACAACTGAAAGTAATATTTGCATTCATTTTAGGGTCCATAGACTCCCAGTCTTTTGTCTGATCATCTTGGATAGCTCTCTCAAATGCTAACAAAGTATTGCTATAATCATCTGCTGAAAACTTATATTCAATAACATCTTTAAGCATACGAGCAGTAACTTTCTCATCTGTTGCCATTCTTGTTTTAATTCCAACAAGTGGATAGAAGAGATAAAACTTAAAATTGTCAATAATATCTTGAGCTGAATATCCTAACTGTTTTCCAATCATATATCCATACAAGAGCAACTGATTTTCATAACCTTCAAGATGAACACTTGAACCCGTTTTATAGTCATAAACTCTTACTTGAGCTTTACTTACAATCTCTTTATCTTTGATAAATTCTCTGTAAGGCGTGTTATCTCCTGTTTTAGGATCACCTTGAATAAACTCATATTTTACTTGAGCGAGTCCGTTTCCTAAATCAATGAGATTTTCATTGATCTCATTTGTCTTAATAACTGGACCCTTAAAACAAAGAACGTCAATTGCTCCACATAAAGGAGCTCCACCAATAGAAGAGTTTTCCCAATGTTCTTTAAATAATTCATAGTGCTGATTTTTTACCAAGTCAACAACATATTTATTCCACCATTTATAGAATACTGGAAATGACCTTTCAACTGGATATTTTTCTTTATCATAAGTATGTTCAGCTAGAGTCTTAAGACCTCTTTCTGTAATCTGTTCTAGAGTATCATCAATCGATGTTTCTTCAGCAATCTTGTGAAATGCAAGACCCTTTTGCTGTACATCAAATTCTCGTCCTTCAATTTTAATACCTAGAATATAAGCTAATTTGTACTTCTGTAGACAGCTAGAACGACAGCTAAATCTAGAAGCTGAATATTTGTTTGACATGTTATAATATTAACTTTTTAAAATAAAAAGGGACCTATCTCTAGGTCCCCAAATGAATAAAAATTACAATTCCTTTATTACTTCAGGTACATTCTTGCTCGAGTTCTCCAGCAATTAGTGTTACCTTCATAATCAATTTGCTGTGAAGACTTGTTATCGTAAACAATCTTCATATTGGAATATTTTGTAGGAAGATTAGCACTAAACAATGCTGAACCAACCACACCTTCAATTACAACTTCCAAATCAAAAACTTTTGGAGAAACTTTATTAAGTTTCAACTGACGAAAATCAACACCACGGCAATTTTCATCAACAATCTTCATTAATTTGGCATGTAATTTTTCAATTAATTCCTTACGCATAGTATTTACCTCTTATATAGATAATACTTTTTTGCAAGGAATTATTCAATTATTTCTTAAGTCCGGTACTTCCAAATCCACCTTCGCCACGGGCAGAATTATGATCTTTGTAGAACTCTTCAGCTGTTGTCTGATTCTTCATATCCTTAAACTGTTCAAGAGATGAATCATACCAAACATCCAAATCATCTGCACAGTACTTTTCAGGAACACCCTGAGCAAGCTTCTGTCCAAACTCAATAATACGTGATGAATTTGAGTTATTAAATACATGGATATGGATAATTCCTTCGTATGTTGAGTCAATAACTTCTGCACCAACAACAAGCTTCTGCTTTGTACAAACACCTGATTTGTTAGCCATACGAATATACATTCCTTCTGGAATACGAGACTTTACATATGTTGGAATAAGCAAATCTTCATGAGCTGGGAGCATGATATATCCTGCTTTATTTGGCTCATTCTTAAATTCTTCTTCTGTAAGTGGAACCATCTGAATCTGATACTTCATAGGTGCACCTGGGTTTTTGTCTGTAAGGTCTTTCAAAAACTGCTCACTGAAGTTTGGTACAAAGAAATCGATTCCTGCATCACCTTTAGCACGCTGAGGAGTTTTTACATCACCACAAACAAACAACTTAATATCTGAATTTTCCATTCAATTTTCTCCTATTTTTTTAATATTAACCTTTACTATAATTATCTTTAAGTCTATTTACAAACTCCAATTCAAGCATCTCGATAGCATTAAGCTCTTTTTTAGATTTTGCAATATTTTTAAGATATTGTTCTTTAATATGACGATTACGGGGCTTTTTAAGACACAATTCTAAATAAAGAAGAGCCTTAAATAATAAGGAATTATTACCTACTACATCTTCATAATCTTTTAGAATTTCTTGAATAATCTCATAGGGTGTGGACCTTAATTTAATAGAAGGATCACTATCATCTGAACCATAAAGTGTTTGTGCTCCAAATCTTTGTTGATCATCAATAAAACTATATTCAGTATCACCATTATTAAATGAGAAATCCAAAGAAAGAGTTTTATCCTCATTCTTTGGGCGATAGAGAACTTCAATAATTTTATAATTCAAATAACCAGCAAAAGAAGCTCCTACAAAAAACTCATAGTTTATAACATAGCAGCTCAAAAAAGCTGTGGTTGCTTGTAAAGCTTTCTCATAAACCTCTTCCGGTTCCAAGAATGTTTTACTTTTAAGTTTCTGTAAGATTAGAGACTTTGAATAACTGAGTAGTACATCAAATAAAGCTGTCCACGCTTTAGAACGATCTTCAGGAGTATTAGCCATAAAATAATCATATTGATAGGCAAAACACTCTTGTTCTGTGGCAGGCTTTGTTTTAATGTCATTGATTAATGCTTTGGTATAAACTTTTTTAGCCAGCTTTTTAAGGTCTGGCTTTGGACTCTCAAAATAATTTACTACATCCATAGTTAATAATACTATATTAACATAAATTATTTAACTTGGATAATTTCTAATTTATAATCTGGATGTTCTTTTGAGGATTTATCTAATGTCTGTTGAGCTTGAGAATAAGTATAATTTCTTCCACCCAATATAGAATTGTTGGCTTTATTTTTAACCAGCCATATATGTGTTTCACCTAATGGACCCAACTCATCTAATCCAAATAAGCTATCTAATTCATCTTGTTCAATTGCTACGCTGTCCATGCTTAATTCCACCTATGAGTATATCCATGTCTTTTCTTATGTTCTTCTTCTCGTTCTTTACGTTTTTTGGCCACTTCTAATCTAGCATTTTGTCTAACCTGTATACCATAGTCACGATTCATTTCAAAATATGCTATTGCTTCTTCAGGAGTCAAACCGAATTCTTTTTGAATGGACTCAATTACCAGTTTATAATGTTTATCCAAAATATCTCTGTCAAGTAATGCAATCATATATTATACCACTTATCCATTTCTGTTTAAATTAGTTTCCATAAGTAGTTTCTTAACTTTTATTCTAATTCCCATACTATAAAAAGGATTTACATTGATATATTGACATGCTTCTTCAGTTGTTAGCTGAAACTCATTCATTATGAACTCAACTGTTTCTCGATAACACTGTCGGTAAACTTCTATTTCTTTAGGTGTCATGATAACTCCGGATACATCTTTTTAAGTTGAATTGGTGGAATGTCCATAAGTTTTAAGCAATTTCCTATCACTTTTTTCTCGTACGCCATATGATAATATCTTATCGTTTCCGCGTCTGTTAAATTAAATTTTTCTTTTAATTTTGAGGTAACATATGACTTATGTTCAAAGTATCTCTCTTTCAATTCATCACTAATAATCATAGGTCATTCATCATTGTCATAAAACTTTTATGGCAGAAATCTAAATAAGTTTGACTCATATTAAAATATGATTTGGCCTCAAGCTCTGTCAGTCCAAGATCTCTTATAATTTTCTTAATTGTTATTTGATAACACAGCTCTGCTATTTTTTCTGTGTCTACCCCAACTGTCATATACTTTATTTTTTTAACTGTTGTTCCCAAACTTCTTCATCAGAAGGACTAATCTCATTTTCTTCTACAAGCATGTCAAAGTATTGTTCAGCTTCGTCATCCTGCAGTGAATGTTGCTCCTTGAGTGAAGAAATCGCCACTTGTTCCAAACCAGTATCGATATCTAATTTGAAGACATCTTTGAAATCCTGGTTGCTTACACCTGTCTTCTTCATCATATAGAATATACCTCATTTTTTATTTAAGTGCAATCTTCCTAAGCTTCATTTCCCAGTCTTCTTCAGGATTATAGCTTATAACTGAATGTGTCACAATACGATACCACCAATAGAAATGCTCATTTCTATCTACAGGGTCACCATTTAAGGGATTCTGATAATCATCCATTCTTCTGTGCACCCATCTTACTAAACAAACTACATTATGTGGATTATAAATATGCTCTGGCTCTTCTGAAGCTGCAAAGATATGAGCATGATCAATTTGCATTTGATTTCCAGGTTTGCATAAATGATATTCTTTTGCTGATAAGCACATTTTAAATGTATCTTGACATCTATCTCTTTGATCTACTTTTCTTTTACATTCTTGCCAGAATGGGTCTGCACTCGACCTTCTACCATATTCTACTTTATTAGCCATAATATAAATATTAGTTAATATTAACGCATGGACAAATTGACTAAAAAAGAAAAAATGACAGTTCAGTGGCAGCAATTAAAAGAAAATAAGTATGAAAATGAATATATTAAACAATTTATAGAAGAGTTTGGTTTGTCTGAAGAAGAAGCAGATGCTTATTGGTACATGGTAGGTGCTCAAATTATAACTAATAAAATAGCGGAGATTATAAATGCCACCAAAAATGAGTGTTACGAAAAATAAAAGAGTGTATTCTTCAAAAGACTGGGAAAATTGGCGAGATCAATTTGATCTTTGGATAATAAATCCAGAAGAAGTACAAGAACAAACTTGTGAAAAATTAAAGTCAGATTTTGGCCTTTCTGATGATGAAGCTAAAAATTATTATGATATGATAAAAGATGAAGAAAACAATAAAATCATTAAAGAAATTGAAAAAAAGGTAAGAGTAAAAGTAAATTCTACTGGTACTCTTAAAGTTGAATATAATAAGGAATAGCTATGACAAGTGATGATGAAGACCTTCTTCCAGCAAATTATCAAAAACATAAGAAAAATATGTTAGATGGTATTAAAAAGAAATATGATCTAACAGATGAAGAAGCAGAAGAATATTATTATCTTGATCCTCAATATTCTCAAGCAGCATTATTATGCGCAGCTATTGAAAGTGGCCCACCTAGTTCAGAACCTAATACAACTAATATCGTTGTAAGTCCTCAAGTTGCACAGTTTTTGAAATTATCATAATTCTCTTGTATATTCTATATAAGAGGTAAATATGGTCAAAGTTGGAGATATTCTTGTAGGTCATTATGGTTACAGTATGGAAATTTATGATTTCTATCTCGTAACAAAGAAAACTGCTAAAACTGTTATATTGCAGCAGATTGAAAAAAAGCAGATTGGTGGTGATGGTTTCCATCCAGTAGTAACTCCTAAGCTTGAAGTTATTGGGTCAAAAGTTCGCTGTTACTTAACAGGTGAAGTTATTACTCGTCGTATTAAAGACGGAAAAAATTATGTAAATGATAAGTCTGGATATGGAATTATCTATCTTGATAATCTTACTGCAGAACAAATTGCTAAGGGTTATCAAGAAGACCATTTGGACTAAACTGAAAAGCGGCTTTATGCCGCTTTTTCTATTTTAAAACGTATAGGACAGCTCCCATCAAAAAAGTATTTGAGAACATCTTGCATACTAATTAATCTATGGAATTTACAGAAAAATTAGCAAATCTCATTATGATACAATACTATCTTGCCATGGATCTTGAAATTCATGACACAGATTTTTCCATTAAAGAAGTAGAAATTGGACAAAAAGCTTTAGATGAAAATGGTGGTTCTGAAAAAGCTCTTTCAAACGCTTTAGATACTTATATTAAAGAAAATGATTGGACTGGATATTTAGGAACTTTTGGTTCTGGAAATCGCGAAAGAGGCTTTGCTGTTGAAGGATTTTTTGAAGCATGTGGCAGAAGCCTTACATACAATGAATTAGAAGAATCTACAAAAATTAAAGAAAATGAAGATGAAAGTCCTTGGTTTTGGTTAGCTTATAATGAGTCTGCTCATTCTTATGAAATTTTACAAAACCCACCTAAAACTAAAGATTATGCCTCTTATTGTGAATTTGAAAGAAAATATTTAGATAAAATAATAGAATTATTCCCTAAATTAAACTCTATAGCTGATAAGTCGGTTGAAATTTGGGATGTTGTTGAGTCTAATCCATTTGGTGGTACTCCTTCTAGCAACTGGTTCTTTAGTGAATATGAAGCTAATGATTATTATGATGAGCTTTGTAGTCACCAAGGTGGTAGAAGTTCTTATGATGATGACGAAGGTGGAATGGACTATAGTATTGATGAATTTGAACAACCATTTAAGGATGTCTTATATGAGTTATCTCAAGATATGAATAATGAAGAACTTATTAGATATATTGAATCTTTTGATAATGATGAATTAACTGAACGAGCTCTTGAAATCGGCGATGGCAAAGTTTATGCTGTTCAAGATGCCTTCTATACAAGAAAAACCCATGATGCCACTGGTGAAAGAGACATTATGATTAAAAATGGTGATAGAGACCCAAGTCTAACTAATACTGAAAAAGATGTTGCTAGAAAATCAATTGAAGTCCTTAAACAAATGGGTAAATTAAGTGACATCAGTAAAGAATATAATGTTGACCATGGTCCAGATTTAACTTATATTCCTGTTGAAGATACAGTAAAAGTTACACCAGATAATGGTTCAAAGCCATATAAGATTAAGATTCCAGAAGCATTATCATTCTTAAAATCTTATGAATATGATATTTTAGATGAAGCAGTAGCAGTTTATACTAAAGCTGATGAATGCAAAAAAGCTTTGCAAGAAAGCTTTAAGACAGTTGAAACTGTAAGCTCTGCCGATAATAAAAATTTTGGATATTTAGAAAATGAAGTTACAATCTTCAAAGTAAAATAAGTCATTTTTTATTTATATCCAATCAGTAAGGAACCTAAGGCGGTGCCGTGGTTCACTTTGGGGTTGCCGCGGCTAGCCCAAAGACATCTTTTTAGACTTGCAAAAGTCTGGAAAGTGGTCATCTTTAAATATAATTTAACAGTGACCAGTTTCAAGAGTTTTTAAATATGGGAAAATATAAATTATTTGAAAGAATATTAAAAGAAAGTCTCACTCCTGAAGAAAATGATATTTATACTGCTGGGTATAATGCTTTTTATAATGATGATGACGAATGTCCTTATGATCCTCAATTAAATAGAACTGAATTTAAGATTTGGGTTTGGGGATATAAGGATGCTGAAGGTGAGCTCCTAGATAAAGAATATTTCGATTTTCAGTGATAATAAATCATTAAATAATCATCTTTTATAAAATAATTTACTATCTCTATATCAGAGTGGAGATAGTCTTCAATTAAAAATTTAAAGCCATTAATCATTATATCATTCCACTCTATATCTTCCGGTTTTCTAATTTCAAAAAAATTGGTCATTTTACAGTAATCATTGGTCCTATTTAGATAAAGAATCCAATTATTAGAATCTACTGCTACTTGAGGAAATTTTGTAATCCATTCTTTATCAAAATAAAAAGCCATGCCATCAGCAAAGCAATGCCAACACCAATCCATAAAAAATTTAGTATTTTTTACAATTCTTAGGTATATTCTATTATGAGGTTAATCATGAGAACATCTATAAATAAATTAAGAAATCTAGCTAGATTTAGAGCTCAGATTCAAGATAAAATAACAAGTTTTGAAGCTAGAAAATGGGATTTCTTTTATGGCATAAGAGAAAGGTGTGACTTGGCTCATGACACTCGGATATTTATTAGAGATCTAAAGAAGGAATTGAAAAGAAGTTTAGGATATGGTCATATTATTCTTCCTGAACGCGAAAGCTATAGAGATATCTGGAGATTTAATACCAATCCACACTCTGTTAGCTCAGATATAGCATATATTTACAGTAAGCTGCAGAAGGCATTTACAGATATTGATTCAGTGTATTTGTCTATAAGATTCTGTAGATCATGGCAGGAAGATTTTAATGGTAACTGTCACTATAACTTGGATTATCTTACTAGAATGCCTGATGAACTTCATATAGTGACATTTAACTTATGTGAAGCGAACGCAATATAAAAAACTTATTAAGGAGGTAATGTTATGGCATTAGAAAAAGAACAGCAATATAAACTCATTAATAGGTATCAGAGTGGGGACAAGACTGCAATAAATGAAATCATTGCAGCTAATGAAGGTCTTGTTTGGGATAGTGCCTATAAGTATTACAATATCCATAAGTCACGATTAAGAACTGTAGCAGAAGCAGCAGACTTTGCCCAGGAAGGGTATATTGGCCTTATTGAAGGTGTTGATCGCTTTGATACATCTAAGGATGTGGAGTTCAGTACTTATGTTAAGTATTGGATTGACCAAAGATGTCGTCTTTTTGCAAGGTCTTGTTATTCATCTGTAAAAATTTCTACTACAAAATATGAACAGCTTATGAGAAAAAAGATGTACGAATCTTTTGGAATTGATTGTATCAAGTCTTCTAAACTTGATGAACTTGATAGAATGTCTAGAGTTTCAAGTCTTAATGTTATTATAGGTGATTCATATGATGAAATGATTGACCTTTTGGCAGATAATAATACAGAAGACCCATTAAATAAATGTGCACAAGCATCAGAACATGATTATTTGCAACATTTATTTGACAAATATCTTACTGAAAGGGAGCAGCATGTTATTAAGCTTAGAACAAACTGGGATAAATGCATGGATGATTTTGCTACTCTTCAGGAAATTGGTGATGATTTGGGTGTTTCTCGTGAAAGAGTTCGTCAGATTGAAGACAAGGCATATAAAAAGTTAAAACCACATCTTAAAAATTACTAATCTTCGGGTTTTCCTAGTAAACTAAATTTATTATGAAGTTTATATTAGGAAAACCTGAAAATTATTGTTCTCAAAGAAACAATAAATACAAGAAAACAATGGCCGGAAACATGGGTACTTCTAAAATGGAAGCCTCATGTATGTGTAATGTTACAGTTTTATCTGAAGCTTTGGAAATTGGTGGTTGGGTTCAACCTAAAGGACTATATGACCAGAATGAGGATAATCTCTGTGATAGTATTGTAACTGAGTCTGAAAAGCCAGATTCTTATTATGCTGTTCACTTTCCTGTAATGTGGAAAGAATGGATTGAAGGTAAGAAAGATGCTTATTGGCCAAATGAAGTCCATAAAGTTTTGGAAAATGGAGTAAATAACTGGTTGGGCTGTTCTCATGCAGATACATTTATTGAGAGCTGTGCTATTAGCGATTTAATCAAACAGCTTTGGTATGTTAGAATGCCAATCCCTATTTCGGTTAAATTCGGAAATCTAAATCATATTGTTTTACTAGAAGGCTTTGAAACATCTATGAGTGAAGCTGAATTAGCTAGAGCAGTAAACAATAAAACATCTATTAAAATTGATAAATGGTATTATGATGACCCTTATGGAGCATTTGATTGGAAGTCGAAGACATATCCTGCAAATAGAGGCTCAGGAGATGATCAGGTTTTAACAAATGACCAATTTAACGAGAATGTTAAACCTCTAGGAAATACCAAAGTAAAATATGCTCACATCTTACATAAACCTGCAGCAGTAGTTTAATGACTAATTAATTCATGAATGCTAAGACATATTTTGTCCCAACTTTAAATGCAACTACTGAATTAGATCCTGCTTTCATTCGTGAATTTGTATTTGTATCATCAATCTCAGGACAACTCCCTCTTGGATATTTTGATTATTTTGACCAAGAGGGTTCATTTTTAAAAAGTTATGAAAATCTCTCTGTAGGTACTCCTATTACATTTAATACATATACTGACAGTGAGAATAAAGACCTTAAAAATTTTAAGTTTAAGAATTATGTAATTCTTTATGTAGAAAGCTTGAATGGAGAAGGTAACTCAGGCCAATTTGATGGAATTGAAGGAAATATCCGTGTTTGGTTTGGTCATAAATGGTATTTATATAAAGATACTAAAAATCATGCTTATGCTCCAATGAAAAACTCAAAACTTGTAGAAAAAATCTTAAAAGACGATACAAGAGGTGTTTCTTTTAAAATAAAAAATCTTATAGAGAGTGATGATGATGGAAAGGTTTCACGCTATAAAACATGTGAAACAGATATTGAGTTCTTAAATAATAAAGTTATTCCATTCTGTTCACATAAAAAACTTCCAATGTATTTATTTTGTGATATTTCAGGAGATTTTTCATTCAGCTCTTTTGCAAGATTATATGAACAAAAACCAAAGATCTTTTATACTCCTGCAACTATTTCTGAGGATGAAGGTTATGATACTGTAGCAGCATCACTAGAACAAGATGCCCTTAAATGTGAAGCATCTAGCAATTTTATGTTTGCTACTATTGCGATGGGTAATAAGAAATTTTTAGATGAGTCTAGAATGAAACTCTTTTTAGAGGATGCTGAAGAAGGTTCTTTTGTTTCTGGAACTAAAAATCCATTAAATACAGCCGGAAAAAGCACCGGCAGCCATTTCTATAATTTACTTCCACTTAATAAACATTATGCTATGACGTCTATGGGAACATCTGTATTTACAGTTAGAAATAGAGTTATGCAAGATGCTATGTCATTAGCTTATTCTCATGTAAAAGATTTGGATAGTTGTTTTAAACTAACTATTTCAGGTTATTTTGATGCTAAACAGTATAATGTCGGTGAAACAGTAAATGTTTATTTTAATCTAGGAAACTGGATGAATGGTAAATGGCTTATTGAGTCATTTATGGTTGGCACAGGAGAAGGTGATGGAAAGAAAGATAATCTTCTTCAAAGTTTAGTTTTAATTCGTCCTACATTCTGTGGTGATGAGAATACTACTACACTTGATAAGAAGACACGACTTTTCATGTATTCAGTTAAGGAGAACAACTAATGTTTGAAACAGAGTTTTTAATTCCACAAGAGCCAGACATTTCCCATGAACTTGTTCTCAGAAAAGCGCGTATTTATGATATTATAGACCAAAATAATAATCAACTTAAAGTATGGCCTTTACCAGATTTAGCAGGAATTCCAGAAGATGAATATGAGAATCTTCCAGTTTTCCAGCCATTCCATCCAGGTACTTATGTTTCAGGAAGAACAGTTAAAAAAGACGGAAAAGAAAAAGCAGATTTAGTATGGTGTGTATGCACTAAAGATTTCCAAACAGGATATATTTTAGGACTCTGTTCTCAGTTTTATTGGGATGATGACCAAAAAGCTAAAGCAGGTTCTGTCAGATTTGATAAATTGGCAAATTATTGCCGTGAGAGAAAATGTTGGGCATCAGACTTCAAATATGAAGATTTGGTAGTAGTAAAAGCAAGTCAAAATCCAAGTTCAGGTGGTTTAATAGAATTTTACAACAGAAATACTGGAGATTGGTTTTTGATAAATACAACTGGTGCAATGATTTCAGTACAGCGTAGTAAAATCTATTTAAGGGTAGGTTCACCAGGAAAATCTTTCTCTTCAATCGATATGTCGGGTAATAGTATCGATTTCAAAACAAATGAAGTAAACTTTTCAAAGTGCCAGAATATTACTCTTGGCCATAGTGGTATGCTATTAGCTACAATACCAGGTGGTACCTGTATAGGTCGTAATGGTGTTATGGTTAATAATGCGCCTAATATTCATGTCTAACTAGAGGAGGTTTTCACATGGACGAAAAGATTAAAGAAGAGTTAGATCTTCGAAAGGAAATTCAGGTTCGGCTTAATAAGATTAAAAAGATTAAGCGGAAGATTAAAGATTTAGGTTATTCAATAGAAGGCTATGAAGCTGAAATTAAAGACCTAGAGGAAGATATTAAAAAATTACAGAAGAAGACTAAATAATTATAAAGGAAAATAACATAGATGGATAATTTAAATGAAATGGGAATGAGAAAGCCCACAACTTCTTTCAATGTGCAACATATAAATAAATGCTTGGGAATAATTCAAGCTGAAATGGGTGCAAACTTTGAAAAAGAAGGTGTTAAAGACACAGTTAGATATGAAGAAAAACCTGGTGTTAATGAAGCTTGTATTATTACATTTACAAAGCCATTAAGAGATGAAACTGGTAGAAATTATATGGATAAAGCTGAAAGCTATTTAAGAGGAGCTAAGCTTAATCTTGCAAGTATTCCAGGTGACCCTGAAATTTTAAGTTCAATTGCCTCAATTGCATATTGTTTAGAATATGACAACGCAACATTTATCAATGACCATGAGGTTGAATTGTTAAATCCAGAAGTAACAAGCTATGATGTTCAACTTATTGTTCCAAAGCCAACTAGGGCTGGCAAACCTAAAATCGCAGAAGAAGAGGTTCATTATGGTATTTTCTCTGATACAGGATATGGACCAAGAAGTTCAGCAATTGTAAACAAAATTAAGAAAAGAATCTTAAGCGATTGTTATGAATGTATTTCTAATCCAGATCATGACATTTATAGAGATAATGGTAGCATCTATGGTCTCTTTGACAACAGAGAAGAAGCAGCTAATGCAATTAGAAGCAGAAGAGAACATGAAGCTTACAGTTCACAATATTCAAGAGGATATTACAGAACAGCTTATATTGTAGCAAAATGTAATAAAGAAGGTGAGTTTATTATGTCTGTAAGAGATTTCTATGACCCTTCTCTTTGGGATAAATATCCTTCTGAGGATGAGATTAGAGAATGTATTAAAGCATATAATGCATCAATTTTAAATAAAGGAGCAAATGAATAATGTTTTATGATGGCGATTGGGTAGAAGCTTACGATGCAAATTTTGCAACACCTTGGAAAGGACAAATTGCTCATAATGCAGATGGCGAACTAATCGTCATCAAAGAAAATGGAGATTATCGTTATTTCTATAATCTCGCAAAAATTAAAAGAGCAGCTGCTCCTAGAAAAGATTATGACTTTGGTTTAAGGGAAGCTGAAGAAGAATTCAAAAACTATAATGATTATTTATCATACCAGATCCACAGCAATATGGAGAAAGGTGTTGACTATACAAAAGCTAATGATTTACAGAAAAAAGAATTAGCTAAGAATTATGCAACTGTGGCAGCATCACAGAAAAATAAAATGGAGAATACTCCTAAAAATGATAAAGAAGCTGAGGATTCTTTTAATGGAGCTTTAGCAAATGAGTTATTATCTCAAGACTCTGAAAAAGCTGCAACAGCACAAAAAAATATTGATGAGATTAGTTCAAAAATACAAGAACAAATAATGGGAGAACTTAAATAATGGCAAAATTGCATGAAGCACAAGCCAATATGGCATATTATGGATTTAAGAGAGTTCCAGAAGAAGACTTTTCAGATGATGGAACAAGATTTTTTGTATGGTCTTGGGACCCAGAAAATACTGGTAGTTCACCATTCCATTTTTCTAAAGCTGGTGGCTATGGAGAGGTTTTTTTCTCAGAGCAGTTTGGCTCTCATTTAAGTAGATTGGTTTATGACCATGGATATAAAGATTTTGATAGCTTAAATGGTATTGATAAAGATAGATTTACAGATGAGGCTTTGGGTAAACTTGTTAAAGATATGCAAGAAATTAGAGACTCAGAGTGGTTTGCAAAAGAATATCCAGATTTTGCAACAAAAACTATCCTAGACCAAGGTATGGAAACAAAAGCATATACAGCTGATAAGGACCATCAAAGAGTTATGGATTTTGCTAAACGTGCTGGTGGTGATACTGAAAAGATGGTTAAACTTGCAGCTAATATGGCAAAAGCTATTGGTGACCAAGAAAAAATGAGATCTAGATGGCAAGCAGCAGTTGATATTTATGGTTCAGAAAGTCCAGTTGCTAAAGCTTTTGAAGATCAAGTAAGAGAAAGAGGATGGCGTATCAGCATTAGACCTCGTTCAGGAGATATTGATTGGTCATCTTTATTTGAAAGTACTATTAGAGAAAATGTAAAAGATGAGAGCATTTATAATGCCCATGCTGAATATGAGAAAGACCAATTAAAGAAAAAAGAAGAGGAAGACAATCAGGAAAACTTTACTTTTGATGAAGGATCTGTAAAATTAGCAACGGTTGTAAAAGAATCAAATGAGAGAAACTATTGGAATAAGTTCTTTGATAAACTTACAGAATCTGTAGATGATGATAGAGCTGAAACTCTTCTTAAAGACTATTTTGATACTGAAGATGTTTCTCTTTCAGATGAAACTTGCTTTGGATTGCCAGTTTATATTGTAGATAATAAAAGATATGCTGTTGGAGATAATGATGAAGCTTATGATGCTGCAGTTCAACAAGCTATCGGTGTATTTGAAGATAATACAGATGAAGGTAAAGTAAGATGGCTTCAAGGAAATAACTGGCCAGGAATTGATGAGGACTCAGTTTGTGATGATTTGGGTGATGACCCAGATGATTATGAAGAAGGAGAGACAATCTATAAACCTAGTTCAATCAGTGAATATTTAGATGTCATGGGATTTACTGATGCAGCAGATGCTTTCTCAATGGCTTTCTTAGGAAATTACTTAAATAAGCGTGAATTAGGAGAGTATGTTGTTGACTCAGATGGTCTTGGACCTCTAGCATCAGAAGATGGTAAAGAAATTTCAATTGGTGATGATTTGTCAGCCTTCTGTTTAGGAAGAGCATACTAATGAAAAAGCCGAGTGTTTACTCGGCTTCTTTTTTATATTTTGGATTCATCCATCTACGCTCATAAGTAGTACAATGATCTTTAACAGTAAAAATTAAACCATCTTCTGATTTATATTTTGTGACCTGTTTACCATTCTTATCTTTAGAAATAATAATTTTCATATTAAGAATATACTTTTTTATGCTAAAAAATACAAAAGCCACTCTTTTAAGTGGCTATTTTTTATCTTATTTCTTGTCCAGTAATGTCTTCTAAGTTATCTTCTAGATATTTATCAAGCATACCGGAGTCACAGAACTTATCGAGTATATCCATTATATACTCTTCAAATTCCTCACTAACAGGTTCATCAGATTGTACATCTTCACAATATGCCTCACTATCATTTACATCTCCTGTTAGCCAATCTTCTCCATCAGGCGGTTCCCAATAACTTCCAGGACTATACCATCCACCAGCACCTGCTGTAAAATCAACATCATATATAAACTTATATAATGCCTTTGTAGCTTTGTCTCTAAAAATAAAAGCTATTTTAGCATTAAACCTAGCGCTATCATCATCCCAATCACCATCATCACATTTCTCGGGCTTAATTGATATGATATATTTTTCAAGGTCCTCTTCCGATATAGCTTTAGACTTAATAAAGAGATCTCTATAATAAGCTTGTTCTTTTTTATATATTTCTAAATTACGTCTGGCTTTAGTACTTGCTCTTTTATCAACTTTTTTATCTGATAAATTTTGACTATCAAAAGTTGCTTTTATAGAAAGCATTTTTGAAGCAATATTTAATGCAGCCAAAGAAACATCTGAAGGAACATTATATTTGTTTTCACAATCTTTTGCTTCAGCTGTTAAATAATCTATATCTCTATCTTTAATAAAATAAAGATTTTTCCAATAAAAAATACTTTTTTCATTTAAGGATATAGAGCCTCGAAAATCATCATTAATTTCTAGATTATAATTTTGAGGTAAGTTAAATTGTAATGAAAAACCATATTTATCTTTCTTAAGGATTTTTCCATTTAAGTTTTTAGCTAAAATAATAGCAAGTTTTTCAGAATAAGAAAGATTGTTGTTATACATAACAGACATATCACTTCTTGTTTCTTTTAAGGAGGCCTTAATAAATTCTTGTATTATATCCATAAAATAATTAGTTAGACTTTATATTTATTCCTGTATTCTTACATTTAACTTTGAGCTCATCAGTGACAATTTCAAATTTACTTTCACCCATATCACGATTTAAAAAACCATCTACTGAAAAACAGTTATCAATTTGAAACTTGCCAATCATGCACCCTTTAAGATCAATATCAAATTTCTGTGGAGGTCTATTAGCTAATGGGTCATTATTTATTGCCTGATTATTATGGAAAAATGTTTGAATTTCTGTAAGTTCTCTTGGATTATCAAATGAAAAAGTTATTGTCATTGTAAAACTTCCTTATCATCAATGATATATTCATAACCTCTAGGATCTGTTGTTCTTCTTGGAACATACTGAATACCAACTTTTGGAGTTAGGTCAATAATGCCATGTAAAGGAATCCATCCATTTTTTACAGCATCAATATCATCAAAAGTGAAATTTTTACCAAACTTTTCATTCCATTTTGCTAATTCAGCTTTAATATCAAACTTTTCAATATTGATTTCTCTTCCTTGACGGAATACCTCACCTTTAGATGGGTCCGCTTCCTCAACATCAATATGCATAGGAATACCAAAATTAGGCTGACGAGCAACAGATGCAAGATAATTCAAATAAGCATAAACTAAATCTCTTTCAGGTTTATAAACATATAACTCCTGAGAGTCATGTACATAATTAAATACTCTTGAACGTAATCCTAATTTTTTAAACATATTACAAATAGCTGTAACATTAGGCATCGCTTGATAAACTTCTTCTGTCTGAACTGGAGAGTTTGTCGCATCATTTTTAAGGTGTTTGAACATAGCACTGAATAACTTTTTGTCAGCACCTACAACTTCACCTTTAGCATTTCTTTTCATAAAACGAAACTCTTGAAGATGACGAACAGGACCTGTCCATGTTCTAACATATCCATGAGTCATAGCAAAAATCTGTTCACGCTCTGTACGGCCAAACAATCCAGGATAGGTCTCAGCGAACAATTCACGAATTTTAGTACCAATTAATGAGTATTTAATATCTAATGGGTCTTGATTAGGTTTTTTAGCTAAAATAGCTTGGTTGATAGCATCTGTTAATCCAAAAGCAGCTGCAGCTTTATCGCAATCTTCTTCGCTAAATCCACTCTGTCTCATCTGGGATCCTAAAGCTGACCCAGAACATGCGAAAATTGTCGCAAAGTTTACTGTTTTAGAGTTTTGTCTATCATCACTATAAGGTTTAACTTTTTTGACTTTTAGAAAGTCTGCCAATTCCATTGGTCTTTTTGTAATCGTATAAGACATAACATTATATTAACTAATTTATTTATTATAAAGGAGAAATATAAATGGATGATTTTCCAGTAATCGTACCAGAAGATGGCGGTTTTGCAATATATCTAAATGATGAGAGAGTAGATTGGTATAACAATGAAGCTGATGCTGAAGGTGTTGCTCTTTCAATGGTTGATGAAGAATTAAACAGTGAAAGTTTTTTTAATAAACCACTTGAAGAGTCTATTTCAAATGATTCCGACCTTAAGAATGAGATTATAAATGCTATTAAAGCTGTAGGTGATTTTAAAGTTACAACTGAAGGACAATACATCAGAATATTATATAGCAATACAGAAGTAGCAGATTTTAGCTTAGGTGAAGGAGTTAGCCACAATTATGCTCCTAGATCATTAAACCCATCATCTAATGGAGATGGAAAAAATACATTCAGAATACTTGATGTAGGTGGTAAAGAATGGTCCGACTTAACATTTAAGGATATATATGAGAATGAAAAACAGTTTTTATCAAAGCTTGATACTTTAGGTGAGCTTTGCAGATACTATACTCTTAAAACTTTATATGATAATGAGTTTCTTTATGACCATCCAGTACCAGAAGAAGCAAATGGTTGGCGTTGTGCTCAATGGGGTACTTGGAAATTTATTATAAATTCATTAGATGATGTAAAGACTTGTATTGCAGCACTTAAAAATGGTTTTGATATGGCTCAAGAAAGATATTCTGCATTATATGAATCAACAAACTTAAAAGAGGCTTTTAATAGTCCTAATGGATGTGATCCTTTATATACTGGTTTAGCTTATAAAGATGCATATTCAAGTATTATTTCAAGTTTTGTTGGACAGATTTGGGATGGTATTGGTGAAAGTGACAGTAGAGAAGGTAGAATATTTAATTATTACTATAAAGAATTAGACTATGTACGTTCTGAATGTATTAATGGAGAGTTTGTAGTTTATGTAGAGCCTTATGCACTAGAACAGCTCATTAGAGGTATTTGGAGAGTTGCGCAGATTGAAAGAAGTGATAATGGCTCAACTGATAAAAATATATATTATGACTACTTAGATGCAAACTGGTCTGACATTTGTAAATTACAAGGAGCCTTAAATGCTATCGCTAAAAGATGGAATCAAAATCCTTCTCAGTTTAAGAATGAGCCATGGTCTGATGAGAAAAAAGCTGCAAATGATGCAAGAATAGCTAAAGCAAAATCTGATGCAGAAGCAAAAGCAGCCACAGAAAAGAAAGCAAAGGAAGATGAAGCTGCTGCTAAAGAAGAAGCTGCAAGAATCGACATTGAATTAAAATTAAATGCAATTTGGCCAGATGCAAAAGATGAAAAGAGAGCTAAAGACGCTTGGAGTAGAAGTGATGGTAACTTACATAAATTGTATCAAATTTTGTTATCACAACTTAACAGAATTGAAGACATTGAAAAAGCAAAACGTAGAATTATAGCTTTTTATAGAGAAGCCTTAAAACATACTGATGCACAAAACTTTATGGATAGAATTAAAGACTTTAAGTATTTGATTAATAGAGATATTGATTTATAAAAAATAAAGGTGAGCATTAAGCTCACCTTTTTAGTTTAGATTAGTCCCCATTCAGCAAACTTTTCAAA
>Ga0256405_10005671_pt1 | contig 21133 bp, 19 predicted proteins | sample RumenRJG_02DNA_FD_189096 | JGI IMG/M metagenome (GOLD analysis project Ga0256405, IMG submission 189096) | Bovine rumen microbial communities from Lethbridge, Alberta, Canada - RJG_02 | ecosystem: Host-associated > Mammals > Digestive system > Stomach > Rumen | place: Canada: Alberta... | reverse complement strand
TCTTCAGGAAGTTGGTGACCTCCTCAAGCATAATGGAGCTAACAGCATTTATGGTCTTTTCATTGCAAAAACTATTTAATTATATCCTATTCTGACAGAAATGAATACAACCGTTGACTTTTTAGAGCTAGCTATTTATTGTAAGCAAGAAATTGAGAAAAAATGTGCAGAATCTGACCGCAAGTGGAGTTATGAGATTCTATACGTTGCGATTTTCGGGGACGATAGCATAAAAGTGTCGCGTACACCTCATATCTTGAAAGAAGCCAAACGCTGCATCTTGGTACATAGTTGGCAGCAACTCGCAGTCACCATTGCATATGATACTTATCTCGTACAGTGCATTAACGAGAACGGAGAGGTGCTTCAAGATGTTCTGGATAATGACTATAGCATTCACATTAATCCCGCCAGTTTTAATTGCTCTTCGAGTATATCTCTGTCCAGAAGTTCACAGACGATTTATGATGCCAAGTTATGGTCCAATGGTGAGTACATGCTTCCTCAGAGGATAGTGTTTATCTGGGATCTTTACAAGAAAAGCAAGCAAGAATGTAGGACTCTCATGGAGAGTCAATTATTAGGCAAACTTGCTAAAGCGGAACAGAGCATCAAGGATCTAAATAGCAAACTGGTAGATTCCTCCGTAAACGAACAACTATTGAAGGCAGAAGTTAGGCAGTATCGTTCACTGCTCGATGAAATCAAGAATCTTGTGGGCAACAAATAATTTTCATCAGGCATTGTAAGAAACCTCAAGAATTAAGTATATATTTGTGCGGCCGAAAAGGCGATTAGTTCTTTGACATAGAGTTCTGGACACGGTTGAGTGTTAGACGGAGTTCGCTAAACCGACTTTTTTCTAAGCGGATGGCGGGCAACCGCCATTAGTCCATCAACCCTCAATCTTTCACGCGCCATGTCCCAGAGCTTATCACCTTCAAGCAATTCATCTATCGGCAAAAACCTGTCACTATTCAACGATGATGTCATTCAGTCAATCTCTGACACTGTCCGGTTTACGTTAATGAAGAACGCCAGTTCCTGGGTGAAGAAAGGATATCTAGATGTGGATGACTTTATTCAGAGTGCGAGTTTGCACATCCTAAATCGAAGCGCCTCCTATGATCCTGAGCACGGAACCCCATTCAAGACCTGGGTTTGTGTGGTGGCAAGGAATTACACTATCAGTGAATCAAAAAAGCTGAAAAAGATAATCACTGCCAAAACACGGTTTGACGTCATCGAGGGGATGGATTTGGAAGACTTTTCAATCCTGGAACCATTCCAGAAGATTGAGGAGAGTTCTGAGTCCCGTGAACGGTTGACACAACTCACCGGTTTCCTCTCAACGTTGAACGAGAGCGACAAGCTTCTGCTCGAGATGATGAAGGATGGGTTATCGAAGGAAGAAATGATGGAGATTACTCACAAGAGCGGTGGTAACATCGACACTTGCAAGTCCCGTCTTCGTCAGAAAATTCTCCGGTATGTAAAGACCCTTTACAAGTAGACCCTTCTCGCACACATTAGGCCGTCAGGCCCGGTTTCGGGCTTGGCGGTTTTTTGTTTATTGAAAGCACAGAGGACGAAAGAATTTGTAAGAATCAGCAACGCAGGTGTATATACTACTGAAACCACAACGGATTTTAGTTATGGATAAGAACGATAGCATTGTCACCGATGTAGTGATCCAAGCATTAAAAATGGATGACACCATAAAAAGGCAGGAAATAATGATTGAACGACTCAAATCGGACAAGAATGAGTTGATGAACATTATTGCCAAGATGAAAGAGTTGCTTGCATGTTACGCCCCTGATTCTGTACAGCAATTAAAGATGTTCAATTTATGATTAATGTCTGTTTGTGCCAAGACACACGAAGTCGCAGTAAAAGCATTGCGATTGATTCTTGGCACATCGAATATCTCCGGCTATTTTAATTGAATTAAAATGCTGCTTATAACAACTCGTTAAAGTTCCACCGTAAACCCAAAACCCTTCTCAGTTCTTTCTTGTCCTCATTGGGGTCATAACAGATAGTCTTTGCTGTATCATTGTTCAGGCACAAAAACCTAGATATTTCAGAAAGAAACTCATCTGGAAGAATGCTTTCAATTCTTTCAACGAAAAGGTGAGGGACAATTCCGTAGTATGCTCCAGCAATTGAACCAGCGATACAGGCTTGAGTATCCGCATCGCCTCCTAATGAAACAGCATTTCTAATAGTAGATTCAACATCGTTCCCTTCTAAAAAGCAAATAATTGCTTCCGGAACACTGCCTGGGCAGGTAGGATCAAACTCATAAGTTGGCCGTATATCATCTAGCGTCCTTGACAAATTATAGCCATACTTTTTCTCAATATAGGTTTTGATACATTCCTTTGTCGTGAATATTCTAGCCAGATGAATTGCAGAGGCGACGGCTTCAGCTCCTTTAATACCATCTGGATGATTATGGGAAACACAGGCTGATATCTTCGCTATTCGCTGGCATTCCTCTAGATTCTGGCCGAACAGTCCTGCTGCTGTAACGCGCATCGCTGAACCATTTCCTAAGCTGTTATACGGTTCTGGATTATCTGAACGTAGCCATTGCTTAAAGCTATGCCCATAGCCTACCTTCATATAACGCAATCCTATATCCTTCATGATTGGAACCAATCCTGCTTCACAGGTCGGAATTTTGTAAATATCAGATAGCCACTTCATGACAGCGATCGTCATCACCGTGTCATCAGTAAAGGTTGCGGTTTCCGGGAATAATTCAAATGCGGTAGTCTTGATTCTTGTTCCCTTTAATTCGTGTGCCGACCCAATAATATCCCCGGCGATAGCGCCTATTATTGCACATTCGTCTGACGCGTATCCGCCATGGCGCTTGTCGTGTCTGACAGCATTATTTCTTTGTAAGAACATATTCTAAAGGTATATTGTACTGTAAATGATTTCCTGATTTATTGAAAACATGTCGAAACCAGGGGAATTAGCCTCCTCATAAGGACGAAGATAATCACTGTATGACGTACTTACGGAGGGGCTGGTGCTAAATAGGCATGAACCCATTGTCTTTTTTAAAGAGCGATGGTTGTGCCCAGATAGTACTGCAATAATCTGGGGTATAGAAGTCACTATCGATATGAAATCCTCTCGGTTTATTAGGATCCTCCTGTCCATCCAAGAATCAGTTGTTAGCACAGGATGATGCATAAGAATGATTGTCGGATTACTCCTGTCTTTAACTCTTTTAACCTTTTCAAGTTCTTCATCGGATATAAGGCCTTTTGAACGATTTCTACCATCTTCTGAGATAGCTACAGAGTTGAGGAATAAGAAATCAACCCCTTTCAGAGACAATATTGGCTCGAATATGAGTTTCCTGTGTCGAAATTCCATGAGGTTGTGGTAATCATCATGGTTCCCATTTGTTACATAGACGGGGAAAGGCAGAATCGATAACGCCTTATCAGCAAGTTCATACGACTCACCGCTTCCGTCATTTGAAATATCGCCGGTAATAACACACAGATCAATATTATCCTTAATAGCTTCAATCTTTTCAATTGATCTTTGCAAGTTCTCAAACGGATTTACACCATAAATAATGGCTTCTGGGGATGAGCATAGATGCAGGTCAGAAAGATGAAGAAACCTCATTTGTTAAGACAATTTAACTATCGAATCAGCCATACCGGCCATTTTTTCGTCATGCGTAATCAACAATGTCGAGCGAGACTGCATCAGCTCAGTGATTACGTTCATAATGGAAGCAGCGGTCTTGGGATCAAGTGATGCAGTAGCCTCGTCTAGGATGATAATCGGCGCATCTTTGAGGAATGCACGCGCCAACGCAATTTGCTGCTTTTGGCCTCCAGAAAGCCGAGAGCCTCTATCACCAACTACAGTGTTATAACCATCGGGCAAGGACATTATAAACTCATGAATCCCCGCTTTCCTTGCCGCTTCCTTAACATCCTCTACAGAGGCCTTATCAACGCCCAAAGCGATATTGTTGAAAACAGTATCGTTGAACAGAACAGCATCCTGAGGAACGAATCCTATGACTTTCCTAATCGAAGCTGCCGAGACGGTCATAATGTCTTTCCCATAAACCTTGATGTCACCGGTCCGAGGAGTAAACAGTTTGATGGCGAGTTCGGCGGCTGTTGTCTTTCCAACACCTACACTACCGACAATTGCGATGCTGCTTCCTTGTTGCAAAACGAACGAGAAATCCTCAAGTACTGGGGTGTCATCATCGTATGAATACGAGACATGCGAGAACTCTAAAGCTGGAGCATCCTGCTCAATCTCAATCGCCTCGGTTCCATTCTGGTCATCGGTTATCTGCCCATCTCCCATATTCAGGACCTTGTTGATTCTCTCCAAGGATGCGACTTGCTTTCTGATGCTATAAGACGCTTTTGCAATGCCCCTAATGGGCGCAATGATGGAGTGGAAAATCAACAGGAAATAAACGAACTCGGCACCGGATAACTGTGTTCCTCCGGAGAGGATGCTATTCCCTCCAAACCAAAGGAGTAAGGCAAGAACCGTCGAAACCGTAAACCGGGTAACGGGTGAGGATAAGGCAAGCACCCTATTTAGTTTTCTGAACGTACGCCGATTCTCCTCATTTATCTCCCCGAAGCGTTTTGCTGCTTTCTTTTCGGCATTGAAAGAGCGGATGACGGTAAGGCCACCAATCGTTTCCTCATATTGAGAAAGAATTGTTCCTCTTTCGCTCTGTCCCTTATGAGCGAGTCTCTTTAATGATTGGCCTATGACTATGACAATTAAGGCGCAGAGCATTAAAAGGACTATCGCAAACAACGTCAGTTTAGGGGAGATCGTAAAAAGCGTTATAAGGTAGATGATGACCGGGATGGGGTGCTCTATTAGAAGGTCCAATGTGTTGTTCACGCACCACTCAACTTCCAGTACGTCATTGGTCGTTCTGGAGACAAGGTCACCCCGATTATCTTTACTCATCAGGCTTGCTGGAAAGTCGAGGATTTTGTCGTACAACTCCTTCCGAAGGTCACGCAGAATTCCTACTCGCATAGGAATCCTGAAAAATTCTGCAAGAAAAGAGCAACCATTACTTAGAAGAGAAGAAATGATGATGAACAAGGCAATGATCATTAGCCCATATCCAGTTCCATGTTCAAGCGATGCGCCCTGTAGATAAAAAAGGGTGTTATTCTTTACGAAATCAAAGAAGTCTTGAAAAGAAGAGCCCTCCGGGTGGGTCATTAGCTGTATTGATTCTTCCGATATGCCGAACAGCATATTGATAATCGGAATAACGGCCGAAAAGCCAACAATACTGAATATTGAGCTTAACGCCATGAAAAGGACATTCAGGCAGATGCTACCCTTGTATTTTGGGAAGAACCGACCTATCAGTCCTAGATAATTCATGCCACCCTTCTTTGCCATGCCACTTAGAATTTCAGCTGTAGCTTTATGCTCCACATACGTCCAAGCGAATAGAACATATAGACATCATCAGGGTTGACCTCTTCCGTGGACGCAGCGACATTGGATGGATTCCATGCTTTCTCAATATAGTGGCTGTCCAGAATATTGTTTACCTGGCCTGACAGAGATGCCTCCATTTTTGCGAGCTTAAATGTATAGCTGGCCCGGGCATCAAGAGATCCGCCACATGGAGCTTTCCACGGCTCGCTTACATAAACTTCTTTTCCAATAGACAGATTGCTGCCAGACAGAGAATAATAGGCATAATTCCTGTCAAAGAATGTGTAGCCGCCACCTATCTTGAACCCTTTGAAAGGTTTAAACAACGCATCAATAGAAGCGGTTGTTTGCGCGGAACCACCCACATGGATTCCCTTCATATTGATAAGGGCCCACGCATGATCTTCAGCACCGGGAGTAGTAACACCGCCGTTCATGTTAATGGCCTGACCGGATAGGCTATACGCATAACCTTTTACATTGTCGCTATCCCATCTCCAGTCTCCGATCGAGAGCATTCCGGAAAGTTCTATCCAACGGAAAGGGCGGGTTGTGATTTCAACTTCAACACCAAGATGGCGTGAGTTGACACCAGACATGTTCAAATAATACTGGCCGTTCAACTTCCCGCGCTTAGCCATTGCCTTATCGAGCCATTCAATGAAGTAGCCATTGACGGCAAGATCGACATCCTCGTTGTGGAATCCATATCCAAGTTCGGTTGAAATAGCTTTCTCATTTGCGACACGTTCATTGATTTTATGGGATGAAGTCGCTGACATAAAGACCCCACCTTTGAACTTCGGCGCTCTGGAAACATAACCGACGTTGGCATAGAAATTATGATTGTCATTGATATTAAAGTTGGCACCGGCCTTAATATTTCCACCCCAGAATGTTGCGATGTCTGATTTGGCTTTATCCACAGAGTAATAGAACCGATCATATCTCCAAAACTGTGAGTTGCTGAGAGCGCCTGCCACGAAAGCACTGAATCTGTCCCCAACGTACTCCAACTGAGAAAAAATACCTTCCTGAACAATGTGCGAGTCATAGTCACGGTATAAGATGTCTCCAATACCCAGATGCGCCTGTTTCCAGTCATCAGTAGCTATGGGGTTGTTATCACTCGACACATCACTTCTGCCAGGATCAATGTAATAAGTTCCGCCAAGTAAATCGTCCAACGTGTTCTGATGCAAAGCTTTATAAGAGCGAATGTCTAAACCGGCCGTAAGATTAAGACGTGCAAAGTCTTGTTTGTATGTAGAAACTAAGCCATAAGTGCCGTAATTCCCGATTGTATTAGACATTACGAGCAAAGAACCTCTGTCTGAAGAAGCATTTATGCCCTCGATTTTGGCATAATCAAAAGTGCCATCATTAGCGCGGAACTTAGTATTAAGAATTCCGTAATCGGCACTGTACCAATCGTATTCGGAGTAGGCATCTTCATCTGCAAGGCCAGAATGAGAGATTCCTTTACCAAATGAGTAATACGCACTTGTGCTTAAACTTGCTGATGTATTAATCTGCCAGATATGGTTTAGGAAGACCATTGCGTTTGCGTATTGCTCCAGACTCTGAGACCGTCTTTGTCCATTGCTATTGTATCCTAGTTCCGGATTGTATCTTGTCCAATCACCGTTAACCTTATACAGAGAACGGACTCTTTCCCATTCGGATTTCGTCAAGGCATCCTTTCGGGAGTAGTGCTCTTGCGTGGAACCAAAAGCGGTGAGGCTGATCTGGTGGGATGCATTCAGTCGCTTGGACACATTTGCAAAGAAGTCGTAAACCTTAAACTCGCCACCATCAAAGTATCCGTTACCTGATGAGCGGCCACCTTGAAAGGTCATAGACCAGCCGTTCTTCATCAAGCCAGTGCTAACAGCAAACCCCAGTTTCTGGAATCCGTCGTTACCCAGACCATAACTAACGAAACCGCCTCGATTTGTCTCTATGCCTTTTGTGACAATATTGATGGTACCGCCGACAGATGGTGATGCGACCTTTCCGGAGCCGATTCCTCGCTGCGATTGGATGACAGCAGCTGCGTCTGCCAGACTTGCCCAGTTTGACCAATAGACGATGCCGTTTTCAGGGTCATTGACCGGGATACCGTTAATCATGACGGCGATATTGCTGTTGTCAAAACCTCTCATATAAATCTCTGAATCGGCCCATCCTCCTCCTTGGCGATTAGCGTGGACGCCAGGAGTGTGTTTTAGGATTTCTACAAGTTCCTGGTTTCCAAGATTCTCATTGATAGTTGATGACGTGACAGCACTTACTGCAACGGGTGTTTTGCGGGGAAGGGCAATCTGGCCGACAACAAGGGCATCTTTCAAGAGATAGTTATCAGGCTGCATTTTGATAATGCCTACGTTGTCACATTCTGAAACATCAACCGTGACCGACTCAAATCCAAGGAAAGAGAGGACAATTGCCGAAGAACTATTTTTAACATTCATCGAGAACGCCCCATTTACGTCGCTAACTACTCCAGCAGTCCCTGAATGGGTGCTAATTGCCACTCCGGCAAGAGGGAGAGAAGTAGAAGCATCTTCTACCATTCCTGTTATGACTCGGTCTTGTGCGTTGGCGCTGATTACGAAAGAGATGATGGCTACAATAGCGCCCAGAGATTTTGCGAATATGCTTTTCTTCATGATTGCTGTTTTGATTATAGATACGCCAACAAGACAATTTCTTACATCTGTTTTATCAATACAGGCTCTCTGAATCATCCGAGTGCTGCTTGAAATTCTTCAGCACGACGTCCTTGCTTGTATTGGCATAACAGTATACGCAGAAATGGCGGCAAGTATTATACATTCCAATATCCTTGCTTATCATGCACCCACATACCTTACGTTGGCCTTTATCCTTGAGATTTTTCCTGTCCATGGGAATCTCTGGAATACCACCGAACAAGTCCGGTTCAGGGAGTTTGCCGGTATGAAGATAATAGATCAACTCCTTGTCATCAGCAAAGAGCTTTTCCATCAACTCACCATCGATGCATCGGTTATGCTCGATTTCATATCTGTCCAGATCAATACTCTCTCCACAGGTGGCCAGCGTCAGATTCCAGCCTTCTTCTTTCCAGTGCTCCCGCAACTTAGCAAGCCCTTCGACCAATTCGGTCAAATATGAGCCCGAGGGTTCAGCCGACTCGACAGTCTCACGAGTATAATAGGGTGTTTCCTTGATGAGATTGTTCTGAACCTTACGGTATGCTTTAACGTCTATAAAACTGAACACCAGTTTGTCCGTATAACCCTTCAACTGGTTTCCAACGTGGAAAACCTTCGTCAGTAGCTGCCTTGCTGTCAGGTTTGGCGTAACTATAAGTGGATCAAATCTCCATATAACCTTCTCTTTGCCGATAGTTTCAGAGAGTCGTTTGAACACGTCAATGCGCTGGGCAACCGGACCGACATTGGGCTCAAAGCCTTCGTCGACATAGTCGTTCAGCGTTACCTGGAAATAGTAATGAATTCCCATCCTGTCCAGTTCCGGCAGATGCTTCAGCATCGGCTCCGGATTCTTGGTCCAGAATACGATAACCTTCGTTTTCGCGAAGGATATGTACATCGGTTTTTGGTTGAAAGGGTTGTACCAAACGCAATACCCAGCACGCAGCCGGTTCATGAACCAGTCCGCATAAAAGGCGGGGATGTCGGTGGAGCGACTGGCGGATATAATCACCGGTGCAACTCCTTCGACTACCTCTCCGTTATCGCGACGTATTTCAACCTTTGATTCCAAAATACTGATACAACTCCTTTTCTACTTGTTCTGAGAGAGCGCCAACAAATACCCCCTTTAATGTATGCGAGTATGAAAGATCTCCTCTTCCTTCTTTTCTGGATAACGATAGGAAGTATCGTATATGTTCTTTGACATCCGTCTCTTGTTTCCCTGTATAATCCCAGCAATCGTTAAGTCTCTTAACAACAATAGGGCTGAGATTCTTTGTACAAGGCAAACTCTCAATTACAGTAGGGTTTGCCATCCGGAATACGCTATATTCGTCATCCTCCTTTTGCTTGATAAGCTTTCGGATTTTTCCTTTCGCCTTATTCCAGGCACTGGTCGCGCAAGATGCTGGAATATTCTCTATACCATTACGTATCGCAACGAGAGTGTTATTCCTTTCAAAAACTCTGTCAACAGCTGCAGGGTAAGTGCTTTTATACTCCTGGATTTCTTTTTTCTTCGGAGCCTCTTCGTCGACGATTTGAAGAACTTTATCCCACAGTTCAGTATAAGGATGACCTTCCAAAGATTGTTCCGTGGTGGCTTGTTCTTCTACAACTGATTCGGTAGAGAAAACAGTCTCCGGAATAGAGATTTCTTTGCCTTTTTCGAAATCTGGCATATCCTCTTCTTCGCTGGAAGCCTGCTGTCCGCTGGCCGGATAATCATCCGGAGGCATGTCATCCATTTCATCCAGATTCATTATCGGTTCCGTCTTGGTCAAAGATCCTTCTTCCTTGCTGACAATGTCGCTATCTTCTTTTGCCGAGAAAACTCCAGCAACAGACTCAACCGCGCCTTTTAATAAACTACCGATTCCTTTACCTTTCTTCTGGGGTTGTGTAGGAGCCTCGACGATTGCTTTCATACCAAAGCCATTCACGGCTTCATATACGGCCGAATTCAAGAGTTCCCACAGTGTTTTGTTATCCCGATAGTTCAGAAGGATATTGGTGAAATCCTTGGGAAGGTTGGCGAATCCATTTACTATTCCATAGAAGGCGAAAGACATAGCCTGATTCTGAATACCTTTCGATATTAAGAACAGGCGCAGACCATCCCAGGTGTCACCTTTCATCAAGACAGCTGCAAGAGCTGAAAGGACATCCTCGCTCCATTTTTCGGTGAATTCTTCTCCATTAAGATTCCTCCGCAATGCATTGAGGAAAGGCTTAGCAGAAGAATTCTCCCAACCATCTTTATATACATTATCCCTCACAGACTTAGTTAGCTCCGTAGCGAGATCCAAACGATAAGAGGCAAGGCTACCTTTGTATTTGTTGTCCGCCAGTTCGCCATTGATCCATAATTCAGCAACTGCTTTATCTTCGGGCCTCCCAGCAAGCACCGGCACTTCAATTACGTTCTTCGGTAAAATGGCTATGTCCTTGGCGCTTTCCGGCCTTATCCGGGTACCGGCAGGATCAAGAATTCGGTGAATCTCCGAAGTAAGATAGTTGATTGCCTGCTCCTGCGTCTTGGGGCTAAGAATCATCAAATATAGATTAAACACGCCCCAGTCCGGAGAATTAGACGTCGGCTCCCAGCGACACTGATTGAAAACTTCATCAATGATTGAGGCAACCGAATTCGCATCAAGATTCGTCTTGTCCAATAGTAAGCGAGCAAGAGATGATTCCTGAAGAACGGTTTGTTGCAGTTGGAGTTTCTGCTGGGGTGTCGGTTTTTTATCAATGCTGCCATAAACAGCTGAGGCGAGGTCGAGCAACGTCTGAGTGGTTTTGACACGGAATCCCTGTTCCTTGGAAACTGACAAGAGATTTCCGATGTGGTATCCATAGATAAACCCCTTGACTTTGTTAATACGAACAGATTTCGCCAATTCGTCCTTGTTGAGTTCTGCGTCGGGGACTTGAGGCGCGACATAATTGCCGCTGGCACGTTCTACACGTATTTTTTTGTTATAAATCCGGACGAGTTTTGTCTCCAAACTACCTTCTGCTTTTGACAGGACAATATCTTTGTGTTGCTCGCTAAAGAACAAAAATCCGGTGGTCTTAGGGTTGAAATACAGAGTTCCATCATACAGATATGCTCCGCTTTTATCTTTACGGAACAGATCTTCGACCTCCTTGTCATCAAGGCAAACTTCGATAACCAGTGGATAATCATCAAATCCCTCATTTGGTCTCTCGAAATACTTCAACTCGTCGTAGAGGACGATAAGGTTTTCATAAGGATTCTCCGGGATGCTATGCCACTTGCTGTACCCGAAGCCTCTTTCTCCATAGAAAGACTTTGGAGAAATGCTCTCTTCGGAAAACAGGCAGTTGAAATTCCTGCTACTTGTCGGTATATAAAGTCTCATGATTACAATTCTTCAATAGTGTCAGTTTCACTCGAAATATAAAGATCCGACGGGACGCTTGAAAGCGGAGACGGCATAGAATAGTTGCTGTACATGACGTACAAATTCCGGTATGTCCTGGTCATAGCAACGTATAAGGACTTTCTTAAATCATCGGAATCAGCAGACTCAACGAAAGGCAGGAAGACCGTTTCGAATTGCAGGCCCTTTGCGCTGTGGTACGTCATCAACTTCGGATTCGTTGAATTGAAGTTCAACGTATCGACATTGTTGTGATAATCCTCTTTATCGTTATAACGAATCTCGTGGTTGATTCCCTGGTCATTAAGCAGTTGACTCATCTTAGGGATAGCCTCATTATGGGGGGCCAAAATGCCCACATCGGTAAGGTTCCTTGCCTTGATAATCCTTGCTATTGCTTTTATCTGGTCCTCTCCTGAAGAGTACCTGATAAAACGAGGCTTCTGGTTTTCTGTACTTTTGTATGTCCTCTCCCTGTATGGATCGACGCCTACGCCTATGTAGGTCTGAGTTACTTTCGCAATGGGTTTAGGAAGCCTGTAATTGAAATACAGGGGCACAGCATCGGCGTTAGGGAGCATACTCCCAATCTCACGCATCGAAAGCGTTGTCTTCAGCCCGCCATATATTGACTGGGCTGTGTCTCCAAAGAAGAAGATGTTTTTTCGAGCGCTATTGATGAACTCCTGAATCTCTTCCCGCGTGAAGTCCTGAGCCTCATCGACAATTACATAATCTGCCTTGGGCATGCCACGACGGTTTTTCCAATCCCAGTGATAGTAGAAGGCATCACTCAGGCCCAATTCCTGACGTCCTGCCTGCATATAATCCTTCAGCGCTTTCGTAAATACAATCACGGTATAATCTCTTCCTTTTTCCGCCTGAATGCGTTTTGCTTTCTGAAGGGCGATAACGGACTTGCCGCTTCCCGCGCAACCGGAAACAACTAGAGAACGGTCAAGCGTCCTGTCTAACAAGTCCATCTGATAATCATCAAGCATGGATTCTTTTACCATGAAATCCCTGGGCATACTCTACTCCTTATTTGTTTTGTGTTAATTCAAAAGCATTCACGATGTTCTGACCCCGACACTGCTTGCAGGTATCGGAGTTGACCGCACTCACGACATAACTGTTCCCATCAGGGGAAAGGTGACGTGTGATGTCATCCACAAATACACGATGGCCCAACAACCGGTACGCCACCTTGCTGACATCGTTTGATTTTCCCCGATGAGATACCGAGAATACTTGCTGAGTGTAGCAAGGCGTATTACACTCGCGCTCCTTGAAACGACAAGAAAGAGGTAAGATGCTGCTGAACGAACCATCCTCGGAAATGAAGCGGTTTACTTGGTCGTTAAGGATTTGAGGATAGAAGATTCCAGTCCCTTCATCTTTCATCGTGATATCAAGTATGCAGAGCACCCCAGAAAGGTTCAGCAAAGGAGCCAGCACACTACAGATGTCTTTGTAGACCGTTTTCATTCCTTGACGGAACAGTTCAGATCCGGCCTTGTCGAACAATATAATATCATACGGGAAATACTCGTTGATGGGCTGGGCAAGAATATCATTGACAGACAGAATACGGCAACGGATACACTTGCACTCAATTGTCACATAAGGATACTGCTTCCGGCACTCTTGGATGAAATACCGAAGCGAATTGATTGAAGACTCACAAGCTTCAATCACCGTAATCAAAAGAGTTTTTAACCTCTTCGAATTCTGCAGGCACGCAGTTATCGTCCCCATCAAATCGCCTCCGCCTCCTGAACAAATATCAAGGATCGCGATGGTGTCCAAATTGGAATATACCGACTGGAAACGGCCACTCTTATAGAGATTGCTGAAAATCGTATTCAGCTCGACGAAACTCCTGGGGAAGTAGGTGCCTAAGTATTTGCGCTGTTCCTCGTCGGACAAATCCAAGTTGTCTGAGAAGCGGCGCCAATCGGGCTCGTAGCGAGCTTTCAAAGTGTCAAACAAGAAGGATTCGATCCATACAGGCAATGTGGAAGCCGGAGCCGAACTAACCTCGACCGGCTCAACTTTCTCAACGGCCGCCTGGGCCTCTATCTCATCGAAGATATTCATTCCTGTATCGTCCGAGGGTGCGTATCCTTCTTCCTCAGGTTCGCCCTCTGCACTTTCCTCATTTACGTTATTCAATACTTCAGGATTTGAATATCTTACACAAAGCCAGTCCGGATCTAAGTTCAAACGCTCAATAATCCTGGCAAAATCCTCTTCTTGTAAGTCACACTCGGGGGTTACTATTAAATCCAATTCGTCGATAAACCCTTTTTCGTCGCACACGCGAAGCCATTTAATGCGAGGGCTGATCTGATTGTTTATCGAAGCAGCATGGTGGAACACTATCAGGGAAGATAGACGCTCTACCTGTTTTGCAGTCAAAGCGCCAGTCTCCACAAGAATAGGCCGACAGGCATTGCGGTTTATCTTTGCCTGGAGGTAGGGATTCTTCCGTCCCGATCCGCCTCGGATAACGGATTTGACGCCATCCGTTTCTGCCGTCCAGTCGCCGTTCTCTGTGGCTGTAATACTGCCGCCGAAGTCTTTGAACTCTACGAGAACAACACCTTCATTCTTAATGATGATGCCATCAAGCTCGACATCGCCGATGTTGTAGTTGCCAATAAAGATGCACATTTCGTCTGGAGAGGATGAAAACCTCTCCTTAAGAAGGACGCACAGATTTCTGAACTGCTCACGTTCATGTGTCTGATCGTAGTTCCTTGGCCTGTATACGAGTAAGGGCATCTACTATTTAATGAAGTGATTATGCAAATTTACCTATTTTATTTTATACAGTAAACCGAAATATACTTTTTCTGCTTCTATTGTAAGAATCCGGGTAAAACGAGTATTAACCTTTGACTTGAAACCCGAAACAATCAACAAATAACTTTCACGCAAAATGAAACGATTATTTTCCATTTTTGCAGCAATACTGCTGACTGCCCTGAGCGTAAATGTTTACGCCCAGAAGAACAACACCGCCAACGACTACAACCTCAAGAAGGCCTATGAGGTCCTGAATGAGGAAAAGGACGAGGCCAAAGCCTTGGACCTTGTCAATAAGCAGCTCCGGGAGACGCCGGACAATGTGGATGCTCTTATACTGCGAGTACGTCTGATCCGCCAAAAGAAAGAGTTTGGTCAGGCTCTCCAGGACATCAACCACGCCCTGAAAGTCAATAAGCCGAAGAAGACTGAGGTGCCCAACTCCATTCTCTATTGGTGGAAGGCGTATCTTTACCAGGATATTGGTGATAAGCAGAGTTCCGCAACAACCTTCAAGACGGCTTATGAGCTGGCAAAAAAGGATAATAAGGAAAATCTGAAGAGTATCTCTTTAGACTACGCGCAGTCATTATATGATTTGAAGGACTATGCCGGAGCTGATGCCATCTATAGGGAAATGCTGGCGCTGGATGAAGCGGACCAAGCGGCTATGATTGGGATTGCACGCAATATGATTGAGCGCGAGGAGTATAAAGAAGCCATCGAATTGCTGGATAAGTGCCAGAAGTATGATGCTGAATATGCCGACATCTATCGTTTCAAGATGCAGGTATATGATAAATTAGGAGAAGCAGCCAAAGCGATAGATGCCGGTCTGGACTGGTTCGATAGAGATAATGATGCCAGTACCAGTGCAATTGGCGAGGTCCTGGGGAAACGCCCCAATTATGCTGAGGCAAGTATGAAAGCGCGCATCAAGAAGAGCGATAATCCGTTCCTGTGGAAGGCTTTTCTGTGCCAGTTTTATGAGGTGACGCATAAGTATGCCGAGGCTGTGCGGACATACAATGAAATGGAGGCTGAATATGGACATTATGACCAGATTAATATCTATCGGTCACTATGTTATTGCGAACTTGGACTGAACGAACTTGCCATAGCTGACATTTCCAAGGCGATGGAAAAAGAAGCGGATTGGGAAAGCCTTTGCCGCCGGGGAGATTACTACCGGCTTGCCGGAGATATTGATTCGGCCATCGCAGACTTTTCTGCAGCAATTGAAGAAATCCCGGATGAAGGATATGCCTACTACAAGCGTGGCTGGTGCTATGAGATGAAAGGGGATCGGCAAAAGGCGCTGGAGGACTATAACATGGGCCTTGAAATGACACAGGACTATCCTTACCTTTACTTGATGAGGGGTGAACTTTTGCTGCAGGATGGAAACAAGACAGAGGCAGATGCCGACTTCGAGAAGGTCCTTCAACTGGACACCCTGGCCGATGCCAGCAGTTGTAGGATGTATGCCCTTCACTTCCTTGGACGTGACCAGGAGGCGGAAGAATGGATGAACAAGATTATAGAGGATGATCCTGAGAGCGACGGAAACTATTACGACCAAGCGTGCCTATATTCCCGGATGGGTCGTCTGGAGGAGTCCATTGCAGCTCTCCGCAAGTCTTTCGAGAAAGGCTACCGCAGCTTCTCTCACATCCGTCTGGATGATGATATGGACGCCGTGCGCGAACTTCCGGAATTCAAGGCTCTGGTGGAAGAGTATGAGGCTAAACACGCTGCTTATCTGAAGGAGTTCGAACTGGCGATGCCTGAGAAGGAAGATACCGTCACGGAGATTGCCGTCAAGCGTAATCCCGGCGGCACCTTCGAGATTCCCTGCGACATTAATGGATTACCTCTGCAGATGATTTTTGACACCGGAGCATCCGATGTCACCATCTCCTCGGTAGAAGCCAACTTCATGTTCAAGAACGGGTACCTTGTCGAAAAGGACATCAAGGGAAAGCGCTACTATCAGGTGGCTAACGGCCAGATCAACGAGGGTACCGTTATTACCCTCCGCGAGGTCAAGATTGGCGACGCTGTGCTGCACAACGTGGACGCCTCGGTGGTGAAGAGCCAGAAGGCCCCGCTTCTCCTGGGACAGAGTGCGATGGAGCGCTTTGGGACCATCACCATTGACAACCAGAACAACAAGCTCATCATCAAACACTAATAACGGCAACCAAGGTCCGCCTTCTTTTGGCGTGAAAGGTAGTTGGTGGGCCTGCCGTTTTTCATTAACTTTACAGATAAATCGAAAACTATGTTAGGTGCAATCACAGGGGATACCATAGGCTCGGCCTATGAGTTCCATAATACGAAAGACTATAACTTTACACTGTTCTTGGGCAACAGCGCCTATACGGATGACAGCGTAATGACGATGGCTGTCGCTTACTGGCTGCTCAAGGATAAAGAGCATTCCTACCAGGGACTGGAGGACATCATGGTTATGTTTGGGGAAAAGTGTCCCTGTCCCATGGGCGGATACGGCGGAGGTTTCCATACCTGGCTTTTCTTCCCCGAAGGCTTGTACAACTATGATGATCAGTACGGCGAGGCACCGTATGAGTCAAAGACCGGCCGCCATCCGTATGGCTCCTGGGGCAATGGTTCTGCAATGCGCGTGAGTGCCGTGGGCTGGTTCTTTGACACCCTGGAGGAGACCGAGCGCGTGGCGGCAATCTCGGCTGCCATCACCCACAACCATCCGGAGGGGATCAAGGGCGCCCAGGCAACCGCAGCTGCTATCTGGATGGCCCGGAACGGGAAGACCAAAGAAGAAATCCGTGAGTACATCGAGAAGACTTACGGGTACGATCTTCATAAAACGTATGAATACTGGCATCCCATTTACCGATGGGAATCCAGTTGCCAGGGAACTGTGCCGCAGGCCATGATAGCATTTCTGGATTCTTTCAATTTTGAGGATGCCATGCGTAAAGCGGTTTCCCTCGGCGGCGACAGCGATACGCTGGCCTGCATTACCGGTGGTATCGCAGAAGCATTTTATAAAGAGATTCCTCGCTCTATGGCCGAGAGAGTAGCCCGTCCGTTCCCTGGAATCTTCAATAAGATTCTGGATGCCGTCAGGGAGGAAACCGTCTATGGTAACACCTGCAAAATCGTGGACTGATTATGGTAATAGCAATCATTTCAATTGTGGCGGCCGTCCTGCACAATGTGGATGCCTCAGTGGTGAAGAGCCAGAAAGCGCCTTTGCTACTTGGTCAGAGTGCGATGGAACGTTTCGGAACCATCACGATTGATAACCAGAACAACAAGCTCATCATCAAACACTAATCATTAAAAGACATTAGGAAAATGAAAAGAAGAATCTTATACGCGACTCTCGGCCTTCTGATCCTGCTATTTGGCAATGGCTGTTACTATGTTTTCTATGGCCAGCATCTTTCTGCGGACAAACTGCGCAGAGGGGAAGAGTTGAATAAGTACGAGATTGGAAGTATATACTCAATGCATCTGGGCATTTGCGCTATCGGGTGGATCTATTCGCCGGAAGCGACCAAAGAGATTATCGGGATGTCTTTCAAGAAGAATAGAGACAAGGTCATAAAGAAGGAATCCGATTTCTTCTTAAAGTATCCCATAATCCGGAATCACTATCAGAACCAGTATAGCAGAAAGAGAATCGCGTTTAACGGTGACAAGTCATATTCATTTCTTGATAGTGACCACAGACTCGCATTGGCAGTCAATCCTGGCTATCTGTGGAGGGATCGTGATTACGTGTATCTGGAAGTGCCTGTACACTATCCTGTCTGCTATAATACACATATTGGTGTGACGAAGAACTTCCGCGTCACAGTTCATGAATGCCTCTTTTCTTATCTCGAGAAGAAGAGAATATTGCATCCCTATACAGTAATTTACTACACTAAAATCTGACTGTTCCAGAAAAGTGTCTTGACTGACATATATGAAAGGTATAACTGTTGAAGAATAACAAAAACTATCGAAATATGATAATCACAGCAATCACTACAATTGCAGCATTTGTATTCTTTTTCCTGTATATTTGCAAGAGCCAGGACTGCACGTCGCTGGAGAGGGACAACAAGTGGCTCAAGGAGCAGAGGGAACGGACACCGGAGCCTGTGGTTGTCGATAATCCGAATAACCGTCCGCTGGACAAGGAGTCGGCGATGGAGGCTATCCGTTACAACGGATATGTACCGGAGGCAGATGGCCATTGGATTACCTTCATGGCCCAGGGAGAGCATTATCTCATTGACGCAGACCGGTTTCCGGTGATGACGCTGATGAAGCATTTTAACCTTGATCCCAAAGAGTGGGAGATGGATCTGATGCACAAGGCTGCACATCAAGTCTCAGATGATATCATTATGGGAAAAGTGCTGTTCACCGGTGACGAAGAAGATGGTATCATATTTCAGATTACGGCTATCGAGAACAAGTATGGCCACTTCAAGGACTGCCTAACTCAGTACATCAGTATCATTGAAGATTCGCAAGCCAGAATGGACCAGATTTACAAAGATCTGAAAGCTAAGCAGAAAGAACGCCTCTCCGCATTTCCTCAGCTGGGGGCAGGAGCGGCTGGAGATAAGAAGATATTGTCTTGATAATAATATACAAGTTTAAAGGACTATGGCACAACTCATACAAAGATTGATAAAGTCTCTCAAAAGAAAAACGGAGGCAAAAAGGGTTGAACGCAGGCGATCGCGAATTGAGTATTGTATAAGGAAATCTAACATTAAAATGGATGACCTGATTCCAATACAAAAAATCGATTATAATCAAATAGTCAAGGACTTGGAGGAGAAAGTCCTTAGGATGAATTTAGATGAGCCCAAGTACATAAAAAAAGACATTAAGATGCCAGACGGATCTGTAATTCATAATTATCCAGTCCAGAACATCTATTCATGGAGTGAGATCATCGCCAGCATGAAGAGCCGCAGGAGAGAAGCTTACTATATCAAGAATCGGCCATGCTCAAAGTGCGGCAATGATACTACTATCTTCTTCTGCTTCAGATCGAGTAAAGATAGCTGGAAAAAGTTGTGTGGGCGCGAAGGCTATATGCTCATATGCCCGGACTGCCTGACAATACTCGGATTTGTTCCTTATCTCATGAATTAGACGAAGACTATGACACTCGACATAAAAGAAGCATTAAATGAGATAATGGAAATCCCACCCATCTATCGGCATGATTACATTGTCGATTACCTTAGGAAGAACCTTCCGAAAGATGACGCCAGAAGACTTTTGTTCCAGAAAACCACGTCGGAGTTCCTCGTCAAAATGATGGAGCAAGGATACATCAGCAGGCAGGAAGTTTTGGAAAAGATTGGAAGGAAACGTGTTGAGAAGTTCTTCCATATAATGAGCTCCCTGTCATGATTGCGGATGAATTATTTATATGGGATAAACTTGAGCTGGCCAACATCTTGGCAGACCAATACTCTGACGTGGAAGACCTTTTGGAAGCCATGCCTGATATTTCCAATTTTGAGAGTTTCGGAGAGGACCTGATCAATGACTATATTGAACAGAATTGGATAACGATTCTCGGACAGTTTGACTGTGACGAGCTACTTGACTGGCTTGAAGAGAAAGACGAAGAGGAAGCTCTGGAGAATTGGCATGAGTCTATTACTAATGAACGGATCGAAAGAGAGATCGAATACAATGAGATGCTGGAGGCAGAACGTTATTTGGCGTATATGGAATTACTTGAAACATTCCGGCCTTTAGACTTTGCAGGATTGACAGGTTCTCCGACAAAAAGAAAAGAATCGTAAGACGTAACTATTTGTTGTAATAATGAAAAGATTTATCATTCTTATCGTTTCTCTTTTGGCGCTTTTATTTGGCAACGGTTTCTACTACGTGTTTTTCGGCCAGCACAAGTCGATGGCGAAGCTAGAGGGTGGGGCCGAATTGAATCTATACGAAAAATGTAGCATTTATACGATGCACGTTGCCTTGTGGACATTGGGTTGGCCCCTTTCCCCTCAGGCTGCCAGAGAGTGCTTCATGTTGCATTTTCCCCAGAAGGACACGGTTTCCATCGGCATGCATCTGTCATCCCCTCGAATTGAATCTGCGGTGGCATCTTTGAAAGATCGTCCTATCGGATCCTCTGTGAAGGTCTCCTGGGACGGTTACGATGCCTATTCGCTAGCCAGTCCGGAACATAAAGCCGCGATTGCGGTGAACCCTTGCCGGATTGTGAAGGAATGGCAGGAGAGTTTCATGTACTCGTGCAGTGTGTATTCCTCTATGCAGTATCCCCTGAAATCCAATACGGTGATCACGCTCGGTTCCATCCGAATACCGCTCCAGGAAGGGCTGTTTCGTTACCTGCAGGACAAGGGATGGCTTAGTTGCTTCACCGCCCGGTACCGAGTAGGAAATTACGCGGAGTCCGCCGCAATCACGAATCAATTCATACATGACTATCTTAACGGTAGATAAAAACTTATAGCATTGCATGTAGGGCAGATATAGATAATAAAGATCTGCCGTATTTTGGACATTATAGAAAGTGAAGGCAGACGGGGGCGAAAACACACCTCCGCGCCCCCAAGTTGATCAACGTGATCTGCACCCCAAAAGTTGGACACAGATTGCAGTTAAATGAAAAAGAATGAGAATTACCCAAAACTTGTCCAGGCAATGCATATGCTGGATGAAGGTCATTCG
>Ga0256405_10005667_pt1 | contig 21141 bp, 22 predicted proteins | sample RumenRJG_02DNA_FD_189096 | JGI IMG/M metagenome (GOLD analysis project Ga0256405, IMG submission 189096) | Bovine rumen microbial communities from Lethbridge, Alberta, Canada - RJG_02 | ecosystem: Host-associated > Mammals > Digestive system > Stomach > Rumen | place: Canada: Alberta... | reverse complement strand
GACGTTCCCAGGTTCTATCCGAAAGGAAGTTCTCCCCGCTTCCGCCCTGTTCTGCATCTTGCTCAGAAAATGTTTTGGTACTTTTCAGCTCAACCAGCCATTCCTCCAGTGTATGAAAAACCGGACGGTACTCTTTCAGAAGCTGCTTTTCATTCTGGCCCGCTTCAATGCGCATCCGGACTTGTTCTTTCTGTTTCGTCAGAAGCATTTCAAAGGATGCCGTTCCTGCCGGTTCTGTCTGGTGAAACGCCTGCAAAAAGTCATACAGATGCGCCGTATACCGGTCCTTCCCCCGTGCGGAAAGAAATGCGTCTCCCAAAGCGGACAAAAGCAGTGTGATGATCTGCAGCCGCTCATCAAACGGTGCGTAGCGCAGACGGTTCTGCACCTGTGCGGAAACCTCTCCTGCCAGGATGCGGTCCACTCCATAATCCTTCTGATACCGGTAATACAGCTCCAGGTAATTGGAAAAGTCTCCGGCAATGGCAGGATACTGCAGATACTGCCCCGTCACCTCCGCATCAAACCGCTTTCCCAGCCGTTCGTAGGCATAGATCAGTTCCGACAGATCTTCCCATCCTCTGGCAGTGACAAAGCGTTTTCCGTCCACCGTGGTCTCGCATCTGAAAAAATGATCCCGGTGCGCGTCAAGATAACCGATCACGGCAGAATGGATGCCGTTCTGATAGGCATACTCCTTCCACACATCCAGATCCGGCTCCACGTCGATCACCTTCAGCCGGTCAAGCGTGACAACATCAAAATCCCGGACCGACCGGTTGTATTCCGGCGGATTGCCGGCCGCTGCGATCACCCAGCCTTCCGGAACCGCACGGTTTCCGAAGGTCTTGCACTGCAGAAACTGCAGCATGGTCGGGGCAAGTGTCTCCGATACACAGTTGATCTCATCAATAAACAGGATCCCTTCCCGCTTTCCGGAATCCTCCATCCGGTCATAAACCGATGCAAGGATCTCGCTCATGGTATACTCCGTAACGCGCTCCTGCTTTCCGCCATAGCACTTTGTGGAAATGAACGGAAGGCCGACTGCGCTCTGCCGGGTATGATGCGTGATGGTATAGGAAACCAGGGCGATGTCGCACTCACGTGCAATCTGCTCCATGATCTGCGTCTTGCCGATCCCGGGAGGCCCCATGAGAAGAACCGGCCTTTGCCGGATCTCGGGAATCCGGTACTGTCCATATGCATCCTTCTCAAGATAGGCACTGATGGTATCGATGATCTCCTGCTTTGCGCGTTTTATATTCATATCCTTACCTCTGCTCCATTGGCCATACAAACCGCTCGTCTTCCAGATGCTTCTCCTCTTCCAGCTGCCAGGCGGGAAGAATCAGCTTCATCGCCCACGGCGGGAGGGCGCTGTCATCATAGTCTTCTCCGCAGAATACAAACGCGGTCTCATAGGGCGGCTTTTTCGATGGGTAGATCCCCTTTCCGTCCGTAAAATAGATCAGCCCCCTCAGAGACAGGAACTGTTTCCTTCGGATCAGCTCCTCCACATACGAAAATGCCGGCCGGAAATCTGTTCCTCCCTCTCCGATCAGCTGCACGTGCTGCATATACTGCTCAAGTTCTTTTTTTGATTCGATCTTTTTGTCGCTGAGCACCCGCTCATCACACATCAGAATCCGGATATTGACCTTGTGGAGAAAGCTCTCTGTTTCGCTCAGCACGCTGTAGGTCTGCTCCAGAAAGCTTTTCACAAGCTGCCCCGACACGGACATGGAAGTGTCAATCACAATCACAAACTCATCAATTTTCTTTACTTCCCTGGTCTCCACCGGCTCAATCAGGGGCATATTGCCATACAGCTCAAGTCCGAGGGAATAAAGGATGCTGTCATAGGAATCCATGTCCATGTGCAGCTCTTCCCGAAGCACCGCAAACTTTTTGAGAAAGGAGCGATAGGACATCCGCTCCCGGTTCTCTACCCGCGTCTCCTCCAGCAAAGAAGGATCCCCGGAAGATGCTTCAGCGGAAAAAGACTCCATCTCCGTCTGCAGCTTCCCGGACAGGTCTTCCCACTTCTTCCTTAGCAGGATGCTCTTCGCAGGCGGATTGCGCCTGCTGTCTCCAAGTGCCGGCCAGAGGCTGTGATCATCCGGCGAGAATTCTGTCTGAAGCTGCGCAAGCGCTGAGGCATCCGGAGACAGCGCTGTCAGCGCGGCATAGATGCTTTCCGCATTCAGGACTCTGACATGCCGGCTGAGCTCTCTCCTCCACCTGTTGCGAAGCGCGCTGTGCGCAATTCTTGTCGCGCGCAGGTTCTGGGAATCAATCAGATACTCTACCGCCATATCACATGCAAGCATCCACAGGTCCTTTTTGGGCCGTAGCCTTTTGAAAATATGGCGGAACAGGCAGTGGTATACCTGATGCAGATAGATGCGGTTGACCCGGCGCCGGTTTTCCTCATACAGATCGGCAAGAATCTTCGGGTGCACCAGCAGATACGCTCCGTCGGTTCCGATCCCTTTCATCTCCGTATTGACCGCATAGCGAAATGACCCCAGCGCAAGCGCCAGATAATGCTGGTCCATAAAGAGTTCCGCGCGGCTGTCGTTCAGAATCTGTATGGATATCTCTTTCAAATCTTCAGTGATCTCTCTGGTTCTGTTCATAAGACTGCCTTCTCCGTCTCCGTTCACAGCGCGTAGCGGCTTCTCCTTTTGCTGTCCGTCTCCTGCGGGAATCGCCGTGCGCGGATATCCATCAGGCAGCTCACCGCGGAGGGAATCTTTTTTTCCGAGGCAATCCGGATCGACTGATCCAGGCATGCACGTGTGAACAGGTTCCTGTGATCCAGCATACGAAGTGTGAGCGCCGGATCAAACTCAGGATCCGACAGGATCACTTCCATCATGACCTCGTTCTCCTGACGAAGATAGTCCAGATATCGTTTCAGAATATCCTCATTCACCAAAGGCCCCGACCGAAGCCGGTTCAGAATCAGATGTACATTGGTCATGGGAGATTCCTGCGCGGCAGCCAGAGGAAAAACCTCGTCATACCGGTCAAACTGAAGCTCCCGGTTCAGAAAACAGTTGCGGTATTGATGGCCTGTCCCGTGATAGATGATCTCAATGATTCGCGCGGGCGTGTTCTCCTTTCCTTCCTCATAGTAGGCAGGAAAACGGAGGCGGTACCACTCCTCCTCTCCCCGGATCACGACCGCGTCAATCTCATTTGAAAGCGAATCCACGACCTCTTTCATCATGGCAGGTGTCTCATACTTATCCCTGCCGTCTTCCGGCTCCGTCAGGCGGAAAACGATGCGCTCCGTCATTCGGCATGCGTTGAACATCCCCCATCCGATCCGCTGCAGCGTGGAAGGAAAGCACACCTCCTTGAGCTGATAGAGTCCGTAGAAGGCATAATTGCCAATCTGGCGAACCCCCTCCGGAATATAGACTGCGCCAACTTTTTCACCGCATAGCGCCTCCTGTCCGAGAAGGCTTCGGGATGCAGCCGTCTGCCCTTCTTCCAGCTTTATCCATTCACTGCCCTTTTGTACTGCCAGCAGCATCTGCTTCGAATCACAGAGGACAGACATCTCATCGGCAAACAGATGGTCCGCCAGTTTCGTCACCTTTCTGCCATCGATCCTGGCCGGTACCTCCACAGCCGGACCTGTACCGTAGAGCCGGTACAGGGTAACACCGTCCCCCTGAATGGTATAAGCAGCATATTCCATTGTCAGCGCTCCACTCTCCTTCTTTCCTTAGATACCTCCAGGAAGCCGATCCGTCTTAGGTACCTCAGAGAAACCAATCCGTTCAAATCGCCTGATGATTCGTTATCTGTTTCCCGGATATGGGACAACCTCGCAGACCGTCAGGGTCCGCCCCCTCACGTGAAACCGGATGTCCCAGCCGGCAAACGCCGTCCCGTATCTTCTATCCGGGTCATTCTGATAGGCGGGTCTGGGGTCTTCTTCCAGGATCCTCACTGCAGCCCGGCGCTTTTCCTCCGGCAGCTTTTCAAGCAGCTCCTCCGGGAAAATGACCTCCAGCCGGTACGCTTTCACTCCGTCCGCAAATCCGCTCACGGCATCCGGCTGACAGTCCGTATATCTGATATACGGCTTGATATCCAGAATCGGCGTATTGTCTCTCAGATCCGCCCCGAGCACATGAAGCACCGGTCCGTCCTTTGCCGTCATCTCAATCGCTTCCAGCCTGACGCAGGACAGACCGATCGGATTCGGCCGGAACGGAGACCGGGTCGCGAATACGCCTTTGTGGATTCTCCCGCCCAGTCTCGGAGGGATCACCGTAGGAGACCATCCTGCCTTCTCATTTCCGGAAAACTCCCAGAGAATCCACAGATGAGAAAACTCCTCCAGTCCGAGGATGCAATTCGGATCACGGAACTCTTTCTCAAAAATGATCTGCGCCTTCAGCTCCTTTATAATACCACTCTGTCTCGGAATCCCGAACTTTTCCGGGAAGTCGCTGCGGATGTGCGCAATTGTCTTGATCTCTCTCATTTTCCCCTCACACAGATGTTTTTTTGTTTCGTGCCGCAAAGAAAAACCGCCACAGCGGATGCGGCAGTTTTTCCTGTATTCTGATTATGTCAGCCTGTCTGCAATCTAATGTCAGCCTGTCTGCAATCTAATACGCGGCAGCTTTTCCAGCGCGGCCCCGCTTCGCATCACTTTGCTTTCATCACCTTCTGCCACAGCGGTGAATATCCGCCATAGTGCGGATCAAACGCGGAAGCGATGCCGACGGTCAGTTTCACGCGCTTCTTGGGAGACTTCTTGCTGTTCCAGATAAATGTTCCCGGGAAAGTCACGGTATAGGACTTCTTGTTTCCGCCCGCCCACTCGCCGTTTATGAAAAGGCCGGGCGTTCCGGGTGCCTGTTTCAGCTTGACGGTAACCTTCAGCTTGTATGTGTAATATACCCAGAAGCCACGCAGCGGAATTCCCCAGTAAGGATCTCGCATCCGCTCCCTGTGTTTTTTTACCTTGACCGCCTTCAGTTTCACAGACTTTACCTGAAGGCTCGGCATACCGGTATGGACGCTCGTCTGGTAAAACACGCTGCCTGCTGTGGAGCGCAGTCTGATCTGATAATCCGTATTCGGGTTCAGACCGGAGATGGAGCACTGGCTGGAGTAGTAGCTGAACGCAGAGCCATACTGATTCCGGTATCTGGTATAATGGGCAAAATTATCAGAGCTCAGTTCCAGATAAAAATAGGATACACCATTTCTGTAATAGACAGAAGTAAGATTGATCGGGGCAAAGTCAAAATAGGTGGAATAAACCTGAAACGGTTCCAGCGCCAGGTTCACTGCCGGACGGCCGGGCTTTCCCGTCGCAGGGTCGATCCGGCTGTCATTCTCCGGTACCTGCGCCATAGGACTTTGGGAATCCACCAGTTCCTGCGCACAGCGCTCTGTTACCCCTTCCTCCTGTGCAGCTTCACCCGCAAATGCCGAAAACGGGATCCCTGCAGTTATGACCGCCAATACCATCAGCATACAGATCAGCCTTCTGCTGAATCGATTTTTTCTGTTCTTTCTCATCTCAAACCTCCCATATATCACCGTCTCTCTGCCGCCCGAAAACTTGATCAAACGTATTCCCCGGTTTCATAGTAGTATATTATTCCCTTGTCCGCAAGACGATTCTGTAATGACACTGTCTACGTTTGTCTTTGTTTTCCCTCTTCATCCTTTATGACGAAAGGATCCAGACCGCGGTCACATTTCTTTGTCTTTTTTTTACCGGATCGCATCCGGGCTGCCTCCTCCCGCCTTTCGTTCATTTTTGACAGCGAATTCCGTGTTTTTATTTATTATTTGTCCGTTTCGCAACATTACTTTTCCACGCAAAAATTGATATAATATCAATGAAGAGGTATAATGTCAATAGGGTTCCGTGTTATTTTTGATATTTTGTTTGGGGATTACGGAACAGAGGATCGATAAGACTGATGAAAGGAGAGCCGGGTTGTTCAGCATTGGTGAGTATATTTCGTACGGTAACAGTGGTGTTTGTGAAGTAATGGGAACCGAGGTAATGGAGTCCTCCGTCGGCAATTCGGCGGGCAGAGAGTGTTATATTCTCCGTCCTCTCCATGATCAGTCCTGTAAGATTATGACACCGGTAGATAACCAGAAGGTAATCATGAGAAACCTCATTTCTCCGGAAGAGACGAAACAGCTTCTGGACGATATTCCGCAGATTGAAACCCTGCCGGAGCAGAGCGCGCGTCAGCAGGAGATCTCTTATTCGAAGGCGCTTCATTCCGGCAGCTGCCGCGAGTGGCTCTGTCTGGTCAAGACGCTTACCCAGCGGATCGAATCACGCAGGCAGAAGGGAAAGAAGGTTACCGCTACCGATGACCGCTACTTTAAAGCGGCGACAGAAAAGCTGGTGGAAGAATTCTCCGTGGTTCTGCAGGTCGATGCAGACGAAGCAAAGGATATGCTGATGGGAGCCTTCGAAACAACCTGATGCGCACAGCGGATGCGTGGGTGTGAAAGTCGTATGGTAAAATATAAGAGGGGGAATCGCTTGTTCGCGCGGTTCCCCCTCTGTTTATGCAGATGTCTCAAAGTGCTTCGCCGTTCACATACAGAGTATAGCCATTGGTGATCACGTTGGCCGCATCTCCGTTGAATTCGGTTACATAGCTGTCACCGGTTAATGTCCAAGTGCTTGTCTCATCCAGGGTTACACTGACTGTTCCGGTTTCCGTGGATACTGTCTCGCCGTTCGCATTGGTGATCGCTCCGTCAATGCTCCCTTCGAAGGTAGATCCTTCTGTCAGTTCCATCGTCAGCTCAGAATCGCTGCCAACCTTGATTGCTCCGTTCAGCTACTGGGAGGCCGCCTTCAGCGCAGCGATATTGCTGCCGCCGCTCCATCCGTCGGCGCAGACGGAAAGAAGGATGTTGTCGTCATCTTCATTTGCAATCTCCACCCCGTTCAGGGTAATGACCGCATTCGTATTGGTCACGTGGAAGACATGTCCGCTCTTGCTGGTAAGGCTGCCGCCTGTCATCGTGAAATGACTGGTGCCGCTGGCTGCATCTCCTGACATCGACTGGTAGATCATAATGCTGTCCAGGAAAGTGGCATTGCCATTGCACTGTGTATTATTCGCTGTCAGATCGCAGTCTGTCAGTTCGATGGAGTTCAGTCCTTCGATGCATACCCCCTCCGAGAGATTGGAGGTGAGTGTCGCATTATCCACATGGATCTCAGCAGTGGAATAGATCGCCGGAGATCCCAGCCCGTTTGAGGTATAATTTCCGCCGTTCACATACACCGTGCCGCCGCCTCTGTCGGAACGAATCGCCGCGGAGGACTGTCCGCTGGTTGTGACATCCAGGTCATAGGCATAGGTGGTGCCGCCGCCTGTGGTCATGATACCGCCGGAGCCTGAACCTGTTGTCGTGATGGTTGTGTCCCGGATCACGACCGTGGTACCATCTCCCTGCGCTCCGTTCTGGCCGCCGTTTCCTCCGTAGCTGAACACACCATTCGCTCCGCTTGCATCTGTTGTGATCGTTCCGCCGGTGATGGTGGTCACAGATCCGTCCTTCACCAGAATGCCCGCATTCACCCCATAGAAATTACTGCTGTCCCCGCCGTCGGAATCACCGGTTTTGGTGACGGTAGGATCTGTAATGGTTACTTCATCGGACGTCGCGATCAAAAGCGCGTTTTCATCGGAGGACGTGCTCGCATAGGTTTGTCCGCTCTGTTCGTCGGACGACGTGATCTCTTCGGCTGCCGTATAGGTAATGTCCGCATCACTCTGACCCGGGCCTCCGTTCCCATCCGGCGGTGTTCCGCCGGGGCCGCCATTCCCATCGGGAGCAGCTCCTCCGGGGCCGCCGTTTCCGTCCGGCGGTGTTCCGCCGGGACCCCCGTTTCCATCCGGCGGTGCCTGCATTCCCTCCGGTGCATCCGCAGGCGGATCTCCCGGCATGCTGCCGCTTTCCGCTTCAGATGACTCCCCGGAGGAAACCGTCGCTTCCACCTGCTCCGGCTGACCGGACGATGCAGCCGAATCGTCCGCAGAGCTTTCTGCCTGCGCACACATACTCACTGTCAGCATTGCCGGCAGCAAAAACGCCAAAACCTTACTTCTATACTTCATAATGATTGCCTCCTTGTTCTTTGATGGTGTCATTGTATAGAAGATAGATTGAAGCAAGATTGAAGAATGACAGTAAACCGGATCCTCTGATCCTGGCAGGATACCTGAATGGTTCCTCCATGATTGTCCGCCACTGCTTTCGCGATGGAAAGACCCAGCCCGTAATGTCCCTCCTCACTGCTGCGTGCCTCATCAAGCCGGTAAAAACGATCAAAGAGATGCGCCTGTTTTTCCGGCGGAATCTCCTCTCCGTCATTTTCCACCGTCAAAACAGCAGTGTGTCCCTGCCGGTTCAGATGCAGATCGATCTCACTGCCTGTCGAATGGCGGATCGCATTGTCGATCAGGACAGATACCAGCTGCGTCAGCTGCACCGGATTGCCCATGAGAAGGATCCCTTCCGCAATCTGTTCCCTGATCTGCTTTCCCTTTTCAAAGGCAATGCTTTCCTGGGCAAGCACTTCTCCCTCTACGATGCGGGACAGGTCAACCCGCTCCATGACAGTCCCGGCGTTCTCCGCGCGGGAAAGGTCCAAAAGCTGGGTGACAAGAGCGCCCATGCGGTCATTTTCATACTGAATGTTCGCAAGCCACTCATTTTCCCCGACCTCCCTTGATAAAAGCTCCGCATTCGCACCGATCACCGCAACCGGGGTCTTGAGCTCATGACTCGCGTCAGAGATGAATCGCTTCTGGCGGCTGTCATTCTCCTCCAGCGGACGTATAATCCGCTTCGACAGGATCAGGGAAAGGAAAAACAGAACGACCATAGCACTGCCGCCGACGATCAGAATGATCCGCAGCAGTATACTCATCCCTGTCTCTGTCACTGTGGTATCGATAAATGCAGCCAGCATATAACCGCCCTTATCGCGAATCAGAAAAGCCAGATTGCCATAGTTCCCGGAAGAGCGGTTGCCGTTCACCAGATCTTTTGCAATCCCCGTCAGCTCCTCCTCACTGTACAGATTCTTGTCCCCGGTATTGACTGCGAGTACCGAGCCATCCTTGTCCAGCGCCACGCTGTAAAAAGTGGAAAGCTGAAAATCCGGTCCCTCCTCGACTGCCGGTTTCCGGCCGGGCTGCTGTGATGCTTCTTTTACCGGATTCAGTTCCAATGCATACAGATCTGCATAGCGTTCCAGCAGCATCTGATTGTTGTGCCCGATCTCACGCCGGTTCTCGAGTACAATCACAGACAGCGTCACAACGAACAACAGGATCAGGGATCCCATAATGGAAAGGATGATCTTTCTCCTTGACTTCTCAAACATCACGTTCCCTCAATTCATATCCCAGGCCGCGCACAGCCTTGATCTCAACCCGGGATCCGACAAAGGCCAGCTTCTTCCGCGTAAATGACATATATACTTCTACGTTATTGTATTCTGCCTCGCTCTCATACCCCCAGATCTTCAAGGCAAGCTGATCCCTCGTCATGATCTGCCCCTGGTTGGAAAACATATATTCAAGAATATGGAGTTCCTTCTCTGACAGTCGTACACTCTGCCCTGTCGTTTCGCAGGTAAGGACAGCCGAGGAGGTGTTCAGAGACAGGTCTTTGCAGATCAGACACCCGTCCTCGTGAAAGCCGGTATTCCTCCGGCCAAGCGCACGCAGTCTCGCCAGCAGTTCTTTGGTCTGAAACGGCTTTGTCAGATAATTATCCGCCCCGCTGTCCAGTCCTGTCACCTTATCGTCCAGCTGACTCTTCGCCGTCAGCATCAGAATCGGTGTGGTTACCCCCTTGCTTCTTGCGCGGCGGGCGACCTCATACCCATTCATCTCCGGCATCATGACATCGAGGATCGCGATGTCATAGATCCCGCTCTCAAGGACCGCAAGCGCCGACGCACCGTCTTCCATATGATCGACGTCATATCGTTCCTGTTTCAAAAGAGCCACAAGGGCTGCTGCCATTCTTTTTTCATCTTCTGCAAGGAGGATCCTCATATCAATACCGTCTTTCTGATACTCTTCACAAACGCATTTTGTCTCAGCCGCATGCTATCACAGCCATTTTTCCATGTCAAAATACATGTGATTCTTCCGATCTCCTTTAGAGTGATTTCGCGGAAGCTCATCGTCTGATAGAGCTGCTCACAGGCATTGATGATTTCTTCTCTTTTCCGGGCAATCTGTTCCGATGTTTTTTCTCTCATCTTTATTCTCTCATCATTCCACAGAATACTGACACCGTGTCAGCATATTAATGATACATATGCTCTGACACTTTCAGTTGTTAATGGAACAGCTCTGCGAGGGTGTCTGCATACTCCTCAAAAACCTTCAAAACATAGATATCCCAGTGGCGCGCATCGGCAGTACTGCTTCCGAAGACATAGTCTTCCTGTCCATAATCCATCACGTCGAAGCCTGGCATCGCCTTGGCCGCGCCGGAGGTCCGGTATGCCACAGTTCCTGCAAGCGTCATGCTGACGCCGCTTGTACTGCCGTAGCTGACCCAGCCGGAAAGATCGGTTCCTTCAGGCTCCGTGCCGTCTCCATTGGAGATCTGACCGCTCGCGGCAGCCTTCGTGATCTTTACTGCACCATCTACATACTCGCCGTACATGGTATCTACGTAAAGGGCAAGAGAATCACCGAAGATCTCAGACGGTACATGACCGCCGTTCCACTGCCATTCGATCTCTGCGTCGGTTCCGGCATTCAGCCAGGCAATCTGCAGGTTCAGGGAGTTCATCATGGAGATATCGCCCTCAGAAGCGCCCATCAGGATCCTTGCCCATGAGGGACCATCTGTTCCTTCAGCTCCGATATAATTCAGCGGGTTATAGAGATCAACGATATTGTTTCCGTATTCGTCACCGGCCTGAATCTCGGCAATATCTGCCTGATAGGCAGCCAGCATCTCTTCAAAGGAAGCATAATTCGCAGAATCGGCCTTGCTGGAAGCAGACTGTGTAGTGCCGGAGTCAGGCGTTCCAACTTCATTACTGCTGCCACCGTTCATGTCGGGGGGACCGCCTGCACTGTCTCTGCCGGGACCGCCGCTTCCCATATCAGGAAGACCGCCTGCGAAATCACCGTCAGGACCGCCGCTGCCGCCGAGACCGCCTTCCTTACCGCCAGAGCTGCTGCCGGTGCTCCCCTTGACATACCAGCCGTTGATGAATGCTTCCGCACGGTCTGCATCCGTCATCGCCGCAACTTCGCTGTCAGAAAGAGCTGTGCCATCACTGTCAAACCAGGTCCAGTCTTCCGCGTAAGCAAGCCGGTCAATATAATCCTGTAAGCTCTGCTCAAATTCCGCAAGATACAGATCAAGGTAAGTTCCGTAGTAACCGTTGGTATCCGTATGCCCGGTTTCATCATATTCGATGGTGAGAGCGACCGTATCAGAGGTATCGCCATCACCGTTCAGATCGAAACCAACCTTTGACTCATCAGCGGACAGGTTCTGTGCATTGATATACTCCATATACTCAGCCGCCAGATACTCAGCGAGCTGTTTCTGGAAATCCGTATTGAAGCTGTAGTCCGGATTCAGATAATACTCGAAAGCCAACGTCATATCCGCTTCTGCAAGGGAAGTAATGGCACTATAAGCCATACAACCCCAGAGGCCGTCGGAGAGCTCCACTTCACTTCCGTTCACCGTGACCGTGGTGCAGTAGCTGCCATCGGAGTTCTTATAGACGCCGACCGCTCCCTGTGAGATCTCATAATCATAGAAGTCAGAATGGTTGGATGTCGCAGCCAGCATGGTGGCATGCGCACCGCCGCCGGACCCGCCGGTGGAGACGAAATAGTCCACGCTGCCGGGAAGATTTCCGAGCAGAATGTTGAACTTCACGAAGCGAACAGCATTCTTCTGATCCACCAGGCAGGACGGGGCGTCGCCGGTATAGGTGCCGTCAGACAGAGTGCTCTGCTTGCCGCGGTTGCCGCAGGCGATATTGATATAGCCTTCCCTTGCATACGTTGTTCCCGCTGTCTGATTTGACTGTGCGGAGTAGCCTGCTGCGCCGGTATTGATGATGACCGGAGCGGTTGCTGCCGTATAGACCTGGCCGTTGGTGCTTGTCACTGTCGCGTCGTAATCAATAACAAGAATACCGGAGGCTGTACCACTGGAAACATCCGCATTGCCGTCGCCATCGGTATCCACACCCTTCACATATGCGCCGGGCACGCAGACGGACACACCCTGGCAGTCAGGAAGCTCTGCGTTGGTGACGGCTGTCACAATAGCCATCGTCCAGGCATCGGCGTTTTCGGAATACGTCCATTCCGGCTTGATGTTTGCCAAGTTAAGTGCGGACTCAATGTCTGTCTTCTCCGTACTGTCCGCAGTGATCACTGTCGTATCGGCAGACTGGCTCTGACTATGATCAGCTGCCGGCGGTGTACTGTTATTATTTGTCGTAGTTTCGCCTGAACATGTGCCGCAGGCCGCAATCCCCAGGACGAGGACCAGTGCAAGAAGAATCGCAAGCATATTTCTGAATTTCTTCATAAAGAAAACCTCCCTTACATTTGATGAGTTCATTATAAGGGAGATTTCTTGAACCTGGATTGAAATTCCTTAAGTATTATTTTGCAGCGCATGGTTTCCGGACCTGAGTTGGCAGGCATCAAAAGCTCGGCGATATTTGCCACCTCATCCGCCGTGCCGGGTCTTCCTGCAGGACACTTTGCAAACATGTTCTTGTAGAAGTCGCCGCGCGGCCCGTTAAATACATAGTGTTCATCGTATCGTTCCGGGCTGCACCGGGCTTCTCGGCAATAACAAAAAAGAGCAAAAAATCAGCGTCAGGGACTTGTGATCCTTGACGCTATGTAGAGGGATTTGAATGATTCTTACTCTGTATGCAGTCGTAGACATCCTGCCGGATTTATTCAAAGCGAAAATCATATTGACGATGGGCTACTTCCAGTGCACCGAAAAGGCTACTCTCCTTATCCCAGCGCCACGTCCAGTGCCATCATCAGGCTGAAGCCGACAGCGAAGAACATAACGCCGATATTGGAATGCTCCCCTGAAGACATCTCGGGGATTAGTTCCTCCACCACCACGTAAAGCATAGCCCCGGCAGCAAAGGACAGCAGATACGGCATGGCCGGGACTACCAGGCTGGCAACCAGGACAGTAATCCCGCCGAAAATCGGCTCCACCGCGCCGGACAGGACGCCAAGCCAGAAGGATCTCGACTTGCTCTTCCCTTCCGCGAAGAGCGGCATGGAGATAATCGCACCCTCCGGAAAGTTCTGGATCGCGATGCCCAGCGCCAGGGCCAGCGCACCGCCTGCCGTGATATTGGCGGAACCGGAAAACAATCCTGCATAGACAACGCCGACTGCCATTCCCTCCGGGATGTTATGAAGTGTCACGGCAAGGACAAGCATCAGGGTCCGGTTTAAATTCGCTTTAGGTCCTTCCACCTGATCAGCCTGATCGATACGCCTATGCAGATGCGGTATCACGTGGTCCAGTGAGAGCAGGAACAGGATCCCTATCCAGAATCCGATGAAAGCAGGAAGGAAGGCCAGCCGCCCCTTTGCCTCAGATTGCTCGATAGCGGGAACGATCAGGCTCCAGATGGACGCCGCCACCATCACGCCTGCCGCAAAGCCCGTCAGGGCACGCTGCACGTTGGCCTTGAGATCTTTCTTGAGAAAGAACACGCAGGCGGCACCGGCTGCTGTGCCGAAAAAGGGGATTATAAGCCCCCAGATCACCGTTTTCATCTCCATCCGAACAAACCTTTCTTTTTATATCCGCAGTCACAATACGGGCCGCCGGAGGCCAGCGTGTATTTCCGAACAAAGTCGGATGCTCCGCCTGCTTCACTCATGGTGTAATCCAGGTGACACATTGCGGGAACCATCTCGTACAGACCCAATTCCTTCATCAGTGTACAGATACCGCATTTGGTGAACCGGGCCTCATAGCCGCTCCCGTCCGGGTATGGAAGGAACTCCAGATTCCAGGAATAGGGATTGCGGTCAGCGGCGTTTAAGGCTGCCGTCGCCTTCATACCCTGGATGTCTTTATCGCTGAATTTCTGCTTTCCGCCCAAGCGACAGAACCATTTCATAGGCCGTATCATCATCGCCTGTGCATAGTAATCTGTCAGCCGCTCCACTTCCGGTTTTTTCTTCATGCTCAGAAGGAACGCGGAAAGCATTGCGCAGTTCACGATATTCATCCTAAACCGGTCCGCCTTCTCGAATTCAGGCAGCCCGGCGATGATCGTGCGATATCTTGCCTTCGCAGCCTTTGAAATCTGATCGGCTTCTTTTGCACCATATCCAAAGACGGAAATCAGCTTGTCCCGGAACGATTTACTGAATAACACCCACATCCCCATGGGCATACCCGTATATTTCATATCAGCCTCCCGCCTCAGACCGGCGTTCAATCTTGCACCTTTTTCCAAAAACAATCCTCTCAGGATGAGACCGTCAACGATGGTTAGTCGCCTCTAACCTGACTCTATACTATATTCCATTTTCGGAATAAATCAAGGGGTATTTGAAAAAGAATGCTGATAAACTCTGTATGTATCCTTCCGAATCAGTCCCGATGCTGCAGCAGGAAGTTGCAGCAATCATCACCCTGTCTGCTTTTGCAAGGGGAGTGAACAGACGCAGGTCATTTCGCCTGACTGTCTTTTGACCGGCTTACTGACGATTTTACTCCTCTTTTTAGTTCTTCATACTGGCCACGTAGATCTGACGCCTTCGTTTCTTTCGTGATCTCCATACCGCGCTTCACACCTTCACGTCCGGATTTTTTTCACCGAATTTCTCTTTAAGCGTTTCGCAGATCTCGATGCGCTCCTTGCCTTGTTTCTCCATATTTTTGATGGTCTTGTAAGCCGCAAACAAGGTGGAGGGGCCAATCTCAGAGCTGAAGTAGCCGATGCCCTGGTTCCAGGCAAGAAGCTCAAATACATCATCCAAAGCTCTGCTGTCCAGGCCGTGGATATAGGCTTTTACCAGTTCTCTGGTCGCTTGGCGCATGCGGCCTGCACCGACCGCATTGGTGAGGGAGAGGAGAAGCCGCATCTCATAGGGCAGATACCGGTTATTATCATTCCAGGTCAGATCCCAGAAGTTCACGGCGATATTGCCGAGCTTTTCGTCGATCAGCGGCATGTTGGTCAGAGCTGCCGGACGCATCGGAATGTCTTTTTCCTCCTGCTTCACTGCCGCTCGATAGAAGAACGCATGGTACTCCGTATCTCCGGCCTTTTCCGTATGAACCTCATAACCAAGGTCTTCCATCACCTCATAAAGCGGGATCGGCTCGAAGGACTGAACGATCTCAAGCCCGCTCCCGGCAGGCAGCTGCATGGCCTGCTTCTTGAGTCCCTGGAAGAAGTTGCCCTGGATGCCTCTGACGTCAATCTTTTTGAATTCAGCTGTTTTATCTTTCCATTCTGTATAGCTCATCGTCTTTTCTTCCTATGAATCAGTCCAGGATCCGTCCGTCCCGTGAGATCGTTACAACCTGCCATGGGATGAACTTGTCGCTTGCTTTAAGCGCATTCTCCGCTGCCCTCTGCAGACCTCCGCAGCAGGGGACCTCCATACGGACGATCGTCACGCTCTTGATATCGTTGTCACGGATGATGGCAGTCAGCTTCTCCGTGTAATCCACCGCATCCAGCTTCGGGCAGCCGATGACTGTGATCTTACCCTTCATGAAATCCTCATGCATGTTGGCATAGGCGTAGGCTGTGCAGTCAGCGGCAATGAGAAGTTTCGCGCCGTCGAAGAATGGAGCCTGCGTGGGAAGAAGCTTTATCTGGCAGGGCCACTGCGCTAGTCTTGATACAGATCTTCCGACCGTGACCGGTGCTTCTTCGCTGCGGTCAAATTGTGCCATACGGGAACCGGGACAGCCGCCCTCATGATGTTCATGCTTCATTTCATTCATGGTCTTTTTCTCCTTTGCTTCTTTCACTGCTTTTTCGTCGTATTCGGGTGCTTCCCGTTCTTCAAAAGTGATCGCACCGGTGGGACAGCCGGGCAGACAGTCACCGAAACCATCACAGAAATTCTCCCGGACCAGCTTAGCTTTGCCATCGATGATGTCGATAGCACCTTCGTGGCACGCTTCTGCGCACAGACCACAGCCGTTGCATTTCTCTTCGTTTATATGTATGATTTTCCGAATCATTTCTTTTGCCTCCTTCTCTTGTTCTGGCATCAGTATACACAAGGAATTTGAATATTTCTGTATCTAGAGATACACAACTATATCTTTTTTGGTGTATAACTGCTTCAGGGATTCTTAAGGAGATTCGATATGGACTATTCTGTACTTGAAAAGAGCACCCTGTTTCAGGGAGTGGAGGCAAAGGTTCTTCAGGGATACCTGGAAGAGACTCCTCATCACATTCAGTGCTACGATAAAGAGGAAACGATCTTTCATCTGATGGATTCGGCACTCAGGATCGGTATTATTCTGGAGGGCCGCGTGGAGGCCCAGAAGTCCTTTCCAAATGGAAGCCAGGTAAACGTCTCAGTTCGTGTTCCGGGGGAAATGATCGGGCCTGCCGCCGTATTCTCGAAAAGTCAGCGGTATCCCTGCGATATCGTTGCCCTGGAGCCTGCGACGCTTATGATACTTAGGAAGGAAGATCTCCTGTCACTCATGCAGAAGGATGTGCAGATACTGAAGAATTTCACGACAGAGATCGCTTCCGCAACCTATATGCTGCAGCAGAGGCTGGAGCTTTTATCCTACAACGGGATCGCGCAGAAAGCCGCCTTCTGGCTGCTGATGCAGATCAGACAATCAGGAAAGACTACTGTCAGGATTCCGGATTCCATATCCAAATGGGCCATGATTATGAATGTATCCAGACCATCCCTTCACAGAGAAATGAAAAAGATGGAAGACGGCGGAATCATCCGATACACGGGTAAAGCCATTGAAGTCCTGAATCCGGATGAACTACAGTCAGTGCTCAGCGATTGATTTATCATCCATACCACCCACCTCCTTGCCGATGATCTTCTCCTTCCGTATCTTCTCTTTTGTGGTAAGTCCGAGTTCAGCGACGCGATCCTGAACTTTCTGATCATACAGATGCACCATCCCGACCGCGCCGTTTCGGATACCTAAGGCGCAAATGAGGTACAGCAGTAATCCAAGTCCAAGTCCTTCCGCAATGAGTTTTATTGTAAGCATTCCTCACCTTTCGTTCTTTCTGACACTGACAAGCAATCCGTTTTCTTTTTCCACCAGTTCATATTCCTTCGCAAGGGGATCTTTCAGGCAGGCTCCAATTAATTCCAAACTCTGGCGACACCTTTCATGGGACCGTTGTCTGTTCAGCGGATTCATTTGTTTGTTACCCTCACATAAAAGTCACATTTATCTCCGCTTGTACCAAGTGTCGTGTGGCGAATAAAATCCAAACCAGGGATATCGCCGTATGTATACTCATCATTGATACAGAAGATCTTTGTCAACTCCGGTGTTCCAAGCTCTGTAAAAAGGCTGTTATAAGGACACTGAACGATATCCATCCTGTACTCGCCCTTCTTTTTCGGGTAAAACACATTTTTAAACCCGGCATCCGGGCCAAACATCTTTTTGCTGATCGGATCCCACATTTTTACGAAGAGGCTTTTGAATCCGGGAATCTTCGCTGTTCTCCGAAGTTTTGTACCCATCGCTCTTGCTTCCGCCCAGGAGTACTCGGAAATGACCTTATAACCCAGATCCGGATCACCCTTTATATCCTTGATTGCCAGCTGAACCGCTGCGGACGGAAATATATATCCCGCATGCAGACGCATCCCTTTCGGCAGATTCGAGTACCTAGCTTCGATCTCCTGAAGTATCATCTTTGCCCTGTTCCAGATCTCCTCCGCTTCCTGCGCGCCCACTTCAGCGATCAGGTTCTCTTTGATCCCGATCTTTTTATCAAGATCCATTGCCTTCATTTCCTATTCCTCCATGACCCTTATAAGCTCCTCCGCAAACTGCTCAGGCTTTAACGCGGCCAGGCCGCCGTGTCCGATATCCTCGAACACTTTGAAGACCGCCTGCGGCAGGTTCTTCTTGATATAGGCGATATCGCCTTACCATTCCGCCAAGGCCTTTTTCAGCTTTCTGTCAATGTCGATCCGGGTCTCTCTGCATTCCTTCGGATGTTCTTTTCCCGCCTTAAACATGAAGGAAACCAGCAACCCGGAGCCCACCGGGAGCATCATCTTCAGCATGGATTCGGGAAATGCGAAGTGCGTTCCGTGTTCATACAGCCAGCTTTCAAAGGCGCTGTCATGGGGGAGCCTACTAAGGCGTTCTTCCATCCTGCGGATGTATTTGCAGGTGTCCCACAGTACATCGTCCTCAGCGCCAATAAATATGATCTTCCCGTGGATATTCTCCACCTTTATCCGCTCATCCTCCTGTATGGGGTGCCTCTTCTCGGATTCGTCAAACATTTTCCTTGATGCAATCTTGTCACCGCCCGCTTTCGATTCCTCCTGAATCTTTTTCCAGTATTCCGGATGACGATAGGCATAAGGCAGATACGGCAGTGGCTTTTCCTGCCACGATACTGATGATTCATTGTCGCCGGGTCGCTCACGCATACCGTCCTTTCCGTCTTGATAGAAGCCCTCCATCACAAAATCGGAAGGCGATATCGCGACCGTCAGAGACAGTTCCGGATAGTAGGACGCCGCCAGCAGCGCCAGCATCCCGGTGGTGGAAGCGCCGACGACGCCGAGCTTCTCACACCCTTGCGCTTTCATAAAATCTATCGCCTTTCCAAACCTCTCCAGCGGGTAGTTGTGGTGTCCGTAATCCTTTTGATCCGGGCTCATTGCCATCACATGAATGCCCTGTTCATTCAGCCATCTCGCCCCGGTTTTGGCCATGCGATCCTCCGAGCTGTCGCCGAGCATGATGATAATCCCTCTGCTGCTTGTACCTCCAGCCGGATACCATGCTCCGTTAAAGCCGTCGGATTCGATTCGAAATACGTTCTTTTTCATTACAGAGCCTCCTTAAAATAATGTGCAGATCCATGCGGTCAGGAGCGCGGCAAACGGCATCATGATGCTCTGCTTGATCTGCTCCTTCCTGTTAAACCCGAAGTTGTGATAACCGGCGCAGCCTTTGGTCTCCGGAATGTAATGCTGGAAAAACTGCGTCTTTGTGATCAGAATATAGTCCAGTCCGATGATATCAAACGCCTTTACGCCAAGCAGAATGATGAGAAACCGCACAAGAAACTGGCCGAATGTGTAGTCTCTTTGTATGCCGTCCCAGCCACCGTACACGATCACACCGATAAAGCCCAGCATGCAAAGCGCCATGATGATCCAGCCGATGGCAGGCGCCGCGGGAAAAGGCGGCTTATGCTGCTTTGCTTTTTCTTCAATGTCCTTGGGGAAGAACTCCAGAAGTCTCTCCCATGGATAGAAGTATGTTGCCGCCCATATCATGAGAAACAGCAATGCGCACATAATCAATGTCAGGATAATTGTTACCGTCATTGTTTTTACTCCTTTTCGTCTTACTCACAGTCGTTAGACGCGGCTAACCCTGTGTTAAAAAAGAGAGACGAGATCTTTGATATTCAGGATATTGGAGTCATCCTTATCCTGGAACCGAATCAGTTCCTCTATGACCTCATCCCAGCTTTCACTTAACCCGTATAAGCATTCTCTGCTGTGTTTTTGAAGTTTTGCTTCGCCAGCCACTCCCGCTCTTCATCATTCTCCGGGATATCGGTGCGCTCGATCTTGAAGATGACCGGCCTTGTGCCGTCGTTGCAGCAGGCGATCATCATGCGGTCGTCGTTGGTCCAGCCCTTCATGATGGAGCCGCCCTGCAGTGCTGCATACACATACCTGCTGACCGCATCCCATGCCTCGCCGCAGAACTTTCCATTCATCAGATGGTAGAAATCATCCTGCTGCGGTGTGCGTTTGAGCAGGAAGGTATCGCCCGGTTTGAAGAACGGACATGGGCCGGACTTAGGATCCGCCAGATACTGCTCCTGAAGCTCAGGAAAGCACCTCGTTTCCAAAACGGTTATCTTACATTCATGCTGCATAATGATACCTCAATCATCAAAAAAGGCGTCGATCGTTTCCATCTCATCTACCCAGGAAGGATCGTATTTGGATCCTTTCATCGGCAGACCGCAGTGAGGACAGGTCTTATATGGCTTGTCCGCCCGGCCGCCGCAGGCTGAACATTCATACTCATCCTTGCGAAAAAGATGAGTTCTCTGGATCCAATGCGCAGATTTCTTTTTCATAGCTTCAGTCCTTCAGCGGCCTTCAGTACCATCTCTTTGTACTGCTTTTTGACATCTGCCGGTCCGTTGATGACAACTTTTCCACCGAAGCCGAACACTCAGGAATAGAATACTGTCCCGGGAACGACATCCGTCTCAACACGGAAGTTTTCCATGTCATAGGCGTAGGTGATGACGTCCTTGCCGAACTTGTCCAGGATAGCATCCATCAGATCGTTCGCGCAGATCAGATCCACGGTCGTATATTTTGTTCCGAACATCCGGAAGCTTGTCTGAAGATGCTTTTCAAAATCAAAATCTGCCGGGAAGGGAAGAGCTTCCTCATCCAGAATATCCGGACGTTTCAAAATCCGGTCTAAGCGGAACGTCCCGATCCTCTTACTGTCGAACACACCGACCATGTAATAGAAATCGCCGTTCCAGACCAGCTTGTGAGGGCTGAAGACCCACGGCTTTCCATCGTTGCGCAGCTTCGGCTCCTTCCGGACATCGTACTTGAAGTACAGGAAGGAGATCTTCTTTCCAACATTGATAGCCTCGTTGATGCCGTCAATGATCAGGTAAATGCTCTCGTTGTCATATTTGATCCGATCCTCTGCAGAGATATTCCGCCTCAGCTGCTCCGCCTGATTCCGGCCAGCCATTTTCGAGAGCTTGGCCACCAGCTCCTCGCTTTTCTTCTTGGTGATGAACTTGGAGGATTCCACCGCATCGATCAGCAGCTTGATCTC
>Ga0256405_10005666_pt1 | contig 21142 bp, 20 predicted proteins | sample RumenRJG_02DNA_FD_189096 | JGI IMG/M metagenome (GOLD analysis project Ga0256405, IMG submission 189096) | Bovine rumen microbial communities from Lethbridge, Alberta, Canada - RJG_02 | ecosystem: Host-associated > Mammals > Digestive system > Stomach > Rumen | place: Canada: Alberta... | reverse complement strand
CACACTGAGTCATGCGACTCTGTGCGCTTATGCGGTATTAGCGTTCGTTTCCAAACGTTATCCCCCTGTATAAGGCAGGTTACCCACGCGTTACTCACCCGTCCGCCACTAAGTCACTAAATCGTCATTCCGAAGAAATCGTAATAAAGTGCTTCGTTCGACTTGCATGTGTTAAGCACGCCGCCAGCGTTCATCCTGAGCCAGGATCAAACTCTCATGTTGAAATTGTGACACATCTTCGATGTGTTACTAGTATCGACGTAGTCGATACATCTCTGTATCGGTTGTCGATGTGTTTGACTGCTCAATAATAAACTATTGGCTAATCCTTTTTACTGTTTTTTTAAAAGGTTTTGTTCTCTGAACAATTCTCGTTAGAATTTTCAGGGTTGCATTACTGTTTGTTTGTCAAAGTTCATATCGGCTTTCGCCTTGTCCTTGCTCTCTCGGAGCAACTATTGTATCTTACCAAAGTCGCTTCAGACTGTCAAGAACTTTTTTGGAATCTTTTTGAAAAAAGTTTGTATCGCCTTTTCTTCAAGTGGTGCTCAACCAAGAGTCACATTACATCTTGTCTTTCGGCGAATCTTTCTTCGTAAGATTCAGCGGAGAAGGAGGGATTTGAACCCTCGCGCCGCTATTAACGACCTGCACCCTTTCCAGGGGTGTCCCTTCGGCCAGCTTGGGTACTTCTCCAAATACTGCTCGATTTTCATCTCGCTATTCTGTTCCGCTCTTGCCGAGCGCATTAAATATCATACTAAAGGTGCCCGCTTTTGTCAATGAGAATTTTATAATTTATTAAATTAATTTCTCAACGGAACTTTTTACCATATGAAATGCCCGTTTTATTGGGCAAAAAAACAGTATCCGAAAGGCATCATCCTTTCGGATACTGCTATAAGCGGAGAGAGTGGGATTCGAACCCACGCGCCCTTGCGGACAAACGGTTTTCAAGACCGCCTCGTTATGACCACTTCGATATCTCTCCACGGAACTTGTTAAGTTTAACAAATTACGCTATCTCTGTCAATTGATTTTTCCATTTCCCCTATGTACTATCTAGTTTTGCTTCATTTCTTCTCTACGATCCAAAATGCGTTCAGCAAGATATAGATCTTCCGGGGTGGTAATTTTTATATTATCGTAGGATCCTTCTGTCAAATAGACCTGGGTGTGAGAAAAATTCTCTATCACCATGGCATCGTCTGTGATTTTGATTTCATGATCCAATAAGTTCTTTTCTTCTTTTAAAAGCTGTCTATAGCACTGCAGTGCCAAATCGAAATCGAATACCTGCGGGGTCTGTACGGCCCAGGTATAGTCTCTATTAGGCGTGGACTCCACAAAACCATCCACATCCATAATCTTAATGGTATCTTTTACCGGCATACCCACTACGCAGGCATTATACTTACGAGCATCATCTAATGCTCGCTCTAGGATTTCTTCTGTTACAAAAGGTCTTGCACTATCATGGATAAAGCAAAAGGCCAGTTCTTCTCCTTCCGGAAGCATATGGGCTACTTCCAGTCCTGCTGCCACGGAATGGTAACGTTCTTTGCCTCCCGGAACGATGGCTGATACTTTCGTAAAGCCTCCCGGTAGAACGATATTTTGCATGACGTATTCTTCTTCGCCTTTATTTACCACGATGACAATCTGGTCTACAAAGCTTTTTTCAAACACTTCTAAGGAGTAAGTCAGAATCTGTTTACCCCTTAATGTCATGTATTGTTTTTTTTCATTGCTTTGCATACGCTTTCCCTGGCCTGCTGCCAGGATGATTGCAACTGATTTTTCCATATGCATTCTTCTTTCTGGTTTCTAACTAATAGGTGAAGCCTTTGTGTTTTGCATGCAGGGTACGTATTCCCCTGGGGCTTATGGCAAAAAGGGTAAGATACACTTTATTCTTTCTCGTCAGATATGGATTAAGCCACATAGCAAAAACGCCTTTGCGAATATGCTTCACTACATCTTTATAAAAAGCATTGTCTTTTGTCATCATTCGAATGGGGATATGCAGAAGATATTCCAGTCGCTGATAAAAGCCAAATCTGCGGGCTTCCTTTTTCAAATCCGGGTACTGACTATCCACCAGTTCCATTGCCAAATCTGCATTCTCTACGATATCAGTAAACACGCGAGGAAAGACAGTACGGTCCACTACTCTGGTATTACTGTTACTTTTATAGAAAACATGGTATTTTCGTTCCGGAATGGAACCTACGTCGCACCTGTACTTGGACAGGAACTGAATCATGACATAAAAGTCTTCGTTCAGCTTTCCGTCTGGAAAACGAACTCCATCAAAATAAGACCGATGGATGAGTTTTGTACAAAAAGAGCAGTCTCCTCTGTGCAGAAGCATTTCTCTCAAAAAGGTCTTGGCCGGGATAATGGTTTTCTGTGGAAAGGGTACGCAAACATCAGGCAGTTTGGAGCCGTCCTCTGCCACTTCGTCTCTGCCACATTCCACGATAGAGAGTCCTGTCTCCAATAAGTAGGCATGCATAGACTCCAGCATGTCTTCTTCTATATAATCATCGCTATCTACAAAGGCAAGGTATTCACCTCTTGCATTGTCGATTCCCATGTTGCGGGCTGCAGATGACCCTCCATTTTTCTTATGAAAAATACGCAGGCGAGAATCCTCCACCGCTAAGCCATCCAGGATTTCCCCTGTGCGGTCGGTGGAGCCATCGTCTACGACTAGAATTTCGATATTCTGATAGGTTTGGTTTTGGATAGACCGGATACATCTTTCGATATAGTCCTGGATGTTGTAAGCCGGCACAATCACAGAAATCAAAGCTTCCTTCATGAAGTTATCTTTCTCCCAGCTTTAGATTCGGAATTGCATTCAAATCAAGACCACTACGGACGCCTTTTTGGAACTCATAGTAACCGGCGCAGGCTATCATAGCTGCGTTATCGGTGCAATAAATCGGTGATGGGTGATAGAATTCTACCCCGCGCTTGCTGCAAGCCTTTTCCATGGCAGTACGCAATGTAGAGTTAGAAGCTACGCCACCGGCGATGGCAAACTTCTTGAAACCGTACTCCTGAATGGCATGCATGGAATGATCTACCAGGACATCCACTACTGCCTTCTGGAAAGAGGCTGCTACATCCGCCTGATTATAGCTTTCGCCCTTCATTTCGCAAGTATTCAGGTAGTTCAGCACAGCGCTTTTCAGTCCGCTAAAGCTAAAGTCATACACGGACTCACCCACTTTGGCTCTTGGGAACACGATGACTTCCGGATTTCCTTCTTTGGAAACCTTATCAATCTTAGGACCACCGGGATAGCCCAGGCCAATGGCTCTAGCTACTTTATCAAAAGCTTCTCCTGCTGCGTCGTCTCTGGTTTTGCCGATGACTTCGTATTCGCCGTAGTCCTTTACCACTACCAGGTGAGAGTGTCCACCGGATACTACAAGGCAAGCAAAGGGAGGCTCTAATTCTTTATTTTCAATATAGTTTGCGCTAATATGTCCTTCGATATGGTGCACTCCTACCAGGGGTACGTGACTTGCCATACTGATGGACTTAGCGGCAGAAACGCCAACCAGTAACGGTCCTACTAAGCCAGGTCCGTATGTTACTGCGATGGCGTCTAAATCGGAAAGGGTCACATTCGCTTCTTGCAAAGCTTTATCCACTACAGGAATGACCTTTTCTATATGTTTACGGGATGCGATTTCCGGCACAACCCCGCCGTATACTGTGTGTAAATCAATTTGGGAATAGATAACATTTGAAAGCACTTCCCGTCCATTTTTCAAAACTGCTGCTGCAGTCTCATCGCAGGAGCTTTCAATCCCCAAAATCAGTGTATCTTTCATGTTATTCTCCTCGGTCGATATCCCAACCTAGAATTTTCCAATGTCCTTTTTCGTCTTTGCGCATGACGAAAATCTGCGTTGTACTGGTCATAGCGGCCCCCTGTCTCACCTGATAGGTAGAACGCAGGTTGGCACACTGTCTTTTTTTCTTTGTGTAATACTCCACCTCAGTGGCGGAAGAGATGTAATTTCCTACCATTTTCTTCTGATCATCTCGGAAGGTGGTAATATCCTGCTTCAAAAGCTGAGGATACATCTCGGGATTCTGATGCTCTACGAGTTCGTCATCGTAAAGCTCCAACGCTTTATTTGCCAGGTCAGCAAACTCTTCATCGGTGTATTCGTCATTATACATGCAGGTCTGCAGCTCATTGTAGTACTTGATGACTTCTCTAGGGCTTGCAGGATAGTCTTTATTTAGATTTTTCAGAAGTACAGTCTGCACAGCGGTAACCGGTACATCTTCGGTGGTCTTCACTTTATTCAGCAAATGCTGATATAAAAGGAGCGAAGTCACTACCATGATGAGGATAACCAGCGCAGAGCGGATGTTTTTCTGACCTTTTGACATAAAACTGTCCTCTATTCGCTAAAGTCTAACTCCATCGTTTTTCCATCTTTGCCGGCATGGGCATTTGGAAAAATCTTCTTTACATCATCCATGAAAGGATCAGGCTTTTTCATAGATGGGCTAAAATGCGTCAGCCACATTTCTTTCACCTGGGCTTTCTGTGCCAGTGTGGCTGCTTCATAGAATGTCATATGCTTGTGTTCTTTGGCTTTGGCCAGCTTATCATGCTCGCCATACATGCCTTCGCAGATAAAAAGGTCGCTACCTGCAGCGTTCTCCACGATGCTATCTGTGGGTCTGGTATCTGTACAGTAGGTGACCTTCAGTCCCTTTCTGGCAGGGCCCATAACCATGTCCGGCGTATAGGTCTTTCCATCCAGTTCAACGACTTCACCTTTCTGCAATCTGCCCCAGTACTTTTTCTCCAGGCCAAGGCTCTCTGCCTTCTCCACTTGAAACATACCCTGGCGGTCCAGAGACATGCTGTATCCATAGCAGGTTACGTTATGATTCACTTTAAAGGCATCGATACGAAGACCGAAGGCATCAAAGCTTTCTTCCGGTCCCTGTATCTCTTTACATTTTATCTCAAAAGGTAGTTCAGGTGCAATAATACGCAGGCTGTTTACCACTTTGGTAAGTCCCGGCGGGCCCACCAATAGAAGGGGTTCGGTACGATCCGCATTGCCCATTGTCAAAAGCATCCCAGGCAAACCGCTGATATGGTCTGCGTGATAATGGGTAAATAGAATCATATCGATAGGGTTCGGGCTCCAGCCCTTTTTGCGTAGGGCAATCTGGGTACCTTCACCGCAGTCAATCAATATACTGTGTCCGTTGTATCGCACCATGAGACTTGTCAGGTAACGATAGGGCAACGGCATCATGCCACCGGTGCCCAACAGGCAAATATCTAACATGTAGTACTCTCCATCTATTTATTCTAGGTCCATCCTCATAAGGATGGCGTCTTCTTTGGGTTCTTCATAGAAAGCTTTGCGCCTGCCCACTTCCCGGAAGCCAAGGCTCTCATATAAGGAAATGGCTACTGCATTGCTAGCACGCACCTCTAATAGGAAGATTTTGATTCCCAATTGTTTTTCCAGGGAAAGCAGTTCTTCCATCATACGTCTTGAGAATCCTCGTCCTCTGAATGGTTCCAGTACAGCTACATTACTGATGTCTGTCTCATCTAAGACATTGACACCGCCGCAAGCTGCAATCAACGTGCCGGGCATACTTTCTGCTGTACCATCACCGGTCAAATCCTCCGGCTCCAAGAATCCTCCCAGGAATACGCTGCCCGGATTGGATAGCGTCTCTGCATATGCTGCCTCGGACCAAGGGGTGGAAAAACAAGCTTTATCTAACTTTGCTGCTATAAAAGCATCTTCCACAGTCAGTCTTCGGATTTGCATTATGCTTTCTCCTTTTCCCGTTCTTTTTTCTCACGTTCTGCCTGAGATAGTCTCAAGTATTCCGGCGCAAATGTATAAGCATCTTCAATCAGTCCCGGTACGCTTTCCAAGGTACCGTCCTCTAACAAATGCGGTTTGATTTTCTGATAAGCAAGTGCTGCAACAGCTGCTGCACGTTGTCTGTTCATATGCTGTGGAGCAAAGCTATAGTCCACTTTACACAATTCACGAATCTGGTCCTCATACACCGGCACGCCATCTCCCAAGAAGATAACCGGGTGTCCCAGGGCATTTACTTTTTCCATCAGTTCCGCCACGGGAATAGCACATTGGGGTACAAGCTCCTTCATCCGGTAGGTATGGTCCGCTGCCTCGAAACAATATACGCCGGTGTATACCTGGGCTCTTCGAGCGTCCATCAGTGGTACCACGTAAGCGTCTGTTCCTGCCAGGTTAAAAGCAAGTCCCTCTACGGTAGGAATGGAAATAATGGGCTTTTGCAGTGCATAAGCAAGTCCCTTCACTGTAGCAGCACCGATTCGGAGTCCTGTAAAAGAGCCGGGGCCTGCCGCAATCGTAAACGCATCCACTTCTTCTAATGTAATTCCCAATTCTTCCAGCATGGTATCCAGCATAGGCAGAAGGGTCTGGGAATGGGTTTTCTTATGATTGGTGGAATACTCCCCTATGATTTTATCCTCTTCCAAAAGTGCCACACTGGCTACATTTCCGGAAGAATCCATTGCTAATAGTTTCATAAATGCCTCGTATTTCTATTCGGAAGCTATGCTCCGATTTCTTCGATCGTAATTCGTCTATAGTCTACCCCTTTGGATAGGTCCTTTTCTATGGTAACTCTTGTGTACTTTTCAGGCAAAATCTCCTCTATCAGGTCTGCCCACTCAATCATGGACACGCCATCTCCGTACACGTAGTCCTCATAGCCAACCTCGTCCATTTCGTCCACATCTCCAATGCGATATACATCAAAGTGATAGAAGGGAAGGCGGCCTTCCTCATACACCTGCACGATGGTAAAGGTGGGACTGCTGATGGCTTCTTCTATCTCCAAGCCTTTGGCCACGCCCTGGGTAAAGAGGGTTTTCCCTACGCCCAAGTCTCCTATTAAAGTGTATACATCTCCCGGGCAAGCCTTTTGCCCGATTTCTTCTCCTATCCGGAAAGTCTCTTCCGGAGAAAATGTCTCTATAATCATATACGATCCTTATCACACTGAATAAAAAAGCACCTACCAATCGTAGGTGCTTTCTACAATTATCTATTTCATTATACAAAAAACAGTGGAAACTTCAACTTTTACTCTACTGCTTTTCGTCTGACACTAACCGGTGCCTGCAAAGCCTTAATCACAGGGCTCAGTGGTTTATACACCAGCATGGTCACAATGCTGACAAGTCCGCCCTTTAAAATATTCAGCGGCGCCACAGCCAATACGACGAAGCTTGTTACATCCACGATGGATTTGTTAAGCTCTGTACCCATTGCTACCAGTGCTTCTAATGGCATACCATACATCTCTGCAAACTTCGGCAGGAGGTAGATTGCATTGAAGCTGGTACCGAAGATGGTCATCAGGACAGTACCGGCTACGCATCCAAGTAAAGCACTTAATTTGCTCTTATGATGCTGATAGATAACGGTGGCCGGAAGCACCAGGCAGCAACCTACGGTAAAGTTTGCAAGCTCTCCAACAAAGGCGGTAGAGGTAGGCTTGAAAACGATTTTCAGCATGATTTTTACGAATTCAATCATAACGCCTGCTACAGGACCTAAGGCAAAGCCACCAATCAGTGCAGGGAGCTCGCTGAAGTCAAGCTTATAGAATACCGGCGCAAAGAATACCGGAAGTTCAATCAGCATCAGGCCCAAGGCAATGGCAGAAAGCATGCCCACAGCTGTGATTTTCTTTGTAGAGAGGATGCGTTCTGTATCCCCATTTTGGCGCTTATTCCACTTTTCCAGTGCATAAGCTACCAGGAAAGTAAGAGCGATCAGGCCCATAAACTCCCCGAAAAAGATAACGTTGTCTTTGATTGTTTGCAGAAATTGATTCATGTTTTCTCCTTTCGTTTTGGAAGGAAAATCTTCTATTTGCCCTTATACACAAAAAGCCCCTCGAATCATCGAGGGGCAAACTTACATCCATTCGGCATACGCCACAAATTCTGTAAGGCAACTAGACATACTCTGTCTATCTTCTTTCATCCAGACTGTACTGTCGGTTCCGGATTCTAACCGGATCAGTCGCTAAGGCGAGTCGCGGACTTATCATCAAGTGATGCATCACCGCCGGTAGGGAATTACACCCAACCCCGAAGATTTCCTTATGTTATATGATATTCAACTGCAAGTTCACTATAGCACAGCCTATTTCGGGATGCAAGAGATTTTGATAAATTTTTATCAAATATCTTTTTTCCTATTTCGTGCTTCGAAAGATAAGCCTTTACTCATCTTCTTCCACCTGCTGCGTGCCGGTGTGTTTCTCGTAAAGAAGGACCACATCTCCCTCTGCCAATGTCAGTTCGCCTCGTGGAATCAGATTTTTGGAGCCACGCTTAATGAGAACGATAAAAGTCTGTCTGGAGATATCCAAATCCCGAATCTTCACGCCGTTCCATGGGCTTTTGGCTGTAATGGTCTCTTCGCGAAGCTGGATATTGGTGGCATTTTTCAGACTTTCCGCAGCCAAAATCAAACGGTCACCCTGAAGAAAAATCAAATCACCCCTCGGAATTTCCGTATGACCTTTTCGCTCTACCGCTACTATAATAGCCCCTTTGGGAAGGCCTAGCTCCTTAATGGATTTACCTGTCCACTTATCTTTGGATCCGATTTCCAATGTGATAAAATGCACATCATCGTTTTTATGACTACTGCCGATGCGTTTCAATCTAGTATACTGCTCCACAAAGCCGGCAGAAATAATACCTGTAGGAATAGCCACTACGCCTACGCCTAAGAACGTAATGAAAATGCCCATGATACGGCCGGCATTGGTAACCGGGAAAATATCTCCATATCCTACAGTCAGCAGCGTGGATGCTGCCCACCAGATTCCGGAAAAGCCGTTCTGGAATACCTCGGGCTGCGCCTCATGCTCTAGGCTATACATAGCCAGACTGGAAGCCAGAATCAAAACCGCCAAAATGAACACGGAAGATAAAAGCTGTTGTTTCTTTTTGGCTAAAACTTCCGTAATAACATTCAAAGAATCGTAATAGGCGTTGATTCGAAATAGCCTCATGATTCTTGCCACGCGGAACATACGGAACGCAGCTGCTCCCGCAGGGAAAAATACCGGAAGGTAATAGGGCAAAAATGATAGTAAATCAATGACACCGGCAAAGGAAATGAAATACCGGAAAAGCGCCTCAGGCTCTGACTTGCTCGGATACAGATACTTGGCTGTATACATACGCAGCACATAATCAATGGCAAAAAAAGCCACCGTGACTGCTTCAATATTCGCAAAAATCGGTCTGTAGGAAGTGGCCAGATAATCAAAGGTATTCAAGAATGCGGCAAGTAGGTTCACAACCAGGGCCACAGTGGAAATCACATCGTATGCCCTGTTTAACGGCTCATCTACCACACCTACCGACACCATGCGAAAAAGCTTCTGTCGCAGTATTTCATTTTTACGTTTTGTCTCATCCCTCATAATACAGTTCAATTCCTTTTACAATATATCAAGTCGTTCCATATTCCGGAACCGAAAAAGCATTTACTTAAATAGCGAGAAGCTTTGGAGGTAATCAAAGGCATTTACGTATTTCTCTACCTCTAAGCCAAGATTCTGTAGCCATGCTTTGTGTAAGGTCACTTCCTGCTCTTCATCCATCTCATCGATTTGCAAGAAATCCTTCGGCATGGAAATCTCCTCTCCATTACCCTTTATTTCATAACTACCTGTTATTTTTCCAAGTTTTCGACCATCAATGGAAACGCGGCAGTCCCTAATCATGATATTCATGCTTTTGGCCTTTTCATGCTCTGCAATATATCCTTCATAGGCCAAGGTATAATCATGGTCCGGTGTGACCACCTCTAAATCAGCCAAATACCCCAGACCATCCCGCATAAATCCCATGGTACCGGTTAAGTCAACAGACTGATTCCTATCATCATCCTTTTCCTTATGCATGGTAATACTCATGGATTTCATAGGAACTTCATCTCCCATAAAGCTCATCTGAAAACGAATCATCTGTCCATATACCTGCACAGGTTCCACGGATTCCATATAGCGAATCTTATCCTTCGCATCTAAGGAAATCAAAAGATGCATTTCCTCCGGCAACGGAACCGGGAAAGAATCCATCAGAGGCTCACATTGAAGTATTACATCATAGTCATCGCAAGTGGTCTGCTGATTCTCCTCCATAGGCACTTCGCGTCTTACATTCAGATTTGTAACCACCGCGGTGTTATAGCACTCTGTCAGTTCCTTTGTATGGGTCAGGACATACTCAATAGGGTTATCGTCCGGAATCAGCAACGTATAAAAAGGATCCCACTGTGCAGAGATGCCTTCGTGTTTTGTAGCCACCATATCTTCCATAAAGAAAGGAATCTGGAAGTAGGTATTCTGCGCATCTGCATACATCTGTGCATCTGCCAGTTCCCTGTTCATAACGCTGGCGCTAACCGTAGCGCTCAACTTCTGCTTCTCCACATCACGACGAACAGTTCCATCTAAACCAATGGTAGTATCTTTGATGTAGGTCACAAGATTCATCAAAAGTTCTTTCTCCGCATCCTGGGATAAAGCATCCTTCAACTCCTCCGTAACAGAATCCTGATCTATGGTGACGCCGGTGACGTTCAAGCTATAGTCAATCTGACAATTACCATTTACCTCTTGATTCCAAATCTCACGGAATCCAACCTCTGTCTCCAAAGGACCAACGCATTCAACGAAATCCGTGGTAAACTTGCCCATAGCTTTCACACAAGTCAGCTTATCCTTATTTTCCAGATGATGCAGGTAAAGGAATAATCCCAGGCCCGCAAGGAATATGATTAGAAGGATGTATCTGATGTGACGCTTCTGCTGAACTGGTGCCGGAGTGTCATTCTGCTTGCCATTCTCTTTTTCATCTTCTTGCAATGTTTCCGGCATGATTGGTTCAGCCGGTGTCGCTTCCGAGGTGTTTGTGTCTTTCGATGCGTTCATTTCTTCTGTCTTTTTTTCTGTTTCTGTATTTGTAGTTAGTTTTTTCTCACTCATACATTTCATTTTATGACAATCGTGAGCTTGCTTCAAGGTTTGTAGCACATGTGGCCATTCAACTTGTGACCTGTACGGAGCAAAAGCATCGGATTCGTGTGTTTTCTTGCTTTCCGATGTATTTCTGGTCGAGACTAGGGAACCTGTTTGGAGTAAATGCATCGGACTCGCATGATTTCTTGCTTTCCGATGTATTTCTGGTCGAGACTAGGGAACCTGTTTGGAGTAAATGCATCGGGTTCGTATGTTTTCTTGCTTCCCGATGTATTCGCGGGCGAGACTAGCGGGCCGGGAGGGAGTAAATGCATCGGGTTCGTGTGTTTTCTTGCTTTCCGATGTATTTCTGGTCGAGACTAGGGAACCTGTTTGGAGTAAATGCATCGGGTTCGCGTGTTTTCTTGCTTTCCGATGTATTCGCGGGCGAGATAAGGGCTGCTGGTTGAGACGAAAGTACTGAGGATGAAAAAAGGCCTCGGCAAAAGCCGAGGCCTAAAATGCATGAATTATGCGGTCTGTCCTTTTTCTTCAAGAGCTTTTTTCACTTTCTCAGTGAGAAGTGGAAGGATCTTGGTAAGGTCACCTACGATACCGTAGTCAGCAACATCGAAGATAGGTGCGGAAGCATCTTTGTTGATAGCAATGATGATATCGGATTCTTCCATACCTGCAACGTGCTGGATAGCACCGGAGATACCTACTGCGAAGTATACGTGAGGACGAACAGTCTTACCTGTCTGTCCTACCTGCTGGTCTTTGCTGGTCCAGCCTGCATCTACTGCAGCACGGGAGCTTGCAACTTCACCACCAAGTACATCAGCAAGGTCCTGAAGCATCTGGAAGTTTTCTTTGGAGCCAACTCCACGACCACCGGATACAAGGATTTTAGCAGCGCTGATGTCTACTGTATCACTTACAAGATTTACAACTTTTTCTACGTCTACGTAGCAGTTGTTCTTTGTGAATCCAGGATTGAACTCGATTACTTCTGCTTTTGCACCAGCAATCTTGTCAATCTTCTGCATAACACCAGGACGAACTGTAGCCATCTGAGGACGATTGTCAGGGCAAGCGATAGTAGCGATTGTGTTACCACCGAATGCAGGACGAGTCATCAGTAACTGGTTGTGTTTCTGTTCCTGATTTGGCATAGGATTCAGAGGGAAATCACCGATTTCCAGTACAGTACAGTCTGCTGTTAAACCTGTATGTACTCTAGCGGAGCAACGAGGAGCAAGGTCACGACCAATTGCTGTAGCACCGAACAGTACGATTTCAGGTTTGAATTTGTCGATAATGCTGCAGATTGCGTGAGCATATGGCTCTGTTCTGTAGATTTCGCATTCCGGATCATCTACAACGATAACTTTATCTGCACCATATTCAGCAAGCTGATCAGCTAAGGATTTTACATCTTTACCGATAAGCATTGCGGTTACTTCAGTATTTAAATCTTTTGCAAGGTCTTTTGCTTTGCCAAGCAGCTCGAAAGAGATTGTGGAAATCTTGTTGTCTACCTGCTGAGCGAAGACATAAACGCCCTTATATTCTTCTAAACCCATTATGAGCCTCCTTATTCTTCTTTACTTTGCACTGATTAGATAACAAATTTCTCTTTCAGTACGTTTGTAATGTAATCTGCTGCTTCTGCTGCACCAAGATCTGCAACTTTTGTACCAGCACCTTTACGAACTTTGTCAGATGCTTTTGCGATCTTAGTAGGAGAACCTGCAAGACCTAAATCGGAATCATCTACATCCTTTAAGTCTGCACGGCCCCAAACGGTGATTTCTTTCTGGTATGCATCAAAGATTCCACCAGGAGTCATGTAACGAGGCTCGTTTAATTCAGCAAGTGCTGTGATAAGGCAAGGCATTTTTGCTCTTACTACGTGATATCTGTCTTCGAACTGACGCTCTACTACAACGCTGTCGCCTTCCACTTCGATTTTCTGAGCATAGCTGATTACAGGAATGCCAAGGTGCTCGGAAATCTGAGGACCAACCTGTGCAGTATCACCATCGATAGCCTGACGGCCTGTGATGATAAGGTCATACTCTAAGTTACGAAGTGCACCGGCAAGTGTAGTGGAGGTAGCCCAAGTATCAGCACCACCAAGTACACGGTCAGTTACAAGAATTGCTTTGTCAGCGCCCATAGCCATAGCTTCACGAAGTACATCTTCTGCCTTAGGAAGACCCATAGTCAGAACTGTAACTTCTGCGCCGTACTGCTCTTTTAATCTCAGAGCAGCTTCCAAACCTGCTTTGTCATCGTGGTTCATGATGGTTTTCATAGCTGCACGATCCAAAGATCCGTCTGGTTTGAATTTTACTTCACCTGCTGTATCAGGTACCTGTTTTATACAAACAACAATCTTCATTGTATTTTATCCTTTCTGTTCTTCTTATTTAAGCAGTGCGCCTGCGATTACCATTCTCTGTACTTCGGATGTACCTTCGTAGATTTCGGTAATCTTTGCATCACGCATCATACGCTCTACATCGTATTCTTTGATGTAACCGTAACCACCGTGTAACTGTACGCATTCTGTAGTAACAGCCATAGCAGTCTCAGCAGCGAATAATTTAGCTTTAGCAGCTTCAACAGTGTAAACTTTCTGGTTTGCTTTCGCCATTGCTGCTTCATAAACAAGAAGTTTTGCAGCTTCTACTCTGGTAGCCATGTTTGCAATCTGGAACTGAGTGTTCTGCTGCATAGCGATGGATTTACCAAACTGTTTTCTTTCTTTGGTGTAGTTGATTGTCAGGTCAAGAGCGCCTTCTGCGATACCAAGTGCCTGAGCTGCGATACCGATACGACCACCATCCAAAGTGTGCATAGCAATCTTGAAGCCTTCGCCTAACTTACCAAGTAAGTTTTCTTTTGGAATACGGCAATCTGTGAAGATCAGTTCGTATGTAGCTGAACCACGGATACCCATCTTGTTTTCTTTGGTACCGAAGGTGAAGCCAGGAGTTCCTTTCTCTACGATGAAAGCAGAGATAATCTTTTTGGAACGACCCTTAGCGTCTGTAACAACATCTGTTACAGCGAAGATGATATAGATATCAGCTTCTTTACCGTTGGTGATGAAGCATTTGCTTCCGTTTAATACGTACTCATCGCCGTCTAATACAGCTTTGGTCTGCTGTCCCTGAGCATCTGTACCGGCACCTGGCTCGGTAAGACCGAATGCACCAAGTTTTTCACCTTTTGCAAGGGGTACTAAGAATTTCTGTTTCTGCTCTTCTGTACCATAGTGCAGAATAGGATCGCAGCAAAGAGAAGAGTGTGCAGATACAATAACGCCTGTAGTACCACAAACTTTGGATAATTCTTCTACACACATTACATAGGTAAGAGGGTCGCAACCCTGTCCGCCGTATTCCTTTGGTACAGCGATACCCATGAAACCATATTTCTGCATTTTCTCTACAGTTTCTCTAGGGAATCTCTCTGTCTCGTCAATTTCCTGAGCCAGAGGTTTTACTTCTGTTTCGGCGAAGTTCTTGAAAAGCTGTCTCGCCATTTCATGTTCTTTACTTAACTGAAAGTCCACTTATGTTACCTCCTAAAATAAACTAAAAGCCATAGGCTTTGTTTGCTGTATTACTGTTTGTCTACCGGTACCTGTGCACCATCTGCATAGTTGTAGAAACCTTTGCCGGTCTTTCTACCCAGGTTACCACCACGTACCATCTTACGGATCAGAGGGCAAGCACGATATTTGCTGTCGCCCGTCTCATTGTAAAGTACATCCATGATTGCAAGGCAGATATCAAGGCCAATGAAGTCGCCCAGTTCAAGAGGTCCCATTGGATGATTTGCACCAAGTTTCATAGCTGCATCGATACCAGCGATATCAGATACACCTTCCATCTTGATGAATGCTGCTTCATTGATCATAGGAATCAGTATACGGTTTACTACGAAGCCTGCTGCTTCATTTACCTGTACAGGAGTTTTGCCGATTTCTTCGGAAATTTTCTTAATCTTCTCTACAGTTTCTGCAGGAGTGTTTACACCTGCGATAACTTCTACAAGTTTCATTCTGTCTGCAGGATTGAAGAAGTGCATACCAATCATAGGACGGGTAAGACCATTGCCAATCTCTGTGATAGACAGAGAAGAAGTGTTGGAAGCAAAGATACATTCAGGTTTGCAGATTTTGTCTAATTCTGCGAATGTGGTTTTCTTTACATCCATGTTTTCGAATGCTGCTTCTACTACTAAGTCAACATCAGCACAAAGGTCTTCTTTCAGACCTGGAGTGATTTTAGCAAGGATAGCATCTACTTTAGACTGCTCCATTTTGCCTTTTTCTACTAATCTTGCATAACCTTTTGCGATTTTGTCTTTGCCGCCTTCAGCGAACTCTTTTTTGATATCGCAAAGAGCTACTTCGTATCCATCTACAAGAGCAAATGCTTTTGCAATGCCCTGTCCCATAGTACCTGCACCAATAACTGCTACTTTCATATTTATCTCCTTTTCTTCCCTTTACATAAGGGTTATTCGCTTAGTTTAGTTGTTTGTAAAGTTTTTCTCTTTACGTTTTTCAAGGAATGCACCCATGCCTTCTTTCTGGTCGTGGGTTTCGAAGCAATCACCAAAGAGTTTCTCTTCTAATTGGATTGCTTTATCCATATCCAGGTCAAGACCATCATTGATTGCTTTCTTGCAGTTGCGAACTGCGATAGGTGCGTTCATAGCGATACCACCTGCAATCTTCTTTGCAGTTGCCATCAGTTCTTCCTGAGGAACTACCTGGTTTACAAGACCGATTCTGTATGCTTCGTCAGCTTTGATATTACGAGCGCCGAAAATCATCTGTTTTGCCATGCCAGGTCCAACCAGACGAGCAAGTCTCTGAGTACCACCAAAACCAGGTGTAATGCCAAGGCCTACTTCAGGCTGACCAAATACTGCATTGTCAGAGCAAATTCTGAAATCACAGCTCATGGAAAGTTCGCAACCACCGCCAAGTGCAAAGCCGTTTACAGCTGCAATAACAGGGATTGGAAGAGTTTCGATCTGACGGAAGATGTCATTACCTTTCTTACCAAATGCTTCGCCTTCTGCTCTGGTAAGACCGCTCATTTCGCTGATGTCTGCACCGGCTACGAAGGATTTCTCACCTGCGCCAGTGATAATCAGGCATCTAACTGCATCAAGATCTACACCATCGATAGCTGCTTTTAAGTCGTCCAGAACTGCAGAATCCAATGCGTTCAAAGACTGTGGTTTGTTAATTGTGACAACGCCTACTGCGCCGTCCTGTTCGTATAAAACAAAGCTCATATCTTTCTCCTATTTGAATTATCCGGAAACCAGATTTTGCAAAATGGTTTCCGATAAAATTTTAACAATATAAACGCAGAAAATCCCGAGAGCATAAATGCCCTCGGTCATTTCTATAAAAGATGTACTAGATTAGTCTCTTTCAACGATAGTAGCACAACCCATACCACCGCCGATGCAAAGGGTAGCAAGACCTTTCTTTGCATCTCTTCTCTGCATCTCGTGAAGCAGAGTAACAAGGATACGGCAACCACTTGCTCCAACAGGATGTCCAAGTGCAATTGCGCCACCATTTACATTTAACTTAGCAGGATCGAAGCCAAGTTCTTTTGCTACTGCAACAGACTGTGCTGCGAATGCTTCGTTAGCTTCGATTAAGTCCATATCAGCTACAGTAAGGCCAGCTTTTGCCATAACTTTCTTTGTAGCTGCTACAGGGCCTACACCCATGATAGCAGGATCCACGCCGCCAAGAGCACCAGCTACGAAAGTAGCCATAGGTTTTACACCAAGCTCTTTTGCTTTTTCTTCGCTCATAACGACAACTGCTGCTGCACCATCATTGATACCGGAAGCATTACCAGCGGTAACCACGCCGCCTTCTTTCTTACCGGAGCAGCATTTCAGAGCGGAAAGGCTCTCTGCTGTTGTACCAGGACGAGGACCTTCATCTGTATCTACTACGATTGTCTGTTTTTTGGTTTTTACTTCAACAGGAACGATTTCATCTTTGAATTTGCCTTCAGCCATAGCTTTCTCGCATTTCTGCTGGCTTTCTGCTGCGAAAGCATCCAGCTCTTCACGAGTTAAGTGCCACTGCTCTGCTACGTTCTCTGCTGTAATCATCATGTGATACTGATTGAAAGCATCCCATAATGCATCATTTACCATGGTATCTACCAGGGTACCATTATTCATACGATAACCAAAACGAGCATTCATAGCTGCGTATGGTGCAAGGGACATATTTTCCATACCACCTGCTACTACGATATCAGCATCACCAGCTTTGATCATCTGAGCTGCCATATTGACACAGTTCAAACCGGAACCACATACTACGTTTACGGTAACTGCAGGAACTTCTACAGGAAGACCTGCTTTGATGGAAGCCTGACGAGCTACGTTCTGACCCTGACCAGCCTGGATTACACAACCCATGTATACGTGATCAACCTGCTCTGGCTTAACACCTGCTCTGTTTAATGCTTCTTTGATAACGATGGAACCAAGTTCGGTTGCCGGAACTGTGGAAAGAGCTCCGCCCATCTTACCGATTGCTGTACGACATGCACCAGCTAAAACTACTTTACCTGCCATTTTTTGAAATCCTCCTTATTTATATGACCATCTTGACAACCCGTCCAAGCCGCGTATTTACGGCGTTTGGGAAAGATTGTTATTTTTTTGTCATTACAAGTTTAATTCTACCATAGGGGCATTTCTTTTGCAATGTGTTCTCCGAAATTTCTTCAAAAAAACCGATGCGTAGGCACCTACGCACCGGCCTTTCTCTGAAACGTTCTTTATACGAAGAACGCCATTTCTTGCTCTAAATCATCTGCGATACTATTGAGTCCCGTAGCTCGTTCCAAGAGCTTGGTCATGGTATCGGAAAGATTCTGCATGGAAGCTCTGGTTTCTTCGGAACTAGCAGCGTTTTCTTCAGATATAGAAGAAAGATTGGTGATGGTATCGGAGATCACCATACTTGCTTTTTCTGTTTTGTCCACATTCTCTACAATATCCTTTGTAAGGGCGATGGACTTATTGATATCTGTAATCAGATTATCAACCTGTTCGATGGTTCTATGGATGGTAGAACGCTGGTTACTCATGGTCTCCTGTACGCTGCCGGCTTCTTCCATGGTCTTATTGGAGTCTGCAGAAAGCCCCTTCATGGCCTGCTGGATATTCTGTGCTGCCTCTGCGGACTGATCTGCAAGCTGTCTGATTTCGTCAGCTACTACCGCAAAGCCTTTGCCTGCTTCCCCGGCTCTGGCCGCTTCAATGCTGGCGTTCAGAGAAAGAAGGTTTGTCTGTGCAGCGATGGCGTCGATAATGGAAACTGCCTCGCTAATGGTAGTTACCGCTGTATTTGTATTGCCGATTAGTTCTACGATGCCTTCGATGGCTTTAATACTTTCTCTGGTGGATGTACGAAGTTCTGTCAGTTTCTCCTGGCTCATGGTGGAATTTTCTTGCATGGAGTCAGCAAGTTTCTGCATTTCTTCTGCATTATCTGTAATCATCTGCACTGCATCATTGATTTCTGTAACGCATTCTACCGCATTCTGTAAAGAGTCCGCCTGGCTGGAAGCACCGGTTGCTACCTGACCAACTGCCATGGTAACGTTTTCCGCAGTTTCGGTAATAGACGCTGCCGTATCGGATAGATATCCGGCAGAGTCATCCACTTCTTTAGAAGAGATTCGTGCATTACCAATTACACTTCTGATTTTTTCTGCCATGCTAAATAATGCTTTTGACATTTCTCCAAGTTCATCCGTCCTGCCGGTTACCTTTTCCGATAAGTGAATGTCCAAATCACCGGTGGCCATTTGGCGAACCGCTCTCACATTTTCATCGATTGCCTCCACGATTTTCAGTACATAAAGTACTGCCAATGTGGTAAAAGCAATTACGATGGCAAAGGCAATTGTCACGGTCCATGCAACTCTCTTGCTGATATAAGCCGTAATTTCTACTTTTTTCTTACCTACAAAAGCCATACCATAAACGCCGTTTTCATCTTCTAGTGGTTCGTAGGCTACATAGTACTTTTCTCCATTGATTACGACGTTTTGCGCCTGATAAGCCTGTTTGCCATTGAGTACGTGCTGAATCACTGCATCGCCGGCTTTGGTGCCTACCACCCCCGGGATACTGGAGCGTTCTCTGGTATCTCCTAAAAAGAAGGTATAGTCATATCCTGTTTCTTTAGACATATCTGCTTCCAAAGTTGCATCTTTATCAATGTGTTCTCTGGTATAATTCAAAACCTGTGCGTAAGAAATACAAGCTGCCATGACGCCTGTTTCCACTTCATCTTCCATGCCTCGTCTTAGATTGGTGGCACCCACAATAGTCGCGGCTAACCCGACTACCACTAGAGATGCGGCAACCAAACCAATCATCATTACTTTCAATGATGTCTTTCTACTCTTCTCGTCCATAGTGTCCCTCCATACTATGTCACTGAATCTATCATTTAGTTTTATTTTTAAGGAATTATGTCTCAACCAGATGATACGTTGATGACTGAAGAAATTCAGATTTTTTAGAAATCTAAACAAATGCTAAACTGACTATACCACACAATTTAGTAAAGTTATACGAAACTATCTGTTTTTTAAGAAAATTTTTATAGAAATTCCGTCAAATTCAACCTGTATAAATAAAGGATAAATTTCAGATGGAAAATGATATAATAATGGTATCAATGTCGTACTAAGTGAGGGGCCCACATGAATCTTATAGCTGTAGCAGCCGATGACCTTACCGGCTTTATTCTGCTACTTTGTATGCTGATTAGTAGCCGAGTCAGAAGAAGTGGCAAAAGTTTTGAACTACAACTATTCTCTAAAATAGCAGTTCTTACAATGATTAGTTGTGCAGTGGATTTTTTCGCCTTTTATTATGACGGAAAGCCCGGCGCACTTCCGATGTTTGTCAATATGGCTGCCAACACGTTCTGTTTTATTTCCAATCCTATTTCGTTGCTTCCTGGTGCATGTATTGCGATTACAAATTCTATCGCAGTTTGGATCGTATCAAAAAAATGTATACCTACGTGTTTATACCGGCTATTCTTTTAGTTATCATAGCTCTGGTAAACGTAGTGTATCCCCTCATCTTTTTATATTGATGCAAGCAATGTCTATCACAGTCTTCCGCTGAATTATGGCTATTACATAGTGGATTTATTGTATCTGGCATACAGTGTGTTCACGAAGTTCCGGTTCGAACAACGTTACGGGAAGGTACGTTTCTTCCCGATGTACTTGATGATGGGGCCGATTCTCTTTGGTTGTACTCTCCAGGCTTGTGTATATGGACTGTCCTTGATTTGGACTTCTCTTTCCATCGGAATCACCGCCATCTATATGGCATTGCAAAACGAGTTTTCTTATCTGGATCCTTTGACCGGCCTCTACAACAGAGCTTATCTGGATTATCAGTTTGAAGTTGCTTCCAAGCATACCAAATCCGTGCTTGGTGGCATCATGATAGACGTGGATGACTTCAAGCAAATCAACGACACCTATGGTCACTCTGTAGGGGATGATGCCCTGAAGGCTATGGCGCAGATTCTGCTTTCCGGAAAACCTGAGCGATCCGTGGTTCTTCGTTTTGCCGGAGACGAATTCATCATTATCATAAAGAAAACCAACGAAGATGAAATCTTAGGTGTCATGGAGAATCTAAGAAAAGCACAGGAAAACTTCAATCGCACTTCCGGTGCCCCTTACCACCTGTCTTTTTCCATGGGATATGCCCTGTATCATCCGGGCAAGGATACCTCCGATGCCTTCTACAAAGCCATGGACGATAATATGTACATCGCGAAAAATGAAAAGCATAATCGTAAATAAAATGGAAGCAGCCTAGCTGCTTCCATTCAGACTGTAGACAAAGTCCACGGCATGCGCCGTGGACTTTTTTTGCAAAAGTGCCATAAACCCAGTATTTATCTGGGATTGCGGCACTTTTTCTGGTATAATAGAAGTATCAAAGTTGGGGATGG
>Ga0256405_10005665_pt1 | contig 21147 bp, 18 predicted proteins | sample RumenRJG_02DNA_FD_189096 | JGI IMG/M metagenome (GOLD analysis project Ga0256405, IMG submission 189096) | Bovine rumen microbial communities from Lethbridge, Alberta, Canada - RJG_02 | ecosystem: Host-associated > Mammals > Digestive system > Stomach > Rumen | place: Canada: Alberta... | reverse complement strand
CTGTCGTATGTCAAGAGATTTATGTGCAAGATGACGGAAAATATGCAAGCAGATTTAGTACAAAGTCGTTAAGCGGTCTTTGTGCGGTGTTGCCTTAAGTCCTTAGCCTTCGGCTAATAGCTCATGGCTCATTACACAGAATTCTTCTTCTCTATTTCAATTTACATTTTTTTGAAATTATTTTTTGAGATTTTCGTCTTTTTCGGCTTCTGAAATCACTTATATGTGAAAGCTTTCAAATAATCATGTGAGGGAGACTGCTTAAACTCGCAGTAATGATGCAAGGGAGTGATGCCATGAATGCCGATTTGAAGATCATCAGCGGAGGTGACGGGCAGATTTTACACTTTTTTACTCAGATGATGACACAGCAGGACATGGATAACAGCGTAAATGAACTTATAATGAGCTGCTCAACATCGAAGGAGAGTCTCAGTAAGCTTTATGTCATGTTCAAGGACAGCGTTTTTGCTGTGGCATTCAGTATTACTGCCGATTATCATCTGGCAGAGGACTGTGTTATCGAAACATTTGTCAGACTTCCTCAGATAAAGCACTTTTCCGCTGATAAAGGCAATGGAAAGGGCTTTATACTTACAATTGCCCGCAATGTTGCACTGGAGCTTCGCCGAAGATACAATAAAGAGATCTCGAATGAAATAATACAGAGCTATGGCGAAGCAGAAAAGACTGTGGAGGACAGTATTTACATAAATCAGCTTCTCAAAAACCTTAACGACAAACAGCGTCAGACGGTGGTATTAAGATTCTGCGCAGATCTTACGTTCAGAGAGATAGCAAAAATAATGAAATGTCCCGAAACGACTGTAAAATCAAGGTACAAAAGAGCAATGTCCATATTGCAGGAAAAGGCAGGTGACGATCAGTGAGAAACAAAAATGATTTAAACGGAGATACTGAGTTCGGTCATGAGCTTAAAGATAAAATGAAAGAGCTGTCGTCCTCGGTGGATTGTTTTGACAAGATCTCCGCAAGAGCTTTTCCTGAGAAAGATTCAGAACTTACCGACAGCGAGTTTACTGTGAGCGACCTTGAAAATGTTACGGGAAAACACAAGAGGATATCGGTTTTAAAATGGAGCAGTATAGCTGCTGCGGCTGCACTGGGTATATTCATACTTCCCAAAACAGCGTTCTATCATGATTTTATGTCTGAGATAAGTGAGGACGGAGATCCGAAATATAATTCGCTTATCTCAGAGATCCTTACCGAAACAGCAAAAGGCGGATACGAGGTCTGTGATGTCCCGTTGGACAGCTATATCAGATACAGTGTGCTTGTAGATCCGTTTTATGAGTGTCCCTTCGGCAAAAGCGACAAGAAGGACGTAATGGTAAGGCTTTTCGAGAGAACATACAGGGATATACCTACGAATCAGCTGTACGCGATAGAGTATTCTGGCAAATATGCCGACGGTATTTTCCTTGCAGCAGCCAAGTCGGGAGCGACTTTTAACGATGACGAACTTGCAAAGGCAGCTGAAAGTTCAGACTGGGGCGATATGTCGGATAAGACCTATAAAGCTGTATGCGCTTCATTCACAGCTGATAAATACGGGGCTTTGACCGACAAGAACGATGATGAGCAGACTGTCACACCTGTTGCTTCATACGAGAAGAAGCAGATATTCAAGCAGGGCAAAGAAGTTATGCTGCTCAGTACAGACGTGATCTATACATCTCTGTCTCATCCTGACAGATACGGATATGATATCTCATGCTGTAAAAATGTTGACGGCGAGCTTGTAAGCTTTGATATTCCGAAAGCGGATAAGCTGTGGAAGTATTCGGTCAGCTTTAACGGCACATCAGCTTTCCCAAAGGAAAAAGGCTCGTATTTTACAAGAATGAACTACTACTCGCGCCCATACAGTCAGGAAGAGATCGCAGCAGTCAACTGCTTTGAGCCGTATTCGCTGGTAAACGAAAAGAATAACGACAACAATATCCAGTCGATGCAGGTGCGTGATAACTTGTTCGGAACGATATATACTCCTGCGTGGTCATATATGAAAAGCAGTATGAGATCGTATCAGTCGATGATGTACTATTATTACTCATCTGACAGCGCACCGAAAATAAATGTAGTCATAGACGGTCCTGCGAATAATGTATCCTTCGGGGTAAGCAGGAGCGATATGCTCTATGGCGAACATATCGGGATAACCTGACAGCAGCTCGCTGACGCACAAACTGAATTACAAAAGAAAGTTCATATACAGCCCTTCGGTAACAGTGATGCTTATATAGAAATTTATAGTTAATTATCGGGGGAACCCTTTCTGAGGAAAGGTTCCCCTCAACAATCAGCATAAAATTTTTCTATATCAGTATTGCCCTTAATTCCGAGGGGCTGTTTTTTGCAAAAAAATTGCTGCCTGCGGTATTGCAGACAGCGGAGGTCAGGAGTGATTAAGGGATTTATATGATCGACTGTATTTATCAGTCAGGATCAAGCGGTTGTTTTGATCTTGTCATGAGTTACAGACTTATGACCAAGATTCTTGTTAAGTGTATATTCAAATGCAAACATATTCAGCAGGAGAGCTCCTATCCATGCGGAAGCTTCTGCATATGCCGTAGCACTGAATCCCAGAACGGGTATGAACAGGGCGATCACAGATATTCGCAGAGCCATTTCCACGATACCCGATATCATCGGTATGAAAGGCTTTCCGAAGCCCTGACAGCCGTTTCTGAATACGAATAAGTAGTCAACGCCGAAGAGGAATATTCCGCATATCGGCAGGTAAGTTTTAGCTATCCTTGCAGGTTCGTCACCGTTTACCATTACTCTTGCGAGTGCTTCGGGGAAGAATACCATTATTGAACCGAGAAGCAGGTAGGCGATAGTTGCTATAGTAAGGCATACATGAAGACCTTCGCGGATACGGTCGAATCTTTTTGCACCGTAATTCTGACTGGTGAAAGCTGACATAGCAAATCCCGCAGTGCAGGCAGGCTGCATAAAGAGGTTTATGAACTTACTGCAAGCCGAGTAAGCAGTGGTATAAGCTACACCAAGACCGTTTACGAAATACTGGATGACCATACAGCCTACTGCTGTTATCGAATTCATGAGCGCCATTGGCAGCCCGTTGCTGAAAAGCTCGCCGTAAAGAGCCTTATTCCCCTGAAAGTCTTCCTTCTTTATATCCAGTACATCTATCTTTTTTATCCTGAGAAAGCATATGTACGCTGAAACTATCTGAGAGAATATAGTAGCTATCGCAGCGCCTTCCACGCCTGTTTTCAGTACAAAGATACAGAAAACGTCGAGGACGATATTTACGATAGTGGAAATAATTATTGCAATGAAAGGTGTTTTGCTGTCGCCGAGTGCTCTTAGTATGCATGAGCAGAGATTATAGGCGATAGTTGCGATAAGACCGCCGAATACGAAATAACCGTAAACAAGTCCGTCGTGCATTATATTCTCATCTGTGCGGAGAAGATGCAGTACAGGCTTCAGTGATATCATGCTTACCGCTGTAAGTATCATTGCTATGATGAAGCACAGCAGTGCCGATGATGCTACTGAGCGCCTTAGTTTTTCGTAATTTTTAGCGCCGAAGCTCTGGGCAACTATTACCGAGAAGCCGTTGGCAAGCCCCATTGAAAATCCGAATATAAGAAAAGTAAGGGAGGACATATTTCCAACAGCTGCAAGGGCATTATCTCCGAGACCTTTTCCGACTATAGCCGTATCTGCGATGTTGTACATCTGCTGGAGCATATTCGTCAGCAGCATCGGAAAATAGAACTTTAAGATCAGACCAGAGACTTTTCCCTGTGTAAGGTCGTTTGCTTTTGCCATATCTGCGCCTCCTTTGAAGGGGTCATCATCATCATTACTCTTTTACTCACTGTTATTATTATAATCGACTGCAATTATAAATTATATCAGAAATATTGCATTTATATCAAAAATAGGCTATAATAGAAGGGTATTATTTATTTACGGGAGGAGCTTATGAAAACGGATCGTGACCTCAATTACAGGTTGTATGTTCAGAAAAGCGGCGGATTTACGCGGAATCCCTTTGAGAGGGAACTGAAGTTCTACCGTACTATCCAGTCGGGCGATGTTGAAGGTGTCAAAAAGCTTTTTGAGGATGTGCGTAAGGACTTTTCCGAAGGCAAGGGAACTCTTTCCGCAGATCCTGTCAGGAACATGATGTATCATTTTGTGACGGCTGTTGCACTTATTTCGCGGTTCTGCGTTGAAGGCGGACTGCCTCATGATGTTGCGTATACATTGAGTGATATCTACATACAACGTGCCGACAAGATGAACGATGTCAACGCGCTGCTGGATCTTTTCGGCGAAATGCAGGTGGATTTTGCCGAGAGAATGAAGATATTCAAAAAGGAAAACATCATATCTCTCCATGTGCGCCGTTGCATCGACTATATTTACGATCATCTGCATGATGAACTTAAGCTGAGTGTGCTTTCTGAGTATGTAGGACTGAATCAGTCATATCTCTCAAAGCTTTTTTCAAAAGAGACAGGAATGAGCATAAAGGCATTTGTTATAAGGGAAAAGGTGAGGACAGCTGAAAATCTGCTGAAAAACTCTGATTTTTCCTGCCTTGATATCTCGCTTGCGCTGGGATTTTCCTCTCAGAGCGCATTTATCAGCACTTTTAAAAAGCAAATCGGCATGACTCCAAAGAAATACAGAGAGAGCCATTATAAAGATGTTATTGAAGAAGTTTGAGAGAGGTACTTTGCTATGAGGGAAGAAAAGAATAAATATGACCTGATAACGGGGATTGCCGTTACAGCAGTCGTGAGTATACTGGTAATTATCGGAATGTGCTTTCACGAACCGTGGTTTGACGAAGCACAGGCGTATCTGCTGGCAAGAGATGCCTCGCTGCGTGATATTCTTATGTACTGGACACACTATGAGGGACACCCTCCGCTCTGGCATCTGCTGCTGAGGTGCGCGACAGCTCTCGGAATGTCATTTGAAACTGCGATAAAGTCGGTAAATTTCCTGTTCGTTGAGGCAGTATTGCTGCTGATAGAGTTTCGTTCGCCATTTCGCAGGATAACGAAAGTTATTATCCCGACGAGCTACTTTCTGATGTATCAGTACAGCGTGACCTCGCGCCCGTATATGATGCTTACATTTTTCTGCCTGCTGGCTGCGATGTGCTATAATGAGCGCTATGAGAAGCCTATGAGGTACTGCTGCTCGCTGCTTCTGATGTGTATATCCCATTCGTTCGGCATTGCCTTTGCAGGCGGGATAGTCATTGCAGATATGCTTGGCGAATCCATAAGACAACGCAGCGTAAGGAAAATGGCTGTACGTATAATAAGCAATAAAAGGCTGCTCCTGAGCTATGTAATGCTTCTTGCAGGAGCTCTTGCAATGGTCGCAGTCATCATGCCACGTTCCGACACGTACGCTACAAGCAGTAATTCAGGAGTTCACGGCTTTGCATTCTGCTATTTCATGAGCTGGCTTCATATACCGTCAGACACTCTTTTTACATCATTCTCGTCCGAGCTCATGTATATGAGAGAAGAAACGAATCCCGTAAATGAAGTGATAACAGCTGCCGTGATATCGCTTATTATCTGGATACTTCTGTTCTGCATAGCGAAAAAGCGCAGAATGATCGCCGAAGCCTTTCTCCCTTACAGCTTTATAGCAGTTCTTACATCGTTACATACTCTTCCGCATCACTACGGTATATTTCTTATGTATCTGCTCTTTATGCTGTGGACTGCTACAGATAAGGAAAGGATAACTTTAAAGGAGTTCGCAGAGCCGTTGGAGAAAGCAGGATTAAAAGCTGATCTCACAAAAAAGATAGCAATAGGAGGAGCTGCTGCATTTACGGCAATTAACCTTTACTGGGACGGTCTGAGCTATTACAGAGAAATAAAATATGCTTATGATCCTGCACGAAGTCTTGCACAGTGGATAAAGGATAATGAGCTTGAAGACAGAAAGATCCTTACAACATGGTCAGAAAATGATGCATATATCGTAAATGCATCAAGTGTTGCTTCAAATGCATATTTTGACAGGAACATATACTATAATCTGAATTACGGACTTTCATTCATTTCGCATAAGGCTTGCAGCGGAGATGATGCTGTAAATATCAAAAAAGAGTGGCTGGCAATGGGCGAGCCCGATCTCATGGTGTGTGATACACCGCAGGAATCTTCATATATATGCAAAGATCTCGGAATTGATTCGGATTATATAGCTCTTGCGTATACAGGTGAGGGCAAAAGAATATTCAAGGATAAGATCGATGATTATAATCTGTATGTAATGTGTACGAGAGAAACCTACAAGGAGATCTACGGTAAGGATTATGAAGTATCAACATATAGAAACAGCTGAGTTTATCAGCCGTCCGAACAGGTTCATCGCAGAGGTCATGCTTGACGGAAGGCGTGAGACTGTTCATGTTAAAAATACAGGAAGATGCAAAGAGCTTCTCACAGAGGGCTGTACGGTCTATCTTGAAAAGTCTGATAACCCGAACAGAAAGACAATGTACGATCTGGTTGCAGCAGAAAAGCTGCGCGGCGGACTCACTCCGCTGCTTGTGAATATGGATTCGCAGATGCCTAATAGCGTCGCTGAGGAATGGCTGAGGAAAGGAAAACTCTTTTCCGTGCAGGCGACAATAAAGCGTGAGTGTACATATGGTTCTTCACGATTTGATTTTCGCATAGATGATAACGGGAATGTCTCATTCCTTGAAGTAAAGGGCGTTACTCTTGAAAACAACGGCATAGCCGCTTTCCCTGACGCTCCGACCGAAAGGGGCGTAAAGCATATCCGTGAGCTGATACGTGCCCGAAAAGAAGGATTCGGAGCATACCTGCTGTTTGTGATACAAATGAAGGAGATCTTTGAACTAAGACCAAACTATGCGACTCACAGAGAGTTCGGAGAAGCTCTTGCAGAAGCCGAAAGATCGGGCGTTAAGCTTCTTGCCTATGATTGTATCGTTACACCTGACAGCATAGTTATCGATAAACCTGTGAGCATCAGAACGGAGGTGAGCTGCATTGAGTGAAGTAAATAAAAAGTCTGTGCGAAAACGTATCTTTGATATAATCCAGATCGGTAACAGAGGTGATCTGATAAGCCGTTCGTTCGACTATTTCATTGTTACAGTAATTATTCTTAATATACTTACGGTTTTCCTTGAGACCTTCGATGAGCTTGAAAAGTTCTATCCGATGTTCAAGATCATTGAGACTGTGACAATGGGTGTATTCTGTATTGAATACGTTCTCCGCATCTGGACGGCAGATCACCTTTATCCGAATAAAAGCGCAGCAGCGGCAAGACTGAGATTTCTGCGCTCATTTGACGGTATAGTTGACCTGCTGACGATACTTCCTTTCTTTTTTCTCAGCGGCTTTATTGTATTCAGAATGCTGAGAGTAGTGAGGATATTCCACCTTTTCAGAGTCAATGCGCACTATGATTCGTTTCACGTTATTACGACGGTACTTTCCGAAAAGAAGAACCAGATAATATCATCTGTATTTATAATAATAGTTCTCATGCTTGCTTCATCACTCGGTATTTACAGCGCTGAGCACGATGCACAGCCTGAAGTTTTCAGCAACGCTTTTTCGGGGATATGGTGGAGCGTTTCAACACTGCTTACAGTCGGATACGGCGATATCTACCCCATAACTGTCATAGGTAAACTCATGGCGATATGTATTGCCTTTCTTGGTGTGGGAGTTGTGGCGATCCCGACAGGTATCATCAGCGCAGGATTTGTCGAACAGTACACCAAGAATCAGCATTCAGATGTTAAGTTCCCTGACATAGCGGAGGTAGGAGAGATACTGGTCAGCCGTGAAAGCGGTTTTTACGGATTGAATGTGCGGGAAGCTTCTGAGAAATACAACATAAGGATACTGGTTTTACTGCGCGGAGACATCACTATTGTTCCGCTTGATGATCTGAAGATAAAGAAAAATGATATCCTGATAGTAAGAAGTGAAAAAATAGTCAAGAAGTAAAAATTACGATATATAAAATAGTGCGCAATATTTGTATATAACAGACAAATGACGCTTCCGCTTATTGACAAGAGTGAATATAAATGATATAATATAAGAGCGAAAATAATTGGGTTGATTATTTGAGCGTGACCGCGGTCGGTGATCTGCACATTAACCGTACTACGGTGATTTCTTTGTAATGGACAAATCAGAAGAGCTGTATTCATAGGCGAATACAGCTTTTGTCCTTTTTATCTGAGAATAGTATGAAAAAGGTCTCCTTTCGGAGACCTTTTCTTTATGCGCTTTCAAACTGTGAGTTATAAAGCTGTGCGTAAAATCCGTTCTTTTTGAGCAATTCTTCATGATTGCCCTGTTCGACGATATCACCGTCTTTCATAACAAGTATCAGATCGGCATTTCGTATGGTCGAAAGCCTGTGTGCAATCACGAAGCTCGTTCTTCCGCTCATAAGGCGATCCATAGCGTCCTGTATGAGCACCTCTGTACGTGTATCGACCGATGAAGTAGCTTCATCAAGTATCATTACCTTTGAATCCGAAAGGATAGCTCTTGCGATAGTGAGAAGCTGCTTTTGTCCCTGAGAAACGTTGCTTGCGTCCTCGTTGAGCACCATATCATAGCCGTTAGGAAGCGACTTTATAAAGTGGTGAGCATGAGCTGCCTTTGCAGCTTCTATGACCTCTTCATCTGTTGCGTCAAGTCTGCCGTAGCGGATATTCTCCATGATAGTGCCGTGGAAAAGCCATGTATCCTGCAATACCATTCCGAAGCTCTTGCGCAGTTCCTTTCTCGGGATATTGCGCACATCTATGCCGTCAAGAGCGATAGTGCCGCTGTTTACGTCGTAAAAGCGCATGAGAAGCTTTACCATAGTAGTCTTTCCCGCACCTGTAGGACCAACGATCGCTATTTTCTGTCCTGCCTTGACTTCTGCGCTGAAATCACCGATGATGATCTTTTCGGGATCATAACCGAAGGAAACGTGCTCAAAGCTGACATCACCCTTTACATTCGTGGGTATAACAGCGTTTTCACTTGTCTGTTCTTCTTCCTGCTCGTCAAGGAACTCGAATACTCTCTCCGCAGCAGCAGCCATTGACTGTACCTGATTTATTACCTGAGCTATCTGCTGTATCGGCTGTGTGAACTGCTTGACATACTGGATAAACGCCTGTATATCACCGATGCCGATAACGCCCTTGATAGCGAGAAAACCGCCTGAGATTGCTACACCTGCATAACCCATATTGCCGACAAATGTCATTATAGGCATCATTATTCCCGAAAGGAACTGCGACTTCCACGCTGATTTGTAAAGTATATCATTAGTCGAGCAGAATTCGTCGATAGTTTCCTGTTCTTTATTGAATGCCTGAACAACGGTATGACCGCTGTATGTTTCTTCAACAAGACCGTTGATGTGTCCGAGGTATTCCTGCTGAGTGCGGAAGTGCTTCTGGGATTTCTTGATAACAAATGAAAGGAGTGCGGCGGATATCGGGAGTATGACAAGAGATATGAGCGTCATCAAGGGTGAGATCGACAGCATCATTACAAGGATACCGATAAGTGTCGCAACAGAAGTGATAATCTGAGTTATGCTCTGGTTGAGAGTAGTGCCGAGGGTATCAATGTCATTGGTGATACGCGAGAGTACCTCGCCGTAAGTTCGGCTCTCAAAGTAACCCATCGGCATACGGCCGATCTTTTCGGAGATATCCTTTCTTAGTCTGTAGCATATCTTCTGCGAGATACCGGTCATTATCCAGCCCTGGAAGAAGCTTACCACCGTGCTGAAAAGGTAGAGCCCGAGGGTGATAAGGAGTATCTTTCCGATGTAATCGAAGTCGATACCGCCTGTACCTGCTATTTTTTTCATGAGTCCGTCAAAGAGGGAGTTTGTAGCTTTTGCCATTATCTTAGGTCCTGCAACGGAGAATACCGTAGCTACAGCAGCAAGTATCATTACAATGAAAATAGCTATTTTATATGTGCCGAGGTAAGAAATGAGCTTTTTCATAGAGTGCTTGAAATTCTTAGGCTTTTCGCCCGGAGCGAATCTTCCTCCGCCCATCGGTCTTCTCGGACGGGCTGAGTTCATTGAGGAGTTATTTTCACTCATTTTCCTCACCTCCAATGCTCTTTTTCAGTTCCTCTTCCGAAAGCTGAGAGCTTGCGATCTGTTTGTAGGTCTCACAGCTGCGGATAAGTTCCTTGTGAGTGCCCTTGCCGACAAGTCTGCCTTCATCAAGGACGAGTATCTGGTCTGCGTTCATAATGGTGCTTATACGCTGAGCCACGATGATAACAGAAGAATTTTTCACGTATGCACCGAGAGCCTTTCTCAGTGCCGCATCGGTCTTCATATCGAGAGCCGAGAAGCTGTCGTCGAAAATGTATATTTCAGGAGATTTTACAATAGCTCTTGCAATGGCAAGACGCTGTTTCTGACCGCCTGAGACATTGCTTCCGCCCTGAGAAATGCTGCGTTCAAACTTATTTTCGTCAGCTCCGATAAATTCCATAGCCTGTGCAATTTCGGCAGCCTTCTGCATTTCCTCGTCGGAAGCGTCCTTTTTGCCGAATTTAAGGTTAGAGCTTATAGTTCCTGAGAAAAGCACTCCCTTTTGCGGAACAAGACCTATCCTGCTGCGGAGGTCGGATTTTTCAAGCTTTCTAACGTCTACGCCGTCAACGGTTATGCTGCCCTCGGTGACATCGTAAAAACGAGGTATAAGGTTTATGAGGGTAGATTTTCCGCAGCCTGTACTGCCGATTATCGCAGTTGTCTTGCCTGATTCAGCAACAAAGCTGATATTTTCGAGTGCATTTGTGTCCGCATTCGGGTATCTGAACGAAACGTTATTGAAGCACACTGTACCTGTGCCTGTAGTTATTTTTTCGGGAGTTTCGGGGTCGAGTATGGAAGTATCGGTCTTGAGGACCTCGTCTATTCTGTCAGCAGCAACACCTGCACGGGGAAGGATAACTGACATTACTGTGAGCATAAGGAATGATATAACTATCTGCATTGAATAGGTGATGAAAGCTGTCATAGCGCCTACCTGAAGGTCGCCTGCATCTATCCTGTGAGCTGATACCCATACTATAGTAAGCGAAACACCGTACATTACGAGCATCATTCCCGGCATCATGAATGTCATGACTCTGTTTGTGAAGAGCTGTGTGCGCATGAGGTCGGTATTAGCCTTATCAAAGCGCTTTTCCTCTTCCTTTTCGCGTCCGAACGCTCTTATAACGCTGAGACCTGTCAATATCTCTCGTGAGATAAGGTTGAGAGCGTCAACGAGCTTCTGCATTACTTTGAATTTAGGAAGCGCTATCAGCATAAGCACGATCACGAACATGAGTATTATCACAACAGCAGCAATTATTATCCAACTCATATGCGCACCCGTGTTCAGAACCTTTATTACGCTTGCTATACCAAGTATGGGCGCATACATAAGGAGTCTGAGAAGAAGGGCTGTTACCAGTTGTATCTGCTGTACATCATTGGTGCTTCTTGTAATGAGTGAAGCGGTGGAGAATTTATCGATCTCGGTATTTGAATAGCCTATGACCTTTTTGAAGATTTTTGCTCTGAGGTCTCTGCCAATGCCTGCACCTGTACGGGCTGCGAAAAATCCTGCGCAAATGGCTGCTGAAAGCATAAATACCGCCATGACGAACATTTTGAAGCCCTGTTTCCACAGGTAGCTTTTCTGCACAGAGTCTATATCGATACCTGCGGCTTTGTCGGCTGCTATTGCAAAGGCAATGCCCATTGAGCGGAGGGTATTGCTGCCTATTGTTTCGGTAGTTTTTTCGAGCTGACCGCGCATCTCGGATATCTGTTCCTCATTCATCTGACCGCTTTCGATAAGCCCTTCCATAACGGGGCGCATATCAACATATGTGGTCATGACGCCTTTTTCATTTTCAGCCGTATGTGTTTTCAGGTCGAGGTGCATATACTCGCTTATTTCGTCAAGAGTCAGCTCATTGATATCAAAGTCCTGCGGAGCTTTATCGGGAGCAGCCTGCATTGATTCTGAGATAGTTGCTCTGAATCGCTCCTCACTCATATTGCCTGTCTGATATGAGAGGGTTATCGGTATCAGGAACTTATCACTGAGCTTATCGAGTGATTTTTCGTCAATAGTTCTCTTGAATGAGCCGTCGTCTGACTCGCTGTAAAAGCTGAGCCACTCATCCTTTTCTTCATCTGTCATGAAAAGCACGGAATACTTCATGTCATCAGTTGTCATTTTTTCAGGCAAAATGTACTCTATGCCATGATTCTGGATACCTACATCTATCATGTCCGATGTGTATTGCGGAAGCGAGATCTCGCAATAAGCCTGCACTCCGAGGAGTATGAGGATCACAATGACGATATGCCAGTATGGTGCCAGATTAGCGATTATTCTTTTCATTATTTCCTCCTTTTTAGTTAATCAGACATCATTATACATTATTAATATAAATAAATCAAGAACAAAAAATAAAAGTCAGGTGAAAATTTCAGAATGTCTTTATAAAAGTATGTCTTTTAACTTTTCACGGTTGATCTTTACTCCGTCGTCGAGATCAATTGTGATGTTCTGAGCAGAGAGAGACCCGAGCCTTTTTATAAAGTCTTCCATTTCGAGCATAAGAGCCTGTGTGCGGATCATATTCCGTCGGTATGCAGCTTTTTCAGTTCCTGAAGAGAGCTTGTGTGCTTTTTTCAGATTATCCAGCTCTTTGCATAGCTTTTCGTAATGAGGCAGGGCATATCTGCCTTTGAGAATACTGAGAAGATCGCTGTTATATCGGTGCAGGTACATGAATGCGGTGAATGCGTTTTTTTTGCCCGAGCTTATCTGCCAGTATACGGGGCGGTTTTTGTACACCTTTGAGTGGTCCGAAAAAAAGCTGCGTCTGAGGTAATTATGGATAAAGGTCAGCGGTTCGCCGCAGCCGCCGAGAGCCGCAGTGATAAAGCTGAGATTTTCTTCAAGTGTATCACTGCCGTACACTTTCTCTATGAAGTCCCTTACAGCAGCAGTAAGTCCGCTATGTATGTCGTTAAGCGGCATGATGTTGTCAGAACAGGGGATAATAGTAGAATATGCTGAGCTGTCCCAATCTCCGCCTGCATAGCAGAGTCCGTCGCGGTCAAGCGAGTAGCGTCCGAAAATGCAGCCGACCGCATAGCTTATGAGGCTTTTTATCTCACGCTGAAGATCTGCGCGTCTGACGGTCACATCACTGTCATCTACCTCAGGACTGACCTCATCGGCAATACCGTACAGGTCAATAAAAAAACGGTTCAGCTTCTCTTCATTGCTTTTGAGTTTTTGAAACCGTTCGTCGCATATTTTTTCCCAATCCTTGAATTTATCCGATATGAGTTTTGACATACTTCCTCCCGTTTACAGTATATGTATGGTAATTGTTTTTACGACTATATACCTATTATAACATAACAGGACAGTGCCGTCAATTGACAATATTTTCTGCAAGAGGTATAATAAAAGATAAAGTTGATATAAAGTTGATATTTATGTGTTAAGGTCAAACAGAAAGGAAGTGGCGGTGTTGTACAGGATACTTGTTGCAGATGATGAAAAAGACGTTGTAAGTTTATTGAAGGATTACTTTGAGCTTGCGGGGTACTGTGTATATACAGCTTACAGCGGTGCGCAGGCTGTGGAGGCGGCTTCTAATTCTCCTGATCTGATACTGCTTGATGTGAATATGCCTGACGGTGACGGGATAGAGGTGTGCAGCAGGATTCGCGATCATGTTAGCTGCCCGATACTGTTCCTTACGGCTAAGATAGAGGACGAGGACAAGATAAGAGGATTTGCGGCAGGAGCTGACGATTACATAATAAAGCCCTTTTCGCTTGACGAGCTCGGTGCGCGTGTGGCTGCACATATAAGGCGGGATCACAGGGAAAATACGGCGAAAAATGTGAGGTTTTACGGAAATGTAGTCATAGATTACACCGAAAAGACCGTGAATGTGGGTGATAAGGAGGTCGAGCTTGCTAATAAGGAGTACAGGATCATAGAGCTTCTTTCACTCAATACGGGGCAGGTCTTTGATAAGGAGCGCATCTACGAAAAAATATGGGGCTATGATGCAGAGGGTGACAGCTCGGTTATAGCCGAGCATATCAGGCGCATAAGGTCAAAGCTCGGAAAATTCGGCGAAGAACACCACATCGGAACAGTCTGGGGAATGGGGTACAAATGGATAAAATAAACAGGAATAGTATAAAAAGTTCACTTATAAAATACCTTATCCCGTGTATAGCGATCTGCATTGTCGGCTGTTTTGTACTGGAGCTGGTCATTGACTGGTACAGAGATCTGCGTTTCTTTGATCTGCATTATTATGAGCATAAAATTGCAAACGAAAGGAAATTCTTTCTGCTCAGCAAATATATCATTCTTCCTCTGTGGTCGGCACTTTGCCTTTGGGTCACGGTATGGATTTTTTACCGCAGAGAGATCGAAGTTCCTATAAAAACTCTGAGTGATGCATCGGAAAAGATACTCGGTGATGATCTTGACTTCAAGGTGGAGAGCAGCTGCAAGAATGAGCTGGGACAGCTTTGTGTCTCATTCGAGGAAATGCGTAAAAATCTGTACGACAGCAACTATGAGCTATGGAAATCGCTTGAAGAGCGCAAGCGGCTCAATTCGGCTTTTTCTCACGATCTGAGAACTCCGATAACTGTGCTGAAAGGCTATGCCGAGCTGGTAAGACAGTTTGACGGAAAGCTTTCCCATGAGAAGCAGGGGGAGATATTGCAGAAAATGAGCGAGCACATTTCAAGGCTTGAACATTATACCGAAAAAATGAACTCGGTTCAGAAGCTGGAGGATATTATTCCCGATGAAGCTTCGGTAAGGCTCTCAGACATTGTGGGACAGCTCAATGAAACGGGAAAGCTGCTTTGCTGTGATAAGGAATTCATTTTCAGTGCCGAAAATTATACCGATAAACAGCTTTATACAGATCGAGAGATAGTAGCGCAGGTCTTTGAAAATCTGGTTTCAAATGCACTGAGATATACTAAAGAGATCGTGAAGGTGACTGTTGCGATAAATGATGATAAGCTTTCTGTGACTGTCAGCGATGACGGAAACGGCTTTTCGGAGGAAGCTCTCAGAAAGGCGTGGCAGCCCTTCTACCGCGATGATAAAGACGCGAACAATGAACATTTCGGACTGGGTTTATATATATGCAGACTGCTTTGCAGAAAATGCGGCGGTGAGCTTTCAGTGAAAAACAGTGAAAACGGCGGCGGAGAGGTTAAGGCAAGTTTTTCTGTAAAAAAATCCGAAAGTAGATAAAAAGTTGAAATTCATAGATTATTATAATGACATGATAGGGAAAAGCTTATCATGTCATTTCTTTTGGAGGCGATAAAATGAGTAACAGCATCGTAATAAAAAACGTGGATAAGTTCTATGGACGGAAACAGGCTCTTTATAACATTGATCTGACTATAGAAAAAGGAATGTTCGGACTGCTCGGCAGAAACGGAGCAGGCAAGACCACTCTCATGAAAACTCTTGCAGCTCTTCACCCTAAGAAAAGCGGTGAGATAACCATTTGCGGAGTTCCTATAGAAAAGGCAGGTCAGATACGTGCAATGACAGGATATCTGCCGCAGGATTTCTCAATGTATCCGTCTATGAAAGCTGATGAGGCACTTGCGTATCTCGGAGCTCTTTCAGGAATGAAAGGCGATGAACTGAAAAAACGTGTGACATCTCTTTTGCGGAAGGTCAATCTTGTTGAACACCGTCACAAAAAGGTTAAGCAGCTCTCAGGCGGTATGAAGCGCCGATTGGGTATCGCTCAGGCTCTTATACACGATCCGAAGGTGCTTATCGTTGACGAGCCGACAGCAGGACTCGACCCCGAGGAGCGTATACGTTTCAGGAATCTTCTGTGCGAGGTAGCAGAGGACAGGATAGTAATTCTTTCTACGCATATAGTCGGCGATATCGAGGCTACCTGTGAACAGATAGCAATTATGGACGAGGGAAGGATACTCTGGCACGGTGCGGTGAGTGAGCTTATAAAAAATGCTGAAGGTCATGTATATACCGCAAATGTGGAAAAGCGTTTCATGCCTCAGCTCAAGAAAGATTACATAGTTACAGGAATGCTTGCTCAGACGGAATATACTACCGTAAGAATAGTTTCAGATGATGAACCTGATCTGCCGAATGCTGTTCTTACCGAACCGGACCTTGAAGCTGCGTATATGTATTGTCTTCACAGCAGCGGCTGCGATGTAAAGGGAGGTGAGGAATGATGCTGTTTACCAAAGAGTGTAAAAAGATATTACGTTCTGTCACTTTCATTCTTTACTCTATTGTGGTGGTGTTGATGTTCTGGACACAGTTCTGGGGCGTTTTTAAATACCCTATGAATGAATCTAATTATATGACCTACGAAGGGGAGAAGGTTTCGGGTGATCCTGAGCTTATCATGCCTGCTGCACTGGATTCGCTTGTAGGCTGCTATTTATCAAATTCATATGTCTGTTATCCCTACGGCTTTTTCAAATCTGTTCACCTGAACAGCGAAAAAAAGAAAAAGATAGAAAAATACATTATCGAGATCAGCGGATTAAACAGCAATGAGATAGATGCTTTTAAGGAGATATCCGACAGCTATTATACGCGCCATGGTACTACGGATTATGAGGAATATAATGTAAACGATGTTCCGATCAATGAAAATATGTCCTATGAAAGATTCAAGGAAATAATGGGAGATGTAGATGATATACTGGGCGGAGGTTCGGATTATAAGCCTGAGGCTCTTGCATATAATTTCTCACGGGTCGATATGACCGAGGAAGAGTTAAAGCAGGAATATGACGATTTCATGGAAAAAGATCATATATCAGTAGCTTATGGCAGACTTTTCAGCGATTATCTCGGCATCGACCTTGCATTTGTTCCTGTTTTTGTTGCGGCTGCGCTTATAACTGCGGACAGGCGCGGCAAGATGAGCTCACTTGTTTATTCGAGGAAGGTATCGTCCTTCAAGCTGGTCATGACAAGATTTGCAGCTCTTGTTTTTATGATGATAATACCTGTATTTCTTTGTGCAGCTTTGTCCACAGTAAGGATAATGTCTCTTTACAGCGGAAACTCACCGAGTATTCTGGGATTTTTTAAAATTTCAGGTGCATGGCTAATTCCGAATATTACAATGACTACGGCACTCGGAATGCTGCTTTCAGAGCTGTTCTCGGCAGGTGTTGCTATATTTGCGCAGTTTGTATTCTGGTTCGGCGGACTTATGATGTCAGCTGCTGCGCTTTATGGAAATATAGGCAGATTTACATTTATCGTTCGTCACAACTGCTTGATGCACAGAGAAGATTTTATGGCGAATTATGATAATTTTGTCTTTAATCGCATATTCTATACAGTTTTGTCACTGGCGATAGTACTGCTTACTGTATTTGTGTACGAGTTGAAGAGGGGAGGAAAGTTCAATGGCATCGTGTTCTTTGGCAAGGGTGGTCTGTTCAGACGTAAGGCATAACTTCCTTCTTCATTATCTTGCAGCTGTTTTTGTAGTTGTGCTGACACCTACATTTTTCAGCGTTTCAGAACTGAATTCGCGGCTGGCTGCACAGCCTCTTGAAGTAATAATTGCACTTATCGGCGTAATTATGATAACTCCTGTTTTTATGCCTGAGCAAAATGAAAGTATACGTGATGTTGTGCGCTCCAAGAAAACTCCGTATATGCTTGTGTGTCTGCTGAGACTTGTTGTTTCGGCAGTAATTATGACAGGACTTATTGCGCTGTTCGTGATCTATATGAAGCATAGTCATTCGGACGTGTCGTTCAGGCATTTCTCGGGAACAGTTGCAAGTGCAATGGCACTTGGAGCAATAGGATTTTTTGCGGCAGGTGTCAGCAATAATATCATAATCGGATATATGGCATCACTGTTTTATTACATTGTAAATTTTTCACTGAAAGACAAACTTGGAGTTTTTTATATTTTTTCAATGATGAACGGGAGCTTTGAAGAAAAAAAGTGGCTTTTCGGACTCGCATTTACACTTATAACAGCTGCATTCGGCTTTAAGGCAGATATAAGGCGTAGGCTGATCGGATAAAATGAGCTTGATATATCAATAAGAAAAAGCACTCGTAATATGATATTGCGAGTGCTTTACTTCATTATCTTGTTCATTTAATTATCCCCGAATAATCGCGCTGAGAATTTAGTGTACCGACTTTAACTGTAATCTTATTTTGTCTGATATAAGTGCAATAAATTCAGAGTTTGTAGGTCTGCCGCGATAATTGTCCACAGAGTATCCGAAGAAACTGTTTAGCGTTTCTGTATTCCCCCTGTCCCATGCTATTTCGATCGCATGGCGGATAGCTCTTTCGACGCGTGACGATGTTGTGTCATATTTCTGCGCAACGCTCGGATAAAGCAGCTTTGTAACACATTCCATCAGCTTATTATTCTCAATAGCACTTAGTATGGCTGTTCTGAGATAATGATATCCTTTTATGTGAGCAGGAACTCCAAGTTTCTGGATAACATCTGTTACAATTATCTCTGTGTCTGCACAGTTTTGGGCTATAGGTGTTCGACATACTGATTTGACTATCGAAGGAAGTTCTTCTAAGTCATAGGGCTTTGAAAGGAAAAAGGAAGCACCGCCCTCAATGACCTGACGCTCAACAAAACTGTTCCTTATATCAGAAACAACTATGAAAGCGGGGATCCTGACATATGTTTCTCTGGCGCGTCTTATTACGTCCAGTGCATCTGTATCAGGCAGAGTGAGATCTACCAGTACAACGTCAGGATTGTCATTGAGAATGGAATCAAGTATCGCTTTGCCATTTTTCCTTCGGGTAAATGCGATCATGCCGCTTTCCCGAAGTTTTGCCGCTGCTTTTACTCCGATTGATGCTGAATCTTCTCCAATCAATACTTTGATTCTTTGATTTTCCATGTTAGGACTCCTTTTCTATTTACTACGTTAAACATTGTACACCTATGAGGAAATAATTTCAAGGGGTGTTTTTAACGCATTTTGTCGAATATCAAGATTTTTTGTCTTTTTTTCTTGTATTTTGGTCCCTTTCAGTACAAATAAGCTTGACACAACGAAATACAATGCGAGAATTTTCTGATCCGTAAAAGAAATTGATCTCCCCGAACATGGTTGCGGCAATAATTGTCTGACGGCTGTTATTCACTTCAACTATAGAAGTATATATTGTTATATAATTGTTTGATTAAAGTTATATTATAAAAATATATTGAAAGCACTTGACTTTTCTGTTCCTGCGGTGTATAATATTAAAGTACTTTGCGAGTGTGCTGGAATAGGCAGACAGGCACGTTTGAGGGGCGTGTGTCGAGAGACGTATGGGTTCAAGTCCCATTACTCGCACCATGGAGACTCTTTAGAGTCTCCTATATATATATGGACAGATGGCTGAGCTGGTCTAAGGCGCACGACTGGAACTCGTGTATACGTTAATAGCGTATCGAGGGTTCGAATCCCTCTCTGTCCGCCAAATATAGCCGCTTGTGAGATTTCTCGCAGGCGGCTTTTTTGTGTCTGAAAATGTTACTACGACACTAAGTACGACACTTGTACCGAATAAAATGAAAAAATCCCCGAGGATTAACCTCGGGGATTGTTATTACTGCTTTTCAATCGTGCCGCTGTACTTGCTGCCGTCGATCTCGACAGTAATCTTGATTGTTTTTTTCTCAGGCTCAGACTTTGGAGCTGCTTTCTGTTCTGCTTTCACGGGTTCAGGCTTCTGGAAGCCATTGAGCCCTCTTGATTTGATGATGCCCTCATAGTCCTTATATGCGATATCAGCATCTATCCTCATGCCTGCAACGTCGAGCTTATCTGTATACTGCCACATACCACATTCGCGGCTTGGCTTGTCTACGCCCCACTCAGCAAGCCATAAATCAAAACGTTTAAGCTCATCATAATTAACTTTGCTGATATAATCAGGATTAAGATATACGGACGTGAAGTAGCCTGACTGTTCAATACGCTCGCAAAATGCCTTGATAATTGCTGTTCTGCTTGCATTTGACTGCTGTGCTCCCTGCTGCGTAGAGTATCTGTCAGAGTCGTATTCATAGTCACAAGCAATAGGTAGCGCGAGCTTACCTTTGAACTTGCTGATAACTTCAAGGCATTTATCGGCATTTCTTACGGCTTCCTCTGGATTTGTCGCATAAATGAACCAGTATACACCGCAAGCCTTGCCGTTGCTAAGGAAAGCGTTTATATGCTGCTCGAAGGCAGGGTCTGTATATGTCCAACCATAGCCTGCTCGAACCATAGTGAACTCAATTCCTGCCTCGAAGAGTGCTGTATAGTTTATGCCTCTCTGGAATTCTGATAAATCCGTACCTTTTTTCATAGTTTTCCTCCTGTTTATTTATCATTTTTCTTGCCTTTGAGCTGTTCAAGAGCTGCAACGAACTTTTCTGGTAGCGGAAGTCCAAGTTTCACACCGTTTTCAAGTATGCTTATGCCTTCGTTTGCGATATAAAATCCAATAATCATATCGCGGCAAGCTTCACCGGTATCAAACACGTAGCTGCCTACAATATGTCCGACAGCCACAAGTATTAAGATATATACTTTTTTCGCGATACCCTTGAACCCTACGGCAGAGGATAATCGCTTTTTTACGATTGCAACCATAACCCCGGTTGCATAGTCAATTATTATCATAGCCAATAGTGCGAACAAAAGCTTATCCATTTCCCCGAAAATTAGTCCCATAATCCCTGCTATTATTGCTGATATAATTTGTACCACCTTGTTCATGGCTATCTCCTTTAAAATTTTCTGTACTTGATATACATTTCCGCAGGCTGTATATCGCTATCTACGGATATAGTATTCATTCCTGGATACGTAGGAATTGACATATGGGTCGATGTGAAGTCTATGGTTTCATCAGCGCCGAGAAAGTCAGTTCCGAGGTCTATCGTCACGGTCGTTGATTGTGATCCGTTGGAAATCGTCAGCGGAAGAGTC
>Ga0256405_10005664_pt1 | contig 21149 bp, 16 predicted proteins | sample RumenRJG_02DNA_FD_189096 | JGI IMG/M metagenome (GOLD analysis project Ga0256405, IMG submission 189096) | Bovine rumen microbial communities from Lethbridge, Alberta, Canada - RJG_02 | ecosystem: Host-associated > Mammals > Digestive system > Stomach > Rumen | place: Canada: Alberta... | reverse complement strand
GTACAAGCAAACTGCCTACTTTATCCAAGAACTCCTTGGGAACATATGCAGATCTAAACAAGAAAAACATAATTGTATTTTTAAAGAGCAAACGCAGTGCTAGACCGCATTTATTAAACGTTTTAACACAAATTCCTAGCTGGGAAAGTTGAGTTATTACTTCAATTTCTTTTGGGTAGTTATCGATGATGAACTTAACTTCATCTGTATCAATATGACCTTTTACGGCTCTATCAATATCATTGCAATCTATTTGATATTTATCGTGCTCGTAATATACTTTTCTTTTGATGTAGTTAGCACCATTACGTATACGCCTGCCCTTTGTACAAAATTCATGAAGGGTAGGTGCATCTAGATGTTGACTGCTAATCGAGATTACTTCTGCACGCATAACTGTTATATTATAATCTTACGACAGAGTTGTCAAATTATTTTACCGCGCACTTATATCACCGCCGTAAACGACGGTGTTTTACGTGCGCTTATTGATAAAATCTGCACCAAGACAATCTTTTTAACAAAGAAAGGAAGACTCAAAAGTTTTAGGATAGAGGCAAAAGAAAAGCCAGGAGATTTTCCCCTGGCTTAGATTTAAACTTTGAACAAGTTTAAATTAGAAGATGTAACGAGCACCAGCTGCTAATAAAGTACCGTTGTCGGTCTTAGTCTCACTTGAGTCTGCATCAAATGATGCCTCTGCCCAAGTGTAGAAGTTTGAGTTAGCAGTGTAAGTTACTAATACTGGAACCTTGCGGATTAAAGTTGACTCGGTCTTGTGGCCAGCAATCTTTTCCTTTGAATCAGATGCTAAGTAACCAGTCTGTAAAGCGATGCCGTTCTCGAAACCGTAGTTTACAACGAACTCGTAACCATCTGAGAACTTCTTGTCGTAGGTGTTTACAGGCATCTTGAAGCTTACTCTGTTGTACTGAGCAGCTAAGTATAAGCCAGAACCTAAGTTACCGTAGGTTAAAGCTGCGCCGTACTGCTTGAAGTTCTTGAAGGTATCACCCTTAGCTAGGTCGTCAGCATTGCTTGACTGGCCTTCTAAGTATGAATAACCGGTCTTGAATGATAGAGGACCACCGATGATATCAACAGTGTAACCAGCAGCTGCTGCGAAACCGCCGTTAACATTGTAGTTGCCACCGAATACTGGGTGTGAAGCTGCAACTAAGATCTTGTCAGCAGCAAGCTGTGCTGAAACCTGAGCAAAGAAACCGTAGTTATCATAGGTGTACTTGATAACGCCGTTACGACGGTCACCATCAGAGAAGGTACCGATATTACCGCAATCTTCCCAAATATCGGTGTTGCCGATTACGTCGTAGAATGCGTCGTACTGCTTACCAGCGGTTACTTTACCAAATGAACCGAAGTCTAAACCTACGAACTGATTACGAGTAGAGATCTTATCTTGACCCTTGTTGCCGTCAGCCATGTTCCACTCAGTGAAAGCAAAAGCTGAAACCCAATCGGTAAGCTTGGTGTTACCAGCTAGGTTTAAACGTGCTGAATTCTTTAAGTTTGCGTCGTCTTTGCCTGCGCCGTCGAAGTTACCATTGTAAGCAACAGCCTGAACACGACCGCCAACTGCTAGTGTAGTACCGTCTTTATCATAAACGGTTGCAGCGTTTGCTGATGCAGCTGCTAGAACTGCTAAAGCTAAAAGTGACTTTTTCATAATATATATCCTAAATTCTATGATTGTTTTAGTACGATTTTCCTCGTACAGATGTGATTATAGTTTTCTTTACGATAAAGTCAATAAAATTTGACATTTATAGCATTTTTGTAAACTTATGTTTAAAAATAGCTCACTTTGTGAATATTACACTTTACAAATCAAAGTTTATATATATCGCATTCTATCAATCTTAGTAACTTGCAACAAAAAAAGCCTGCACTTTAATAGAGCAAACCTTTTCCAAATCAGATCAATCCAAAAGATTTACTATATGTTATCTACAATGTTTTTAATTACATTAGGACCACGGTAAACAAGTGAGCTATATAACTGAACAAGCTTTGCACCGTTTTCAAGTTTCTCTCGAGCAGAAACAGGATTTGACACACCGCCTACACCAATTAAAGGAATTTGACCTTTTAAGAAATCATTTACTTTAATTAAAGTCTGAGTACTAAAATTACGTAGTGGCTCACCAGATAGACCTCCCCACTCGGAGGCGTGTTCCATACCATGGATTATATTTCGGGTAGTGGTGGTATTTGTACAAGTCATACCGTCAATTTCAAGATCAACACAAACTTGGCAAATATTCTTAATACCCTCATCGCTTAGATCAGGCCCAATCTTAACTACTAAAGGAACATACTTCTTGTATTGATCTTGAAGCTTAAATTGATGCTCTTTTAAAGGTCTTAAAAGCTTAAGTAATGGCTCTTGTGCCTGAAGTTTAGTTAAATCTGGAGTATTAGGACATGACACATTAACAGCAATGTAGTCTGCATACTCATAGACTTTATCCATGCAGATTAAATAATCATCCACAGCATTATCTATTGAGGTAGTCTCATTTTTACCGATACTAATGCCTAACACACCATCATAGGTACGGCCTTTTAGGTTATTGACAAGATTATCTACACCTAGGTTATTAAAGCCCATACGGTTGATAATACCTTGAGCACCACGAATTCTAAACATACGAGGCTTTGGATTACCATCTTGTGCCTTAGGAGTTACCGTACCAACCTCAATATGGCCAAAGCCTAAAGCACCAAAGAAATCTACAGCTTCAGCATTTTTATCAAGACCTGCAGCTAAACCTACAGGATTTTTAAACTTAAGGCCCATCATTTCTACAGGACGATAAGCTACATCTTGACCAAAGATTTTGGTAAATGGCTTTTTAGATAAGAACTTAGCTCCATTTATGATCACGCCATGGGCAGTCTCAGCATCTAACATAAATAAGAAAGGTCTTATAAATGTTGGATATAAGCTGTAAGGGATAAATTGCATAAGTTCTCCTTAACTTAATTGTCTTAACTCAACGAATTTGTTTTCCATGGTGGTGACTAACTCAAACTCACCATAAATACCTTCGTTGGTGGTAAACATTTTTAAACGATTAGCATCAAGCTCTAAGACCGTACCATCATAAGCGCGAATACGCACACGCTGAATAGCACCTTTATATACAGCTAAAAGTTGCTCTTTAGTGATGCTTAAAGAAAATCTATAACGCTTTTGACCAAACATAAGTCACCTTTATGCTTTTAAAGCACTATCCACCTTCTCATAGATGTTACGAGCAAGACCAGGGATTGCCTGTAATTTCTTAAGTCTATCTAAGATCATAGCCTGTCTTGTCTCATCAAAACGTCTAAAGCTCAAAAGTGGGGTTAAAATTCTTGCAGCAACTGCTGGGTTAATTGAATTTAGGCGACTAACCTCTTTACAAAGCATGTCATAGCCCTCACCTGAAATGTCGTGTAGTGCTATAGGATTTGATAAAGCTAAAGCACCAGGTAGAGCTCTTACACGATTTGGATTATTACCATCATAGCTTGGGTGGCTCATTAAAGCTTTAACATTATCAATAGCACTCTTATTAGGAACTGTTGCTTGTACTCTAAAGTAGTTGTCAAAGGCTAGTGCATCTTTTGAGAAGACCTTTTCAAAGCACTTTAAAATCTCATTCTTGCAAGCTAAATCTAAATGCACAGCATCAGTTAAAGCTTGAAGTCTATCGGTCATATTACGAGACTTTTCAAAATGACGTAAAACTAAATCAGATGCCTCTTGAGCCTTGTTTTGACTTACTAAAGCAGTAGCTACCATATGCAGAGCGCTATTATTTAAAGCACGCTTTGCCATGTCTTCAACACTATACTGTGGGCTTACAGCTTTTACAGTATCATAAACTTTCTTAAACTCATTGACTAAAGATACTGCAACTTTAGTCTCTAGAGCATTTCTTGCAAAGGCTAAAGCCTCAATATCAACCTTATCGAAAGTCTCCATTAAGTTTGCAATAGGAGCAATCTTTAAAGTCTCATTGATAAGCATGAAATCAGAGTCTTTATTTACCCCATCTAAAATAGTCTTAAATGAGGTAATTAAAGCTACAGGCTCTGGTAAATCCTGCTTATTAGCTGCAAGCTCCATATTCTCGTGAATATAGCGATTTTGCATAGTATTAGCGCTATCTACTTTAATGAAGGCATCATCACAGTAAGATAGCATATGCTGTAAGTTCTCTGTGGTGTATGGAGCATCAAGTTTAACTGGAGCACTAAAGTCTCTTAGAATAACCGGGATAGTAAACTCATCTAAAGTAAATCTATACTCTTGAGTTGGCTCACTTAAGATTAAAAAGCCGTTTGATGGCATCTCATGAGGTCTTACATCGTGACCATCTTTGTCTAAGAAAGAGATGCGAATTGGCATGTAGAAAGGATCTTTTGTATCTTGCTTAGGAGTTGGATTGGTCTTTTGAGATAAAGTTAAAACAAGTTGTTTCTCTGCTTTATCATAAGTCCAACTTGCCTTAACATTTGGAGTACCTGCTTGGGTATACCAACGTCTAAACTGAGTTAGATCAATCTCGCCTACCTCTTCCATGACCTTTAAGAAATCTTCAATGGTTACTGCCTGACCATCAAATCTTGTTAAATAGGTCTTTAAAGCCTTTTTAAACTTTTGCTCACCGATTAAAGTGTGGATCATGCGGATAACTTCAGCACCTTTATCGTAAATAGTTACAGTGTAGAAGTTATTCATTTCCATCACCTCTTCTGGGCGCACAGGATGTGCCATAGGAGATGCGTCTTCTGCAAATTGAGGTCCACGGATCACGTTGATAGCAGAAAGTCTAGTTAAAGGACGGCTTGCAACATCTGATGAGAACTCTTGATCACGGAAAACAGTTAAGCTCTCTTTTAAAGATAATTGGAACCAGTCACGTAAAGTAACTCTGTCTCCTGTGTAATTGTGGAAATACTCATGACCAATTACGCTTTGTACATTGTAGAAAGCTTTATCGGTAGCTGTCTGAGGATCAACCATGACATAAATAGAGTTAAAGACATTTAAGCCTTTGTTCTCCATAGCACCAAAGTTAAAAAAATCTACAGCTACAACTTTAAAGTTATCTAAATCAAACTCAAGATCAAAGCGCTTTTCATCCCAACGCATTGACTCTTTAATTGACTCCATTGCCCATAAACCTTTGTCATAAGCACCACGGTCAACATAAAGTTTTAAATCAACCTTACGGCCAGATTTTGTAGTAAAGGTATCAGATACAATATCAAAGGTACCTGCAACTAGTGCAAATAAATAGCTTGGCTTTGGAAATGGATCTTCCCATACAGCGTAGTTTCTATCTTTCTTTTTACCCTCTTCTACTAAGTTACCATTAGAAAGTAACACACCACAGCCGTATTCAGGTCCAATGATAGTAACTCTATATTTAGCTAAAACATCAGATCTATCTAAAAAGTAAGTAATACGTCTAAAGCCTTGAGGCTCACATTGTGTGCAAAAAGCGCCATCTGACTTATAAAGGCCCATTAAAGTGGTGTTAGCTGTAGGATTGATAATGTTATTTACTTCTAAATCAAACTCATTTGGAACATTAGCAATCTCAAGACCAGTCTTAGTCTCTTTGGCTTTAACTTCAACACCGTCTAACTTAATTGATACAAGCTTTAACTCTTCGCCATCTAAAACTAAAGGTTCTTTAGTATCTTTAGTTAATCTTTTGTAGTGAGCAACACATTTAACTCTAGTTTGCTCGTCGTCTAGATCAAAAGTTAAATCAATAGTAGTTGCTGTGAAATTAGGTGCTTTGTAATCTGATCTCTTTTGTGCTGTATATGTACGCTTTTCCATAATTTTCCTTAATTTTGTTTTACGATTAGTTTATTTAACCTAATTGTACAAAAGTATTTACACAGAAAAAAGCCTGACATTTGCCAGGCTTGTATTTATTTTAAAATTTAGTTTGAATTAGGCTTTTGCAAGAGGATCGGTGTAGTTTGCACTTCACTTACTCCATCCTTTTCTAAGTCCTTAGTGTAATCAGATGCAATGTTTACAGTTGCCTGCAAGATAGGATCGTCATACTCAAAGTTATCAGGTAAATCTTTTACAGATTTAACTTCGTCCTTGCCCATTGCCTTAAGTCTGATGTTTGTATGCTTAAGATTTATTCTCTCGTCTTCATCAAACATCGCTTTACGCTTTTCATAGTTTAAAGGTAAGCCTTTAGCGCGCTTTAGTTTAAAGTATCTATCACGCTCATCTTGAATTACCTTAAACACAGGATCAGTTGCAATTCTGCTATCATGCGCTGCCTTTAAGGTATTTACATACTTAGTAGGAGTACCATATTTAACATAGTCAGATGCTGAAATCTTATCCCAACGTAGAGCATTAGGCTCAGTCTTTTCACCAAGCTCGGTTACATCAATTAATGTAGGTAGCACAATATCAGGAGTTACACCACGTAATTGAGTTGAACCGCCATTGATACGATAGAACTTAGCAATAGTATAGTGAATTGAACCTAAATCCTCGCCTACAAGATCATAAAGTCTTGTTAAAGGACGGCTTTGCTGTACGGTACCTTTACCAAAAGAGGTATCACCTACAATTAGGGCTCGTCCATAATCTTGCAAAGCTGCAGCCATAATCTCAGAGCTTGATGCTGACAAGCGATTGATTAGAACCACTAAAGGACCTTTGTATTCAATGTTAGAGTCATTGTCATTGTAAGCAGACTCACGACCGTTTACATCGCGAACTAAAACTACTGGGCCTTCTTTAATAAATAAGCCTGTGGTGTAAACAGCTTCAGGTAATAGACCACCACCATTGTTTCTTAAATCAACAATAATGCCGTCAACATTTTCTTTTTGAAGCTTAGCAATCTCTCTTTTTACATTAAGTGACAAGTCAGTGTAGAAAGATGAGATAGTGATAACACCAATTCTCTTATTATCATATGAAGTGTAAACTTTAGATTTAGCTTCTTTATCTTGAAGTCTAATCTTGTCACGGATTAGCTCAACATCAAAAGTCTTAGTTGCAGCGCCTTCGCCACGTTCAATTTCTAAGATAACCTTTGAGCCTTTCTTACCCTTGATCTTCTTTACAACCTCAGTAAGTCTCCAACCAATGATATCCTCAGTCTTAGCACCTGCTTGGCGGACACCTATGATCTTATCTTTTGGCTTTAACTTCTTTGACTTTTCAGCAGGGCTACCTGGTAGAATTTGGTTAATTACAGTGTACTCATCTTCTTGAGTTAAAACTGCACCAATACCTTCAAGACTTAAGTTCATATCGTCATTGAAGTTTTCTGATTCAACTGGGCCAAAGTAGTTAGTGTGAGGATCAATTGCGGTTGCAAAAGCGTTTTCAAAAATTGAGAAAACATCCTCTGATGAGATTTGAGCAATACGATTCATAGCTGCGGTGTAACGTTTTTTAATGCGCTCTACAGCCTGCTCTTTAGTCTTACCATTTAAAAGCTGAGATTCAAACTCATTTTTTAGTTCACATAACCAAATATTTTTGAGTTCTCTTTCATCTTTAGCATAAGGCTCTTTGCTTCTATCCATGGAGATCTCATCATTAGCTGTCAAATCAAGATCAACTTTGATAGTATCTAACATGAACTTATACTTGATATAACGCTTTTTGATATTTGCGTTATAAACATCGTATGGGAAGTTTAAGATGCACTTGTCTAATGCGTTAATTACGTTTTGAGTATTAGCGTAAATTTGATCAACCTCAGCTTGAGTGTACAAGGAGTGGTTATAATCAAGATATGACATTAGACGGTCTAAGACATTTTTAGCAAAAGAGTCGTTTACATCGACAATTTTGTAATGTGCTCTTGTAAAGTAGTTAAAAATACGATTGCAAGAGGTCTCGTGCCGATCTTCTGGGGACAAAGTAGGCATACTCTCAAAAGATGGTACGCTTAGCTTTGCATAAGATGAAAAACAGCAGCCTGCGACTGCGCAAGCTACTGCTAATTTAATTATTTTATTCACTTTTTAGCCTATTTTGCTTTCTTAGGAAGCAAGACTCTGTCAAGTGGTAGGTTTACGGTTAAACCTGACTTTAAGGTAACAAATACGCTGTCTTTTTGAGCATCTTGTGCTACAACACCACGAACGCAGCTATTTTGAGCGCTTAGAACCAACACTTCAGTACCGTTCTTTAAATCTTCAACTGAGGCCTTATCGCCTTCAATCTTAGGTGCTACTTTCTTAGGCCCTTTGGTGTTGTTAAACTTCTTAACAAAAGGCTTTTTACCCTTAGGAGCAGGACGCTTTGGCTTGTTTAAATTGCGCTTTTGATTGATCTCTTTAATCTTATCTTGAGCGTAAGTTGCATGCTCTGCGTTTACGGTATCCCCTGTCTCGTTACCATCGGCATCAATACGTACAGCACCTTCTTTTACTGAATATAGATACTTCAAGCGTGAAGTATATAAACGAAGTGCAGCACGTACTTTTGAAATTGATAGACCTTCAACGCCTTCAATGCGTGTTTTTAGATCTTCAAAAATACCAATCTTTAATGGCTTTACATCACCATCTTTAATAAATACCTTAGGGAAGGTTTTATATAAGAGCTCTAATGTCTCTTTAACGTGATCGAAGTGGGTACCTTCTGCAGGAGCTGCTTCTTTTGCAACAACCTGTTCTTTGTTATCTTGGGTTTCCACAAGAAACTCCTATTAAAATTAAAAAACTTGTCACTAATTAGCTAGTTAACTTTGCATTATACGTTATTTGAACTTATTTTTGTTAAGCAAATTTGACCTTTGTTGAATTATCGGCAAAAAGAAGAGCCTTTTTAATTGTATCTAGGAATTTTGCACATAGATACGGCATTTGTACACTCACAAATTTCTAAGTTGCTTTTTAAATAGCGAAAAAAGTCTTAATTTGCTAAAATTAAGTCCTATTTAATTAAGAGAAAAGTTTTGTTGCCATTTAATTTAGGTTGCAAACTTATATAGTTAGGAGTTATCTGTATTATGTCAATGCCAGAACGTTACCACCCAGAATGTCCACCTGATGCTCACAAGGTTATCCGCCCTGCTGAAACTGAAGTTAAAGCTCAGCTTTGCGTAAGAGTGCCTGATTGTGAAGAACAAAATGGTATGGATAACGTTACAGATATCCTATCTTTAATGAGCAAATCGCCTTTAATTCTTTGCTCTGATAAGATGAAAGAACTAATTCTAAAGAGCGCTGAACAGGCTGAAATTAAACCTGTATTTGTGCGCGACTTAGGCGAAGGAAAGGCAAGTTTAGCTTATGCTGATGGCGCTGTAGGACCAACTGTTGAGTTCCACGACTTTGCAGGCAAAGCTGAAAACTTTAAAGGCTTTTTAGATTTACTTGAGAAAAACTGCCTAATCAGCCTTGATATGCTATCAATGTTTACCCTACGCTCAATTTCAACAGTATTTCCTTGGGATAGATTACTTGCTAATCAATTCTTAGGTCAGTACTTAGATGCATCAGCTCAGTTAACCGAGGCTGATATTAAGTTACTAACAGATGTACGTTATGGCCGTTTTGATGCTTTAAAAGTTGAAGAAGAATCAAAAACTGCTTATAAATTCCTACGTTTAGAGCGTAAGTTATTCTTACAGTATCCAACCGAAGATGACGATTAATAACCTATCTAAAACCGCCAATTTGGCGGTTTCTTTAATTAAGATCCCCTCAGTTACTCCATACGACTTAGGTTGCCAAACTCTAATTCGTCAAACTTTAGATGAAGTAGGTTTTAAATCACTTACTTTAAAAGATAGCGGTACTGAAAATATCTTATCTTTACATGGCAGTGGTTCACCATTTTTCTTATTTCTAGGTCATACCGATGTAGTATCCCCTGGTGACGAGTCTTCTTGGAAACATAATCCATATGGTGCTGAGATCATAGACGGTGTACTTCATGGTCGTGGCTCTCAAGATATGAAAGGCTCAGATGCAGCCATGACCATTGCTCTATTAGACTTTGTCAAAGCAAATCCTAATCATAAAGGCACCGTAGGTATTCTTCTAACATCTAATGAAGAAGGTGATGCTAAAGGCGGTACTCCTTTTGTTGTTGAGTACTTAAAAAAGCAAAACTTAATTCCTGATTATTGTTTGGTTGGAGAGCCTAGTTGCTCTGAGAGCTTTGGTGATACTATCAAAAACGGCCGTCGCGGATCTGTTACAGCCCACATCACTGTAAAAGGGGTACAAGGACATGTAGCATACCCACAAAAGTGCGATAACGCTGCTCACCATGCTGCAGTTTTAATCAATGCTTTAAACAACACTGTTTGGGATGAAGGATCTCAATTCTTCCCTCCTTCATCATTCCAAGTTACAAACATGCAATGTGGCACTGGAGCTGAAAACGTAGTTCCAGGTTCTTGTTACATTATGTGTAATTGGCGCTATAACGATGCTTTAAATAAAGATCTAATTGAAGAAAAGATTACCGAGATCTTAAAGCAAGAGAAGATTGAAGCTGACATTCGTTATGTAGTAAATGGTCTTCCTTTTATTACTAAAGGTGGAGCTTTACTTGAAGCTTTAAACAAGTCTATTGAAGAGATTGTAGGCCAAAAAGCTAAGTTATCTACAGCAGGCGGTACTTCAGATGGTCGCTTTGTAGCACCTCTTGGAACAAAGGTTGTAGAGTTTGGTCCGCTATCTACTTTAATACATAAGGTAAATGAGGCTGTAGATTTAGAAAGTCTTGATAAGCTTCATGACATCTATGTGAAGACTTTAGAGAAAATTAATCTTTAATTAGCAAAAATAAGGAACCAAAGTATATTCTATGGTTCCTTATCTTATTTAATCTTAGATATTTCCATGCTCTTTAAAGTACTTAATCATAGTCTTAGTAAGAGAAATGGAAGACTCAGCTACTTCAAGCTCATCTTTTCTCTTCCACACTGCAACAGCTAATTCATCTTCCTCACGAGTGATCTTGGTGTCCCCATCAACTTTAGCAAAGAAGCCCACAAGCATATTACTATCCATGCCCCAAGGCTGAGAACCAAAGTACTTTAAATCTTTAATCTTAAGACCAACCTCTTCTTGAGCCTCACGAATTGCAGTTTGCTCATAAGACTCACCTATCTCGCAAAAGCCTGCTATTAGTGCAACTCCTCGATAAGGTCTATCTTTGTATTGAGTAACCACTATTTTATCGCCATCGGTAATGCCGACTATCACAGCAGGTGCAATCTTAGGATAGATTAAATTGCCACAATTTGGGCACTTTAAAGCACGTTCTTTAGTATCAAATTCAACCTTTTGGCCGCAGCGTCCACAATATTGATTATCACGATACCAAGTATGTAAATGACAAGCAGTAAAGGCAGCAAAGCAAGTTACTTGAGGATTGTTGCTTCTGAATATTTGCTTTTTATTAAAGGCAAAACCAAGCTTTGCAAATGCTTCAAGATCAAAATTATCTAATACAAAATCGTTGTAAAGATAATAAGCTTTCTCATCGATTTTAAATAAATAGATAAGTCTATCTTTATTAAATAGCTTTGCTTTAGGAAGTTCAACTTGAGATACCTTTCCGTCACCTTTAGATAGTACATCATTGCCTTTAATCACAAAGACTTCATCTGTGTCGATTGCACTACGTTTTAAAGTAAACTCATTTTTAAATTGATGAGGAAAGATATCTTGTAACATTAAAAATCCTTAACTATTATCTAATCCATTAAATAGCGTTCAGCATCTAAGGCAGCGCTACAGCCCATACCAGCAGAGGTAATAGCCTGACGATATACATTATCCGCACAGTCACCTGCTGCAAACACACCTTTTACTGAAGTTGAAGTTGCAGTACCAAAGCCAATCTTAATGGTACCGTCATTTAATAGTTCTAATTCATCTTTAAAAATAGCGGTTGCTGGTTCATGTCCGATAGCTACAAACATACCATTTACAGCAATTTCTTTATCGCCATCTTGGGTATTAAGTTTAAGGCCAGATACTACATTACCATCGCCTAAAACTTCTTTTACAGTAGCATTTAATACCATCTCAACTTTTGGATGATTTTTAAGCTTTTCAACTAAGACTTTTTCAGCTCTAAAGCTATCACGACGATGAATTAAATAAACCTTTTGACAAAGATTTGCTAGATATAAAGCTTCAACAAAGGCTGCAGATCCACCGCCAACGACCGCAACGGTCTTATTTCTAAAGAAAAAGCCATCACAAGTTGCACAAGCTGAAACACCATGACCTTTATAGATTGACTCTGACTCAAGTCCTAAATATTTTGCCTTAGCACCAGTACAGATAATTACAGTCTTAGTTTTGTAGACTGTACCAGTTTTGGTAGTTATCTCTTTAATTTTATCTTTAAAGTTAACTTTAACTACTTCATCATTAACAATCTTTGTGCCTAAAGCTTTAGCATGCTCGCCCATTTCAAACATCAAAGAAAATCCATCAGGGTTATCTTTACGTGATGGCCAATTCTCAATTTCTGGTGTTGTTGTAAGCTGACCACCTACTTCACTGCCAGTAATTAACACAGGCTCTAATTGAGCACGGCAAGCATAAATTGCAGCAGTGTAACCGGCTGGACCTGAGCCAATAATTAAAGTGTTTAAAATAGTGTCAGTCATAGTAAATCCTTATGAAATTGAATTAACAGAATAATGCTTTAAAGATGATTGTGTATTTGAGTATATACTATTTTTGAAACAGGATCTCTTGAGAGTACTCTTTTAATATTCAAGATCGTAATGGATTAAAGTTTTATGAGAAGTGCTAGATAATGGTGGTATTAACACTAAAAGGAACTACTTCTTACAAAGTAGCTCTTTGAAATGCTCTTTTGCATACTCAATAGCTAAAGGAACCCAAGGCTCATCAAAAGAGCCTAAATACTCAATAGCATCATCTAGCTTAAAAGCATCAATAAATTCATTAGCTTTTTTGTTAAATGAGATATGCCATGGCTCAAAACCAAATCCAGATTTGCCAGTAAATGGTCTTACAAAACCAAATTTTTGAAGGTTATTACCTAGATACTGCCCTAATGGATAGAAGTAATTACCTTTTTGATATTCACGAGCTGTAAGCTCAAGCTCTTTACCTTTAGGTAAAAGATTTTTTGCATAAATATCAAAGTCAGTACCAAAGTGATGACGGGAAAAACCAGGAATAGCTGAAAAACGCACAATAGCTAGAACTTTATCCTTGTCAGACATAGTAGAAATATCTAGTGGATTTTCATTTTCATCTAAAACAGGACGTTTACCTTTGAACTTATCATCAAAGATCTTAAATTGCTTATAAAAGCTACGATAAGCCGAGGCAACACCAAGTTCAAAACCTTTGTCATACGCATCAGCAAATAAATTGCCTAAAGCTTTTAAGGCATCTCTATCGGCTAGTAACACCTGCAAACGTCTTGGATCATCCTTGAAATTTGCAAGCTTACTATCATCAACACCTAAATATTGCTCTTTAGTTACCATAGCTTTCAATTATCTTAGAGGCTTCTTCTTTAAGATCAGAGCTACCATGCTCTTTTACATCATCGATGATCTTGATAGCCTCTTCAGTATCACCAGTCTCAAAGTAAAGTCTTGCAAGATTTAACTCATCTACATAGTACTGATGTTGTTTAGTTGTAAGACCATCATATTGATTATCAACATTGTCTGATAACTCGCTATCTGCATCTAAAGTATCATCAGATGTGATAGGTCCAATGGTATCAGCAATGTTATCTAAATCGTCATGCTCATCTTTAGCAGTAAAGTTATCAAGTTTTACTTCACTTGTAGCTTTATGTGAACTTGAAGCGCTTTGTGATAGGTGCTCAGTTTGTTGCATCATATTAGCAATTTCATCTGCGCTAAAAGCAACCTCTGAATTCTCTTGAGTATCTTCAAGCTTGCTATCTACAGCACTTTCACTGTCTTCACCTGATAGCATGTTAAATACATCAGCATCAGCGTCTTTATCAAATTGAGATGAGGATAATGACATTCTCTTTTCAAGCTCATCTAAAGCAGCTTGATCTTCAACTTCATTATCTGCAGTGTCTAAAGTATCAACAGACTCTTGACTGTCAGCTACATCTTCTTTATCTGAAGAAGTAATTGCATCATCGTCATTTGGAACTGTCCAACTTACGGTATCTACATTCTCTGTAGTATCAGCTACTGCATCTTGAGCCGCAGACTCTTCATGAATATCAGGGACAATTTCATCAGGTAATCTTTCAGTTTCTGACTCATCTATCTTAGTTAAAGCATCATATGGATCTTCATCTGTATTTGATGCTTCATCAGTTTCTGCAACTGGTTCTTCTTCTAAGATCACATCATCTGGAATTGTTTCCTCTTGAGGTTCTGCTACCTCTTCAACTTTAGCTTGCTCTTGAGCATGAGCTTCGGCTTGCTCTTTTTCAGCACTTTCACGAAGATATTGGTTAATCTCCTCATCACTCATTGGAGCTTGATTCTTAACACGCTCTAGATCTTCTGCAGTTGGAACAACTTCTTCTAAAGTCTCTTCATTGTGATCTTTTAATAACTCTTCAAGATTGAGCTCTGGCTCTTCTTTAGCCTCTACTTTATCTTCATGAGTTTCCTCTGGAGGGAAAATCTCATCTAAGTTATCAGTTACACTCTCTTGCTTTGGAGTCTCATCTAAAACTTCATTTTCTTGAGCTAAAGGTTCCTCTTTGAGGATCTCCTCAATAGGAGTTACACCTTCAGGGATAGTTTCAGTCTCTTCTGTAGCAACCTCTTCAACAGGAGCATTTTGCTGTGCAAGAGCTTGAGCTTCTGCTTCTTTTCTATCTTGCTCAGCGCTTTCGCGTAAGAATTGATTAATCTCTTCATCAGAGATTGGAGCTTGATTCTTTACACGCTCAAGATCTTCTGCTGTTGGAACAACTTCTTGTATAGGCTCTTGTGTTTGACCTTGGAATAACTCTTCAAGGTTTAAGTCATCAGCTGGTGTTGTTGCTTCAGTTTCACTGTCCTGTGAAGACTCTGGAGTTAAATCTTGAGTAGTATCTTGAACAGGTTCTTCTTGCTCATTGCCGGCTAATAAAGACTCTAAGTCAAGATCATCATTTAGAACTTCATCTACATTTTTACCAACTATTGCCTGATGTGTAGTTTCATCAGCAACAGGCACTTCTTCAACCTCAGTTGAAGCTACATTATTTAAATTTGAAGGCTCTTCATCTGTATTAACATATGAAGTAGTATCTTTAGTTTCATCATTTGATGCTTCTTCAATTGTGTCTAAAGAAGTATCTGCAACGCCTTCATCATCAGTTACAAAAGCAGATGCTAAGTCATTTGCCTCGACACTTTCTTGATGAGTTTCATTTGTATCAAGGTTATCTAAATTATCAACATCGATATTATCAAGATTTACCTCAGTACCTACATCGTCTTCAGATTCATCAGCTTTATCTTCAACGCCTTCGTCATCGGTAACAAAAGCTGATGCTAAGTCGTCAGCTTCGCCACTTGTCTGTTGATTATCATCTGTTGCAAGGTCATCTAAATTATCAACATCGATGTTATCTAGATTTACCTCTGTCCCAACGTCATCCTCAGAAGGTTCAGATACACCAGTATTCTCTGTTACAAATGCATTATCAGTGTCTTTAACTTCATCTAAAGACTCATCAACTTTACCATCAGTTGCTAAATTCTCTTTGCCATCATTGATAGCCTCTAAGAAATCTTTCTCTTCACCTGATAGTGACTCATTAGCGAGATCTTCAGTTGCAACTTCTTCTTCATTTTCTGCATTAGCACTCTCTTGAGCATCTGAAATTACATCAAGATCTAAGTTATCAGCAGCATCAGCTGGATCAACAATTGGTGAAGCATCTTTCATGAATGCTTCAAGATCATCGCTTGCAGTTGCTACATTTGCATTATCTACAGAAGTGTCGCCTTTAGCCTTTTTAGCATCATTGTGCTCTTTAAAAGCTTGGTTTAAAGCTTCAATTTCGCTGTCAGGCTGAGATGATTCTTGATTTTCGCTTGCTAAAAGCTCATCTAAATTGTCAGTATCTATAACATCTGAAGTCTCCGTAGTTTCTTGAGACTCAGCTTTTTCCGCACTGTCAGCAACATTATCAAGATCTAATGCTGCAAGTAAATCATCTGGATTGTCAGAAGTCTCTGCCTCTACTTTAGGCTCTTCTTTTTCTTCTTTAGGCTTGAAAGCATTAGCAATGTCATCATCTGCGTTAGTTTCTAAATCTTCATTTAAGGCTGATGGACCGTCAGATTTTTCGTCTTTCTTCTCTGACTCTTCTTGCTCACCTAAAGCTGCAGCCCAAGCTGCTGCCATATCCTCTTGAGCTTTAGCGTCAGCATCTTCTTTGCTCTCGCCATTTTCAGAATTTGCCTGCTCATTTAAAGCAGCTGCCCATGCATCAGCAACTGATTCATCGTCAGATTTAACTTCAACAGTGGTATCTTTGCCCTTTTGCTCTTCTTCAAAAGCTTGATTCCACTCATCCATTACATCTGATTTAGAAGAAGCTTCATCTTCAGCCTTAGTATTAGCCGCCTTATCCCAAGCCTCTTGAGCTTCATCTACAGGCTCTGGTGCAGGTGCAGAGTCATCTAATAGTCTATCGCTTGAATCAAAGCCTTCATCATCATTTAAAGGAGGAGCTGATTTTGGAGGTTCTGCTTCTAAGGCTTCAACAACAGATGCTACATCCTCAGATGGAGCTGAGATTGCGTTGGTGTTTAGATCTTCTTTTGGAGCTTTCTTATCATCAGTAGGAGGTACATCATCAACATCGTCATCCCCACCAGCTGGAGCTTCGATATCAACTGAGCCATTTTCATCTGATAATAAGGTATTGGTGTCATCAAAATCATCTTCTAAATCAAAGTCATCAGTTAGTGCCTTTGAAGTTGCACGAGACTTAAACTTGAAGATCACGAAGGTTAGAATTAAAACTAATGACAATAGACCTACACCAAATAAGATCATCATCATTGGCTTGTTTAGATCAACTGCTGAGGCTGGAGCTTCAATAGAGAATTGAGATAGCTGCATTTGCATATCTTCAATTTTCTCATCGTTAGCAAGCAGCATCTCACGCATTCTGTCATTATCTTGAGAGATCTTGGAAATTTGACCTTTAATCTCAATGATATCTTGCTGAATGTTAGCAATAATTCCGTCGTAATGAGAAGATAAGGCTGAAACGCTATCTGAAGCGGTCTTAGCAGTAGCTGCTGATGACTTTTTCATTCTTTCAATAGCATCAGCTAATTGTTGCTGTAATACCTTATTTTTCTCATCAATGGCCTTTTTGGTGCCATCTAACATAATACGAATAGCACGGGCATCAACTGAAGCATCAGCTAATTGATTGCCTAAACTTTGTAAATTGATATCAGTTGATGGAACAACTTGTGAGTTTTGCTGACGTTGTTGAGCTAAGGTTGCAGGAGCTATAGGATTAGTCTCAGGATGTTCATTAGTTGGATCATCTTGAGTCTTACGCTCAGTTGGAATGATCTCGCCTAAATCACGCTGAGCTTGAGCTTCTTTTTGCTCACGAATTTTAGTCTCAGTTGCCACATAGGTATCACTATCAGCATTGTTATTAGCTGTAGGATTACGACGCAAGATCTCATTAGATGTAATTCTGCTGTTGTTACTTGGGACTGTAGCAACAGGAGCTACAGTTCTAAGTGGTGGTAATTGCATACTACCACGTGAAAGTAGCTGAGAACCGACACGAGTATCTTCTAGAGCAATGGTCTTATCATCAGGAATTCTAATGGTGGTTTTGTTAAGACTATTTACATTTCCACCTGCAAATGCCTGTGGATTATTTCTGTAAATAGAGGCAACAATTTGGAACTCATTAGTTGATCTATCAGGTGCGATGAAACGATGTGCAACCGACCAAATAGTGTCACCTTGCTTAATATCATATGTTCTAAATGAATTAGGGGGTACTTCATTTACAGCATTGTTATTAAGATTTTGAGCAATTGCAGCACGATTGTTTACAGGATTTGCACGCACAGCTCTAGTTGCATTAGGGGTTGCAGCAGTAGCAGATGGTGCACGAGTATTAGTTGCATTAACTGTAGGGGTAGTACGGCGTGGAGCACGTCTTGGAGCTTGTACAGCAGGCTGGGTATCCTCAACCTCTGGACCTTGAATTGTGATGGTAAAAGTACCATCATCAGCTGACATTGCCGAAAATGGCAAAAGTAATGACAAAGCAGCAATTATGCTTGCTTTTTTTAAACCACGCATTTATATCCCCTAAGCGTTGTACAATCAGTCATAATCTTACCTTATTTTCTGACTGTCAAAATAAAGTAAGATCTCATTTTGTACAACTTAATGCATATTTCGTGCACAAATTATCGCTTTTTTGTAGTTTTGGTAATTTGTGTCTTTAAATTTGTCCTAAAACTAAGCAGAGAAAAGCTCTAAAAATATAGAGCTTATTATCTTTTTTCGGAAGTTTTAGAAAAAATCTTTAGTTAAATATTATTAGATACAAGCTTTGCAATCTCAACACAAGAAATTGCCTCGCCTCGACGGGTATTATCCATCATGATAACAAAGCTAAATGACTTCACACCTTGCTTTTCTTTACGTAAGCGAGTAACTAAAACTTGTCTTTCGTTAATGATGTCAGCTACTGGGCTTAATACATCCTCTTTAGGAGCTAAAGCCACATATTGAGATTTTTCAAAAGCCTTTTCTACTTCATCAACAGTTGCTTGATCTTCAAGATCAACGTTTACAACCATGGTGTGGCCATAAAATACCGGAACTTGAATGCAAGTAATTTCAAAACCGCGCTCAAAGTCACCTAAAATTCTTTGCACTTCATTTGAAATAGCATTTTCATGATCTGAATAGCCATTCTCTTCTAATACGCCCATGCGGGTATGAAGATTAAAAGCAAGCTGGGCTGGGAAACCTTGATGCTCTGCGGCCATGCCATTTAATAATAAGGTGGTCTCATGAGCTAAAGTCTCAGTGCCTAAACGACCTAACTCTGATACAGACTCTAAAGAGGTTACTGTTGCTTTAGCTACGCCAAACTCATCGTGAAGAGCAGATAGAGCTAAACATAACTGTACAGATGGAGCTAAAGCCGGAATAACTAAACGCTGCTCTATAGCCTTTTTTACATCAAAATCATTAATTTCAGGTACGATAGTTACAGTCTTATCATCACCAGAGAATAAATGGGAGTTGTCGATTACAATACAGCCTTTTTCACGTGCTACATTGATCCAACGCTGAGATTCATCTTGAGTTGATAAGAATAAAGCCACATTAGCCTTAGAAAAATCAAACTCTTCAATTGGGCTTACAAAGTAATTTTGATGATCTAAAGTTACTGCATCATATTCACCTGAAAGTGGTGATAAAGGATAAAGCTCATCAACTTTGATTGCTTGCTCTTCTAAGGTTTCAAAGACTAATTTACCAATGTCTGTATCATAACCATAGATTGCTAATTTTAATGCCACAATTGACTCCTAAATTTCCTAAAAATTTGGTGTTAATTGTACCACACACGTCAAGTGCTTAATGTATTTGATAGAATAAGACTTTCAAGGAATGTTAAGAGCTTAGAAATACAAACTCTTATCAAGAGATTTTGGGGTATTTTTTAAGGCGTCTTTCGGTTCTTTTTGGGCTGATTTATTCTTAGCTTCTTCAAAAGCTGCTTTGACATTTTTACGGATCACAGAAATTACTACGCCAAAGAGTTGAAAGCTTTTGGTCTTTTTGACCTCAATTGGAGGGTATTTGTGATTACCACTTAGTAATACAGGATTTTCGCCATCTTTTAGTTTTCTTAGCATAAACTTGCCATTGACGCTAACAACTAAAAGATCACCGTCTTTTACAACTGTATCACGAGAGCAAACAATCACATCTCCTTTAAAAATCCCCTCTTCAATCATCGAATCAGAACTCATCTTAAACATATAACTAGAAGGTCTTGATGAGGCTAAATATGCATTAAGATTTTGCCCTTTAATGCATCCTTCATGAATTTTATCTGACTCATCAATGAATAATTTTTTAGACATCTTCTTGATTTAATTAAGATTATGGAGACTGCTTATTAAGAAAAAGTGTTAACAAGCACGCAATTTTACAGCTAAATTACTGATGTTTTTGAAAAAATTTGACGGCGCCCTCAATAATTTATGATTTTTGTATTATATTACAATGAGTAAGGAATTTAAGAGAGAAAAAATTCTTAATCCAGAATGTCTTTAACTTAGCTTAGATAGGAATTTTGGTATGGCATTAACACGTGCAGAGATTGCTGAAAGACTAATCAACAAATTAGGTATCCCTAAAGCCATCGCACAAGATCTAGTTGACTCATTCTTTGAGGAAATTGCTAGAACTTTAGAAAATGGAGAGATGGTAAAACTAACCGGTTTTGGTAATTTTGAGCTAAAGACTAAGAGTGCACGCCCAGGACGTAACCCTAAGACAGGTAAGGAAGTTACCATCTCAGAGCGTCGTGTAACAACCTTTAGATCAGGTCAAAAATTAAAGAACCGCATTGATGTTCCATCAAAGTAGAAATTTTTGCGGTTTTTAAAAATATTTTTGAAATCTTAACGTTAAGATTTGATATTATATAGATAGAATAACAGCATTTATATAGGAAAATTAAATGGAAAAGCTTGTTTATACTATTAAAGACAGAGATGGCGTTCATGCACGTCCAGCTGGTGCTATCATTAAGGCAATTAGCGGTTACAACTCAAAGATCACTTTAATCTACCAAGATAAGTCAGTTGATCTTAAAGGTGGTATCTTCGGTTTATTAGGCCTAGGCATTCGCTTCCAGGACACCGTATACATCCACGTTGAAGGTGATGACGAGAAAGATGCAGTTATTGCTGTTAAACGTGCATTTGAAGAGTACTTATAATCTCTAGGTTCCTCTTTTCTCAAGTTTTGTGAATAACCTCTCCCTAAAGGGAGAGGCTTCGAAGATCAGACCTTAAATATTGCTACTTAAGACCTATCTTCATCTAGAGGTGTTAGCTCCTATTAGGGAGTTTAACAACCTCGGGTGTATT
>Ga0256405_10005663_pt1 | contig 21152 bp, 22 predicted proteins | sample RumenRJG_02DNA_FD_189096 | JGI IMG/M metagenome (GOLD analysis project Ga0256405, IMG submission 189096) | Bovine rumen microbial communities from Lethbridge, Alberta, Canada - RJG_02 | ecosystem: Host-associated > Mammals > Digestive system > Stomach > Rumen | place: Canada: Alberta... | reverse complement strand
CCAGGATATGGCATCACAAAAAGCCGGCAACGACTACCTCGACTGGTTCGGGAAAACCTATGAGTCGCTGAACATCGTTGCCGGTTACAGCCTGATGTACAACGGCGCGCTGATGGTTAAGTCCGGCATCGGCTGTGCGGTAGGCCTGGATCAGGTCGTCAACACCACGGAGACCTCCGACCTCTGCTTCCGTCCCTTCGATCCGCCGCTTGAAGCAGGCATTGTGGTCATTTGGAAGAAGTATCAGGTGTTTTCCAAGCCTTCTGAAGTGCTGCTTGAGAGGATGATGGCTGCGTTCGGAGAATAAAAAAGGCCTGTAGTCCGGAATCGAACCTGACTACAGACCAAACGTTATTCTTATGCAGTTGTGATTTCGCTGTACTTCCCAGATACCCAGCCAATCTGGCTGCCCACCTTCACGGCGTGCCATCCGTTGGCGGCAGTGGCGACATGCTCAAATACTGTCCCATCAGCAACGGCGGTGATACGCCCATAATCCGTTCCGTTCCCAACGCGAATGTTGACCGTACCGCTGTTGCAGACGCTCTTCACCTTTGTACCGAATGGATGCTCCCGGTTCAGGCTCCGGCTCAGGCTGCGTCTGCTGCACGACGTCGTTATCGGCAACAGCGGCCATAAACGCGGCATGGGTCTGATCTTCATACTTGCCATCCTGCTTCAGACCGGCCTTCTTTTGGAACTCCTTCACAGCAGCTTCCGTCTTGTTGCCGAAATCCCCGTCAACAGTCAGGGATGCACCCAGCTGGTTCAGCAGTTCCTGCAGAGTTTTTTCTGCTACTTTTACTTGACACCGCCCGTGACATCACTTATACTGCTCTCAAGAAGGTGTGGGATGTCTCAATTCGACAAACTGCTCCAGCGAATCCGTTCCCTTGACAAGAATCTGCGTTTTGAGGAACTTCAAAAGATCCTGGAGCATTATGGATACACCATGAGTGGTCCAGCCAGCGGAAGCAGCCACAAGTCATTCCGTAAGCCGGGAAAGACCACCATCACGATCCCGCAACATAACCCTATCAAGCGTGCGTATGTTGAGGATGTGAAAGCAATTGTAGAAAGTGAGGATGAAAGCGATGAAAACAATTGAGTATTACATGTCGCTTCCCTACCACATGGAGATCATTCCTGACAGGGAGGAAGGCGGATACACTGCCAGGTTCCCGGATCTTCCCGGATGCCTGACCTGCGCAGAAACAATCGAAGATCTGGTGGCAAGCGCACAGGATGCTAAAAAAACCTGGCTCACCGCAGCTATCGAGGATGGCATTGAAATTGCGGAGCCTGACGACGACTTAGATCTTTCCTCTTACTCCGGACAGTTCAAGCTCAGAATGCCGAGAAGCCTGCACCGGACCCTTGCTGTTCATGCAAAAAAGGAAGGTACAAGCATGAACCAGTACTGCGTCTACCTACTTGCAAAAAACGACACTGCACATATGGCTGCCGGAGTTGCTCTGTAAAACATTTCCCCCACCCTAGCACATCGCTTGAGTGGGGTTTTTCATTAAAATCTGTCGAAATCAGACTGCTGCGCCTTGTAGGCGTAATCGGTTCCGTCATTTCCTTTTTCCGTCCACACATCCATAATCAGACCGATCGTGAGCAGGTCGAGATCCGGTATGGAAATCCCGACCTCCATGCACCGCAAAAGGAAAAGCGGTGTGGTCAGCTCACGTTCGGTCGCTCTCAGTTTTTTCTTGCTTTGACGTCCGTGAAGAGATTGCTGCCCCACAGTTCCAGGATTTCCGGCAGGATCTCATAAATGGAGAACATCTCAAACTGGTCCAGCCATTCATCAATGGTTTTGGGGATCGCGGGATCCGCATGGAGGGCCATGATGTAGGCCACATTCTCGAAGATCTCCAGGTCGTCGATTTCCAGATTCTGCTTCTCCCCTTCGCCCTTGTCCATATAGGACTTCTCCAGTTTGGTCAGGTCACGGAAAATATCCCTGCCAAACTTGATGCGCTACATGCGGGGAATTGCGGGGAATTGCCGCGGAGCTCTTGAAGTCAAGCGCTTGCTTTTTCTGCCTTTGGAGCATATAATAATGACAGAGGATAGCGGCTAGACCAGCTATCGAGTGCATTGATCCTGCTGACTGGGTCGGTTCACAGCCAGTTTGGGGAGTACACGGTGGGTTTATGCGTAACCACAAGCTGACTAGATTCCGGTTTACCGGATTGAAAGAAAACGCATAGAGCCTTGCGTAAGCAGGGCTCTTTCTATTTACTGAAGAGGTATGAATGGACAATCCTGTCAGTGCCGAATCACAAATCAAAGACACTCTTATATACAAGGCTACAACATCATGGAGTTCCATCTCCCGTTACAAATATGCTTTCACCTACGGATACAAAAAGCAGCTACACACGATTATGCTCAGTTTTGAGCCGGAACAGTTCCCTCATCTTATCGGTGTATTCAGGGCAACGCAAAGGCGTTGCGGGAAAAAATCCTGGAGGAAGTGATTCTATGTCATTAGTTTCAAAGCGCGAGGGCCAGTATGATAGAATCGTGACGAGCTTAAGAAGATTAACCCCGAAGCAGCTGGATGTTTTGCAGGCTGTCGTTGACACGTTGGATAGTCAGAACACAGAAGATGTGGCTCCATTTCAACCTCAAACGGAGGCACAGCTATTCGCTCGGATTGATCATTCTTTAGCACAGATTGACGCCGGATTGTACGAGGATGCGGATGATGTTGTGGATGAATTGCTGGCGGAGATTGATGCATGAAGACATACAGAGTATTGGTTACTGCTGATGCCAAGGCTGACTTAAAAAAAGATACAAAGCTTACCTTGTGGATGAGAAAAAGAATCGACAGGCTGCACGGAATGTCGTGCTTGACTTTTCTCAGACGAAGGATGAGTTGAAAAAGTCGGCTGGAAGTTTGGCTGATCCTGAAAGCAAAAAGCTTCTGGAGAGAGGATTAAAGAGAATTAACTTCCGATCGCATGAATATTTTCTGCTCTATCGGATTGAAGGAAGCAGAGTTTTCGTAACTAACATGTTTCATGATTTCGAGGATTATGAAAGTAAATTGAAGTAAGTCTCAATGCATCAATGAAAGTGGTAGGAGAACTTTTCGCAGCAGGTCAGCGAGTTTACAGTCCATAGTAGCGTCAGTGGGCCATCTGTTATTTTGTTTTTTGGCTGTGGAATGTTTCCTCCGTTTTCCTCAGATAGTATGGTTTGAGCATGCGAACCTTTATTCTTCTCCAGGTGGTTTATCCCCCGCCCCCTTCTCTACTTATCAACCATCTTCTCTTTCCTCCCTGCTCCTCGCCCATCCTTCTCTACCGTAATCCCTTATTTGCCTAGGTGCCGATCAGCAGTGCGCCGTAGTGCGTGATCTGTCCGCACTGAGAAAAGTCACCATCCGACTCTGTCCAGACATTCGTGAGAAGATTTGAAAATACCCAGTCCCAGGCGGTGCCGGCAATGCAATCCACCCAGCCCATAAACGGAAACGGGAGCATTTCGTTTTCGCGCCCGCTGTCCACCATTTCCCGGATCACGGCTTTCTCGCGTTCCGTCACGCCGGACATCATATAGGACAGATTCGCGGGGCTTAGCAGGAAAAAATGGTCCACCCGGCTGTCAGGATGCCGGGAGAGGTAATAGATCACCTTGTTCGCGCCAAGGGAATGCCCTGCCAGAATGATGTGCCGGTAATGGCTTTTTATTCGCCAATCCTGTTGCCTTCTTTCAAAGGCCCTTTCAAACCAGAATGGGAACTCCCCGTCCGGTTTGAATAAAGGATACCAACAGGCGACTCGGAAAGTCAAACCGCACATCCTTTCAGCCTGCAGAAGAATGGTCGATAGTCCATTTTCTGTTTTCCTTCATTCTTTATTCAGCCAAAACTGACGAAAAAATGAGAAAACGCTGATTATGACACAGAGAAGAGTCATCACTGATCGCACGCTTCGTTTCGATAAGGGTTTCCGGGACAATGAGAATTTTATGTACAGGGATCCTGAAATAACCTTAACAAAATGCATGAAGCCATACTGCCATGTGAGGTGCCTCTGCGTATAAACCAATATACGGTGCATTTCCAAAAGAGCAGCACCGGATTTCATGCTAAAAATCATGACAGGGAGGAAAAAATGATGATAAAGAAAATGATGATGGCTTTGCTGACACTGGCGCTGGTGCTGAACTGCGCTTTCGTGACGGCGGAAAATGCAGAAGAGAAGACCTATGCCCAGGAACATCCCGGAGTAATGAATTATGACGGATACTGGATTTCCGAGGACGCACGCACACTGGTCGAAATCGAAGTGCGTCTGGACGGAGTAGAGATGTTGATTTACAGGACGCCGGGACATAAGGAATTTACCTCCTGGGAATACCTGCTGACCTACGATGATTCAACCGGCACTCTTCATTCTGACAATGGAATGAAGAGCACGAATACGGTGCAGGAAGATGGGGAGCTGGGCAACTCAAGTGTCTATGAATATGATGATGGCCAGGCAGATTTCTCCATCAATGAGGAAGGCAGACTGGTCTGGAAGGATCTGAAGGAAGATGCTGGTGCCGGTCAGGCCTTCATTCCGATCGGAAATTTCCAGGGCGACTACGCCTGTGACCGGGCACATATTTCCTTTCGCTGGAACGAGGGACATTACGCGGTGGACATCAACTGGGCGGACAGCGCGAAGATCAACAACACCTGGCAGTATGTGGGTGAATATGATCCGGCAACGCGGACAGTGACCGCGAAAGGCTTCTATCAGAAGCTGACGTATAAAGAAGACGGAACGGTGGATGCTGAGGCGGACTTCGAGGAAAAGGAAGTCAGCGCGGTGTTCTCCTTCGACAAGAACTTCAACCTGATCTGGACATCTCCTGAGGGCGATGGCGACGGGATGCTTTTTGAAAATCTGTTTACCCCGGCATACCTTTTTGAAATATAGAATTCTCCCATTAACCCAAGTAAATCCAAATGAGGGCTGAGAAAGAACTCTCTGCGATCAGGAGATTTTGCCGGGAACTGATCTGATGCTGTCTGTTTTCCGTGATGAACGGATTTGACAGTCTGTGCATGTCCCCTCCGGGTGTATCTGAAGGGAATGAAAAGAGAAGTGCTTGACGGTGAGGCAAATAGTCAGGCTGACCTGTACTTTGTTCACGGCTTGTCCGGCCGGGGAATCTGCGATTCCATGGTTCAACGGATGCCTTATTGGGAACAAAACACCCGTGAAGCCTTTAACAAAGAATGGATTGCGTATCCGTTCCAATCCCCACAGGAATCATCGGTCAGAACGGAACTCCTGCCCCACCGCTCTTTTTCCTCCTGGCTCATGGCCTTTTTCCGGAGCGGATCGGGCACGCCTCAGATTTGACGGACAACGAACAGGGTCATGTTTTATCTGCCGCTTGCTTATCATAAAAGAACCACATACCGTGAGCGTCAAATAGAACTCCGGATTTACCAGCCCCCTCATCCATGAGATAATCTGACCATGGTGCAAGCCGTGCACGATGCTTTGGATGAGGGGCCATTCTCTCAGAAATGAAAGGTTTTCACGGGATGCGACTCATGATTGACACAAACATCGTTCTTGATGTGCTTTTAGAGCGTGAACCTTTCTGCATGAATTCCAGAGCTGTGCTCGATTTATGTGAAAGCAAGAAACAAGAAAGACTTCCTGACCTTTGGTATTGCTCTGTACAGTCCGGAAGAAATCATCGATCTTAATAACTGATCCAAATAGCGTTTTCCCCCGCCCAGTAAAGCCTGAGCGGGTTTTCTTTGTCTCAGAAACGATCAAAGACAGACCACTGCGCTTTGCAGATGTAATCGGTTCCGTCACTGCCTTTCCCGGTCCGGCTGTCCATCACGAGACCGATCGTGCATAGATCCGGTATGGAAATCCCGGCTTCTATGCACGGCAGAAGCAAGAGCGGCGCAGTTAACCTAACCCCTCAATCCTGAGGAGCGCAGCCGGAAAAGAAAGTGGTTTTCGGATCAGCCATAGAAAGCCCGCCTTGAAAACCAAAAAGAGGCGAGCAGCGCTCACCTCTTAAATAGAATGAATCGATTCAACACCATCCGGCTGGGTCGTTCCTTTTCAGATCAGTCTGCCGCACCGAAAGACAGATGGAAGCTGTAACTGAACGTGTCCTCCACAATGGCGTACCGACGGTCAAGATCCGGGCCGCAGCTGTTGGTTCCCACTCCGGAATTCCGGTAATTGATCAGCAGTTCGGTCATATGCTTTTCGGGGATCTCCCAGGTATGCCTTGCCTCATCCAGTTCCTCAATGGTCGGATGCAGCGCTGAGAACTCAAACCGCTCACCCTCCACTGTCACACTGGCAACGCCGTCTGACAATTTGACATAGGAGGCATCCACGTGGTTTCCGCACTCCTGGGGCATGATGTACGGGAACAGTTCCTCTGTAACCGTGCTCTCATAGAGACCCGGGCACGTGTCGTTTCCGGCATCCGAATAGGATTCGCAGGGACCATTAGCCACATAGCGAAGGGACTCAAACTCGCTGCGGAGCCTGAGGCGCAGGGCAAACCTGGGCAGATACAGCCGCGGTGCCTGCAGTTCCGCCGCCCGTTCAGGACACAGATTAAGCGGGAATTCCGGATTGCGCCGGGCGTCAATGGATACCGTTACGCCATTGGCATCAAAGCGGTAGCGCAGCTGCACATAGACAAATGGCAGGCGTGCCCGGGCACCCACGAAACCGGTTACAAGGAACTCTCCGTCCTCTTCCCCTTTTTCCACTGTCTGCGCATAGAAATGTGCCTTGTGCATATGCCAGGCTTTGAACTGTTCCTTAATCCGCCGCTCATTGTCCGTTGAGGCCCGCCAGATCGTCAGATCTGCCGGTTCCGCCAGCAGTTCCCCGCCCGGTGTGCGGATACTGCACAGCATGCCGGTGGCAAGGTCCAGCGTATACACATTCTTCCCGGCCTGAATCTCGGTATAACGGGGATTTGCCCCTTCCCGGATCTCTACGCTTGCCGGTACGATTTCTGCCGGGGCACCCTTGGCATACGGGAAGGTAAAGTGACACAGTTCTGTCGGTGTTTCCGCCCACAGGGAAGCATCCCGGGTCAGGAAAGACAGACAGATGCCGCCAAACAGCTCCACCTCAGGCCATGCTGAGGGAATAGGCAGCTGTACGGTCTTTGTTTCGTGCGGGGCCACCTGCACAGTAGTCTCACCAGACACATCCTTTTTCCCGTCTGCCACAATGGACCAGGCCAGCGTCAGGGCGGACAGGTCCGTAAAGTCCAGATGGTTGGTAATGCGGAACAGGCCGGCCTTCAGGTCTACCACCTCCACGTCCGCCGGGCGATACGCCGCCTTCATGGACAGGAAGCCGGGAGACGGACGCCGGTCAGGCAGTACGAGGCCGTCCACACAGAAATTATCATCATGCGGGAACTCGCCGCTGTCACCGCCATAGCCGTATCCCAGAACCCGATCCGGGTTTTCCGGATCCGAAATCCGCACGGCATGGTCACACCATTCCCAGATACATCCGCCGATAAGCCGCGGATACCGGTAAATCATCTTCCAGTAATCCTCAAGGCCTCCCGGACCATTGCCCATGGCATGGGCATATTCACACATGAAATAAGGCCTGGGATCCTCCGCCTCTGCCGCCTGATACTCAAGGCTCTCAAGGTCCGGATACATCCGGCTGACCACATCCACGCAGGGATCGATCGGCGGCTGGTTCCGTCCGTACGGCGGATCCGGATACGCGGTCCGCTCATAGTGAACAGGCCTTGAGGGATCTGCCTCATGCACATAGGCCGCCATGACCCGGTGATTATCGCCAATCTGGGACTCATTGCCCAGGGACCAGAAAATCACACAGGGGAAATTCTTGTCCCGTCCCAGGGTACGCCGCATGCGGTTGACATAGGCCTCCTGCCAGTCCGTATTGGAGGAAAGGGAGGCGATGGATTTGGCCGGCTGCTTCTGGTACGCTGCATCCGCGCCGTGGGTTTCAATATCACATTCATCCACCACGTAGAGGCCGAAACGGTCTGCCAGCTGATACAGATACGGATGGTCCGGATAATGGGAGGTCCGGATGCAGTTGACATTGTTGCGCTTCATCAGCAGCAGGTCCTGCTCCATATCCTCTTTTGAGACGGTCCAGCCTTTATCCGGATGCGATTCATGCCGGTTCACGCCCCGCAGCTTAACGACGCAGCCGTTAATCAGCAGTTCCCGGTTCTCAGAAAATGCCACGGAACGGAACCCGAAAGGAATGTCGATCCGCTCCCCGGCGCACTCAAACCGGGCCGTATACAGGACCGGCGATTCCGCGTTCCAGAGAACAGGATTGTCAATCCGGGCGCGGCCGCCCTCGACCGTTTTCTCCGTCCCATCCGGGCAGAGAATCCGGGCACTGGCCTCCTCCGGCGTCCCTTCATAGGAAAGGTCGACGGAAAACTCCCCGTCCATGGGAGCATGAATAAAGATATCCCGCAGATGCTGACAGGGACGGCTGAGAAGATACACATCCCGGAAAATCCCGTGATACCGGAACGCATCCTGATCCTCCAGATAGGTGCCGCTGGACCAGGTAAACACGATGGCCGTGAGCACATTGTGCCCGTCCTTAATCGCTCCGGAGAGATCAAATTCCGCCTGGAGATGCGAAGCTTTGGACAGTCCCACATACTGGCCGTTCAGATAAAGAAGCATGGCGCTGGAAACGCCCTCAAAGACAATATACACCTTTTCATCGTCAAGATGACTGTGCATGAATTCCGTCCGGTAGACCCCTACCGGATTCTCCCCCGGGATATACGGCGGCATGAACGGAATCGGATAATTGACATTCAGATACTGTTTCTGCCCGTAGCCAAAGCACTCCCAGCACCCAGGAACGGTTATCCGGTCCTCAAACCGGATACTGCACACCGACTCCGGAATCTCAAGCACCGAACCGAAATAACTGAAATCCCATTCGCCGTTCAGCATCCGGACAGCTTCTTTTCCATCTGTCCGTTCCGGCAGATAATACGCTCTCGGCTGTTCCAGATTTTCACCCAGAACGTGCGGATCCGCAATTTTCCCTGCTACCAAGAAGTTTTCCTCCTCCTCAATATTGGTCTTTTCCCCGAGCGGCTTTGTCTGAGGCCCGGATTCGATCCTCTGTCGCTGCGCGACAGGGCAAATCCGCTCAAATCCAGTCTCGCGTTCCTCCGGATTCCCGGCCCGCCGGACCAGTCACCCAAATACCGGCCCGCATTAATCGACCTGCCGCTCCGGCAGACAGGCCAATTATACATGAACCCGACATGGTACGCAATCCTGTCCGGAGGAAAAAAACTGCCCAATGCCCGCAGCCCTGACATGCGCACATGAAAGGACCCGGCGCGATGGCGCCGGGTCTCTTCAGATGATGATTGTGCCGCCGCGGGCATGGTCATTCCCTGTCAGTGACCGGAAACGATGTATCTTCGCTGCGGCCAGTTATAGAGCTCCGGATTTTCCTGAATCTTCCGGATCCGTTCGGTCAGTTCTGTTTCCTGTTCCGGAGCAGTGCCCGTCATTTCGGAATACGCCGAACTTTCTCCTTTTTCAAACAGCCAGATCTCATCCTCGGAAATCGCCGGCATATAGTACCGTTCCATGCCGTTTCCGCTGATGCTGTTCCGGATCCATTCCGCCGCTTCCTCCGGGGAACCGGCCGCTTTGACGGAAATCAGCTCTCTCCCGTCGCCCGGATTCTGGCTGTCCTCAACATCCGGAGCCGCATAATGAAGCCGCACCACCTCGCAGTCGCAGACCGATACAAATCCGCCGGTCAGCAGTTTCTCCGCTTCTTCGGCCTTATCCCCCAGCCATACGGCGAGCAGTTCCGTTTCGCCCGGATACACCCTGATCGTCGCATTCAGATAACGGTCAATGCCCCGGCCGCTCAGGTAATACATGCAGATAGGATTTTGTCCCAGCGTCTCATACCGGCGGCCCATTATGGTCCTGCGGGCAACCTCGAGGAGATGCCGCACCTCCTCCGGTGACTTTCCGGCCAGGATCTCGCCCCCGCCTTCCTTGAAATCCAGCGCCGTGGTCCATTGATTCACTGAGGGACCATAGCTCTGCACATAGGCATATATCGAGAATCGTCCCAGATCACTGGCTGCATCCGCCTGATCCAGGGCCGCCTCAAATTCATCCAGGCTGAGTCCTGCAAGAGCATCCTGCCGGAAATCCTCACTCTCGACCATGACTTTGGCCGCAGCGCTGTAGGCCTCCGGATCCGGCATGCCTGCCGCGTTTCGCCGGCTGACATAATTGCGGCGATGCGAGCCCTTTTCGGAGCGGTATTCCACGACAAAAGAATCAAACATCACCGGATGATACCCTTTTTCCGCAACGGTTACCTCCCGAAGCTGCCTGCCCAGCGTACAGGCCGCCTCAATCGCGTCCGCACTGCGGAGGGTATATTGCTGAATGTCCCCGCCTTCCCCCTCTGCCCGGACAGAGACGGACCTCAGCCGTCCTGCTTCCGGAACATACCGGTCATATCCGGCCAGGTCAAACCGAAGGGCAAATACCCCCGCCGCCAGCACCATTGCACAGGCAACACCCAGCGGCACAAACGTAAACGCCTTCTTCATGTTCAGCAGAATCAGGCCGCGGAAGAGCATATAGCCCAGAACAGCCCCCAGTACCAGAGAAACAAGCAGCGCCGCCTCACTGTCAATGATATTCATGAAAATCATTCCGCAGAGCGTGCCGCTGCCCAGAGAGGCCAGAATCATCCCGGGCAGTTCCAATCCTGCAAATGCCACCGAATGTCCTGTCCGCTCCGCCGCACGTTTCCGGTACAGCACAAAGGCCAGCACCAGGAACACGGCAGTGGCCGCGATGCCCGCTGTCGGGGCAAACGCCTGCGTTCTCAGCAGTGCCTTATACAGGCTGAACGCCGGTGACCAAGTACTCATCCATGTCCGGGCGGCATCCAGGGGCATGGTAAACAGGTAATGCACCGCAATATCCTGCCAGCAATAGAGCATTCCCTCCATTCCGGCGCTCAGAGTCAGCGTCACGGCCGCACACGCCCAGAGCTGTCCGGTCATCACCGCGGAAAGAGCCCCCACGGCGTACCCGTACAGGTGCATCAGGGCAAGAACCATGCACTGCCTGAACACGTCTGCAGAGAAAAATCTCCCCATCCCCGCAATGCCCGCCAGAACCGGAACCAATGCCAGAGAAAGGATCACCGGCAGGAGACTGTCTATCCCATAGACCAGCGACCGCAGCAGAAAGTCCGTGCCCTTTTTCACCGGCAGACCGGCCTCAAGAACCGTTCTCTTCCCTGAAAAGAGATGACGGAACAGAAAGATCCCTGAAAAATACCCCATGGCCGCAAAGGCCAGAGACAGCAGTTCCTGACTGCCTGCCAGATTCAGAAGGGATGAAAAATGCCTCCCCATGTCCTGGACCAGCAAACCCGGGTCCCCGCCGAAGGCCCGTATCATCTCCGCATTGCGGACACAGTCCAGCAGCACCCGAAAAGGAACCAGAAAGAAAGCCAGAAGGAGCATCAGCAGGGCCATGCCTGCGTAATGCTTCAAAAGATACACGCCGATTCGCCGTTTATTCTGCATAACCCTGTTCCTCCATTTCCAGAATGAACACCTCTTCAAGGGAAAGCGGGATGCCCTCAAGATATACCGGCTCAAGGGCGGAAAGACGCTCAATGGCCGCCTCTTCCCTGCATTTCGCCGTAAACACCGACAGCTTTCCCTGACGCTTTTCAGAAACGATCTGCATCTCCCTGCGGATCTCCTCTGGAATCTCCTGCTCCGTGACCAGCTGGATTCTGCAGTATTTCTCAAGAATATGCTCCATATCCCCGCTGGTGACCAGTTTCCCGTTATGCAGGAATCCCACACTGTCGCAGATGTTTTCCATTTCCTGCAGGCTGTGTCCGGCCAGGATGGCCGTCATGTTTTCATCCAGCAGCGTCTCGCCCAGAACCCGCTTGAACGATTCCCGCATGACCGGATCGAGTCCATCAAAGGTTTCATCACAGAGAAGAACCCGGGGATGACGCGAAAGGGCCAGACAGATCTGCACCCGCTTCTGTGTTCCCTTCGAAAACCCTGCAATCCGTTCATTCATGGGCAGGCGGAAACGTGCACACAGTTCCCTCAGACGCTCCCTGTCCTGCCGCTCATAATAGGCTGCCTGAAACCGGCCCATGTCCTCAATGGTGGCACCGGTTAAAAAGGTAGGTTCATCACTGACATAGCAGAGCTGCTGCTTAACCGCTTCATTTTCAACCACCGTCCGGTCATCCAGGCTTGCACTGCCGCTGTCCGGCTTCAGGATGCCGGCCATGATACGCAGCAGCGTTGACTTGCCCGCGCCGTTGCTGCCGATAAGGGCAAAAATATGGCTGTCCTCAAGCGTCAGCGAAACCTGATCCAGCGCCTTTGTTTTCCCAAAGGTCTTTGTTATCCGATCTGCTTTTATCATTTTTCTTCCTTTCCCTCATAGACATCCATGACAAGCTGCAGAGCCGCTTCCCGCGAAACACCCAGCTTTTTCAGGTCTGTCAGTTCCTGCCGTACCCGCCGGCACTGCCTTGTCCGCTGCTCCTCCTGACGTTTGTCCGTGTCAAGGGTCACAAAGCTGCCCTTTCCGGGGATGGAAACGGTCAGCCCCTCCTCCTCCATCATCCGGTACGCCCGCTGGATGGTATTCGGATTGATCCCCAGACTGGAGGATACGGACCGCACGGATGGCAGCGGCGCCCCGGGTTCCAGCACTCCCAGGGCAATCTGCTCCCGTACCTGCCGGCAAAGCTGCTCATAGATCGGGGTTTTATCTCCGGTCGCAATGTGAAACATGTGGTCACCGTCCCTCGAAATGAATTAACTGTATTAATACGGTTAGTACAGTATGAGTATAGCCATCTTCACGGGAGCTGTCAACCCCCATTTTCGTATTTTTTTCTGTCTGTCCAGTGAAACCAAAAAAGGAGAGGCCCTGTCGCGCAGTGACAGTTAAGTCAAATTTGGGCCAGAATCAAGTTGGTCCGGCAAAAGCCCAACTCTAAGGCCCACAAAGGAGCTCCCTTACAATCGCAGACAGAGCAGTCAGTCCACAGAGAAGCGGTCTGTATCGAGGTGAAACTTTTGCACATCGATAATTCTGCTCCGCCAGGCCGCCTGCTTCCTTCCCCAGTCTGCTCCATACTCTGCGCAGTCGATATGTTCTCGTGCGTTTATCGTTTCATCTACCGCTGCATCAGCATCTCTTTCTGCGCTTCCAATTGCTTCTCCGGATCATTCCCCACCATGATCAATCTGTCCTGCAGCATACTTTGTCACCGCAGACGGCATCAGGTGCACAGAGATGAAAAAGATTCGTTAACCTATACGCTCTTCGACGATGGTGCTCTCTCATCTGAAAGATAACTTTTCAGCAAATCGAGAATACGATGTATGGTTGAATTCCTGTTTAGTTCTTTATCAGATGTCTTCACAAAAACCGCCTCCATTCAGATCTTCGTCGGACTGAACCTCAAGATGGGCGCAGGTGACCATAATGTGGAAGCGCTCCCCCGATTCATTGCGGACGATCTCCGCCGCATCGGGAACCGTGCCTGACGCAGCATCACCGATGGGGCGCAGGTGAATATCCAGGTCCTCCTCGTTCAGTTCCTTCAGGAGCGCCTGAGCTCCTTCAGCCCTTTGCCTGCCACAGCGCCACAGTCACATAGCAGCCGTCGATGGTAAAACGTCCATTCTGCACCACGTTTCCGGAAACCTTTACGAGCTGTACAGAAAGTTCACTAAATTGAGGTGAGCCTAAATTATTCGCGTTTATCTATCTGCCAAATATCTCTGCGGCACCGGAGCATCGTTCAAGGAGACCTATGCTCCGTGGATCAGAGGGATCCGCATTCCTGACAGTCGCAAACCATTCGGACATGCGGGATTCCATCCATCTCAAATTCCCCGGGCAATGCCCGGAAGCCCTGACGTTCATAAAACGGCCGGGCATATGTCTGGGCCTCAAGATAAATCCGGTCTGCGCCAAAGCATTCCACGGCTGCGCGGATTCCCTCCTGAAGCAGGAGACTCCCTACCCCCTGATGGCGCCGGTTTGAGATGACGCGGCCAATGGACACATCCGCGCTTTCAACGCCCCGGTCCATCACCCGAAGAACCGCCACGATCTCCTCACCGTCCTGCAGCCAGACATGGATCGCTGCCTGATCCCGGTCATCCAGGTCCTGATACGGACAGTTCTGCTCCACGACAAATACGGCAATCCGGAGCCGGAGCAGCGCATAAAGTTCCTTTGTGGTCAGCTCATCAAAGCGTTTCCGCACGCAGACCAGTCCGCCTGTGCCAACGCCCTTCCCTGTATCGTTCTCCGTCTGATTCATGCCTGTTCTCTCCGATGGTTCTTCCGGCATTCCCGGCAATAGCGGGGCCAGTGCGGAACCGTGGACGGAAACGTAAACGGACGGCCGCAGGATTTGCAGGTTCGCCTGATGATCCGCCGGGAATCCTTCTTTTTGGCCTCCGGCGCTGTTCCTGCTTCAGTCTCTGAAACGGCGGATTCCGGCTTTTTCTCAGCTATAGGGGCCTGGGACACCGCTTTGTTTTCGGCGCGCTTCTTTGACAAGTCGGTGTTTTCCCGCCGGCCTGCTTTTTTAGAAGCCATGGAACCCGATTCGTTTTCGGTGCGCTTCTCTGTCGAATCGACCGTTTCGCGCTGGCCCGCGTCTTTTGCTTTCTGCATCTTCCGATACTTTTCCCGGCATTCCGAACAGAAATTCGGCAGATGACGCCAGGCGGGATCATACGGAATGGGTTTCCCGCACTCCCTGCATGGTCTGGTCGGCAGGGACTCTTTCCCCTTCTGCTCTCCCCTGTCTGCCGCGGCTGTCTCTGTCTGAGGAGGCAATGCCGCCCCCGTCTCCTTCCCGGACATGTCCGGATCTGCCTTTTTCCTGCCAAACATCTTTTTCAGCCATTCAAACATGCTGTCATCCTCCATGTTGGTCGTTTGCCAGATCGGCTCGGCACTGACTCAGATTTGAGATCCTGTCGCCGCACGACAGAGTCATTCCTCCGGTATCCGGGTTCTGTTACAAAAGTCACTGTACTCGTCCTTTTCGGGCAATGCATCTTTTTCCCTGAGCAGGGAAACAACGGTTTTCATTATACCGGATTTCAGGGGAAATACAAGTGTTTCATGCCTGTCCGGGCCTTCTTTCCTCTCCGGTTTCGAATTCCTCATTGCGTTTTGTTTTCCTGAATGCTATAATGGGCGAACTTTCAGGAAAAAGAGAGGTTCTATAAAATGGATCGCAAATATAAGGTTGGCATTATCGGTGCAACCGGCATGGTCGGACAGCGGTTTATCACCCTCCTCCACGATCATCCCTGGTTCTCCATTACCGCACTGGCAGCCAGCAGCAGCAGTGCCGGCAAAACGTATGCCGAGGCGGTTGAGGGACGGTGGGTTTTCCCGGATCCGATTCCGGAATCCGTAAAGAACATGACGGTCATGGACGCCGCCGATGTGGAGCACGTCACTGAGCACTGTGATTTTGTCTTCTGTGCCGTCAACATGCCCAAGAATGAAATCCGGGAGCTGGAGGAACGCATTGCCCGTACAGAAACACCGGTCATCTCCAACAATTCCGCCAATCGCGGGGTTCCGGATGTTCCCATGATTATCCCGGAAATCAACCCGCAGCACGCTGAAATCATTCCTTTCCAGCGCAGGCGCCTTGGAACCCGTTCCGGATTCATTGCCGTAAAGCCGAACTGCTCCATCCAGTCCTACGTGCCGGCCATCAGCGCCCTGATGGATCTTGAACCCAGCCGGGTCATTGTATCCACCTATCAGGCCATCTCCGGTGCCGGAAAGACCTTCCAGCGCTGGCCGGAAATGGTGGACAATGTCATCCCGTACATCGGCGGTGAGGAGGAAAAGAGCGAACAGGAACCGCTCAAAATCTGGGGGTCTATCGTAAACGGACAGATCGTCCCCGCCAAGTCCCCGGTCATCTCCGCGCACTGCATCCGCGTTGCCGTCTCCGACGGACATCTGGCCACCTGCTGGCTCTCCCTCGGAAAGAAAGCCTCCGCGGAGGAAATCATCGCCCGCTGGCGGGAATACGAGGGACTGCCGCAGAAAGAGCATCTGCCCAGCGCCCCGACGCCTTTCATTCAGTACTTTGAGGATCCCGCCCGTCCCCAGACCCGCCTGGACCGGGATTTTGAACGCGGCATGGGCATCTCTCTCGGACGTCTTCGCGGCGATTCCCTCTTTGACTGGCGCTTTGTCGGTCTCTCGCACAACACCCTTCGCGGCGCGGCCGGCGGCGGCGTTCTCAGCGCTGAATACCTCTGCCACGCAGGCTATATCCCGTTCAAATAATCCGGCAAAACCAAAAAAATCAGCCCATGCCTTGCATGGGCTGATTCTGTTTTACCGGGTGGGCTGTGCCGTGGTGCGAAGAACCACGTCATGATAGCCGCCCTCCACAATGGAGGTGGAGGAGACCAGGGTCAGGCGTGCATTTTTCTGCAGGTCCTCAATGCTCTTGACGCCGCAGTTGCACATGGTGCTCTTGACCTTATACAGACTGATTTCCACGTTGTCATGAAGAGGTCCGGCATACGTCACATAGGAGTCGACCCCCTCCTCAAAGGAGAGACGCTGTGCGCCGCCCAGGTCATAGCGCTGCCAGTTTCTGGCACGGTTGGAGCCCTCGCCCCAGTATTCCTTCATGTAAACACCGTTGATCATGACCTTATTGGACGGACTCTCATCAAAGCGGGCAAAGTACCGGCCAAGCATCAGGAAGTCGGCGCCCATGGCCAGTGCCAGGGTCATATGATAGTCATGCACAATGCCGCCGTCCGAGCAGATCGGCACATAGATGCCGGTCTGTTTGAAATACTCATCCCGGGCCGCCGCCACCTCAATGACCGCCGTGGCCTGTCCGCGGCCGATGCCCTTGGTTTCCCGCGTGATGCAGATGGATCCGCCGCCGATGCCGACTTTGACAAAGTCCGCCCCTGCCCGGACCAGATACAGGAAGCCGTCCCGATCCACCACGTTTCCGGCACCGATCTTCACCTTATCCCCGTACTTTTCACGGATCCAGTGAATCGTCCGTTCCTGCCAGACGCTGTATCCCTCGGAGGAATCAATACACAGGACATCCGCCCCCGCCTCAATCAGGGCCGGGACGCGCTCCTCGTAATCGCGGCTGTTGATGCCCGCCCCCACCAGATACCGCTTCTTTGAATCCAGCAGCTCCAGCGGATTTTCCTTATGGGAGGCATAGTCCTTGCGGAACACAAAATACATCAGGTTGCCCTTTTCATCCACAATGGGCAGTGAATTCAGCTTGTGCTCCCAGATAATGTCATTGGCCTGCTTGAGCGTCGTATCCGCCGGTGCCGTCACCAGCTTTTCCAGCGGCGTCATGAAGGTCTTTACCTTTTCCGACACGCTCATTCGGCTGACCCGGTAATCTCTTGAGGTCACAATGCCAAGAAGCCGTCCGGTGGCCGTTCCGTCCTCCGTGATGGCAACTGTCGAAAAACCGTTCTTCGCCTTCAGGTTGAGAATATCCTCAAGGGTATTCTCAGGCGTCAGATTGCTGGCCGAAACCACAAAGCCTGCTTTATGATTCTTGACCCGTGCGACCATGGCGGCCTCACTTTCAATGCTCTGCGCACCGTAGATAAAAGAAATGCCGCCCTCTCTGGCCAGCGCAATGCCCAGCTTATCATCCGAAACAGACTGCATGATGGCGCTGACAAGCGGAATGTTCAGCGAAATCGCCGGCTCTTCTTCGCCTTTGCGGTATTTGACCAGCGGCGTCCTGAGTGACACATTGGACGGTATGCAGGTTTCATCCGTAAAACCGGGAATCAACAGATACTCGCTAAAGGTGTGACTGGGTTCTTTGTAGTAGTAGGCCATTTCTTTCTCCTCCCCCGTAAGTTGTATCGTGGTCTTTCGGCATCACAGCTTATCTATTCCTCATCTTTGGCAAACCGGTGCTTTCGTGTCAGGCAAATGTCTTTCGGTCAGAGGGATCTGCCGCAGTTCATTCACCGGAACAGACTTTTTCCTTCTCCCAAAGGTCCAAATTTGACCCGAAAAGATGAGTTGCCCTATTATAAAGACAATCTGTCTGCATGGCAAGCCAAATTTTGCTCATCCGGCGCATTTTTCTCTTTTCGATGTGTTTCCTTCCCTGGATTATGCACCGTCCACAAAGGAATTTCCTGTCACCCGGCGAAAGACGGTCAAATCCAAAAGTCTGACAGCCGGCCTTGCACAAAGAAAGCTTGAATGCCCATTTCGGAAATGGTATACTCTGCACGAAAAATACTGAGAGAAGGTTTCACCATGCAAAAAAGGAAGATCATCTTTTCGTTCAATGCGCCTTTGATGATCGGCTTTGCCCTTGTTGCCCTTGCCGCGCTGCTGTTGGGCCAGTTCACCAATGGCGTATCAAACCGTCTGGTCTTTTCCGTCTATCGTTCCCCCATGTCACCTCTGTTCATTCTCCGCCTGTTTGCCTATGTCTTCGGCCACGCGGATTTCACGCACTACGTGTCCAATATGGCACTCATCCTCTCCCTGGGGCCCATCGTGGAGGAACGTTTCGGAAGCATCCGGGTGCTCGTCATGTTCGCCATCACGGCCCTTGTCTCCGCCATTTTTCATCTGGTTTTCGGCGGAAATACCGCACTGATGGGTGCCAGCGGCATTGTTTTCATGCTGATCTTCCTCGCCTCCACCGCCGGAACGGGACGCGGTGAGATTCCCATCACCCTCATCGCCGTCTGTGCCCTGTACCTGACCCAGGAAATCTTTGCAGGCGTCTTTTCGCAGGACAACATTTCGCAGCTGACACATATCGTCGGCGGCATCTGCGGTGCGTTCATGGGCATTTTCCTGCATAAATGATCTCTGAAACAGGATTCCCACATCCGGACCTTCATAAAACAGCAACAGATTTGCATCATTGAAAACGACAGTTTTTCAGAGCTTGCGGCGTGACTCCGGTCACGCCTTCTCTTTTGTCATCCGTTCATTGTTCCGCATAAATTCCAACCCGCAGTGGACGTCATATGCCTCTTCCGTACATGACTGTCCGATGGCTGAGGTATAACCGAAAATGAATCGACGAATCTACAGAGGAGTCCCAAGTGACAAAAACAGTCCAAGAAGTCAGTAAATACTGGGCTTCTTGATGCTTCGAGAGATTCGTCGATGATACCCCCAAAATTGACGAATCTACAAATCTCAACCAGGGAGAAAAGTCGACGTGGTTTCATGCTAGAACCCTGGAATCGACCGGGAGACTCGTCGATTCTGGAAACCAGGGGCAACGAAGATTCGTCGATTGGTATAATGCAAAGTTACGAAATTATCGACGAATCGGGGGATATTTGGAGCTTAAGGATACCATGTAAAAGTGGAGGTGATTTTGTGACTCTGGTGCAAGAAGCAATGAGCATCATGGAGACGATGCCGAGGAAAAACCAGCAAATCGTGTTGGATTTATTAAGAGTGATGAGCAACTCATTGGCATTCCATAAGCAGCCGGTAAGGAACACTGAGATAAAAATGAGAGCTGCGGTGATGGATCTCGCCGGACTATGGAAGGAACATGAAAATGAACTGTCCATAGAGGAAACGATTCGGGATATGAGAAAGAGGCGTTCCTTTGATACTTGATACAGATGTTCTCATTTGGTTTCTGTGAAGGAATCAAAAGGCAATCGATTTCATTTTGAAAGCAATGCCCTTTTCCATTTCGATTGTAACGTACATGGAGCTGGTGCAGGGAATGCGTGACAAACGGGAGCTTTCAAAAATGAAGAAGGCCTTCGTGGAAATGGAAGTGGAAGTCATTCCACTGTCTGAAAGCATATCTCTGCTCGCTTCGGATTATGTTGAAATGTACGCATTAAGTCATTCTATGGAAATGGCGGATGCGTTGATTGCCGGAACTTGCATGGAACACAACGAAACATTGGCAACGGCGAACGATAAGCATTACAAAGTGGTGGAAGGACTGCAAATGACGGTATTCCGCCCGTGAGCAGAGTATTTTACAGGAAGGGCTTGAAAGCCATGCGGAACAGAAATCCCCTTTCTCAGCCAGCCAACCAGACGGCTAAGGCTTAACTGCGCCCTTTTTTCGGCTTGCAGCGAAACTGAATACAATATTCGAGATGGATAACCGTCGAATTTGATGGGGAAAGACCCTGTCAGGTTCGGCGGTTTTTGTTGTGTTTAACAAGGCGTTGCGGCGGCCGTAACAGCCTTAAAGGAAGAATATCAGGAGGAACAGCTAGTGAAGATGATGAAACGATTTTTAAAAATCCTGATCACCCTTGTGATGGTACCGGGGACGATGCTGGGAATGAGCCTGACGGCGTATACTGATTTAACAATATCAATCAACCCTGCAGGAGGTGGAAGTATAACACAACTACAGGGCTATGATAGTCGGTGGCATTGTCAATAATTTAGACGGGAATCCTTAGGCATTATGCCTCAAGAGCTCTGCTCTATCAACGTTTTACTTATTTTCCTATCACTAAAAAACGTGCTCTGATTTTCAACGCATTACCCAATGATTTTTCGTGCGATGTCCGCGGTAGCTTTTGCATCCCTGGCATAATAGTCTGCTCCGATCTTCTCCGCATACGCCTCCGTCAGGACCGCACCACCCACTACAATCGGGATGGCAACGCCCTTTTCATGCATCAGGCGGATGGTTCGCTCCATTGCCGGAACAGTTGTGGTCATCAGGGCGGACAGTCCCACCATCCGTGCTCCGCTGGCAACCGCGCGTTCCAGAATCACCTGCGGACTGACATCCTTGCCCAGATCAATCACGGCATATCCGTAGTTTTCAAGAACGGTTTTGACAATGTTCTTCCCGATATCATGGATATCCCCTTCCACGGTTGCAAGGACAATCGGTCCTTTTTTCTCCGAATGTTCCCCTCGATCCGCAATCCGCGTCCGGATGACCTCAAATGCGGCTCCCGCTGCGGCCGCCGCATTTAAGAGCTGCGGCAGGAAAATCTGCTTTGACTCATAC
>Ga0256405_10005661_pt1 | contig 21161 bp, 19 predicted proteins | sample RumenRJG_02DNA_FD_189096 | JGI IMG/M metagenome (GOLD analysis project Ga0256405, IMG submission 189096) | Bovine rumen microbial communities from Lethbridge, Alberta, Canada - RJG_02 | ecosystem: Host-associated > Mammals > Digestive system > Stomach > Rumen | place: Canada: Alberta... | reverse complement strand
ATTATAACCGTCTTTCTCATAGCGTTTCAGCCAGGAATCGATCATAGATCTTTCTATGTCATATTCGACCGCCAGCGCATTCTTCGCTTCGCCGTTAAGATATCGGTTCAAGACCTTCAACTTGAATTCAGGAGAATACTTTCTGTTAGACTGTTTGATCAGAGCTTCTTCCCCATGGAGCCTATATCTGCTGAGTAGATCCGAAATGATGCATCTTCGAACATTAAACATATCTGCCAGATGTTTAGTTGATATACCTTCCTCCTTATTCAACCTGATAATTTCTCTTTTGTTTTCATCACTTAATTTCATAAAAAAGAACCCCTCCTGTTGGTGTCCAACATTTGGGGTTCAGTTCACTGTAGCGTGTTTGTTTTTTATTTGGGCATACTGCTAAAATAAAAGAAATAAATAGGATGAGGAATATCTATGAATAAGATCCCTTTCAATGTTCCGCCATATGTGGATGGCGAAGAAGAATACGTTAAAGAAGCAATTTTGTCCCATACGATCTGTGGGGATAACGCTTTTACTTTTAAATGTCAAAAATTGATGGAGGAAAAGTTTCATTCCAAGAAGATCCATCTGACGACCAGCGGCACAACGGCCCTGGAAATGGCTTGCATGCTGGCAGATATTGGCCCGGGTGATGAAGTGATTCTTCCGTCTTTTACTTTTTCTTCAACAGCGAACGCGATTGTCATCTTTGGTGGCAAACCGGTCTTTGTTGATGTCAGACCGGATACAAAAAATATTGATGAAAACAAGATCGAAGAAGCGATCACTGATAAAACAAAGGCCATCATGGTTGTTCATTATGCTGGAATCGGATGTGAAATGGATAAGATCATGGAGATAGCTCATAAGCATCACCTGCTTGTTTTAGAAGATGCAGCTCAAGGCGTTGATGCTTTATATAAAGGGCAATATCTGGGGACGATCGGTGATATCGGCTGCTATTCTTTCCACGAAACAAAGAATTATTCGATGGGAGAGGGCGGCGCAATCTCAATCAACAATTCAGATCTGATCGACAGAGGAGCTGTCGTCAGAGAAAAAGGAACAAACCGTACGCAGTTTTTAAATGGACAGGTTGATAAATACACCTGGATCGATAAAGGTTCTTCTTATCTTCCTTCCGATATTCTTGCTGCATATCTGTATCCGCAGTTGGTCATGATGGATGAGATCAGAAGCGATAGAGTTGCCAGCTTTGAGAGATATATGGAAAAACTTCTTCCTTTAAAACAAAAAGGCCACATCGATTTGCCAGTTATTCCGGAAGAATGTGTTCAAAATGGGCATATGTTTTATGTAATGACAAAAGATCTTGCGGAAAGAGAAAAACTGCAGACTTTTTTAAGAGAAAGACAAATCATTACAGCTTTCCACTACATTCCTTTGCATAGTGCACCGGAAGGTTTAAAAGTGGGAAGATTCCATGGCGAAGATGTCTATACGACAAATGTATATGAAAGACTCTTAAGAATGCCGATGTATTACAAGTTAAGCAAGGAAGATATCGACAGAGTCTGTGCTGCTTTATATGAATTCTATGGAGAGTAATGAACTTTAATAAGACTTCTGATAAAAACTTCAGGATCAGCGTCATAAAAGAACTCGTTACCTTCTTCTTATGCCTTTTGATCTGTATCGGCTGTAGGATCTCTGTTTTTTCAGGGATCCGGTTTTTTCTGTTTGCCTTATTGAATGTAACGATACCAGGTCTTGCGGTGTTCCTTCTCTTGAAAACGAAAGTCAACAGTATTGCCGACGTGTTTTTGTACAGCGATATTTTCGGCATCGCTATCGTTCTTCTGGAATACTTGTTTGTTATGATGCTGAAGATTCCAAATTTTTCAGCTATCGTTTCTTTGTGCCTGTGTGGCCTATCTTTATTCTTCATATATAGAAATCGGGAAAGACTAGATGGATTTGTCTACGATAAGAACTGCGGTTGGTTGCTTTTGCTGTATGTGCTTTTGTCGATGATCTGTTTCTTTTATCTGGCATATGCCAATGTTTATCCTGATGCTTACGGCGGAACGGTTTACAATAAGGACTTTTTGTTTTGGATCGGTAATTCGATCTCCTTTATGAAAGGATTGCCGGTACAGAATTTTCGTCTGGTCGGTGAAACATATTACTATCATTATTTTTCCAGCGTTTTGATGGCTGAAGCTTCTTTTGTGACCGGAATCGATGTGTCGGTGATCAGCTATTATTTCTCATATTTGATTCCGTGTGAACTCATGGCTTTTGCTTCATACTCTTTTTCAAAGGCCTTATTAAAAAAAGACTTGAGCATTTTTGTTGCGGTTGTTTTGATTCTGCTGACGGATGGATTGACATCTTATCTGCACGATCATTTGTATTATTGCCCGTTTGGCTATGATTATGCTTACACTTTGTCTATGGTTGCTTTTGCCTTCGTGGTTCAAATGGCCGAAGATGAGAGGTATCGCACACAGGATGTTTTTGTTTCCTGTCTGCTTCTTGTGCTCACAATCGGCTTTAAAGGGCCGAACGGCCTGGTTGTTTTGTTCACTTATGGAGTTGTTGCCTTCAGTCTTCTTCTCAAGAAAAAGTGGAAGCACGGATTTGGACTTGGTTTTTTATGGCTTTTCTGCTTCTTTGCCACTTATTTCCTTTTTTTGACCAATATCAGGCAAACATCCAGAGAAGCAAATGGTCTTGAATTTCTTGGCCTTTTAGGTTCTTTTGACACGAATCCTTTTGCCATAAAGATCTTAAGCAAGCTGATCGGTTTTGGTTTTCCGGACAACGGGCTCAGCAGAATAATTTCCTTAGGCTTGTATGTTTTGTTAAATAATGTCGGTGCTATGGTTTCCTTAGCTTTTGCGGTAATCAGTCTGTTTCCTCTTATCAAGAAAAAGAAGGATCTTACGGCTTTGCTGGCGCTGATTGGAACTTCTTTATGGGGGATTTTGTTGACAATCATTACGCATCAGGATGGCAACAGTCAAATGTATTTCATTATGTCGGCTTTGCCTTTCTGCGTTTTATCCGGCCTTTATGCACTGGAGATGTTGAAGCCAAACAGGCAGATGTTGATCAGTGCTTTGATCATCCTGCTGATTTTGTCTTCTGGAGATATTCTTCGTTTTGTAAGAAATTGTACTTTTGTCAATGTAAATAACGCCTACAACCTTCGTAATGGCGGCGAGACCACCGAAGATCGAAGATACTATTTTACCGATGAGGAATACGAATTGGCACTATGGCTGAAGGAAAACACCGGAAGCAATGATTATATTGCTTTGGATATTTTCGAATATGACAAAATGCGAAAAGAGGTCATGCTGGGCGTCTTCTCGGAACGGTTTATCTGGAATGATGGTCAATATTCTTCAGAAAGTGAACGAAACAGAAGAAGAAAACTTGCTGTCGATGCCTTAAAAGGTGATGAAGCCGCGCTGCAGGAAATGAAAAAGGAAAAGGTCAAATATCTGATTCAAACTCTTTCTCAGAATCCTGACGATGTGATCGAGGGCTTGGATATTGTTTATGAAAAGGGTGGCTACAGAGTCTACTCTTTGGATTGATCAGAGTGAGTATGAAGCTGAAGAATTATACAGTAAGACGATGCAGAAAAGATGAATACGATAAATTGATTGCTTTTCTGCATGACTATTGGAGCGCAAATCATGTCTTCTGTCGAAATAAGAAGATTTTTGAGTTCCAGCATGGCACTGCAGAGAGTGGTGAATATGATTTTGTGATTGCCGTTCATAATGAAAGTGGCGAGATCCATGCTGTTTTGGGTTACATCACAACCACAAGATATAACAGAAATGATACGGAGGTACCGGAAGCGGTCTACGGCGCTTTATGGAAAGCTCGTGACGATGTGAAGGATAAAGAGGCTGGCAAATTAGGTTTGGCTGTATTGCAATATCTTCTGAAAGCTTATCCAAATTCTGATTACATTACACTTGGCTTATCCAAAGACAGTCAGTCCATCTACCAGGCTCTGCATTTTGATTTTGGTGCAATGAATCATTATTACGTTGCCAATCCTGCAATCAATGAGTTTTTTATTGCCGGATCACCCGAAATTGATGATGAAGAAGACAATGGCGAATATGTGATCAGGGAAGTGAAGGAAGTTCCTGCAGGAATGGAGAACAGATATCATCCTGATAAAAACGCAGTTTATATTGAGAACCGTTATCTGAAGCATCCTTTCTATCATTATTCTCTTTTGGGAGTATGTAAAAAAGAAGAGCCGCTTTGTCTTTGGGTTACTAGAGAAATTGAGGTAGAAGGCCACAGATGCATCAGGATCGTTGATATGATCGGTGACTTAGAGAAGATTGAGAATATAAAAGGGCAGGTCATTGCTTATCTGAAAGAAAGAGACGCCGAATACATTGACTGCTACAATTACGGCATTGATAAGCGTGTATTTCTAAAAGCGGGGTTTAAGGAAGTGGGAAAAGCTACAATTATTCCGAATTATTTTGAACCTTTTGAAAAGAAAAACGTCGACATTCATTATGCAGCTTACGCAAAAAAGCCAATTGTTGTTTTTAAAGGGGACGGGGATCAGGATCGGCCGAACCTGCTTGGTATATAATAATTTCGTGTCAAAGTGGAGGATTGAAAAAAATGAATATTGAAGAAAAAGTGAAAGAGATCATCGCAAAAGTGTTGGAAGTCCCTGTTGACCAGATCAATGAAGATACAGCGATCGGTGACATTCCTGAATGGGATTCCTTAAGTCATATTCAGATTATCTCGGCGATTGAAAAGGAATTTGGTTTTCATTTCACTCCGGATGTCATGATGGATCTGGAAGATGTCAGCGATATCAGTGCTGCTGTAGAAGAAAGAGTAGAGAAATAAGAAAGAGATGGAAAAGATCCGTTCGATCAAAGGCATTGATCACATTGGCTATGCAGTAAAAGACATGGCCGAGGCAAAAGAGAAGTTTAAAGCTTTGGGCTTTGACTTTTCGCCTGAAATGATTGATGAACTTCGGGATGTCAATGTGTGTGTTGGACAGGGAATGGATCTGATGAGAATCGAATTGTTATCACCGATTGGGGAAAAGAAGTCTCCGGTTGATACGTATCTTAGAAAACTTGGCAGTACGCCGTATCATATTTGTTACCGATGTGAGGGGATAGAAGAAACGATTGGTGAATTATGTCGGATCGGCTTTACTCAGCTTAGTAATGTGGCGCCTTCTGTACCATTAAACGGAAATGTGTGCTTTCTTTTTTCTGCTGAGATCGGTCTCATTGAATTGATAGAATATGGGGTATGATAATATGAAAAGCATAGTAGAACAAGTCCTTTCGTATAGTTCGATACAGCCTGATAAAATTGCCTTAAGCGATGGCAAGACCAGTAAGACTTATAAAGAATTATCGGAAGGCATTTTTTTCGCAAGAGAAATACTGAGAGATCACTATGGTTTGAAAAAAGGTGACTCAATCATCATTGCCGCGGATAAGCAGACGGATTTCGTTTCGCTGTATTTCGCATGTCATCTTTTAGGTGTTATTACTCTTCCGATTGCTCCGGATACCAATCCTGTTCGATATGAACTGATCAAGAAAAAAACAGCGCCGAAAATGGTCGTCGGTTTTAAAGACGAGGGTGCTGATGTTATTACAGCAACTTTGCAGGATTTCGTTGGCCAGAAGGAAACGGATCGGGAAGTTCAGATCAATCTTGATGATGTTGCCGATATCATGTTTACGACCGGTACGACCGGCGAACCAAAGGGTGTTCAATTGACCCAGCGTAATATTGCAGCTGCTGCCAGAAATATCAATACGTTTATCCGAAACGACCGTGATGATGTTGAAATGATTGCTTTGCCGATCTCACATTCCTTCGGCATCGGCAGGATGCGCTGTGCTCTTTCCAATGGTCAAACAGTGATCCTTTTGGGCAGCTTCGCCAACGTTAAACGATTCTTCCGCTTTATGGAAGAGTATAAGGTTAATGGCTTTGGCATGGTTCCGGCGAGCTGGGCTTTTTTGAAGAGGATGAGTGGTGTAAAGATTGCCGAATATAAGGACCAGCTCCATTACATTGAGATCGGTTCAGCGCCAATGCCTAAGGAGGAAAAGCTGCTTCTGATCGATTCTTTGCCTGATACCCGTATCTGCATGCATTACGGTCTGACCGAAGCATCCAGAAGCGCCTTTATGGAATTTCATGAGTATAAAGATCACCTCAATACGGTCGGCAAACAATCCCCGAACATGAATATTTCCATTCGGGATGAAAACGGCAAAGACGTCGGAAACAATGTTGAGGGTGAGATTTGTGTTTCCGGTGATGCGGTGACAATTGGTTATCTGGATCTGCCAAAGGAGGAATCTTTCTGGGGCGACCATTTCAGAACCGGTGACTGGGGCATCAGAGATGAAGAAGGTTATATCACTTTAAAAAGCCGTAAAAAAGAATTGATTAATGTCGGCGGTAAAAAGGTTTCGCCGATTGAAGTAGAAGATGTTCTGAAAACTTTTGATTTTGTAAAGGATTGCGCATGTATCGGCATCAGTGATCCTGATCACGTTTTAGGTGAAGTAGTGAAAGCTTTTATCGTGACGGATCAACCGGAAAAAGTCGATCATGATCAGATCGATAAAATGATCGGCAGGAAACTTGAAGCTTATAAACATCCGATGATTTATGAAGTCATCGATGAGATTCCGAAGACGTCATCCGGTAAAGTACAGCGCTTGAAACTGAAATAGAGGAAATGATATGTGGCAGCCACAAGGTTTATATAATCAATTTGTTTTAAGAATTCCCCTGATCTTAAAAGGTGATGAAGCCGTAAGAGGTCTTTATAACTTTCCCTGCGAGAGGATTGCGGTAATTCATGAGCCTTTCTTCAAGGACCAGGGTCTTTTTAAAACAGTTTTTAAGAAAAAAGAAGTTCGTTTTTTTGTCCGCAGTTGGAATGGTGAACCGGATCTCGCTGGCCTTTCCGGCACTTTGAGTGAGATTGAAGTTTTTCATCCGGATACTTTCATTGCAGTGGGCGGCGGTTCCGTCATGGATGGCACAAAACTGTGCCGCCTTTTCTATGAACTGCCTTATTACACACCAGGCAATCGAATTGACGGATCTGTTTTAAAGACAAAGTTTATCGCAATACCAACGACTGTTGGTTCCGGTGCTGAAGTCTCTTCAGCGGCAATCTTCGTTAAGGATCATCACAAGGAAATGATTGTCTTACATGAATTCCAGCCGGATGCAGTGGTCTTCGATGAGAGATATGTAAGAGAAACACCGGAAAAGATCCTTTATGCATCAGGATTGGATGCGATGTCCCACCTTATTGAGGGTTACGTATCGAAAAATGAGAATTCTATGACTGATGTCCTGGCGGAAAAGGGTTTGGAGATGGTCAGGAACGAATTGGATCATCTGATGAAAAAAGAGGATATTGATTTCTTCCGTTTTCAGTATGGCGGTTTTCTTGGCGGTATCGTTCAGAATCATTGTGTCGTAGGAGCTGCACATGGTGTTGCTCATCAATTGACCGAACTAGGCTATTCACATGGTGAGGCGGTGGGTCTTTTATTGGCTGCTTCAATCAAAGAGAATATGAAAGATGAGGCAACTCGCAATAAATATCAGGTTTTGGCAAAGAAAAGCGGTTTTGATAGTGCTGAAGAACTGATCACTTTTATTGAAAAAGTGTGCATGGTTTCTGGAATTAACTCTCGTAAAGCGGAACTAAAAGAAATTTTGTTGAAAAAGGAAAAAGATGCCGCGTTTATGGATAACATCCGTAATGACAGGGGCGGTAAGGGAAATCCGATAGAAATGACAGACGGCTATCTGAAACAGCTGTTCAGGAGTGTGTGATATGAGCGACTATTTAACAGAACATCTGGTAAAAGAAAAACCTTTCGGTTACAGCCAAGAAGAAAAGAAAAGTCTTTTTAAACCGGCTTTGATAGAAGAACTATGTTTTCATTATGACAACAATGAGATGTATCGCCGTTTCTGCAAGAATAAAGGATTTGATCCTCATTCTTTCAATGGTGATATCGAAGAAATCCCGCCGGTACAAGTCAGTGTGTTCAAGGAGCTTGGCAGGAACCTGAACAGTGTACCTAAGGAAAACATTAAACTGACGTTACAGTCTTCTGCAACATCCGGCGTTCCCAGCAGTATTCCGGTCGATTCGATCACTTCCAAAAGACAAGCCAGAACGATGATAAAGGTTGTCGGTGATTATATCGGCAATGAAAGAAAGCCTTTTATGATCATGGATGTAGATCCTTCGGAAGGCTTTCGCCAGATATTGGGAGCCCGTTATGCGGCGGTCAGTGGTTATCTGAACTTTGCATCGGAAGCGGGTTATTTCCTTAAGGTCGATGCGAACAATCGCTACTATTTTGATATTGAAGGTATTGAAAACTTCATTGCTAAACTAAATGGAAACAGTACTGTTGTTTTCGGGTTTACATATATTCTGTATTCTGAGGTCCTGCAGCCTTTGGAGGAGAAGGGAATATGTTTTAAATTGCCTGAAGGTTCCAAGATCATCCATATCGGTGGTTGGAAAAAACTGGAAAGCGAAAAGGTTTCTAAGGAAGCATTCAACGAGATGGCTTCAAAGATCTTCGGCGTCAATACAGAAGATGTCATTGATATCTACGGTTTTACGGAACAGATGGGTTTGAACTATCCGGATTGCCCATGTGGTTGCAAACATACTCCGTTGTATTCGGAAGTTATCGTTCGGGATGTTATCAGCAAGGAAGTATTGCCGGCAGGAAAAGAAGGATTGCTGGAATTTGTTACGCCTGTGCCACATTCCTATCCAGGCAATGCGGTATTGACCGATGATATCGGCATAAAGGTTGAAGGAGACTGCGAATATCATCGCGGCGGGACTCGTTTTAAGGTGATCGGCCGTTTAAAAAAAGCGGAGATACGAGGTTGCGGCGATATCCTTTCCAGCAAACTGAAATTTTCTGATGCAGTTGAAAAAACAGGCAACCCATCCGGAAGACGTTTCGATATGTATTTCAAAGGACTGGATGAAATTCCTGAAGGCAGTTCAGAAGAAAAGATTGAAGCAATCGCCGGTGAGTTGAAGAATCATCTGGAATGGATCAGAAGACAGCCGATTGACGCACTGATCGGTCTGATTGCTAAAGTTGCCGCAAAATGGGAAAAGGAAACATTATCCTTGTCACAAGCACAGGGTTTAAAATTTCTGGTTTCCTGGTGTTCCGGTGAGCATCTGACACAGATTGCCAACGATGGGTTAAGAGGCAACCGACTTTATGCAGATACGTTTATTCCGGCTGACGACAACGCTGTCCACCTGATGCGATCTACATCCAGGGGCTTGGTATGTCATTGGCTGGCGGGCAACGTTCAGGTTTTGGGAATGTTTGTTCTTATTCAGAGTATTCTGACTAAGAATGTTAATCTGATTCGTGTCTCCCTCAGGGATAACGGAGCCTTTGCAAATCTATTAAAGGCGTTTGAAGATGAAAGCTTTACAACGCCTTCCGGTTACACAATCTGCGGCAATGACCTTTTAAAAACGATTGCTGTTGTTTATTACGATCATAGCGATGTTAAAGCCGGAAAGAAAATGTCGAGTCTTGCGGATGCAAGGATTGCCTGGGGTGGAGCAGAAGCGGTAACTGCTGTTTCAGCTTATCCGTCAAAATACGATTGTGAAGATATCATCATGGGGCCAAAACTGTCATTTTCTGTTGTTGGTAAGGAAGTGTTGAGCGACGAAAGAAACGCCAGAAAATTAGCCAGAAGAATCGCAGTTGATGCCAGTGTCTTTGATCAGACCGGCTGTGCTTCCACCCATAATGTCTTTGTGGAAAAAGGAGGCGCGGTTGAAACGGAACAATTCGCTTCAATCATTGCCAAGGCGATGGCAAAAGTTGCCGGGCAGATCCCGAAAGGACAGATGAGCCCGGAAGAGTTTGCGGCAATCCATTCGGCAAGAGGAGTCTATGACTTCAAAGGAAAAGTCTATGGCGATGAAGAGTCGATCTGGACCGTTCTATACAGTGATATGTCTGAATTGAACAAACCCGTTTATTCTAGGGTTCTCTTTGTACATCCGATTGATAAGATTGATGATGCAGCCAAATATGTCAATGAAGATATACAAACGATCGGCCTGGCAGCGGAGGGAGAAAAGGCGATTTCCTTTGCAACAAAAGCCGCAGAACGAGGTGCTGTGCGATTCCCGACCTGTGGTAAAATGTTAAACTTTGAATCCCCGTGGGATGGAATGTTCATCATGGATCGGCTGGTCAGATGGAATACGCTGGGCGGACCTTTAGTGTAATAATCGGAGGCAGACTTAATAGTCTGCTTTTGTTTTGGACGGATTTGCTGGTAGAATGGAGAACGTGGAGAAAACAGTATGATAGATATTTCAACGATCCATAATCGTAAAGTTGTGATTATCGGTTCTGGCAATGTCGGGGCTTCGATCGCTTACGCCTTGACGATCCGAAACCTTGCCAGAGAAATTATCCTGATTGATAAAGACCGTCAAAGAGCGATCGGGGAAGCCTTGGATATTCAACATGGCATTCCTTACATGGGTGTTTCATCAGTCAGAACCGGCGATTATACGGATTGTGAAAACTGTGATCTGATTATTATTACTGCCGGAAGAAATCGAAAAGTCGGTGAAAACCGTTTGGATTTGATCAGCGACAATGTTGCTATTGTCGAAGATGTTGTTTCTAAGATGAAACCATATTACAACCGCGGTGCTATCCTGATGGTAGCGAATCCTGTGGATATCCTGACATATAAATGTGCGAAACTAATGGGTTTGCCTGACGGCAGAGTTTTCGGAACGGGCAATATTCTGGATTCTTCCAGGCTGATCAGAATAGTTGCCGACTATGTAGGTTTGAATACGGAAGTTGTTAAAGGCAATATTGTGGGCGAACATGGAGACCATCAGATTCCTATTTGGAGCAGGCTTTCGATCGCTGGCGTTCCGGTTGAGGAATACTGCGTTGATGTTGGCTTGTCTTGGAATGAAGATATTAGGGAAGAAATGGCAAAAACAGTTTGCGGTCTTGGTGCAGAGATTATCAAAGATAAGGGAAAGACCCACTACGGTATAGCGACCTGTGTATGTTTTATTGCCGAAGCGATCCTGAATCAACGTTTGACGATTGCTCCTGTCACTTCAATTTTGAATGGCGAGTATGGAATCAAGGATGTATCGTTATCGGTTCCTTCGATCATTGGTGCCGGTGGCGTCGAAAGAAGGCTGGAAGAAAGATGGACAAAAGAGGAGTACGCCAAGTTCAAGGAGACAGCAGCTTCCTTAAAAGAATTTTTAAAGGATATTTAGAATAGATTTCGATTGGAGACTTATGAGTAAATTATATATATCAATGTACCATTACGTGAGAGATCTGAAAAATAGTCGATATCCCGACATCAAGGGGCTTGATGTTTCTCTTTTTAAGCAACAGATCGAATTCATTAAAAGCAATTTTCATCCGGTAACCATCGAAGAAGTTATTGCTCATTACGAGAATGGATCTGGTTTGCCTGATAATCCGATACTTTTGACCTTTGATGATGGTTATATTGACCATTTCACAACAGTCTTCCCGATTCTGCAGGAAAATGGGATCCAGGGTAGTTTCTTTATTCCGGGCAAGACTTTCACTGAGAACATTTTGCTGGATGTGAATAAGATACATTTTGTTTTAGCAAGCGCGCCGATTGGCGAATTATACAACGATGTTTTAAGGTATATCGATCAGATTATTGAAAATCACGAATATGATGAATTGAGCAAGCAGGAACTCATTGATCAATATGCGATCGCAAACCGTTTCGATTCAAAAGAAGTAGTCTTTGTTAAGCGAATATTGCAAATGGCGTTGCCTGAAGATATTCGAAAACGCATCAGCAGCGAATTGTTTCAAAAATATGTAGGGATTGAGGAGAGCAAGTTTGCCAGAGAACTGTATCTGAATTTGGATCAGATCAAGTGTATGAAACGAAACGGAATGTATATCGGTTTACATGGATATGATCATTACTGGTTGGGAAAACTGGAAAAGGATAAGATGATTGTCGATATAGACAGATCTATGGAGGTTTTATCTGATGTCATTGACAAGGATTCCTTCATCATGAACTACCCTTATGGAAATTACAACGATGATGTATTGTCTTATCTCAGAGAAAAAGGGTGCAAGCTTGGGATGACGACTGACGTAAGAGTTGCAGATACTATGAAAGATGACAGACTTTTACTTCCTAGGCTGGACTGCAACGACTTACCACCAAAAAGCGAAAATTATAAGAATTATTGATTACAAGCGGCTTAAAGAAGCCGCTTTATACTTATCATTCAATAAATGATACAATGGTTATGAATTTAGGAGTTTTTGTTATGGGCAAAATCTTAGTAACAGGTGCAGAAGGTTTTATCGGAAGTCATTTGACCGAACTGTTAGTCAATGAGGGTTATGATGTTCGGGCAATGGTTCAGTATAACTCATTTAATAATTGGGGCTGGATCGACACTTTTGATAAAGAAGTAAAAGATAAATTAGATATATTTTTAGGCGATGTCAGAGATCCGAATGGTGTTCGTACAGCGATGGAAGGTGTTGATGCTGTATTTCATTTGGCTGCATTGATCGCCATACCTTACAGCTATCATTCACCGGACATGTATGTTGACACCAACATCAAAGGCACATTGAATATCTTACAAGCTGCCAGAGATTTGGGAACAAAAAGGATTCTGGTTACTTCAACAAGCGAAGTCTATGGTACGGCGCAATATGTACCAATTGATGAGAAACATCCATATCAAGGCCAGTCTCCTTACAGTGCTACAAAGATTGGTGCAGACCGGTTGGCTGAGTCTTTCTATAGAAGTTTCAATCTTCCAGTCACGATTGTCAGACCATTTAATACCTATGGTCCTAGACAATCTGCGAGAGCTGTTATTCCGACGATTATTACTCAGTTATTATCCGGAAAAGAAGAAATCAAATTGGGTTCATTAACACCAACCAGAGACTTCAATTATGTTAAGGATACCGCAAGTGGATTCCTGGAGATCTATAAGTCAGATAAAACGATTGGCGAAGAAATCAATATTGCAACACAAAGAGAAATATCGATCGGCGATTTGGCGAATGAATTGATCAGACAGATCAATCCAAATGCGAAGATCATTTGTGACGAACAAAGAGTCCGTCCGGAGAAATCAGAAGTAAACAGACTGCTCGGTTGTAACGAAAAAATTAAGAGACTTACTAGCTGGGCTCCTCAGTACACCTTTGAAGAAGGTCTGGCAGAAACGATTGAATTCTTAAGAAACAACCTTGATAAGTACAAAGTTGATATTTATAACGTATAAAGATGAACTACAAACAATACCTGATCAGTAAAGACACAAAAGTAAAAGATGCGATGAAAAAGATTGATTCGGTTAAACCGAAAATCCTTTTTGTTGTAGAGAATGGAAAACTGATTGGTGCCCTTACAGATGGCGATGTAAGAAGATATCTTTTAGCCGGCGGCAAGGTTACAGATAATGTTGATAAAGCATGCAATAAAAAATTAAAGAGAATTGCGCATTCTAAAGAAGAAGCCATTGAAATGCTTAGCAGTAGCTTTATCGCTATCCCGATTGTAGATGAAAACGGCAATCTTTTAGATATCTATATTGGCAACAGAGTATTGAATAAAACTTCAAAAAAGGTCAATATTCCGGTTGTCATTAACGCAGGTGGCAAAGGAACGAGACTGGATCCGTTTACCAAAGTTCTGCCTAAACCGTTGATCCCAGTAGGGGATTTGCCGATCATTGAGCATATCATGCAGCGCTACGAAACAGCCGGATGCAACAGTTTTCATATTATTGTCAATTATAAAAAAGAACTCATCAAGTCTTATTTCAAGGAAATTGACAGAGAATACAAGATTTCCTGGACAGATGAAACGACCCCTTTGGGAACCGGCGGTGGATTAAGCTTATTAAAGAATAAACTGAAAGATACTTTTTTCTTCATTTGTTGCGATTCTTTGATATTAGCGGATTACGGCGATATCGTGAATTTCCATAAAAAGAATAAAAACGACATCACGATGATCTGCGCAAAAAAGAAAGTTGCGATTCCTTATGGAGTTGTTAATACAAATGAAGAAAACGGACTTGATTCGATTGAGGAAAAACCTGAGCTTTCTTTTTTGACGAACACAGCAATGTACGTTGTTGAGCCTTCAGTTTTGAAGGATATGAAAAAGAACGAAAGAGTTGATTTTCCGGATATTGTCAAGATGGAAAAAGAAAACGGCAAAAAGATTGGCGTTTATACAGTTGAAGAGGACGAGTGGCTTGATATGGGTCAGATGCCTGAACTGGAAAAGATGCGGATCCGCCTTTATGGAGATTAGAAGATGAAAGATATTATCATCATGGGCGCCGGTGATTTAGGAAAAGATGTCGCCTGGCTGATCGAACGAATCAATGAAAAGACTCCTGAGTGGAATCTTTTGGGTTTTACTGAAAAAGGAGAAATGACTGAGTTTCAAGACTATCCGGTTTTGGGAACGGACGATGTTATAGAAAATTTTAAAGATGTCTATGTTGTGTGTGCTTTAGCGAATACCGCTGTCAGAGAACGAATCATTGATACCTTGCCTGAGAACGCTCATGTTGCGACACTGATTGACCCAAACGCGATCATTCACAGGACAGCGAAGATTGGTGAAGGTTCAATGATTTTTGCTGGTGCGATGGTAGGCATTGAAGCTAAGGTTGGAAAACAGTGTGTTGTTTTATATAATGCGGCAGTTAATCATGACGTTGAAATTGGTGATTATACAACGGTATATCCCAATGCAACGATTTCCGGCAGATGCCATGTAGGAAAATATTGCGAGATTGGGACTGGTGCTTCGATTATCCAACACGTCAGCATCTGTGATAATGCAAAGATCGGCGTTGGTGCCGCAGTATTCACAAATATCAAGAATCCAGGAACGACAGTTGGCAATCCTGCTGTCACCATGGGCGCAAAGAAGAAGGATAAATAGGGTATGAAAACTTTAATTATTGCGGAAGCCGGTGTCAATCATAATGGCAATTTTGATCTGGCAAAACAGTTAGTCGATAAGGCTGTTGAAGGTGGTGCCGATATTGTTAAATTCCAGACCTGCAAGGCAGAAAATGTCATTTCCAGGTATGCCGATAAGGCAGAGTATCAGAAAGTGACGACCGGAGAAGCAGATTCGCAACTCGAGATGGTCCGTAAATTGATGTTGACCTATGAAGAGTATGGAAAGCTGAAAGAGTATTGTGAGGAGAAAGGAATCGAATTCCTTTCAACAGCGTTTGATCTTCCAAGCGTTGATTATCTTCACAGCATCGGCATGAGAAGATGGAAGATTCCTTCAGGTGAGATTACCAATCTGCCTTTATTGATTAAGATTGCCAAATTAGGGGAACCGATCATCATGTCAACCGGCATGTCCGAGTTATCAGAAGTTTCAGATGCGATAAAGGTTTTGAAAGAAAACGGTGCAGGTGAGATTACGATCCTTCATTGTACAACCGAATATCCGGCACCTTATGAAGATGTCAATCTGAAGGCGATCGATACGATGAAAGAGACATTTGGTTTGCCGGTCGGTTATTCTGACCATACTAAAGGCTTGGAAATTCCTGTGGCAGCGGTTGCCAGAGGCGCTTGTGTCATTGAAAAGCATTTTACTTTAGATCGGAATATGGAAGGTCCTGATCATAAGGCTTCCATTGAACCGGATGAATTAAAACAGATGGTGGATATGATTCGCCATGTCGAAGTTGCGATTGGAGATGGCACAAAGAAAGTGTCTCCATCGGAATTAAAGAATCAGGACATTGCCAGAAAGTCAATTATTGCCAAGACGGCAATCAAAGCCGGCGATGTCTTTACAGAAGAGAATATTACAACAAAAAGGCCGGGAAGTGGCATCAATCCAATGAAGTGGTTTGATCTCTTGGGCAAAATCGCAAAACACGATTATCAGGAAGATTATCTGATTGAAGAAGACGAACTTAATGACTGAAAAGAAACTGAAGATCTGTGCTGTTACAACGACAAGAGCTGATTATGGGATCATGCGTCCTTTGTTATTGAAACTGAATAAAGTGGACTGGTGTGATCTTGTTTTAGCTGTGACCGGCACACATCTTCTGAAAACTTTTGGTTATACAATCAAGGAAGTCGAAAAAGACGGACTCAAAATCGATAAGAAGATCTCTATTATGTCTAAGGCAAATGATAATGCTGTTGAGACGGCGAATATCATGTCAAAGACGGTACTGAAGTTTACGGAGTACTTTGAAGAGTCTAAACCAGATGTCGTCATATTGTTAGGTGACCGTTTTGAGACATTTGAAGTGGCTGCTTCTTGTACGATCTGTCGCATCCCGGTGATTCACATTGCTGGGGGAGAAACGACAGAAGGGGCAATCGATGAAGTCTTCCGCCATTCAATCACGAAGATGTCGTATTTGCATCTTGCTTCAACGGAAGAATATAAGAACAGAATCATTCAATTGGGCGAGAATCCGAAGAGAGTCTATAACACCGGTGCTTTAGGTGTTGAAAATGTTTTAAATGTCAAAACCTTAAACAAGGAAGAATTGGGCAAAGAATTAAACTTTGAACTGGATAAACCTTATGCGGTGGTCACCTTCCATCCGGTAACATTGGAAAATAACAGCGCTGTAAGCCAATTGCATGAATTGTTGAAAGTCTTACATAAGCACCAGGAAATGAAGTTCATCATCACTAAGGCCAATGCAGATCTGAGTGGTGAAAAGATCAATGTGGAACTGGAGAAGTTCGCCTTGAAGAATAAGAATTGTATTGTTGTTTCTTCTTTGGGAACGCTAAAGTACTTTAGCGCAATCAAGGGTTCTTGCATGGTGATTGGCAATTCTTCCAGCGGTATCGTTGAAGTTCCGTCATTTAATAAACCGACTATTAATATCGGTGACCGTCAAAAGGGACGTATTCAGGCAAATAGTGTTATCAACTGTAAACCTATAGAAACTGATATCGAAAAAGCATTGAATAAGGCTTTGAAGTTTAAGAAAGAAGTTATCAATCCATATGGCGATGGCAAGACATCAGATAAAATGGTAAGAATAATAAAGAAAACGTTCTTAGGAAAGAGAATTGATCTTAAGAAAGTTTTTTATGATTTGGAGAGGTAAATGAAGAATATCGCGATTATTCCGGCAAGAAGCGGATCCAAAGGTTTAAAAGATAAGAATATACGTTTACTGAACGGCAAACCGCTTTTGGCGTACACGATTGAAGCGGCTTTAAAATCGAAGTGCTATGATACGGTTATGGTTTCGACGGATTCAAAAAAGTATGCCAAGATTGCCATGGAATATGGCGCTGAAGTTCCTTTCTTAAGAGGCGATGAAAACTCCAAAGACAATGCTTCTCCTTGGGAAGTGGTCAAGGAAGTTTTGTTGAAGTATAAGGAACTCGGTAAAGAGTTTGATACATTTACGCTTTTGCAGCCGACATCTCCTCTTAGAAACGCAAAGGATATTAAAAATGCGTATGCAGAGTTAAAAGGGAAGAACGCTAATGCAGTTGTATCAATGTGCGAATTGGAATGTTCTATGCATCTGGTGAATAAGCTTCCGAAAAGTTTATCGATGAAGGGCTTTATCTCTAATGAACAGTACAACAAGAGAAGACAGGACATCGCTCCCTATTATCGTTTTAATGGTGCGATTTATATCTCGAAAGTTAAGACCTTCATGAAACACATGAATATCTATGATGATAAGTGTTACGCCTATATCATGGATCGCAGCCGATCTTATGATATTGATTCTAAGGAAGACATGAAAATTGTTGAAGCATTAATGAAGAAATAAATATGATAAAAGAATTATTGTATCCATTTGATCCAAATTACATCTTGGAGAACAAAAGAAAGATCAAGAAAGCATTGCTGGAAAACAGTGAAGCTTTTATCGAGAAAAAAGTTGCCATTTTAGGAGGCTATACCACTTCCGCTATTAAGCAGATCATGGAACTTTTCTTATTGAATAATGGGATCAAAGTTTCGTTCTACGAATCTGAATACAATAAGTTTTACGAAGATGCAATGTTTGACAATGCGGAACTGGAAGCATTTAAACCGGATATCATTTATGTATGTACCAGTAACCGCAATATCACAAAGTATCCATCGTTGAATGATAATGTTGATGATCTTCTGAATAATGAATTTGAAAAATATAAAGGGATTTGGCAAAGTTTAAACAATCGATATCACTGCCCAATCATTCAGAACAATTTTGAATTGCCATATTACCGTTTGATGGGCAACAAAGAGGCAAGCGATATCCATGGCAAGGTCAACTTTATTACAAGGCTAAATCTGTTGTTTGCAGAATATGCACAGAGTAATGAGAATTTCTATATTTGTGATATCAATTACATTTCAGCCGATTATGGATTAAAACAATGGTCCGATCCATTCTATTTCCATATGTATAAATATGCATTGAACGTCAATGCGGTGCCTTACCTGTCTTTTAATGTAGCCAATATCATTAAATCGATTTTTGGCAAGAATAAGAAAGGTTTTGTCTTGGATTTGGATAACACTCTTTGGGGTGGCATTATCGGCGATGATGGCGTTGAAGGCATCAAAGTCGGCCCGGAAGAGAGTGAAGGGCAGGTTTATTCGGAGTTCCAGAGATATCTGAAAGAACACAAACAATTGGGTGTTATTTTGAATATTGATTCCAAGAACGATTATGAAAATGCGATTGCCGGATTAAAGCATCCGGATAGCGAATTAAGTGAGGATGATTTTGTCGAGATCAAGGCCAATTGGGAACCGAAGGACAGGAATTTTGGTGAGATTGCCAAGGAACTCAATTTGTTACCGGAGAGTCTGGTTTTTGTCGATGATAACCCGGCAGAAAGGCATATCGTATCAGAACAGTTAAAAGGTGTCTGTGCACCGGAAATTGGTTCGGTTGAGCATTACATTGAAGTGATTGATCGCAATGGTTTCTTTGAGGTGACGACTTTATCGAAAGACGATCTCAAGCGAAATGAGATGTATAAACAGAATGCAGAAAGAGCTAAAGCAGAAGCTTCTTTCAGCAACTATAAAGACTATCTCTTATCGTTGAATATGAAGGGAATCATTAAACCTTTTGAACCGATGTATATTGAAAGAATCTCACAGTTATCCAATAAGTCGAACCAGTTCAACCTGACGACACATCGTTATACGGTTTCGGATATTGAAGAGATTTCCAATGATGATAATTACATCAAATTGTATGGGAAATTGATTGACCGTTTTGGCGATAACGGTTTAGTTTCGGTTTTGATTGGCCATATTGTTGGAAATACCTGTGAAATGGACCTTTGGATCATGAGCTGCAGAGTATTGAAGAGAGACCTCGAATTTGCCATGATGGATGAACTCGTCAAGAAGTGCAAGGAAAAAGGTGTGAAAAAGATCATCGGTCACTATTATCCGACAGCCAAGAACAACATGGTAAAAGACTTCTATTCCATCCAGGGATTTAGTAAAATAAGCGAAGATGAAAAAGGCAATACTGATTGGTTATTCGAAATTGATGATAACTATCAGCTAAAGAATGAAGTAATTGAGGTGGAAGAATAGTGACTAGAGAAGAAGTGATGAAGACATTAAATGAGATATTCTGCAATGTCTTTGATGATGATACGATCGTTTTGACAGATAAAACGAATGCCGGTGATATTGAAGATTGGGATTCTTTGGAACAGATCAATTTGATTGTAAATATCGAGAATGAATTCGGCATGATGTTTGATATGGCAGAAGTATCTGATCTGGCCAATGTTGGCGAGATGGCTGATCTGATCTTAAAGAAAGCAGCAGAGGAAGAATGAACGAATACAGATTCGAAGATCTTTATATTGGGAAAGAAGAGTTCTTCTCAGTTACTGTCACAGAAGAAATGATGAAGATGTTTTTAGAAGTGTCCGGTGACATTAATCCTCTTCATAATGATAAAGATTTCGCGATAAGTCAGGGTTACCAGAATAAAGTCGTCTATGGTTTATTGACGACGTCATTTATCTCTAAATTGGTTGGTGTTTTATTACCCGGAAAATATTGCTTATTGCAAGGAATTGATGTCAAATATTCTAAGCCGGTCTACGTTGGAGACATTCTGATTGTCAAAGGAGTTGTTGACGAGTTACATGAGTCGGTAAAACGGGCTGTCATTAAAGTGACCATCCAGAATCAGGACGAAAAGAAAGTGGTTAAGGGAAAAGCGGAAGTAGGCTTCTTAAAATAATCTGAGGGAAAAACCATGAAAGAGATACCAATTCTTTATATTGTCATCCCATGTTATAACGAAGAAAAAGTTCTTCCGATCACTTCAGGGATGTTTGAAGAAAAAATTAAAGAATTAATCGGCTTAAAGAAGGTTAATAAGAAAAGCAAGGTTCTTTTTGTCAATGACGGATCAAAAGATTCGACCTGGCAGCTTATTAAAGATTATTCAAAACAATCTGATTTCTTTGAAGGTATTTCTTTAAGCCGCAACAGAGGACACCAGAATGCTTTATTGGCCGGCTTGATGGAGGCTAAGGACAAGTGCGATATCACTATCTCGATCGATTGCGATGGCCAGGATGATATTAATGCCATGAATGAAATGGTCGATAAATATTTGGAAGGATACGAAGTTGTTTATGGTGTCCGCTCCAAGAGAGAGACCGATACCTTCTTTAAACGTTTTACTGCTGAATCTTTTTATAAGCTGATGAATGCATTAGGGGCAGAAGTGGTTTTCAACCATGCGGATTATCGGCTGATTTCCAGTAGGGTATTAAAAGAGTTTTCTGAGTTTAAGGAAGTTAATCTGTTTTTAAGAGGCATGATTCCTTTAGTTGGTTTCAAGAGCACTTCTGTTTACTATGAAAGACACGAAAGACTGGCGGGTGAATCTCATTATCCTTTGAGCAAAATGTTGGCATTGGCTTTTAACGGAATCACCAGCTTAAGTATTAAGCCAATAAGGATAATAACAAGTGTTGGTGTTTTAGTGGCGCTGCTGAGCTTTATCGGAG
>Ga0256405_10005660_pt1 | contig 21162 bp, 14 predicted proteins | sample RumenRJG_02DNA_FD_189096 | JGI IMG/M metagenome (GOLD analysis project Ga0256405, IMG submission 189096) | Bovine rumen microbial communities from Lethbridge, Alberta, Canada - RJG_02 | ecosystem: Host-associated > Mammals > Digestive system > Stomach > Rumen | place: Canada: Alberta... | reverse complement strand
ATTAGTTGTGCCTGTATAGGAGAGCCTTTGGTATAAACCTATTTCACAATGCTATACTGTACAGCTCATAGCGGTTCGATTATATCAAGGTTAAAATCTTAACTTAACACCATTGGAACCGTCCCCATTGACTCAAAGATTCCTAGAGTTAATTACAAACTGTCTGATCTCTTCCCTATCCTTGAAAAAGAATAACTCATGTCCGTCTTGCTCCCATATCTACTATGGTATCAACAAGATTTATCTTATCCCGGCTGGTTATACAGGCAACAATATACCTTAAGTCACTGCTGCATTTCGTACTGTACACCGATCCCGCCTCCATTTTCATAGCTGCCTATAATAATCGTCTGCTTTCCCTGCTCTTTTAACCTGTCATTCTCGTCACAGAGTTCACTAAAGCTGCTGTTGTCTTCACTGACCATAAATATCGTACCCTGTATATCAAACATATCAGACATATCAGATATAAGAAACAGGACCTTTGATTTAGGGTATTGGTTTCTTGCAGCATTCAGCGACAGAACCTCGCTGTTATCTACTTTTTTTAACATCAGACTACCCTCCTCTATTTCACCCATTATCCCCTTCATTTTGATTATAAATCTATTAAATTAAGCTATCAACCGCTATTCAGGCACGATAATGATATCTGGAGCCCTATGAGCCATCTGCCAAGTGATTTTTGAGTCACTATACTAGACGAAGTGCGCTCCCTGAAATATTATACCTCGATGATTTAGTGTTTTTACATGAATTTCCTGTATAATGATATTGTCAGGTAAGCGCTGTTAATGATGGCTATTCATTCCAAGGCATGTTCATCCTTTTGAAATATGATGAGGTAGAATCTTCGCAGACTGCTCTTTGATCCGCTGTGCTTGCCTCAGTCGTACAGGGACTTGAATTAGAGCAGTCACAGAAAAATAATCCAAGCTGAAAGAATAATGTGGATAAGAGTATCGGCTTCGCAAATGCGTATATTAAAGCCGTTATTACTATCTCTTCACGGCTGTATTACTTACACTGTCATATATTCTCGTATGATTCCTCGTTTATATCCGTATCTGTCTCAGCCTCGTCTGAAGACCTGACACTTTCTCCGCTCTTGGCATCCTCCACGTCTTTTCTTGCCTTCTGCGCCATATTATCTATCTGAATCGCCTTGACGATCCGTTCCTGATCTTCCGGAGAGAACATGGTGATAGCGTTCATAATGGAGTCTGCATCGTTTCTGTTGAATAGGAGGCTGCCGCCTTTAGAAAGTCCGACTCTTATACAGTTATTCGGATCTGACACGTCACCAAGAGTCAGCGTATCCGTAAGCCTGTCACACATGAATACTACACCCTGATAAACGATCATGTCATCCTTTGCCATAGCAAAATATTCGTTTTTATTCTTTACGACATGATTCCCCGCATATGGCATATAATCAGGCTTTGATGATACCGTTTTTCTTATAAGATCTGCCGTATCTATGTTTCCGCGATTCTTCTGTCCGTTTTGGATCCTGATCCTTGTAGAAAACTCACTGTCTATCGTCTCATTCGCTATCATCCCGACCTGCTGGATCCCGAAGTATTTGAAAAATTTCGAATCCATCATTTCCCTGTCGAGATAGCTTTTACCATTCTCGTCACTCTTTATCCAGTTCGCAACACCGTGATCAAGAGTATTATAGTATTCCATGAATTCATCTTCGTCTATTTCACCGGAAATAAAATCTTCCCAAAAAGCTTTTCGCGTAGAAAATATTGTATTATCCCCCTCCGGTAGTCTGTCCAGAAAACTCATGGCACGTTCATAATCCCCTTCGTTATCGAAATCTATGTGCCATCCCCTAAGGTTCGTGACTCCGCCTTCTTTGGTGCTATAGCCTGCCTGCTGATAGACTATACCATTTTGTGTAAAGAATGTCCTGCCCACATAACCGTTGTTTACAACCTCGTTTGTACTTGAATCCGGATCGACATAGCTCATCGACTTCTTATAGACTGTATATCTCGCTGTCAGCAGGTCTGCATTGCCATGAATATGATCATCATCGTCATATACCTCAATCCTTTCACTGGAACTTCCCATTAATTCTGATATTTTTCGGTCTATCTCTTTAATCAGGTTATCCCATTCTTCATCTGAATAATCTGAAATACCCACTTCTTCATAATCATACCCGGAACGCGTATTGCTCCACCTTCCCAGGCTTTCCAGTATGCTCTGGCAGTTCAATCCCTGCTGATAGGTATCCGGAATACTAAAGAATGATTCTTTAGCGTTATTCAATACATTTACCCAGTCCTTATCAAGAGACCACGTATCGTTTTCATTGTACTCCGGCCGGTTTGAATATGCTGTCATCTTATTATACGATTTCATTCCGCTGTTATCAGTCAGACCCTTGTCCTTTGATGCACGTCCTTTGCCTTGAATCCCATAATTAAATGATCCATATGATTCCGTGATACTTAAGCCCATTTCACTCCTTTCCGCAGCCCATCTGACGCTCAGGGCTGCACCGCTCCCATGTTCAGATCATTCACATAAAAAGCGTCCAAAGTCCAATGTTCATTCCATTGAACTTTAGACGCTCTCCTTAGCTTCCCTGTTATACTCTGCTTATGCTATCGTCTTATCCTGCCTGACAATAAACCCTCTTTGCATAAACAGACCATTATATGGCACAAACCGACTAAATTGATGTAATCCTTTATGCTTCAATATAGAAAAGATGGCATCATTCAACGGTTTCAATCCATTGAAAAAGATGCCATCCATAGCCTGTAATATAATCCAATAATAATATCGGCAGTAATAAACTATAGCCTTATAGCCATTGCCCCAATAGCCGGTTAAGATTACTGTGGTTCCTTTTTGTATGCTCGTGGCGTCTGTCTTCAAGCTTTTGCTCATATTTATTCTCATCGATTTCCTTATCCATCCGTTTCTGCTCCTGCATTTTCTTTGTATGTCTTGCTTCCGCTCTTTTCTTTGCAAGAGCTTTCCGTCTTTCCGCCTGAGTACGTGCGGAATTATTCCGTGTCTGTGATGTTGAGATATTTGAAACAGTTATGGTCTGTACCGTTCCCTGTCCTGCTTCATCCGCAGCGCCTCCTATTGCCATATCGACATGCTGCACCGTACCGGCTCCTGAGGATTCCTTCAGGAAGAATCCGGTTGACCGGATCACTCCGTCTCTTGATCCATCGTTCCCATTCATTGTAAACTCCGTATCTTCTGATCCAAGATATATGGCACCGATATCTGCTTCCTTGAGATCCATAAGGATATCTTCGCCGTCATCCCCCTTACACCATACCTTCAGCCTGCTGAATACTTCATCATTTTCATCTATCCATCCGTTGCCATCCGAGTCATATTCCCGCAGGTCTGCAAATCCATCCCCGCTTTTTGTGCCGAAGAGCTCACTTCCGTCATTTATTACGCCATCCTCATTCAAATCAAGAGCAAGGAACCCTGACCCTCGCCCTAACATCGAGATCTCGTCTTTTTCCCCATCCGCATCTATATCAAACATGAATTTCTGATCCCTTACATTCGACGTATCACATCCTATATTCACAACAAGAGGATCGCAGAGGGCATTCTGCATCGCTGGGATATAGACATTCATATACTCCATATAGTTCCGGCTCATCATAATGTCTATGTTGAAATCTATGATCCTGCCGTCATCTGTCTTCGCCTGTCCGTTTGCGTGGAACTGCGTGTTTTCATATTCCTGATAGGTCACAAGCTGCTGTGTAGTTCCGCCAAACATACCTGTTCCCATGAATCTTCCCATAAGCATTGACAGAACATTGTTCTGGAATCCGTTTGCTGACAAAGATCCCGATCCCGTTCCGTTCATCATACCGAAATTGGCTTTGGAGTAGTTGTTGTAAATATCCGATCCCGTCATGCTGCCATAGCCGTTTCTTTCATAATTCCCCAAGCTGGTCGCGTTATACCCGCCGTAGCTTATCGCGCTTTTGGTATCCTCAAAAGCAGACCTGTTTATCCCGCTTTTTGCTTTTGTACCGCTCTGGTTGTAAGTCCTTGCTGCCGCCATTGTTACATTGCTTTCTGTTATCCTCATTATGCGATTCCCCCTTCATTTTTGATAATAAAAAAGCACCTGCCAATGTTTCAGTCCATTGAATACAGATGCTCTCCTTAGCGCTTTATAATTCTTTTTCCTTATCGTCCTTTCACGGCTCCTTGATAATGCTTTTTGTACAAACGGTCGTTATTACGCCACAAACAGCATATCATCCCCAAAAGTCGTAGCTGTTTTTATACTGTTCAGACAAAGCCCCGTCCTGTGAATAATTACCGGGAATGTATTCCGTTAGCTTGTCAGCTATCTTCTTCATTTTCTCCGCTTCTTCCGTGTTATTGTCTTTTGAAAGCTTTTCTGCTTTCTTCTTCAAAGTATCAGCGGCTTTTCTGATATTCTCATTGTCAAAACCGGATGTCTTGCCGCCCTTAGTCCTCTTTCCTGTCAGATCACTGCCGATACTGCTCAGCAAACTGTTCCCTTTTTTGTTTTTCGTGGCTGCCTTAAGCAGTGCATTGTTTTCAATGCTCCCGCTTCCGATTCCCGGTATGCCTGCCCGCTGTGATGACTCATTCAGCATCCTTGTAGTAACTCTCATGATGGTCTCCACCTCCTGACAATTTTAAGACGCTTTTGCGCCCTGCCTGTCCTCTATTTCGGCTTCCTTCGCAGGAAATGAACCTTGTTTTTATAAATGGGCTTTTTTATGTCATGAGTGGTCAGGATACTGCATCATAGCGTCCACCGTAACGCTGTTCCCATCCTGTGAAAACACCAGCGTCCCGTAATACCTTTCGCATATTGCCAGGCTGTTTGGGATTCCCAGCCCGTGGCCGTCCTCATCGTTAGTATCAGCCAGCGGGAGACTCGATCCCGGATCGATCTCCAGCCTGCCATGGAAAGAGTTCTTTATCTCCATAAACAGAAATCCATTCTTTTCAGATATACGCACAGATACAAACGGTGCATCATTGTTCAACAAGGTTGCTCCATGAATCGCATTATCTGCGAGATTCCCCAGAAGAACAGCTGCATCATACTGCATTGCATCAGGAAGTTCCTTTACCTCCACAAATGCAGTGAAGGCAATCCCAAGCCTGTCAGATTCAGAAGCCTTATCATTCAGGATCACATCAAGAAGGATTATGCCTGTGTCATATCTTTTTTCATAAACACCTGCATTCTTTTCCATGCGTTGGAGATATGATTCCGCTTCATCCGCAGCCCCCTCATTCAATAGGCCATAGAGGACGGATATGTGGTTCCTCAGATCATGCCGAAATGACCTCAGCTTTTCAGTGCCCTCCTGAACCTCATCCAGCCTCCGCTTAAGACTTTCCGCCTGTATTCTCTCCGCAATGGCCATTCTCTCGTGCTCCATATATTGCCTGTTTTTCTGCCATGAAGCGACAAGGCTCGCCTCCCCCGCAAAGAGCAGTACGGATAAGGCAAGGAACATCCATGGTGAAGCTTTGACTTCTTCGTTCAGGACAAACACCCCGCCCTCGACAGGCACCACCGCGATCTTTACAAAGAATCTTGCCAGCACCTCCGCAGTCAGGGTAATTATTGAAAGATAGACTGCTTCAAACAGGCTGACTGCATACCGCCTTTTTACCGTCTTTTTTATTATGAGAAACATAACAGCGGTCAGCAGCACATAGCATACGCAGGTTATGATCCATAGAGTCAGGAGTCTGACGTACAGGACTTCAAGAGAGGTTTCATCCACGATCTCCATGCTGTCCACTATATGGTCAGATACCAGGCTGTAAAGCCCGGTGAGCGCAAGATAGGAGATACGAAACAGCCCTGAACCCATGGCAGCAGACATCAGAGCAGTAAATATCCATTTTCTTATATCCCGCCTCGCTGACTTCAGATCCACAAAAATGAATAGTCCGGGAATAACGCTGAGATATTTCAGGAAACGCATTATCTCTCCCGTGATTTCCATGTAAAATGAAAACTCTTTCTCGCTCATGCCTTATCCCTGATATATGAAAGATAGTTCCTGACGAAATCCGGATATTTGTACTTAGACATCATAAGGCTCGTTCCGTCCAGCAGCCTTATCTCTGTCCTGTCATAATGTCGTACAAAATCCATGTTCACAATAAAGCTTCGATGGATCCTATAGAAGCCTTCTCCCAGAAGCGCCTCGAGTTCTGACATAGTACCACTGTACAATCTACTTCCGCTGACCGTATGGAGTACCTGTACCCGTCCCTTGCTCTCCGCATATGAAACTTCCGATCTCGATACTGATGTTGTTTCCTTCCCGTACTTTATGGCGATATGATCCCTGCTCTCAGCGGCAGTCTTAAGCATTTTTCCAACTGCTACGCCTGCTTCGCGGAGAACGGATTCAAATTCCTTTTTCCGTATCGGTTTAACAATGAAATGGAAGGCATGAACAGAAAAAGCTTCCCTCATCCTTTCAGGATATCCGGTGACGAAAATAATAAGGGGAAGAGAACAGTATCCCTTTCCCTGCTTATATATGATCCGTGACGCCTCAATCCCATCCATGTAATCACCCATATCAATGTCCATCACCAGAATCTGGGCTGTTCTGGCTGTGGCTGCTGCTTCATCTGCCCGTTCACATTCCGCAATCTCGACATCGGGATAAACTGCCCGTATCATATCGCTGATCTTTTTTCTCTGCTTCTCCTCGTCATCACATACAATAAATTTCAAGATACATCCCCCCGGAAAAGATAGTAAAAAAGCACATGTCACATTCCCTGTGATCATGTGCTTCCGTGCCTTTTATTATTTCGGCAGATGCATTCAGTTGTATTACCCTCTCTGCACGAATGGGCGCTTTTTCGTCATGAATGGACGTTTTCGTGAGAATACTCCGGCTTTGAGGTATCAAAGAAATCCGTTAAAGAAGCTTCCCCTCATAAGATTATACAGATCCATAAGATTTGTCTGCTGCTCCCAACTATCTTTCCGTTCCTGACCGTCGCTGAAAGAGTTTCTTCGTTCTTTTCAATTTTCCGGTTCTTCGACGCAGCTCCCTGCTGCCTCTCAATAGCGTTCTCTATTGCATAAATGGGCTCTTAATTGATTACCTTTTAAAATTCAAAGCCGCAAACCCTGTAGTTTGCGGCTCTCGGGACAGGGGAAGAGGGATTCCCGCCGGCGGCTCCGCCGTCGCAGCGGCTCTTTTGCCGCCCCTGTAAGTTTTACATACGTTTTACATACATAGATTCCGTATTTCGTTTGTCAGAACATATTATGAGTCAGAACACATGTGCGGTCAACATGGGACGCCATTTTGACCACATCAGGCAGATTTTCTTAACGGCCTTTTGTGCTATAATCCAAAATCTGGGACTATACTATGATCTCCCACCGGATTTGTCATAATTCTCTTCCATATGGGTTGCTTTAAGATATTTGAACCCATAATAATATCCTTAAATACTACTTTAAGATTTTGTTGACAGGTGAAAATTCTTAAAGTAGTATTATATTCATCAAGGATACAAGGTACATATGATAATACGTGAACATTACTTAAAACAGATACGTCCCTTCTATGACAGTGATCTTGTAAAGATAATCACCGGTATACGTCGATGCGGAAAATCTGTCATATTGGAACAGGTTCAGGATGAACTTAAAACGGCAGGCAAGAATTGCCTCTTTCTGGATTTTGATCTAAAGCCCGTAAGGAATATGCTTCCGGATGCAGATGCTTTGACCGAATATGTAAGTGAGAGGCTGGGCGAAGAGAAGATATATCTGTTCCTTGATGAAATCCAGAATGTAACGGCCTGGAACGAAGCATGCCGCACATTGAGGCTTTATAACTGCTCCGTGTTCATATCAGGAAGCAATTCAAAGCTCCTTTCCAAGGAATTCACAAAAGAATTATCCGGGCGCTATGTCTCTTTTAGAGTAAGACCTTTCGTCTATAAGGAATCCTTGGAGTACGCGGAGCAAAGCGGAAAATCATACAGTATCACAGATTATCTCATATGGGGCGGGTTCCCCGCATCACTTGCACATGATGATACAGATGCTAAGAAGCGTTATCTCAGCGATCTTAATGACACGATCGTTTATAACGATTTGGAGAACCGATACAAAATTCGTAAGAAGGAAGTGTTTGAGAGGATCGTGGATTATATTCTGTTATCCAATGCCAGGGTCTTCAGTTCAAAGTCCATTGCGGATTACATGAAGGGCAAGAATGTTTCCATATCCGTTCCAACCGTCATAAAGTATCTGGAGTATCTGAAAGAAGCATATGTTATAACGGATGTATCTCTTTACTCACCCAAGGCTAAGTCAAAGTTGAATTATTACTATAAGCTTTATGACGAGGATGTTTCCATGAACAGTATCAGGGTAATGGGAACAAGATTCGATCTCACTCACAACTTAGAAAACATTGTTCTAAATGAATTATTATTCATGGGTTATGAGGTGACTGCCTATGATAACAAAGGTAAGGAAATTGATTTTCGTGCGGAAAAAGGCGGAAAGATTTTCCTGATTCAAGTGGCCTATAGTGTTGCTGAAGAAAAAGCATATAACAGAGAATTCGCGGCATTCACCTATATTGATAACACCGTAAAGAAGATACTGATAACTAACGATGATATTGACTACTCCACGAGTACTGTATATCACTACAAGTTAAAAGACTTTCTAATGATGGAAGAACTGTAATGCCAAGGCTTGCACTCATGAACAAGACAACTTCTCAGGAAGAGCTGATCAGAATATTTAATACGTACTGATTATTTCTTATTCGATGTATAACTGTTTACCTTTTTTGGATCTTTGGTCTTACAAGACCGAATGACAACTTTGAAACGGCTTTTTTGTACTCCGCGACATCCAGGGTTTCTCTGTCAGTCATGATACTGTACGGCTCTCCGGCATCGATTATCACATAATCCGTAAGGTGAAAACCGATCCTTTCATAAAGCTTAAGTCTTTTTTTGCGCTGCTCGTAATTATCCGCCTTCTCATCGATCACCTCGATATTGAAAGCATATTCCTTACCGCTATATCTCTTTCTCATCATATCGATTATCTGAGATCCGTAGCCCCCGGATCTCTTATCTTTTACGATAGCAATATACAGACCGAAGTAAAGCCTGTCCGTACAGGCACCGTAGTTGATCCCTATAAACTCGTCGCCGTCGTAAAATGCCAGAAAATCAACACCCTTTCTAAGTGCCATCAGTCTCATCACCTATATCGGATACAACTCGTAGTCGGGAAACGCCTCATTAAAAAGATCAACAACCTTATCGTAATCCGGCATGGATCTTTTTTCATTTCTTACCTCAAGCATAATAAAAACTCCTTTCCCCTGCTTCCTTATTCCTCCAGAGCATCATCTCTGTCAGTGTTTTTCAGTAATACCGGATATCTCTTTTTCAGGAATATCACACACAGTACCGCAGTCAAAAATAATGCGACAGGCATGGCCCAGTACAATCCTTCAGCTCCGAAAAGTGCCGGCATGGCAAATATCATTGCAACTGGTGCGATGAAGGATCCGAATGCGGCAATGATCATTGAGCTCAATCCGTCGCCCATTCCCGTAAAGGTGGAACCCGTAACAAATTCAAATCCGTAAAAGAAACACGAAAAGGCCATGATACGGAGTACATGCACAGTCAGATCGCATACTGCCGGATCATCATTGAAAAAAGCCAGAGCCAGGGGCCTTGAAAACACCACTAAAGTCAGAAACATCAGGGAGCCGCAGACAGCCATTAAAATGTTGTTTGTACGCACAAGACTTGTAAGCTCATCATCCGTCTTTTTCCCGTACTTATACCCTGATATCGTGACAACGGTCGTGGAAACACCGTAGAATACGCCTATGAAGACCTCGATTATGGTGTTGTACGCCCCCATGGCCGCAACACCCGCATCTCCTATGGTCCTGAGCACCTGTTTATAGGCTATGAGCATGGTCAGATTTACGGCAAGCTCACTTATCATTTCAGATGCACCGTTGAAACAGATCCCGGGAAGCTCCCTCAGTCTCTTTAACGGGAAGCGTACAAAACGAAGTGTGGAGGGATTGGGCAAAAGGAAGTATAGGAGCGTGATCACAGCCGGTATGACAGCCGACAGAACCGTCGCCAATGCCGCTCCTGCAGTCCCCATATGAAACGGTCCCATGAAAAGCCAGTCCAAAGCGACATTTAAAACCCCGTTTAAGATGGAAAAAATGAGACCCAGCACTGCCTTTTCCGCCGTGATCCAAAGCGACTGAAAAGCTGCATTGATAATAAAAGCCGGCAGTCCCGCCATTAATATCATTCCGTAGGTATTGCTGATCACTGCCTTCTCTCCCTCTGCACCGACCATCATCGAAAGATTCGGCATCTGCCATATACCTATCAGGGCGACCAGTATTCCCACGATCATCATAGCAGCTGTTGAAAGAGAAAAGATCTCCCTGGCGGTTTTGGTGTCTCCCTTTCCCTGATACTGGGACACCAGGGCATTTGCCCCGGCGCCGAACATATATCCCAGGGCAAAGAGGATCAAAAACGGCGGTATGATCAGGTCGATCGCCACAAAGGCCGTCACGCCCAGATAATTTGTCAGAAACAGTCCGTCCACAAACTCAAAGGAGGAGATGGCGATCATCTCTCCGATTGCGGGAAGGGAGTACAATAAAAGCTTTGTGCAGGTAAAATGATCCGAAAGTTCGATTTTTTTCATCAGGTTCCTATTCCTCTGTTAATATATATCTCAGATACTTCCTGAAGAGAGCCAGAAACCGCGCCATGCTGCCGTCCGCGTATGCCTTTTTCTGATAGGCGATCTCGGTAAAGAGGTTTCCGTCATTTTCATTGATATATACGCCCACCCGCTCTCCGGCAGAAATATTCTCGCTGTCATAGGGCACTTCCTCCGAAACAGCACCAATAGACTTAAGCTGATCATCTTCACCCAGACCTGCAAGGTAATTGATCTCCATGTCATCATCAAAATTCTTCCTGCTGGGAAGAGTCTCCATATAATTGCAGATGCTGTTTTCAAAGCCTGCGGCCACCTGCTCACTGACCTCCCTTATGAGTGCATCAAGAGACGCAAACTGCTCGGTATGAACGGCCACGGGAAGGCTCCTGAAGAACATGCCCACGGTATTTTCATACCGTATGTCCGTTCTGTTGCTGTCTATCCACGTTACCAGGATATCAGACCGGCTGCAGTATTCCTGAAGTGCAAGTATCCCGGCCGTTATGCACAGTACATTACCTGAGGCTTTGAGACGTGCTTCGGCAGCAGACATATCTTCCATCGTCAGTCCCATTTCAGCCGTTTCCTCTGCCAGATCCGATTCGATAGAATCAAAATCCGGTGTGGGTACGCTGCACCAGTCATGATCACCAATCTTTTTTCTGAAATACCGTTCCGCCTTCGCATACTCTTCGGTTTCCGATGCCTTCTTTTCATTCAAAAGCCAGGTATAATAATAATCCTGTAAAAGGGGGCTGCCCTCATATGCCTGTGCGATATCGTTGAGCAGGACCTGCAAGGAAAAACCGTCTGAAATGACATGATGCATATCGATAAAAAGCCTGATACAGTCTTCAAAGCGGTACAGACCAACACGCACCAGCGAATCCTTAAACAGTCTGAAAGGACGCACAAATTTCTTTAATGTTTCATCCTTCCGGTCGGCAGGTACGTCAATAACGCTGACCTCACTTAACAGTTCGGGACAATAGCGCTGGACCACATTTCCGTCATTATCAAATTCGAGCTCTGTCTGCAGGGCAGGGTGATTTCCAAAAGCTGTTTTTATCGCTTCTTTGAGCCTGTCCACATCAATGTCTGCCGGAAAACGGTACAGTCCGGAGATATTATACATTACGGAATTGATATGTATGAACTGATAATCTATCATGCTGATCTGACCGACGGTAGCGGGAACAGAGAGTTTTCTTGCGTGTTCTTCCTCTTCAAACGAGAAGCTGCTCTGACCGGATAAAAGCTTCTGAGCTATCTTTCCCGGGGTGTGAAGCCTGAAAAGATCGGTGGTTGTAAACCCTTCGATATCCGCCAGAAGCACCAGTCGCATTCCACGGATGGAATTACCTCCCAGATCAAAAAAGTCGTCATCTCTTCCCACAGTATCGGGATCCATCTCCAAAACGGCTGCAAAGGCCTTGCAGAGTTTCTTTTCGATCTCATTTTCCGGAGGGACGTGATCTCTTACGGCAGCCTCAAAGTGCGGTTCCGGAAGTGCTCTGCGGTCCAGCTTGCCGACCGGTGTGAGAGGCATTTTCTCCATACGGACAAATACTCCGGGAACCATGTAGTCTGCCAGGCTTGAAGCCATGAAATCCCTGAGGGCTTTTTCATCAACCTCACCTTCTGCCGTATAATATAGACACAGGGTTTCCTTTCGCACCAGGGCAGCCGCCTCGTGCACTCCTGCAAACTGCAAGGCACGACGCTCCACCTCGCCCGGCTCAACCCGAAAGCCCCGAAGCTTCACCTGATCATCTATGCGTCCGGCATATTCAAGCACGCCTTCCTCATTCCATCTTGCGAGGTCGCCTGTGCGGTAGACCTTTACTGTTTCACCGTTTCCGATCTGTAACACTGTAAATTTTTCAGCGGTCAGCTCCGGACGGTTCCAGTAGCCGAGAGCCATCTGGGGACCCGAAAGGCAGAGCTCACCCACAACTCCCCTCGGTACAAGTGAAAGATTATCGTTTACAATGTAGGCCGAGCAGTTATACAGCGGTCTCCCGATGGGTATATTCTTATATTCCCGTCCCTTTTCAACCTCGTAAAATGTCGCATCAACCGTGAATTCGGTAGGTCCGTATGTGTTGATTATCCTGCCCCTGACATTGGGGACCTGCGTCATTGCCTCACCGCCCAAAACGAAGTAATCCACATCAAGCGGAGTCTGATCCATTGCGAGAAGCTGTCCGAACTGGGTGGAATAGCAGCCGCCGTTTATCCTGTTTTGCGTGATATATTCACGCATCATCGATATATCTTTCCTGACATCCTCCGGAACAACAAATACAGTCCCCCCGATTGTCAGTGCGGGAAAAATATCCTCTACGGCTGCGTCAAAGGAAAAGCTTGAATGAAGTGCGATGCGGCTGTCCACGCCAAGCCTCCACTCATGCGCTATGAAATGCACGAAATTGTTTAGCGCCCTCTGTCCTATGACAACGCCCTTGGGCAGTCCCGTGGATCCCGAGGTATAGATCATATAGGCAGGATCCCGGAAAGATGCACGGTTTACGGGTTCGGGATCCGGCAATGCCGCAACTGCCTTATTAACATATTCCTCTGTGAGGATAAGCTTTGCTCCTGAATCCCGTATCATATACTCTGCACGGTCCTTTGGATATTCGGGATCGATGGGCACATAGGCGGCTCCCGCCTTGTGGATGCCGATAACTGCCGCAAAGAATTCTTTTTTTCTTCCCATACGCGCAGCCACAAAATCACGTTCCTTCACGCCCCGATTAATAAGATATGCGGCCACACTGTCAGATACCCTGTCAAGCTCTGCATAAGTATACTGACCTTCATTATCTATGACGGCCGGCTGGTCAGGAGCCTTTTTAGCCCGATGCCGAAAGCCGTCAAGCCATACCGCCCCGTCATCCGACTCAAGCTCATCTCCCTTTGAAAGAGCCATCAGCTCAGGCAGTTCTTCGCAGCCTGTCGGCTCCAGCTTTGAAAGAGGTATTGTCGGGTTTTTTGTGACCCATCTTACTACATTCCCAAACAGGAGCGATAAACGTTTCAGTTCCGCCTCATGATAAACAAGAGGATCATATATCAAAATAATATAAACGCTCCCGTCCGGCTGCACGATGGCATCCGCTCCCACACCGTCGGCGTCATGATCTTCATGGATATACATCGGAACCAGGACTGCCTCTCCTGTGTCGGGCTCAATGTAGTTTTCAAAGGAGATGTTAAATCCATGAAGTCTTATCCCCCCTCCCATGGCGGCCTGAATGTCAGCAAGCGGGCAGAAATCATAGGCCTTTGACATGTTTGCCTGCTCACGGAGCTTTTTAAGCATTGTCCGTGCATTTTCGGTTCCTCCGCTGAAGTCTGCACGTACCGGAACAGGATTTAAGAAAAGACCAACGCTGTCACTTAAATCCATGTCAGATCTGTCACGTCCCGAGGCTATAGTGGTAAATACCACATCATCGATGCGGTTAAGGACTTTCAGAACAAGACCCCAGGTAAGGTTGAAGCCGTCAGCCAGGGTGGCACCTGATCTTTGGCATAGCTCTGAAAGTTTCTTTGTATCAGAGGAAGATAATGTAAAACGGAACTGGTCATCCTTTGAACGTTCCTTTTCGGGAATCTCCCCCCAGATCGGGATCCCGGCATAGTTTTCATAGCCTGCGAGCATTCCCGTAAAATAGTTTATGGCCGCATCCCGGTCAAGTGAAAGCTGTTTTCGGACGACCCTTTCATAGAGTCCCGGGATCCCTTCGGATATCTCTTCACCCCGGAGCAGGGCATTAAGATCCTTTAGCAGAACATCAAAGCTCCAGCCGTCCGTTATTATGTGATGAGAAACAAAGATGAGATAGTCAGAAGGCTTGCCGTACCTGACATAAACAAACTGTGTCAGAGGCTTGTTTTCCAGATCAAAGGCATTTTCAAGTATACCGGTACGAAGCTTCATGAGCTCCTCAAAAATGTCTGAAGCATCCGTCCTGTCAATATATGTGACCGGCAATATCCGGTCGATCACAGCCTGACGGGGTTCTATCTGGCCACTGTACAGTATCGCAGAGCGGAGCGTCTCGTGCCTTTTTGCCAGAGCATCCACGGCCCTGCGCAGCTCCTCTTCATCAATACGGCGGGTACATTCGTAAATATCCGCTATACGGTAGCCAAAGCTTTCGGGATGTGAAACGTGTTCAAGGAGCATGCCTTCCTGCATGGGGGTCAGAGGATATATCCGCTCCACCTTTTCTCCCTGCTTTTCAAACCTGTCACAGACCGCCTTTATGGTTTCCTCACTCCAGACAGTCTCTTTATCATCAACATCCTGAATCTCCGTTTCCTCACCGGCATGACTTAAAAGTGCCGCTATGCCTTCTGCCGTGCGTCCCTTCATTACATCGGCAACGGAAACCCTGAAACCTTTATCTCGAAGGAAGCATGCCATACGGATCGCCTTGATGGAATCTCCTCCAAGTTCAAAGAAATCATAATTCACACTGACAGGTTCCCCTGTGCCAAGAACCTCAGCCATAGCCTCCGCCACGATGCACTCTTCTTTTGTTGAAGGCGCAACATATTCCCCCGCCGACCTATAAACAGGTTCAGGCAGTTTTTTTCGGTCGATCTTTCCGTTTGCAGTCTCAGGCATCTCCTCCATTCTTATGAAGATCTGCGGAACCATGAAATCGGCAAGCTTTCCGGCCATGAAGGTCTTCAACTCCTCCTCGTCCACATCTGCTGAAACAGTATAATAAAGACAAATCGTATCCTTGCGCACCTCTGCAGCAGCCTGGCTCATCCCGGCAAATAACAAGGCACAGCGTTCTATCTCACCCAGCTCGACACGGAACCCACGAAGCTTAACCTGGGTGTCGATACGGCCGGCATACTCCAGCTGTCCGTCATAATTCCAGCGTGCAAGATCCCCGGTACGATAGATCCGGACCGCCTCTCCGTTCTGCAGGTCAAGAGTCGTAAACTTTTCCTTTGTAAGCTCCGGACGGTTATGATACCCCAGTGCAAGCTGGGGTCCTGCCATACACAGCTCACCTGTCTCCCCCCTTGCCGCAAGCTCAAGCTTCTCATTTACTATATAAGCCGAGCAGTTGCAGAGCGGTCTTCCGATCGGAATATTTCCGTATCCGTGCCCCTTCTCTATTTCATAATAGGTCGAGTCCACCGTGAACTCAGTAGGCCCGTATGTGTTGTAGATCTTTCCCCTGACATTGGGAACCTGGGTCATGGCCTCGCCGCCCAAAACAAAATAATCCACATCAAGAGGAGTCTCATCCATTCCGAGAAGCTGACCGAAGAGGGTTGAATAGCATCCCCCATTTATATCGTTTTTCCTAATAAAATCACGCACCTCATAAATATCCTTTCTCATCCCTTCCGGAACGATTAAAACTGTTCCGCCTGCGGTCAGAGGAGGAAATATATCTTCGACCGATGCATCGAAGGCAAAGTTGGAATGGAGGGCGATGCGGCTGTGTTTTCCGAGTCCCCAATGATGCCTGATGGCATGAACGAAATTAGTCAGGGCCCTCTGTGGTATCTCGACTCCCTTCGGTTCTCCGGTAGAACCGGAAGTGTAGATCATATATGCCCTGCCATCCGGCCTGCACCGGTAGGATGAAAGTGATCTGCCCCTTCCCGCAAGACATAGACGAAGAACATCTTTTTTTGTGAGGGTAAGCTTTGCCCCGGAGTCATGGATCATGTAGGCTATGCGCCCCGCCGGGGATCCCAGGTCGATAGGAAGATATGCTGCACCTGCCTTGAAAATGGCGGTAACGGCCACAAAGAACTCTTTTTCACGGTCAAGTCTTACCGCAACAAATTCATCCGGCTTCACTTTTTCATCTTCGATGAGAGATACTGCCAGCTCATCAGACAGGCGGTCAAGCTCTTCATAGGTAAGGCTTCCGTTCTCATCTGTTACAGCCATGTGTCCCGGGTCTTTTTTTACCTGTTCCTCAAAAAGGTCCAGCCAGGTAAGGGACTCATCATACTTCAGCTCCGGTCCCTTTGACAGGTCCAATACTTCTTCAAGTTCTTTTTTATTCAACATTTCTTTTTCACTCTTCTATACTCTGTAAGAATCACAGATTCCGCTCAGCACCACCCGGCATGACGGGCATTGCTTCATCCCGGAAAAGGAAGTCCCGACTCCTTAAACAGTTCCCCCAGTGTTGCTTCCGGATGCTTTCTGAAGCTGAGCATCGCCCTGTCAATACTTAGCATGGTATCCATGAACTGCTTCACATCCTCATCGCGATACCTGTCATCGGAGTATTCCAGGAACAGCAATGTGCCTTCATCAGTATCGATTATCTCCACATCCATGGCGGTCTCGGAAGCAATATCCGGAAAATCGATATCAACTTCTTCCATGTCAAGAGGCATCTCGTTGGCACAGTTCCAGTTGTTTTCCTGATATATGAAGATGAAATGATCATTTGTTTTTACGGCAGAGCCTTTATCGATATAAGGATAATCGCAGTGAGCGATGCCGGAGCTGATCTGCTCGGCAACATCCGAATAGATCTCACCCAGAGTCATATCCGGGGAAAGAGAAAGCGCAACGGGAAGCTCCCTGAAAAGCAGTCCCAGGATATCAGTCAGGTTTCTGGAATCCCTTCCCTTGTAGACCCAGACTGTCATCACATCCTTCTTTCCGTTCATCGCAGCCATCGCGAGAAGCTCTGATATCATGTATATCCCGTTTTTCCCGAGGTTTGAGACTTCTTCCAGTTCCTTAAACTCATCCTCAGGCAGGTCAAGCAGCATTTCCTGTTCACCATAGCCGTTTTTCCGGCTTTCCATCTCGCAGTCAAGCCGTATACTCCAATCTGTACCGCCGTAGCGGTTTTCAAAGTACTCACGGCTCTTTGCGTACTGTTCGCTGAGCTTTTGATGCTCACGCTCATAGAGCATGAAATAATATCCGTCCGGTTCCTTCGGCGCGGGATACTCTTTGTCCAGATAAAGATCACATACCTCCTTTATCATGATCTTGCCCGAAGCACCGTCAAAAAACATATGATGGATCTCGTAAAACCAGTAAAGAGCCTCTTCTGTCTGAAACAGACGGTTCCTTACAAGAGTTTTTCCCATGAGACCCTCAAAGGGATGAACGAGAGTATCTGCCAGTTCCTCGATCTCATCCTCTGATATTTCCTCGATCTCCACAGGAGAGAATTGCTCCGGGGTATAGTGCTGGACCACTTCACCGTCCTCATTATATGAAAGAGATGTCAGGAGCGCAGGATGGCTTTGTATCATCGCATTTATGGAGGCCTTCAGCCTTTCGGCATCGAGCTTCTCATTAAACCTGAGCATGCCTGCTATGTTGAGCATTGTGGATTTTGGAGTATACAACTGATAATCGAACATATAAAGCTGTTCGTATGTCAGAGGATAAGACCTGGTCATTGCCCTTTTGATGCTCTCATTTCTCGAAAGGCCGATGTCAGGCATACGCTCTTCAAGGTACAGGGCCGCGATCTTTTCAGGAGTGCGTCCGCGGAAGATCTGGGTGACATTCAGCTCCGGAAGATCGCAACTGCCTATGAGTTCCATGGCAAGGATCGAACTGCCGCCAAGGGTATAGAAATCATCCCTTGCACCCACACGCGAAACGGAAAGGATCTTGGCCATTGCATCGCACAACGCCTTTTCCTCCGGGGTCTTCGGCTCGGCGTATGTATCCTCTTTTGAACCGATCTCGGGCTTGGGGAGCATCCTGCGGGAAACCTTACCGTTTGCGGTACGCGGAAGGCTGTCGATATGCATGAAATGAGCCGGTATCATGTAATAGGGAAGGACCTTTATCAGGGCTTCCCTTGCCTTCCCAGCATCAAGCTCAATATCGTCCGTATAATAAAGACAGATAAAGGCATCCTCTCCATCGGTAAATCCCCTGGCCATCACTTCCGAAAGACCCAGCCGCCGGCGTGCCGCAACTTCCACCTCACCGGGCTCCACACGGTTGCCGTTTATCTTTACCATATCATCGGCGCGGCCTACCACTACAAACTCACCGTCTTCATTGATCTTCCCCAGGTCTGCGGTGCGGTATTCACCGTTTATAAAGGCTCTTGCATTCTGTTCGGGAAGATTGATATATCCGCGGACATAGGGGTTCTCAACACAGATCTCACCGGTTTCACCGTCCGGGACGACATTGCCCTCTTCATCCCGAAGAACCATCTTCAGGTCTGTGTTCGGATGACCTATGGGCGCATTCTCATTCGGCTTCTCAAGCTTTGCGCTGGAAGCGATGAACCCTGTCTCGCTTGAAACATAGAAGTTATATATACTCACTTTTGGATCTTCAGACCAGATCCCCCTGGTGGGTTCGGAGGAAAGGACAATGACCTTTAACGTCGGTATCTTTGAAAAAAGCCTGTAAACGCTCGGAACACAGAATGCCGTATGTATGTTGTTTTTAACATAACAGTCTATCAGGGCCGGGGGATTCTTGATCACTGAATACGGAAGGACGAACATGCTGCAACCCTGAAACAGTATTGCGAGATAACCTATGACCGAGGCAACAAAATTGGTCGGAGCGATAAGTCCGAACGATACCACATCAAAGGTTACGGACGCGGCGATGATATCCAGATTTCCGTATTCATGAAGAACTCCCTTGGGATTTCCGGTGGAACCGGAAGTATATACCGCAAAGGCGGCATCATGCTCAGAAACCTGCTCACATCCAGACAGAGGCTCCATTCTCAGGATCTTTTCCCACTCATTGGTATCTATCGTCAGTCTGCAGCCACAGTCTTTTTTTATGAAGGCTATGCGTTCGGCCGGATAACCTTCTTCGACCGCCACAAAGGCAGCACCCGCTCTCCACACCCCGAGCATTACCACAAAGGGCAGGACACCTCTGGGCAGAAGGATCATCACAAAAACCTCCCGTCCTATACCTTTTTCCTTCAGATACCTGTAAACCCGTCCCGACAGGATATCAAGCTCACGGTATGAGAGACTGACCGCACCGCAGTCGCTTAAAACGGGCTCATCAGGTTTTTCTTTTACAGTATCAAAAAAAGAGTCGATCACCTTTGACATGTTTGTTTCCTCCTTATCGTGATCCCAGTCTATTCCTTTTTGTCGGATACAGGATTTATCTTCTGATTTTCGTAATCTGCCGCTCCGAGATCACAGACCACTACTTCTCCTTCGTTTAAGCCGCTTATGATACTGGTGTATTCGGAATCCTTTACTCCGGTTTCAACATATCGCCTTGTAACCCTGTTTCCTTCTTCAACGACAAACAGATAGCTTCCATTATCATCGGCGTAAAGACATTCGTTCAGTATCCTCAGGGCGTTTACCGTTTCATCGAGATCTATTATAACATCGGCTATCTCATCCTGAATACGTTTTGAATCCTTGGCAAGCTCTTCCACATCTGATTTGGTCTCGAGAAGCTCGGCTTTTTTCAGGTTGATCTCATTTTTTGCAAGTTCGGACTGTTTTGAGGCTATCTCGTCCTGCCTCTTTCAAATTCATCTCCTTCAATGGCATAGAGCCTGCATATATCGTTACTGTCGATAAAGTTAAGCTCGATCTTTTTATTATCATGATCAGAGATCTTGCCTATGAGAGTTGCCCGCCGCTCGGCACGTTTGACATCCGGCAGCCTCTCAAGGTCGTTTAGGTCCTCCTGGGTAAAACCTTCGGACAAAAGACTGAGATCCATAAAATTAGTTGTTTTGTAATATTTATCCGTACATTTTAAAAACCCCTGTCTGCTTGCTTCAAAAGGAAGCAAGCATAAATACAGAGAGAAGACACATTATGAAGATTGAAAAAAACTGTACCGCGTTGCTGCTCAGATCGCGGAACATCTTTTTTGTGAGATTATTCTTCATATGTCACCAATCGAGATCATAGGCATCCTTGGTTGATCCCATCATTTCGATGTTCTCAACGGTTCCGTCCCTGACATACGCTCGCTAAAGAGGCTGTCGAGGAGAGAGCACTGGAATTATGCCACAGACAATTCTCTGATAATTATATGTGGAGTTTTATTTATTGACAAATATTTATTAATATTGCAAATCGGTAATAATTTGCGTGAGCGAAGAGAGGATCTGAAGAAAAAGAAAAACTGCCAAAGTACAGGAAGTTTTACCAACATTTTTTCGTGGATTATGGTTTCATTCAGTGATCATCAGTGGAAATTCGTGAACTCTGCTAATGTCTGAAATCTTAAGAAAAAGCCGGGAAGAGGGATTCCCGCCGGCGGCTCCGCCGCCTTTCAGGCCGCGCTGCTTAAGAATGATCCACTGGATCATTCTTACCGGCTTCGCCGTCGCAGCGGTTCGAATCCCTTTATGCACACAAAAAAG
>Ga0256405_10005659_pt1 | contig 21162 bp, 20 predicted proteins | sample RumenRJG_02DNA_FD_189096 | JGI IMG/M metagenome (GOLD analysis project Ga0256405, IMG submission 189096) | Bovine rumen microbial communities from Lethbridge, Alberta, Canada - RJG_02 | ecosystem: Host-associated > Mammals > Digestive system > Stomach > Rumen | place: Canada: Alberta... | reverse complement strand
TGATCGCCTATTCCCTGACAGGGCAGAACGCAAACGAGCGGAATCTGATCACCGGCACGGAATATATGAATATGGAGCTGATGCGGCCTTTGGAAATCAGTGTGGCCAGGGTGCTGGATGATTCGGACGAGCATGTCCTGTACCGGGCGACACCGTATTTTAAAGGCCGGGAAACGGTGGCCCGGGGGGTGGAACTGGAGGCGCTGTCCCTGGAAGACAGGGGGGTCGACGTCTGTTTTCATGTCTTTCTCTACAATGTCCAGCCGGGAATTGAGATCGACTATGCCACCGGAGAGAGCAGGGCGGATCACCCGAGGCCGCGGGAACAGACCGGGAACTCGAAGTAGGTATCCGGATAGGGTTCATTCTCCAGGGTGAAATGCCACCATTCGCAGTCCATCGGCAGGAATCCGTTTTTCATCATGATATTCCGGAGATTCTGGCGGTTATTGTACTGCTCCTCCGTAATGCCGCGGTAATCCGGATGGGAGACCTGGCTGAAGAAATCGAAGGGAGAACCCATATCCACCTCTTTTCCGGTCTCCATGTCCAGAAGCGTCAGGTCGATGGTGCTGCCCCTGCTGTGGCTGGAGCGGGAGGCGACATAGCCCCGCTCAAAGATCTCCGGCTTTGTGAGCTCCGGATAAAAGAACGGTTTCATGCGGATATCCGTGTCCTCGATGCCCCACAGAAGAAAGTGGCGGACTGCACAGGCCGGGCGGTATGCGTCAAAGACTTTGATCATATAGCCCTGGGCCATGAACGCAGCCGCCGCGTTTTTTACGGCTCTTGCCGCTTCCCGGGTCAGAATGGCGCAGGGTTCCTCATAGCCGCTGATCCGTTCACCGATGAAATTGTAGGTCGAAAAATAGCGGATCTCCTGAATGATATGGGGAACCATGTCGGAAAGAAGGACAAAGTCGGACGTGTCCTGACGGATATCTCTGATGACCATGACGGTACCTCCGGATGCTGTTTAGTAGATGGTCGCGACCTCTTCTTTTTTCAGACCGTACGTCTCCAGAAATTCCTCCAGATCCGCGTCGGTCCGGATCAGCTGGATCTCATGGAACTTTCCGGAATTGATCTCCTGGAACCCGGCAACCTTTTCACCGGAGCAGATGCTGACCCGGATGGCAGGTTTCCGGGTCTCTTTATCGTAGGTTTTCCGGGGAGCGGTCTTTTTCTCTTTTTTCCAGAATAACATAGTTTCTCCTCCCTTGGTTCAGGTTTCCTGCGCGGCATCGACGGCGGCAAGGGCGTCGCTGAAGCCCGCCAGCGCGTCGAAGGGCGCGAAGATCTTGGCGCGTTTTCCGGGATCCATGCTGGGGTGCCGGAGCCGGAAGCTGTCATTTCTGCTGTGCCGGGGCTTTCCCCGGGCGTAGATCTCCCGGTAGCGGAAGCCGGCCGGCATGGGAAGATATCCGAGCTCAGCCATGGAAGCTGCCTCCTTTATTCATTTATTCATTATAAAGCAGGATCGTAAAATACGGGACACGGACGGCGCTTTTCCGGCAGTTTGGAACGGCTTTTCCGGCAGTTTGGGACAGCCGCGTGCGGCGGTTCCGGGCCGTCACGCGCGGTGGCCGCCGATCTGCCGGTTCCGCTCCAGAGTCGTGGCCCCTTCCAGAAGGTCCCGCCCTTTGAAGACGGCATTCGGGCCATGCTTCCGGCGGATGGAAAGCTCCGCCAGCCGGATCCGCTGTTCCTTTTCCAGTGCGTCATAGTCGGTGAACAGGTCCAGCTGGAAGAAACCGCTGTCCTCTGCGGTGTTTTCGGCACATACGCCGAGGCGGCGGAAGAGCAGGCGGGGATCAGTCCGCCGGTCGAAGGACTGAACCAGGGCGTCCGAGACGGCGGACGGGGAGTTGGTGTGCGTCCGCATGTTCACGGTCCCGCCGGTGTGTTTTGGGTGCAGGCGGCCGTAGAAATCCACCGCGAGGGGGCCGCTGTAGCCGGGGCAGGCTTCCAGGCTTTTCCAGTCGTAGGAGACATGCCAGGTGAAAGCGGGCGCCGACAGGTGCTTTCGCAGCATGTCGGCGCACAGAGTTTCGATCATTTCCAGGAAGACGAGCCGGGCCTCCTCAAAGCGGTAGGGGCGGGGCAGGACCTGGCCGTTGGAGAGACTGTGGCTGTCCGAACGGTAATTTTTGATGTCCTGCATGGTGACAGGTTCGATCCCCCAGGCGTGGTCGATGAGGATCTCCCCGTTGATCCCGAAGGTACGGTAAAAATACTCTTCATCCCACTGGGTGCGCTCCGCGACCTCTCCCATGGAGAACATGTAAGCGGCGGCGAGGCGCCGGGTAGTTCCGGGGCCGATCTGCCAGAAATCCGTGAGAGGCCGGTGGTCCCAGAGCAGAAATTTGTAGGAGTCCTCGTTCAGCTCGGCGATGCGGACGCCGTCCCGGTCCGCAGGGGAACGTTTCGCGACGATATCCATCGCGACTTTGGCGAGGTAGAGGTTGGTGCCGATGCCGGCGGTGGCAGTGATGCCGGTGGTCTTCAGAACGTCCCGGATCATGGTCATCGCCAGGACGCGGGCCGGGTGGACGCCGGTTTTTTCCGCCTCCTTCCGGTAGAAGTGAAGGTACGCCGTGCAGTCGATAAAGCACTCGTCAATGGAGTAAATGTGGATGTCGTCCGGGGCGACGTATTTCAGATAGATGGAATAGATCAGGGCGGAGATCCGCTCATATTCCGCCATCCGCGGGATGGCGATGATGTAGTCCACCTTTGTGCGGTGCAGGGATTCGTAGAGCCGGATGGCCTGTTTGGCCTCGAAGAGCCGGGGCCGCGGCGGGACGCCGATGGCCTTCAGGGCGGGAGAGACCGCGAGACAGATAGTCTGGTCGGACCGGGTCGGGTCCGCGACCAGGAGCCGGGCCTTCAGCGGGTCCAGATGCCGGTAGACACATTCCACCGAGGCATAGTAGGATTTCAGGTCGATGCAGAGGCAGACCCGGTCCATGATTCCTCCGGATGCAGCAGCCGGTATTTTTCCACGTCCTCCGCGGAAGCGATCTGCGACGGATCCAGGATCCCGGTGACGCGGCCGATGAGATAGACGGCATCAGTCTCCGCGAAGCGCAGCGGCGCGTACTTCGGATTCAGGGATTCCAGCCCTTCCCGACCGTAGACCTTGATATAGGTCTCGTTTCCGACAATGAATGCGCCGATCTCTCCGTGCTGCAGGTCCGGGGCGTCCGGGATGCGGGAGACGAGCACCAGGTCGCGGTCGTGGAAGCGGGGCTCCATGCTGTCGCCGCTGACGGTGAAGACACAGTCGGCGCGGTCCACCTCCCGGGAAGCGTAGAGGAAGACCGGCGTCCCTTTGCCGTCAAACTCGGTGGGATCACCGAAACCGGCGGAGAGGGAGCGGTCAAAGCGGGTGAGGCGCCGGATGGGCGGACAGCTTTCCGCCTCCTGGACCTTCACCAGGGTCTCCGCCATCTGGACGACGGCCCGGCGATGGCCCGGAGAGAGGATCCGGAAGGTCTCCAGAAACTGCTGCTCTTCGGCGGACCAGCGGACGGAGGGGTCTTCGAGGGCGTAGAGATCATACATGGTGATCCCCAGAGCGGCGCAGATGTCCGGCAGGAGATTGATGTCCGGCCGTCCCCGGCCGTTCTCCCAGTTGCTGACGGCATTGGAGCTGACGCCGATCTGTTTTGCCAGGGCCTTCTGCTCCAGCCCGGATTTTTCCCGGAAAAACCGGATCCTCTCACAGAGGACGGGGTAGACTGGTTTTTCGGCGAGCTGACCCGTCTTCAGGTCGATCAGGTCGCCGGTTCCTTTGGTGGAGCGGTCGATGCTTCTTCGCGGCATGGATTCCTCCTTTCCCGCATGGATGTCTCCTTTTCCGGAAGCGCAGGCGGCCGCCGGAAAGGGACTCCCGGAAGGACTCCCCGGCCGGCCGCAGTGTGTGGCTCTTCTGAGATAACGGTAACACATAAATGAAAGGATGTAAAGCCTGTAAAAGCATATATAAACGCTTAAATATGTGATGCGGCATCGGAAAACGCTGCCGCGGCACAGGCGATGCCGGAAACAGATACTGCGGCATAAGCCCGCCGGATCCGTCAGCTGTTCTTACGGCACGGGTCCGCCGCCGGTGCCCCACACGATGTGCGTTGCCTGATCCATGACATCCGTGAGACTGCGGGCGTCGAGATATTCCTTCCATACGGCCGCGGTGTCATTTCCGCCGGTCTTCGCGCCGGCGGCATCGCAGCCGTCCGCGCCACAGCCGTCCGTGCCGCAGCCGTCCGCGCCGGCGGCGCCGTTTCCTGCGCGGCCGATGTCGGCGAGCCCGCGGAAGCCTGCGCAGGCGGAGGGCTCAAGCCGGATCCTCTCCAGCTCCATCAGCTTCTGCTGATACACCGGCAGTTTTTCATCTGACACCGTGAAGGCGCCGGACATCAGGGGCTTCATCCTTTCACAGGCAAAGCCGGAGGGGCGGCCCACGGCGAGTCCGTCGGCGATGGTCTGCCCGGTCAGGCCGATGTCCTGCACGCAGATCTCGCTCATCTTCCCGCTGGCCATGCCGAGGGTGAAACAGGGCGCCTCCACCGGTTCCGCGAAGAAGCAGTGGACATCGTCCCCGAAGACCTGCTTAAAGCCGTAGGTGATGCCGCCCGGCGCGCCGCCGACGCCGCAGGGCAGATACAGGAACAGCGGGTGCTGACGGTCCACCTGGATCTTCAGCTTCCGGAGCTGGACATGGACGCGCAGCGCGGCGGTGGCGTAGCCGAAGAAGAGGTCCTCGGAATTTTCGTCGTCGATGAAAAAGCTCTTTTCATCGGCCTCGGACTCCTTCCGTCCGCTGGCCACGGCCTGGCCGTAATCACCGGCATATTCCTTCACGATGACACCTTCGCTCCGGAGCAGATCCTTTTTCCACTGCTTCGCGTCGCAGGACATATGGACGATGGCCTGAAAGCCGAGGCGGGCAGCCATGCGGCCGATGCTGATCCCGAGGTTTCCGGTGGAGCCGACCTGGACCTTGTACTGTCCGAAGAAGGCCCGGAACTCGTCGGAGTCGAGCTTTGCGTAATTGTCCATGGGATGCAGCATGCCGGCGTTCATGGCCAGGGTCTCCGCGATCTTCAGGACCTCATGGATCCCGCCGCGGGCCTTCACGGAACCGGCGATGGGAAGCCGGGCATCGTCCTTTAAGAAAACACGGCCGCGGATGCCGGCATCGTCCGCGTTCATCCAGGCGGTCATGGCAGGGATCGGAATCAGGGCCGACTCGATCACGCCTTTTTTCGCCGCGGTCTCCGGAAAAGCGGAGGCGATGTAGGGAAGGAAGCGCATGAAGCGTTCCTGGGCGGCTTTGACGTAGACAAAGCGGTAGCCCGCCATCCCGCTGCGGGGCTCGGCGTGGGCGAGGTCCGGGTTCAGCCATACGGTCTCTTTTCGTTCTTTCAGGGCGGTGATCACATCCATAGGTTTCTCCGATCTGCGGCGGAGGGCCGCCGCGGGACAGTAAAGACATTTGCGATCCGTCAGCACCACGGACTCTTTTTCATTCGGAGTCCACTCCTTTACATTCGGGGTACACTCTTTTTCATTCGGAGTTCACTCTTTTTTCCGGGGTGCTGGTCGTTACGTACATTATATCCCGGCGCAATGGGGAAAAGTAAAAGTATTGTAATAGTTTTCTGCGGGACTTTACGGGCAAAGGCGGGTATACTGACACTTGAAAGTCTCACTGCACGGGAGAATCCTTGCGGAGTAAAATGTTCTGCACGTGAGAATCCTTGCGGAGTGAAATGCTCTGCACGGGAGAACTTTTACGGAACAGAAGAGGAATGGTGGACGGAAGAATGATGACAAAGAATAAAATGCGCGGAGCGGCAGGTTTCCGGGCGGCCGCATGCGCGCTTATGATCTCGGCGGTTTCGGTTTTCTCCGCAATGCCGGCGGGAATGCTGACAAGCTATGCAGCGCCGAATTTCCAGCTGGACACGGCGATGAACGGCGCAGGCCCGGGAACGGCGGCTGCGGTAAGTTCGAATGCGAATGTCCCGAAATACGAGCCCCGCGCGGTCTCGTCCAAGGTCGGCGGCTACTATTTCAACGGGACGGGCATGTATACCTATGACCAGCTGACGGCGGACCTGAACAGTCTGAAGAGCATTTCCGGCTTCGACTGCGGCTCCATGGGGCAGTCGCCGGACGGCCGGGAACTCTGGCACGCAGTCATCGGGAACCCCTCGGCTTCCAGAAAGATCCTGGTGATCGCGACCATGCACGGCCGGGAATATATGGTGACTCCGGTCGTCATGCGCCAGATGAAGGATCTTCTGGACCGCAGAAACGCGGGCGACCAGATGCTGCAGGACGTCTGTTTCCACGTGCTTCCGATGATCAATCCCGACGGTGTCGCCATCTCGCAGTACGGCGTGGACGGCATGAAGACGCAGAAGATGAAGAACACGGTCAACAACATCCTTCAGAGCTGGTCTTCCTGGGGTATCTTTGACGACGCGAACAAATATATCTGGTACCTGAACAAGTGGAAGAACACGGCGACCGGCGTCGACCTGAACCGGAATTTCGCCACCAACGGCTGGACCGGCCTGAACGATCTTCGCGCCAAGGCCTCGAATGATCTTTACAAGGGGCCCTTTGTCGAGTCGGAGCCGGAGACGCGGGTGATGGTCCAGATGATCCAGAGTACGCAGTTCGATGAGGTCCTGAGCTATCACATGCAGGGACAGGTCCTCTACTGGTATGCCCCCACCGGCTCGGAAGCGGTGAACAACCGGAGCCGGGAGATCGCCGAGGTCGTGAAGGCTTCGAGCGGATATGCCCTGGTGCCCGCGGAGAACAACGGTACCGGCGTGGGAAGCCTGAAGACCTGGCTCAGCGAAATGAAGGGGATTCCCTGTGTCACGATCGAGGCAGGAATCGGAACCTGCCCGCTGCCGGAATCGGATTTTGAGGGCGTCTGGCAGAGGAACAAGGACGTGCTCTATGAGGCGGCGCTGGAACTCACGGTGGGCCACGAGGCCTATGCGGAGATGAAGGGCTGGAACGCGGCGGCGCAGGCGGAGACTGCGGCAGCCGGTACTGTCACCGGGGACGATGCTGCCGAGGCAGCGCAGGGCGCGGCTGCCGCTCCGGCGGAAGCCACAGTGCAGGCGGCGCCGGCAGAGACGGCGGCCCAGAGTGTGGTTGCTGCTCCGGCGGAGACTGCGGCTCAGGGTGTGACTGCTGCTCCGGCGGAGACTGCGGCTCAGAGTGTGGTTGCTGCTCCGGTGGAGACGGCAGCCCAGGGTGTGGCGCCGGCTGAGACTGCCGCCCAGGGTGTCGTTCAGAGCTCGGGGGCTGCGGGAAGCACGGCCGGAGCCGGCGGGAGCAGTGACGGCGTCCTCTTCGTGGAAGCCTTCCCGGGGAACTGATCCGGGGAACCTGCCTGTGGACCTGATTTGGGGAACCGGACCGGGGAGCCGGACTGGTCGGACTGAAAGGACTGGTCGGGCAGCGGAAATTGAATAGAATTGTAGAAGATGCGGCAGGAAAGGGTTTCCTGCCGCATCTTTTTAGCGGAGAAAGCATGCCGGCCGGCTTTGATTATACCAGCGCGAAGATCACGGCGATGACCAGCGAAGGAAGAAGATTCGCGACCCGGATCGTCTTCGGGAAGACCAGGTTCACGCCGACGCAGGTAATCAGGATATTCCCGACAAGAGAAATGTTGCTCAGCGCATCCGGAGTCATGAACGGTGCCAGAAAACCGGCGAGCAGTGTGACGGAACCCTGCAGCATGGCGACCGGGATAGCAGAGAAGATGCAGCCCTTCCCGAGGGAAGCGGTCATCATCGCAATGATGATGAGGTCCAGGATAGATTTGGCAAAAAGCGTCGACGGGTCGCCGTAAAGTCCGTCCTGGATAGAGCCGATAATGGCCATGGCGCCGATGCAGACGGTGAACGACGCGGTGAGAAAGGCATCAATGAAACCAGTGTCATTCTCATTCCCGGTCCGGTTCCGAAGCCAGGTCCCGAAGCGTTCAAACAGGCCGTCGAGGTCGATGATCTCGCCGATCAGCGCGCCCAGCGCAAGAGAGATGATCATCATCATGGTGCCCTGGGTGCCGAGGGCGGCGGAAAGCCCGGCGACCCCGGTTCCGGCGGCGGCCCCGGTTCCGGCAGCAGCCCCGGTTCCGGCAGCCGCAGCTCCGGCGCCGGACGCACCACCCACAGCGCCGGCGGATGCTTCAGCCGCGGCAGGTGCAGCGGTCAGCGTTACAGTCAGCATCTTCGACATTGTGCTCCCGAGCCCCATCACGATAACGGCGAAGCCCATGGACTTTGTGACGGTCTCGCGCATGCGGTCCCGGATGAGTCCCCTGGAGACCATTCCGATAAATCCGCCGGCGACAATTGCGGCGGCATTGACGATCGTTCCTGTCCCAATCATTGGTAAAACCTCAACGTGGTGAAATACAAAGTGATGGTTCCGGCACTTGAGAGAAGCCGTTTCCGGATCGAAGCAGGAACGGAAGCCTGAGACCGGAACCGTAAATCCATGCAATTATAGCGCGAATTTTGCGAATGGGGGATAAAATTTTGCGGCAGCGGCAGAAATCCGGCGGCTCAGGGAGAAATTACTGTTCTGCCGGCGGAAATCTGCCGGGATCCGGGAATATTCGATATAATATACAGAAGAATTCAAAAAAACGGGAGAAATCCATGGAGAGAAATCCGGAAGAAAACAGAATAGAAGGTGCCGGTGCGACAGAAAGCGGAACGGCGAAGGCAGGTGGAGTAAAAGCCGGAATGGCGGGTGCCGGCACGCGGACGAGGCTGGCGTGGCCGGACTGGATCCGGGGAGCGGCGATCATCGCGGTGGTCTCGGTCCATCTTTCCGGAGTGTCCGGATTTCCGGAAAATCCGCTGCTTTTGTGGTTCAATTCCTTCGCCATGGCAGTCTTTTTCTTTGTTTCAGGAGATCTGATGATCCGGGGCCGGAAACCATCCGTCGGCAGCTTTGCGAAGCACAGAGCCGCGGCGGTCTTGTGGCCGTTTTTCACCTTTTCCGTCCTTGCGGTCTTCTTTGACTATGCGGTCCTCTGCCTGAACGGAGGGCAGATATCCCGGGAAATGGTCACCGTCTGGATGCGGTGCATCTTCACTTTGGTCGGGAAGGGGACCCTCTGGTTCCTGCCGGTGTTTTTTTTCGGAAGTGTGCTTGCTTTTGCAGCACTTGCCGGCCGGAATCCCGCAAAGACGAAAGCAGGCAGAGAAACCGGGCAATCGGGAGAAACCGGGCAATCGGGAGAAACCGGGCAATCGGGAGAAACCGGGCAATCGGGAAAAACCGGGGAAACCGGCGCATTCACCCGTCCGTGCATTTGGGAGATCCTGGTGTTTCTTGCGGGACTGGGGGCGATGGCATTCATTGACCGGATCTTCGCAGTGACGGTTGCGGTGGTGACCGGCGGCGGAGACGGGATCGCCAGTGATATTTTCCTGGTGGTGATCCGGAGTCTGGCTGCGGCGGCGATTATTCTGGAAGGCGCCTGGGTCGGACCGGTGTTTGACCGGATCGTCGGCACAAAAAAAGGAATGCCGGCTGCGATCCTGTGTTTTGCAGTCAGTCTGGTGATCCCGGCCGTTTACAGAATGGATTTCCGGACGGCGCAGTTCGGCCGCTTTCCGGTCCTGCTGCTGATCTCGGCTGCGGCTGCATACGGATTCCTGCGCCAGGCGGCGGAACTGCTGGAAAAATATTCTTCTGTTTTCACGTATTTCGGCAGGTATTCTCTGATCGTGATGGCGACGCATCTGGAGTGGTACCTTGTGAACCTGGTCTGGGGCGGCGTGGCAGCGGTGGCAGGCCAGGCGGCGGATTTCGGACCGGGATATCTGGCGCGGCACCTGGCGGCGCTGACGCTGGTGATGATGATCGAATATCCCCTGTGCGGGATCATCGACCGCAGCTTCGGATTTCTTCTGCGGCTGCCGGAGAAACAGAAGCCGTGAAATCCAGACCGGCTGCCGGAAGTGCAGGTCAAAGCGGTCTGCCGCGTGCAACCGCTCCGGAATATCTGATATAATATGCGTACAGAATCACCTGTTGTGCATCAGGGAGGTGAAATTTATGAAAAAATCAGTGAGACGTCTGGCGTTCGGCGCACTGGCAGCTGCTGCGGCAGTGCAGTTCGCGGCGTGCCGGAACCGCCCGGAGACGGTCTACGGCCCGCCGGAATATTTCACGAAAACAGACCCTTCGAACAATGTCCCGGAGGATGTCTACGGTCCGCCGGAGATGTTTGAGACGACTCAGCAGGGTACGGAATATGAACCTTCGGAGAATGTGCCGGAGGCAGTTTACGGCCCGTCGGAAATGTTCGGCATCGACGAGACACCGGAGGGCGATATCCCGGTGACGGAGTTCGTTCCGGAGGAAAATATCGTGGAGTGCCTTTACGGTCCGCCGGAGATGCTGGAGACGTATCATCCGGCAACAGAGTTCGTTCCCGAGGAGAATGAGCCGGAGGATGTCTATGGCCCGCCGTCGATGCTCGGAGCCGACGATCCGGAGGAAGGGCCGGAAAACACAGCTGCGGAAACTACAAAAGAAGGGCCGGAAAACACAGCTGCGGAAACTACAAAAGAAGAGCCGGAAAGCACAGCTGCGGAAACTACAAAGGAAGAGCCGGAACCGGTAACGCCGGAAACCTGCTATGAACCTTCGAGAAATGAGATGATCGCACTTTACGGTCCGCCGGAGATGTTCCGGCAGATGGAAACCGCTGTGCCGCAGGCCGACGAGCCCGCGCAGGGGCCGGGTGAAGCTGCGGGAACAGGAGCCCGGAAATGAGCGGTGTTCAGGCAACGCGGGAGATGCTGCTGGACCTGAAGAAAGCGCAGCTGGATCAGCTGGCGGCATACCGGAAACAGAAATTCATCGAGCCGGAGCTCAGGCACTTGTTTCTGGAGCTGACGCTGCAGTGCAACGCGCGCTGCTTTCACTGCGGGAGCAGCTGTGATCCCGGCGCACCCCAGGGCCTTGCGCCGGAGCAGTACCTCGCCGTGCTGGAGGATGTGAAAGAGAACTTCGACATCAGCCGCATGATGCTCTGCATTACCGGCGGGGAGCCGCTTCTGTACAAGGATTTCTTTCCGCTGATGCAGGAAGCGCACCGCATGGGCTTTTCATGGGGCATGACCTCAAATGCCACCTTCATCACCCGCGATGTGGCGCGGAAGCTGAGAGAAGCGGGGATGGGGACCATCTCCGTCAGCATTGACGGCCTTCCGGAGACCCATGACAGGCTGCGGGGGCTGCCCGGCGGATGGAAGCGGGCGATGCAGGGCATTCAGAATCTGATCGACGAAGGCGGATTCCGGGCGATCCAGGTCACGACCGTCCTGAATCATCAGAACATGCAGGAGCTGGACCGGCTCTATGAGATATTTGAGAAAGTGGACCTCGACTCCTGGCGCGTCGTCGGCCTGGAGCCGATCGGCCGCGCGAAGGAACATCCGGATCTCATGCTGACGCCGGAGGATCAGCGGCGGATGTTTGACTTCATCCGGGAGAAGCGCGAGGCGGACATCCCGGTGCAGTACGGCTGCAGCCATTTCCTGGGACTGGATTACGAGCGCGAGGTGCGGGACTGGTACTTTTTCTGCAATGCGGGCGTCTACACCGCCAGCATCATGGCGAACGGGGACATCGGCGCATGTCTCGATATTGAGCGGCGGCCTGAGACTGTTCAGGGCAGTGTGCTGCAGGAAAAGTTCAGCGATGTGTGGCGGAACCGGTTCGGGCTTTTTCGGAAACCGCTGTCGACGCTTAACAGGACCTGCGCGGAGTGTCCGGAGGAGAAGTGGTGCGGCGGAGGAGCGGCCCACAGCTGGGACTACGACCGTAACGAGCAGCAGATCTGCTTCAGGAACATCCTGTGGAAGAATTGAACTGAAACGTTGAAATGATAAGGCAGCGGGGCCGGCAAATGCCGGCCCCGCTGCTGCCTTGGCCGGAGAGAATGCATACGCGGTGTGCAAGTCCCACCGGTGAGTCTTGAATTAATATTCCGCCGCCGCGAGAAGCAGGAGGCAGTTTTTCTGCACGCCGAGATAAGCGTCTGCGGGGTCAAAGTGTTCATTCACGGAGTGAGTGCCGTAGCAGCGGCCGCCGCGGCCCAGGGTGACAGCAGGGATCCCGAGACTGATGGGGATGTTTGAATCGGTGCTGGCGGCTTTGGAGATCTGCGGTTCCATGCCGCAGGCGCGGTATGCGGCAACGGCGGTCCGCACCAGAGGCAGGTCCGGAGACTGGATTCCGCCGGGACGGCGGGTCAGGATCGTTTTTTCCACGGTGACCTTCCCGTCCGGATAAGCCCAGTGGGCATTCTCGGCATCGACCGCGTCCCGGACCGAGGTTTCCGTGTACGCGCAGATACGGTCCAGTTCTCCGCTGTCCACTGAGCGGAGATTCACGTCCATGTACGCTTCGGAGGGGATGGCATTCGGGGAGACGCCGCCCCGCATCACGCCGATGTTGAAGACGGTGCGCGGATCTTCCGGAACTTCCATGTCAGCGATGCGGGCCGCTGCCCGGGCCATGGCATTGTTCACGTTCGGAACGCCGAAATCGCTCAGGGCGTGGCCGCCGCGGCCGGAGAAGGTAAAGCGGTACGTACAGCTGGCGATCGCGTTGGTGACCAGAGATTCGGGCTTTCCGCCGTCGATGGAGAGGAAGGCGCCGATATTCAGGCCGGAGGTGAACAGATGGCGGGTGCCTCGGAGATCGCCCACACTCTCCTCACCCACATCGCCCACGAAAAGGATATCCCGGGAGGCACGGATCCCCAGGGCGCAGAGAGCTTTCGCGATCATGTAGACCTCCGCCATGCCGCGGGTGTCGTCGCCGATGCCCGGCGCCCAGACCATGCCGTCCTCCTTCGTCACCGGCGTGCAGTCGGTGTCGGCGGAGAAGACGGTGTCCATGTGGGCGGCCAGGACCACGGCCGGGAGAGTTTTCCGGGCGGCGGTCCTGTTTTTCGTGTCTGCGCCGCGGAGCAGGCCGATCACGTTGCCGGCTTCGTCTATCCGGACTTCATCGAGGCCGATGCCGGAAAGCAGTGAATAATAGCGCGCTGCACGGGCTTCCTCGTGGTTCGAGGGGGAGGGGATGGAGCAGAGTTCCTTCTGGACGGCGAGAGTCTCCGCGTCCTTTTCTTTCAGGTATTCCATGACGGCGCGGACCGGCGCACAGGAAAGCAGCGACTGAATATAGTCTTCCGGACTGTTATGTCCGCCGGGGGCAAGGCTTAAGCGGTTCTGTTCTGGCATTCTGATTCCTTTCTGAGCAGTGACAGGTGTACAGATGCAAGTATATAACAAATCCGTCCCGGCGGGACAGCGATTACAGATCTGCGGCTGTCCGGGGGTTCACGAAATTGTAATGCTTCCGGAGATGAAAGGGGAGGAAAAGTATTGTAAAATAGTCTTGCAAGGAGTTTTCAGCTGCAGTGACAAGATATGAACCGCAAGGAGGAGAACCATGAAAAAGCAGAGGAAGATGTTTCTGACCGCGCTTGTTTCCGCAGCGGTCCTTTCCGTGACTGTCCTCGCCGGGGCGCTGACTGCCTGGGCGGGAGAGTGGACCCATACGTCTCCGCCGTCGGAGTTCTTCGGATCCAGCTATGACGAATCGCTCTGGTACTACATCAAGGATGACGGGACCTACGCGATCAGCCAGTGGGTCTATGACGAGGATGACAAAGAGTGGTACTGGCTGGATGAGACCGGATCGATTCCGCTGGTTGCCGGAGTCGCGGACGACGGCGACACCTACAATGCGTTCGGACAGTGGATCGACGTGACCACGGAAGGGACGCCCTACAAGTTCATCACGAAGGAAGATTTCGAAAAGATCAAGGAAGGCATGACCTACGAAGAGGTCGTCGGTATTCTGGGCGCCTACCATGAATACAGCTCCAGTGAGGAGACCATGATCGGAAACGAGAAGGTGCTTGTCGAATCGCTGACCTGGTACACTGAAAAGGCGAAGGGTTACGGCATCGTCACCTTTAAGAACGACATCGTTGCGCTGGCGCTTCCCATGTTTGACATGAACTGGGATTTTTGATTTCTGACGGCGGCCGGTGCACAGACACAGTCACAGAAAGAACGGCCGGTATCTGAAAAACGGTGTAAGCAAAAGACCTGCGGGATCATTTTGATCCGGCAGGTCTTTTTTCGGGGCTGTACTATTCGGTTTTGAGAAATACAGGTTCCTCAGAGATACACCACCAGGGTCATGCCGGCGTAGATGAGGACGATGCCGGTCAGGATCAGGGCCTGTTTCAGGCGGTGGGCGGTCAGGAGTCCCACAAACTCCCGGACCGCGGCGTTGGGCCAGAAGTACCAGCGGGTCGGAGCTCCCATGCCGAGGGCGCGCATTTTCACGCGCCGCGCGTGAAGACCGCTGCGGAAGACATGATAGTTGGTGGTGGAGAAGGCGATCCGGTTGATTGTCGGGAGCTTGCCGGGCCGGGAAGGCTCGACCGCGGGGCGAAGATCTGCGGGGCTGCCGGCATCGGCCGCGTCCGGATTCACTTTATTTTTGGCGGCAAGATCTTTGAGGATGACCTCCCGCGAGAAGCGCATGTTCTCAGCGGTGTCGGTGGAACGGTCTTCTGTCAGGATCTGTCCGGGACGGATTCCGTGCTCCAGCAGGTAGTTCCGCATACACTCGCTTTCCGGGATGGATTCGTCAGGGCCCTTGCCGCCGGCGACGACAAAGATGAGTTCCCTCCCGGTCTCGTTGAGCTGGCGGTAATAGAACTCGATGGCCCGGTTCAGACGGCCCCGGAGAAGAGGTGTCGGAGTTCCGTCGGCCCGGATACCGCAGCCCAGGACGATCAGGTAGTCCCGGTCAAAGGGCGGCTCGATCAAAGCGGCGATCCCGTCGGCCACGATGGTGCCCATCAGCATGCATTCGAAATAGAGGAAGATAGCCGCAAAGAGGTTGATGCCGAGGTCGTGAAGCATGTGGCTGCGCGGCGGCCCGAAGACGCCGGTCTCGCAGAGGATCAGGAAGACTTCGCCCAGGAAGATCATGACGGACAGGATCATCCCGAGAATGTTCGAAAAGCTTTTCCGCTCGCGCCGGATGAGGCCGATGTTGGAGATAAACAGTCCGGCGCAGAAGGTCATGAGGATCGGCAGGGACAGGATCACAAAGGTCCGGGCGGAGTAAAGCAGGGTCGTCATCAGCGCGTCCCAGGTGCCCAGCCGGTCTGCTTCCGTAAAGCTGCCCAGCATCAGGAACAGCAGGATCTCGAGAATGAAGAATGTGAAAAAGAAAAAGCCGGAGTAGTAAATTACGTTGTAGGAGTAGGGATTGTATTCCAGCTGCTTCCGGAAGGCGTTCCCGAGGAGAAACAGCGCAGCCATGTAATAGAGACAGAGAAGAACGGACGCGGAGCGGACCGTGCAGAGCTGGATTTCCTGAGTTCCGCCGGCAGTGCCGGTGCGGTAGAGGATGAGAAGGACGGGGATCATGGCCAGGGAGAGGACCAGAAGGCTCCAGAGCTTTGGTTTTTTTGTCCGGGAATCAAGGGAAATCATAATATTGTAATCCGTCCTTCACATATTTTTCACGCATTCAGTATATTATAATCGACGACAGGAATCTATTATTTTGTTTTTTGAACGGGGGATCGTTAAATGGCATATATCATCTTTCTGCTGCTTGTGTTTTTCCTTCTGGGAATCACGGCAAAAGTCTTCTTTTTCTTCCTCGGGATCTTCGGGAAGGTGCTGGGCTTTATCTTTACCCTGGCAGGATACCTTTTTGTCGGCATTCTCGGCGTCGTCGGACTGGGCCTCGCGGTATTTGTGATCCCGGTCCTTCTGGTGGTCGGGGTCATCTCCCTCCTGAAACTGATCTGAAGCGGACAGAAAAAACTTAGGAAGCCTTACGGTGCGGAACCGTAGGGCTTTTTCTTTGCGCCAGTGGCCCTGCAGGCATCTGCCTGCCTGTTTTGGAAAATAAAGGTATCCAATAATCCGCGCAGGGTATAGAATTCTTTTTAAAAGATGCCGGAAGACCGGCAGGAACAGAAAATATCACGCCGGTGCGCCGGCAGAGAAGAACAGGACAGAAAAATGGACAGAAAAGAAACAACGACAGCATCGTCCCCGTACCGGAAGGTGATCTGCATCTGCGGACTGCTGATGGTCTTTATCAACATGGGTATGCTGAGCACGGCCTTCTCCGTTTATTTCCCGTATCTCAGGGAAATGCGGGGATTCTCGAACACCCAGGTCTCTCTGCTCACGACGATCCGGTACGTCTCGTCCCTTTTTGTGATGGCGGTCTCGGACCGCTATTACCGGGCGATGGGGATCAAAAAGGGCGTCGCCGTCACCTTCCTGAATTCCTTCTGCGCGTATCTGATGTACGCCTTTGCGTCGGCGCACTTCATGTACCATATCGCGAGTCTGATGTTCGGCATTTCCTATGGTCTGGGGGCGATGATCCCGGCCTCGCTGCTGATCCGCCGCTGGTACCCGAAGGACAGCGGCTTCCCCATGGGAATCGCGGCCACGGGAAGCGGGTTTGCCATCATGCTTCTGCCGCAGATCGTGAGGCGGACGGTGGAAGCTTACGGACTGACGGTTTCCTTCCTGACGGTTGCGGCGCTGATCGCCGTGATCTCCATCCCGACGGTGCTGCTGATTCGGAATGATCCCCCGGGACAGGAAAATGCAGGAGCTGCGGCGGAAAAACGCGGGGAAGGAAAGACGGAAGAAGAGAAGCGTAAAACTGAGACGGACGCGGCGGAAAGCCGGGCGGATCATGCAGCCGTCCGGACCGCAGCCGCCTTCCAGACCGGGATGCTGATCCTGGCTATGCTGATGAACGGCGTCGTGGGACTCACGGCATCCCAGGCAAAAAGCATGCTTTACCGCACCACGAATCATGAGATGGCAGTGATCTCCATTGTGTTCTCCCTCGGCGGAGGGATCCTGATCCTTTCCAAGATCCTGTTCGGAAAGATGACAGATATCCTCGGCGCGAAGACTACGACGGTCCTGTTCCTTGCGGTCCTGACGTTCTCGTTTTTCCTGATGACGCTCACTCAGGACGCACCGGACGCCTTCCTCTATGTGACGGAGACGCTCTACAACATCGGTGCGCCGGTGTGCACTGTGGGAATCTCGATCCTGGCGGCAGATTTCAGCACGCAGGCAACCTTCCCGCGGGTCCTGAAAAACTGTCAGGTCAGCTACACCTTCGGAGGACTGATGTCCAGCATCATGCCGGGCGCCATCGCGGATCTGACGGGAAGCTACATCCCGGCGTTCCGCCTGATCGTGGGCTGCGGACTGGTGTTTATTGCATCGGTTCTTCTTCTGTACCGGTCCAAGGACGCGGAAGGATCCGCCGGGGCTGCGAAAAAGGCATAAAAAAACCGGGAAAAAGTCCCGTAAAAAGGAGAGTGGCCGGCGCTGAGAATACGCCGGCCATTTATTTATGAGATTTTTCGGTGAGGTGGGTCTCACCTGAGATGTTTATATCATACCGGAAGATTATGACCGGATTATGGACCGATTCTTGTGAAATTCTTAAGAGGATTGTAGGAAAGATTGAAGTTCCGTTTCCTGCGCCGTGTTATGATGAAAGAAATATTGTCAGGAGCGGGGGCTTCTCCCGCTGAGATATCAAGAGGCATATACGAATGAAAAAGAATGGAATAAAATTCTCTCTCCGGAGGCTGGGGATGACCCTCTGCGGCCTCGCGGGGGCAGTGGCGCTTCTGGGCGGCGTCGCTCTTTCCGGGGCAGGACTGGTCCGGGCGCAGCGGGCTGCCCATACGGCGGAGCTTCTGGAAGCGCGATACGGGGAGCCCTTCACCGTGGAGCGGGTCTACGGGCGCTCAAATATCGTGGGTTATGAGCTCTGGCCCTTCATTCTTCTGGAGGATTATTATACGGCGGCGGCTCACAGCAACGCATACCCGGAGATGCTGGTCCGCGTGGACGTGAACGTCAGGGATGACAAATTCTGGGACAATTACGCGGCCCAGCGCATCAGCCGCAACACCGAGGCATATCTCACGAAGGAATGTCTGGAGGGGATGCCGGACGGGAAATGGTATTTCACGGTGGGACTCGCGGACACCGTGGGCTGGGGCCGGCCGTTGGAGGCGGAAAAAATCTCGGCGGACCATGCCGGGGCATCCGGGGATGCCGGGGCATCCGGGGATGCCGGAGCATCCGGGGATGCCGGGAGTGCCGGTGTGGAAAAAGATCCCTCGGACGGGGGACGGTTCGCCGCGCTGACCCATCTCGCGCTGCATGAACTGGAGGCGGAGGCTGTACGTCCTTCTGCGGTGATCTATGTTTCCCCGGCATCGGGGACTGCGGACGCGGATGCCCTTTATGAAGCTTCTGACCGGATCCTGGACTACTTTGTCTCCTGCGCGCCGGAGGACCCTGCATCGGTCACGCTCTATCTGATCACAAAACCCTCCGGAGTGGAGCAGGTACGGGCGTATCTCACGGGAAACCGGATCGGAAATTACAGTACGCTGGAGTATTTCGCCGCCATGGAGCCGGCGGTCTGTGCAACGCTGGAGTATTCACCCAAAGAAAAAACACGAACTCCCCGGGAGGAGTTCGTGTTTGAACCGCTGTACCCCGGGATGCGCGGGGACACGGTGAAGATCAATTAAACCGGCCACAAACCGGCGTCTTCCGGAATCGTCCGGCAGGCGGTCCTGTGCTTTACTTCAGCGGCTGCGGGCCGTTGCCGAAATCAACGTTCTCGATGGTGATGCCGGCTGCGGAGCAGGCCTCCGCATAAGTTCCGAAGAAGGTATCTCTCACGGAGACTGCCTTCTCGCTCTCGATGTCAAATGCCTCGACGATATCGGCCATGATCTCCGGGTCGTGGAAACGCTTCAGCGTCATGCTTCCGATGCTTCTCGGATCCAGGGGTTCGATGGAAAAAACGTCGTACTTCCCGTCCTGCTTCGCAAGGTGCAGGATGCCGCTCAGATTGGTGACCTTGTCCACCACCAGCGTCGTGCCGTCCAGTCTGCAGTTGTAGACCCAGTAGCCGCCGTAGGCCTGGACGTCGGAGCTGCTGCTGTCATCGGTATAGCCGACGACTGCGACCGGGACCGCAGTTTCGCCGGGCTTTCCGGTGCGGAAGTTCCCGCCCATGTAGTCAGCGATGGCGCGGGTGATCACGCCGTTGCCTTCATAGGCGAAGACCGGAAGCTCCGGCAGTTCCTGAACGGAACCCATCTCGATGGTCTCCTTTGTCTCGAAGGAGATCTTCTTATCGCTGTCGACCTTGACGTCCGCCTTGATCTCAGCCAGTCTCTGACTCTCCCAGCTTCTCGCATAGGCGAAGGTGACTTCGGAGCTGCCTTCCCCGGCGGCTTTGAGGACGATAGTCTGGATGCCGCCGACACCGGTCATGCCTTCCGCATGCTTTGCTTCTTCAAAGTCGTCGGAGGTGACGGCGATCACTTTCTCGTCAGAGGATTCCGCAGCCCAGGTGTATCCGGTGGTCGGATTTGAGTAAGCGCGGAAGGTAAGGGTGTCTCCGTCAGAGGTGACCTCGTAGTCGCCGAGCTCCTTCAGCTCCTTCGGCGCCGCGGTGGTCTCAGGAGCCGCGGTGGTCTCAGGCGCCGCAGTGGTTTCCGGAGCTGCAGTGGTTGCGGGAGTCCCGCCGTTGTTTCCGCAGGCGCAGAACAGTGCGACAGCACTGACTGCCGCTGCAAGCAGTACTTTCTTTCTCATAGATCATATCTCCATTCTGCCGCCGTTCCGGGCGGCTTTTGTTTTGCAGAAACTGATAAATCGGTTTTGTTTCTGCATTATACCGTATTTTACACATTCGGGAAGTGCCGCGGCCAAAACTTAAACCATTATTAAATCTTCTTTCACGGCGTTTTCATCCTTTTTCGGAAAATCCCGCGGATACTGTAGTTGTTCTGCTTTTACTCCTTCCACAGCCCTGCGGTGAAGGAGGCAAGGCCGATCCAGGTGTACACAGAGTAGAAGTTGCCTGCTTCATCCCGGCCGGAGCGAAGGACCGCCCGGGCATCGTCCGCGGTCAGCAGATAACAGCCTTCAAACTGTTCGCTGCCGTTGGCGTCCTTGCCGGCGGAAAGCTCTTCCGCGATAGGATGGCGGACCACAGCGCAGACTATGGCGTTGCTCTCGTCGGTCATGCCGGGAGAACTGAAAAGGCAGGGGTTCAGCACAAAAAGCCGGTCTTCCGGAGTGAGGACGATGCCGGTCTCCTCCTCCAGTTCCCGGGCAGCGGCACGGAGCAGGGGCGCATGGCCTTCCGGCGCGTCCTGGATCCCTGCGGGCAGCGGCTCTTCGGAGAAGGCGTCCTCCGGATCGATGAGGCCTGCGGGGACGCTCAGCAGAAAGCGGCCGGTCGGGTAACGGTATTCCTGGGTGAGGAGGAGCCGCGGCTCCTCGTTTTCCGGGGCGATGACCACGACCATGCTGACGGCGTCGGGGAGAAGCTTCCGGAACTCCTCATCTGTCTTTACGGCCACGAGGCGGTCCAGACCGCGGCGTGTGGCGTTGTAATAGTGTTTTCCGGGGGCGTACTGAAGATCGTAGACCTTCAGAAATCTGGTTTCAAGCATGGCTTTTGCACAATCCTTGGTGATGACGGTTTTTTCCATGGGCTGCTGCTCCTTATGTGATATGATGAATCCGGAGTGTTTCCGCTCCATTGTTTTGTAAGCTTTGATTTGCATTATAGCATACGGATCCGGAAGAGGATCAAAGAAGGACTGTAAATGCGGGCTTTTGCATTTGGAGGAATTGTGAAAAAGATATTTGCCGGAATTTGTCTTTTCCTGTTCGTCCTGACTGCAGCGGCAGGCTGCGGAAGAGCGGACGGGAGCGTGGAAAGCAGCGCAGCCGGTGAAGCTGGCGCTGCCGCACAGAATATGTCCGCGGAAGCGGAACTGCAGGGAGAACTGCTTGCGCTGACGCTGCACGGATACTGCGTCTCGGAAGTGAACGCGGCGGATCTGCAGGCGCTGGGGGAACCGGCCGGCCAGGAGAGCGCCGGTAAGGATCCGGAGGGCCCCGCAGGCCCGGAGAGCGCCGGTAAGGATCCGGAGGGCCCCGCAGGCCTGGA
>Ga0256405_10005658_pt1 | contig 21164 bp, 20 predicted proteins | sample RumenRJG_02DNA_FD_189096 | JGI IMG/M metagenome (GOLD analysis project Ga0256405, IMG submission 189096) | Bovine rumen microbial communities from Lethbridge, Alberta, Canada - RJG_02 | ecosystem: Host-associated > Mammals > Digestive system > Stomach > Rumen | place: Canada: Alberta... | reverse complement strand
CATATAAGTATTATATAGTTATTTTTCGGGCATCTCTCACTTGGAGATGCCTGATTGTCTTTTTGCTCTCCGTTCTGTTGAGAAAGGATCGATTGTATGGATCAGCAAAATGGATTTGATCTTATAGAGCAGCTTCGAAAGAAAAACGGGAAACAGTATCAAAGTTTCGGGAATATGGAACGTTATCTTGGTCTTAAGGCTAGGGATAAGGGTATTCCGATATCCGGAAAGTTCGAACTGACTCCGCTGTGCAATTTTAACTGCAAAATGTGCTATGTACATCTCAATGCTGATCAGTTGAAGTGTCAATCAGTTCTTCCGGTTGAGGTATGGAAGGATTTGATGCGTCAGGCCTGGGAAGCAGGATTGATAGATGCAAGCCTGACCGGAGGAGAATGTCTGACCTATCCCGGTTTTGAAGAACTGTTTCTCTATCTGCATAGTCTGGGATGCAGGGTTGCTGTCCTTACGAATGGCTATCTTCTGGATGACAGCAGGATCCGGTTTTTTCAAGCCCATATGCCAGCCATGATGCAGGTTACGCTGTACGGCTGGAATGATGAAGTATATGAACGGGTTACAGGGAAACGCGCCTTCACCACAGTAGTGGACAATTTCAGGCGGGCGAAAGAAGCGAATCTCCCGGTTTTTTTAAGTGTAACCCCAAACAGATATCTTGGAGAAGATATTATTGAGACGATCCGGGTCGCTAAAGAGCTTAGCAAAACCGTTCTGATCAATAGTTTCTATACTTCACCCAGAGAGGAAACCGGACGATCCGGGTATCAGGATGATGCAGCAACGGAAATGTATATTAACGCATTCAGGTATATGAATCAATTAGAAGGGGACGAAACAGTTGCTGTCAGTGAAGAATGCCTTCCTCCATGCGGCGGGCCTCATCATGAAATCCTTGAGCGTGGTTTTCTTTGCGGAGGCGGACGTTCATCATTTGCAATAGACTGGAGAGGGACCATGACACCGTGTACGGACATGACTCTGATCCGGAGTTATCCTCTGAAAGAGGGCTTTGCTGCTGCATGGTCCAAGGTAAATCAGGAAGTTAACAACTGGCCCAGGGTACCTGAATGTAAAGGCTGTGCTTACAATGGCGTCTGCAATAACTGCGCTGCCAGCGTGCTTCGATATGCAGATCCTGGGAAAAAACCAATCGGTTTATGTGAACAGACCAGGGAATTCGTCCGCAATGGTGTAAAGCGTATTCCGGACTGTGAATAACAGACAAAAAATGAAAACAGAGTGCGAAGATTATCTTCGGTTGCGAGTGAAAACTCTGTGATAAACACGAGATACGGTTCCTCTTAATTTACGGTATGCTCTTCCGGTTATGTGCCAAAATCTGGCAAACAGCAGTCCTTTTTGTGCATCCGGGGTAATCTTGTGTTTCCCTCGCTCGATGAGGATCACCTTCCCCCAGATATCATTCACCGTCATCCACGCATCAGGTCTGTCACAGTTATCTCCCCATGTCAGAACGCGTTCATTCTCCAGGGTCCAGACACGGTGCAAAACATAACGTTTTTGATAAGGATCTGAAAACAGAACTATATCTCCTTCAGCAAGACTTCCAGCCAGAGGAATAACCGTAACATAGTCACGATTATAGCGGATCAGAGGCTCCATACTGTAGCCTCCGATCAATGTCCGCACCGGAAGCATGGTTCCTTCAAGGGACAGTTTGTGCCATTCTGAGACTGATAAAGAGTGATTGGCCACCATACTCTTTCCTCTACTCGAAATCGATAATATCCATCGCCTCCGTCACTTTGTCTACATCATACTCCTCTACAATATTCTTTAAAAGGTTTTCACGTATCTCTTTGGCATCCTCGCCAGCCGGTCCGCAAAAAGCACGTAATACAGGAGCTTTTTTTGCAAGATACAGGACATTTCGCATCTGTACTGCCGCCGTCTCTGTATCCCACATAGGAAGGAAACACTGCCGCATCAAAAATTCACGGCACTGCTCAAAACTCATCTTCCTCAGGTAATTCAGGCGGGAACGACGGATTTCCAGAAGAGCACTCAATGGAAAATGAACGTTCTTACGGCACTGCTCCTTTCCATCCCAGGGGACACCATATAATTTCAGGCTTTCCACATGCAAAAGGGGTCTGTCGCCGCTGATCAGTTCTGCACCCAGAGCATCACACCATGCATGAGCCCTCGTTGACTTCCCCATCCCGGAAGGGCCGGAGAAAGCATATGCCCCGCCATCTAAAGTGACGGCAGCAGCGTGCACGGAGACATATCCCATGAGGATCAGCCTGCATTCAAGCGCCACCCTGGTTAACCATTCTTCCCCCATACTGACGAAGTCCTGTTTCTGACTGATCAGACGAAGAGAGGTATAATCATCAGAAACTATCAAACCGGTATTGCTCTCTTTGGGGAAGTGAAAAAACCAGCCGCCGGGTATTTTTCTATGTGTAATATTCCCGGAAGTGATATCTTCTCCTTCCGGCGGTTTTTCATCTGTGCATTCGAGGCGTACGTCCACTGTTGTCTCTTCACATGCAAATGGTGCAAAAGACGGCAGGATTATCTCTGAGAATAATATAAGTGAAGCGATTCGATAAAACATCTTCCTCTCCCCATTTGGCATGATCTGCCGGGTCGGTCAGTCGTCTTCAAGAACACCATATTCTCTCAGCGTAGTAAGCAGGCTGTCCAGATCTGCCTCAGCGACGGCTCTCTCGACTTCGAATTCATCCACAACCGCCTGCAGAAGGTCCTCTTTTGATACAGGATTCTGCAGCTTCTCCCAGATCAGTGCCGATACTTCATTCAACAGTATCGTTCCTTTAAATTCGGCAATGTTATCACCAACAGGCATCAAAATGTATTCATCAACGATGTTCCTGAGAACAAATCCTTCTTTCGCTTTCATGTCCAGATCTCCTTCTCTGTATTGATCACTCGAACTCGATGGTTCCGGGCGGCTTCGATGTGATGTCGTAGAAGACGCGGTTAACGTGGTCGACTTCATTTACGATACGGGTCATCACTTTCTTCAGGACACTGTACGGGATTTCTGTCACATCCGCGGTCATGAAATCTACCGTGTTCACAGAACGAAGTACGATCGCATAATCATAGGTCCGCTCATCGCCCATAACGCCCACAGAGCGGACATTCGTCAGAGCAGCAAAGTACTGGTCGGCACCATGCTCAAGGCCTGCGGATTTCATTTCTTCACGGAAGATTGCATCCGCGTTCTGGACCATCTTCACCTTTTCGGCAGTAATGTCTCCGATGATGCGGATGCCGAGTCCGGGACCCGGGAACGGCTGGCGCATGACCATCTCTTCGGGGATCCCGAGATGAAGGCCGACTTTACGGACCTCGTCCTTGAACAGGTCGCGGAGCGGCTCGATAATCTCTCTGAAATCGACAAGCTCCGGAAGACCTCCCACATTATGGTGAGATTTGATGACGGCGGATTCTCCGCCAAGTCCCGACTCGACCACGTCAGGATAGATCGTTCCCTGCACCAGATAATCGACCGAGCCGATCTGACGGGCGACTTCTTCAAATACACGGATGAATTCTTCTCCGATGATCCTGCGTTTTCTCTCCGGATCCTTCTCACCTGCAAGGCGGACATAGAAACGGTCCTGTGCGTTGACTCTGATGAAATTCAGGTCGTAGGGCCCCTCCGGACCGAATACTCTCTCCACCAGGTCGCCTTCATCCTTGCGCAGCAGGCCGTGGTCTACGAATACGCAGGTCAGGTTCTTGCCTACCGCCCTGGAGAGCAGGACAGCAGCTACGGATGAGTCGACGCCGCCCGAAAGTGCGCAGAGCACTTTGCCGTCTCCAACCTTCTCGCGGATCGCTTCGATCTGGCGCTCGGCAAAATCATCCATCTTCCAGTCTCCGGCGCAGCCGCACACGTCGATTACAAAATGAGTCAGGATCTGTTTTCCGAATTCTGTGTGCAGTACTTCCGGATGGTACTGGATCGCGTACAGATCGCGCTCCCTGCACTGGGCAGACGCCACAGGGCAGTTGTCCGTATGGGCAGTGACCTCGAATCCGGGAGCCAGCTGAGAGATATAATCATTATGGCTCATCCAGCAGGTCATGTGAGACGGGAACCTTTCATACAGCGGCGAAGGAACCGGGTCCAGTATGACTTTGGTCCTGCCGTATTCACGCTCCGGCGCACGCTCCACCTTTCCTCCGAGCACATGCATCATGAGCTGCGCCCCGTAGCACAGACCAAGGACCGGAACACCCATTTCAAAAAGTTCCTTCGGCGCAGTGGCGGCACCTTCCAGGTAAACACTGTTCGGACCGCCGGTAAGGATGATGCCCTTCGGATTCATTTCCTTAATCTTATCCAGCGGGGTCCTGTAGGAACAGATCTCGCAGTAGACCTGGCATTCACGCACCCGCCTGGCAACCAGCTGATTGTACTGACCGCCGAAATCAATGACGATTACTTTCTCCTGTTGTACTGTATTCATATGCAATCCTTTCGTAAGACGGACTATCAGAAAAAAGTTTAGCACTATTTGAAAAGTATGTCACCAAGGTAAGTCATACTAATTCTGTATTGCCGCATCCTGTCAGCATTGACACGGCATAAAGGCGCGAATAAGATGAGATATGCGCAGATGGCAGAAAACAGAAAGGATGCATTGATGTATGTTCCAGGACATTGGACCCTATGTCTTTCATAATGAATACAGCAGCAGAAAACCGGAGGAAGACGACATTCTGATTGTCCAGAAAGGCAGGGATATACTGGTAAACTGCGGCTCTGAAGATGCAGCCGGCAGTTCGGCGGGCGGAAATGAACTGCGCAGGGATTACTGCGGCCAGACGCTTCCGACAGTAGCACAGGTCCGGGCAGTGCGCCCGCAGGCTGCGGAGCAGGCATATTACCTGCTGAGTATCGATGAGAAGCACTTCTTCTGTACGGATGTCCCGGTTCCGGAGACGGAGGATCTGAGCTACACCAGCGTCATGATCCTACGGGAAATGAATCCGGGATACATGGGGTTCGGCGGCTCTGTAAGCTGGCAGCTGGCAAGCTGGTATGACCTACACAGATACTGCGGGCGCTGCGGGACAAAGACAGAACACTCTGAGAGAGAACGGGCAATCATCTGCCCCAGATGCGGACACACCTATTATCCCAGGATCTCTCCGGTGGTGATCATAGCGATCGTGGACGGAGACAGGATACTGCTGACCCGCTACAACAGGGGCGGGTACCGGAGACATTCTCTGGTCGCCGGGTTTGTCGAGATCGGTGAGACACTGGAAGACGCGGTCCGCAGAGAAGTTATGGAGGAAGTGGGGCTGCATGTCAAAAATATCCGCTACTGCGAATCACAGCCGTGGCCATTTTCCTCATCCCTGATCGCGGGCTTTTTCGCAGACGTAGACGGAGATCCGACAGTTCATTTGAATACAGACGGGCAGGACGAACTGGCAGAAGGTGTCTGGGTATCGCGCGACGAACTGGTGCTGGAGGACAGCGGCATGTCCCTGACTTGGGATATGATCCGGAAGTTCAAGGAGAATCACCCCATCTCAACAATTGCTTGATGACAGGGCAACCAGCGGCAGCTTATATAATAACGAAAATAACGGAAATGGCGGCAATCTGTCCGTGTATTTTGGAACAATCATGCGTTGTATGCGGACGCTGCGGACAGTTATAATGAAGAAAGCAATTGACCATGCGGGATACGATTCCCGCTCCTGAAGATCATCTAAGGAGAGGAAGCAATGACTGAGAGAAGACCTGACAATATGGAAAGGATCACCACCCCTGCTCTTGCACAGGCATTTATAGAGGAGCAGGTCAAAGAACTCCGTGCACAGATCGGAGACAACAAGGTACTGCTGGCACTGTCCGGAGGCGTTGATTCCTCAGTGGTTGCGGCACTCCTGATCAAGGCGGTCGGCAAGCAGCTGATATCTGTTCATGTCAACCACGGACTGCTTCGCAAGGGAGAACCCGAGCAGGTCATCAAGGTTTTCCGTGATGAGATGGATGCGAACCTGATCTATGTGGATGCAGTGGACCGTTTCCTGGACAAACTTGCAGGCGTCAGCGATCCGGAGCAGAAGAGACACATCATCGGCGAAGAGTTCATCGATGTGTTCGCGGAAGAAGCAAGGAAACTGGACGGCGTGAAATTCCTGGCGCAGGGAACCATCTGGCCGGATATTCTGGAGAGTGAGGCAGGCGTAAAGGCGCACCACAATGCCGGCGGCCTTCCTGCAGATATCGCTGATCGTTTCGAACTGGTAGAGCCGGTCAAGATCCTGTTCAAGGATGAAGTCCGCATGGTCGGCAAGGAACTCGGACTTCCGGACAACATGGTCTTCCGTCAGCCGTTCCCGGGTCCGGGACTTGGCGTGAGATGCCCCGGCGCAATCACCCGTGACAGACTGGAAGCAGTCCGTGAGTCAGATGCGATCCTGAGAGAAGAATTCGCAAAGAACGGTCTGGAAGGGAAAGTATGGCAGTACTTCACCGTGGTTCCGGACTTCAAGTCCACCGGTGTGAAAGACGGAAAGAGAACCTTTGACTGGCCGTGCATCATCCGTGCGATCAACACGACAGACGTCATGGAAGTTACGGTTGAGCATCTGCCGGATGAACTGATGGACCATCTGGTGCAGCGTATTATCGCAGAAGTGCCAGGCATCAACCGCGTGCTGTATGACTTCACCCCGAAGCCGCCCGCAACGGTAGAGTACGAATAATCTGAAAAGCCCGGGAGGCCGCTAAATAAGCGGCCTCCCGATTTTCATGTCACTAAAATGTCAACAATAATCCTGATTTTGGGTTTTCCCATCATTTTCTGAGTGCAATTTCTTCCTTCAGATTCAACTCATATGTTTTCAAGTCTGCTTCAAACTGCTTTTCAAACATCTGAACATCCCAGTCATTTTTCACTTCTTCACGTTCATAAGCTTGCAGCTTTATGATGGTGGAATACATTCCGGATAAGGAGGACAACCTCAGACAGTACGAAATCTGAGTTCCCTTTTCGTTCGTCAGCATGGTTGTGGTGACAGGCATACCATAGGATTCCAGTGTACGGAGATCGTAAAGAAATCCGGTAAATGCAGAAACCGCATCATTGTCTTCAGAAGAAAGAAGCTGTGTAACCGGAAAGGTCAGGACCAGTCCGCTGTCACCAACGCCGAAGAGTATATTAGTGGCTTCCATCTGGATGCCATTCCGGATCAGTTCCCTTATATGCAGTATAAACTCTGAGAGAAGGACAATCGGTTTCTGGTTTCTGCCTTCTTTTTTGACAAGCGGATCATAAAAATCGTTAATAGCCTGTTCCTGTTCAGTCCAATAGTTTTGATTATCCCTGGGGAATCTGGCTTTCCAACGTTCATATTGCCTGATCACGTCTTCATCAGAAGTGCCATCCGGACTAACTATACTCCTTCTCTTACTGAACCAGGTATATAAATAGCTAAGTAATAAGGCATGGTCCTTGTTTTTGTTATCGAAGCAGAGGCATGTCTTTTCTTCTGTCCGTTCGATGGTCATGCCGAGTTCTTCTTCAAACAAAAACAGTACCTGCATCATATCTTCAAGGCTTTGTATATCTATATCGGAAAGAGCTGACAGGTCGACATCAAGTGCTTCTGCCAGCTTTTTTCGCATGTCTTCTTTCGGAGCCATCAGATCCCGTTCATATTTACGAATCCTGGAATCTGCCGTTGCTGCAGAGAAGCCTACCATTAACCCCAGGTCCTTTTGTGTCAGGTCATTCATGATCCGGTATTTTCGAATCTTTTCGCCAAGCGTCATTATTGGCCTCCATATCCATACAAAAGGGAATATCCTTGTGATTTCATCCGGACTTGAAGCCAGAGATATTCTTCCCCAATGTATTTTTGCTCATAAAAAACACAAATTACTGTCTGTATCATATCACAGCAGTCATATAAAGGGAAGTAGAATTCTATAATTCAGACATAAAAATATGTCTGAAACTATTGACATGCAACAATTTGGGTCGTATAATGCCGACAACAGACATAAATATATATCTACAAATAGCTACAAAAGACATTATTTGAAGGAGGGTCGATATGGCAAACAAGAGATTACCATTATTTGTCGGCGTAGATACCGTCATATTCGACCTCGGGGTTTCGAGGGCAAAAGCATATGAGGTGATCAGACAGCTGAACAAGGAGATGAAGGAGCAAAATCCAAGAGCGATTGTCGTGGCCGGGAAGGTAAACCGGATCTGGTATGAGGAAGCCTGTCTTAAAACGGGTGCAGGAGCTGGGGGTGGTTGAATATGAGAATGATGAAATCATTTTTCAAGGGGGTGGTTATATGGCGGTACTGGTCAATAAGACGCAGAAGAATTTTACCATGATCAGTAACAGCATTTTGCGTGATAAGGATCTCAGCCTGAAAGATCGTGGTTTGCTTTGTACGATCTGTTCACTTCCGGATAAATGGAATTTCAGCATTGCAGGCCTGAGCGCGATTATACCGGATGGGAAGGACGCGATAGCGAGTGCGATAAAAAGGCTGGAAAAGCTTGGATATCTGGTCAGAACCATGTCCAGAAATCATCTCGGGAAATTTGTATCTGAGATAGAGGTATTCACGGAGAGGAGATCCGCAGCGGATTCACCGGAACGGGAATCCCGGCATGGTATTGCCGATACGGGAAGTCCGGTACGGGATAACCGGGACGGAATATCCGATACGGAAAAACTGCCGGAATACAATACTGATCATGAGAAACAGAAAGATAAGAAGGATCATATCATATCAATCAGTCAGAAAACCGGGGATCCGGAGGATGGAATGATGGAAAAAGAAAGCATGGTTCAGCAATATAAAGAGATCATAGCCGAAAATATACATCTGGACTGGCTTCTGGAAAAGGCAAGGGAAAAGGGAGATACGGAAGTTCAGATGGTTCATGAGATCTATGACGTGATCTGCGATATGGTCTGTTTCCCTCGGGAAAAGGTAATTATAAGGAACGCGGAGTATCCATGGAGCACTGTGAAGTCACAGTTCCTGAAGCTTACGTACGATCATGTTGCTGATGTTTTGGACCGGGCTATCGACAAAGATCTGGAAATAAAGCATATGGTTCCTTATCTGGTTTCTATGCTGTACATAACAAGCCTGGCCAAAACGATGGAAGACCAGTCGAGGATTCATGATGACTATCTGAAATCATTCCGAGGGAAGCCATATTCTATCTCCTGATCAGGAGGAAGACGGGGATGGAATATGACAGGACAATGGACAACCATAGTCCTGCACATAGCCTGCGGAGAAAGGAGAAGATACAAATGGCGGTATATAAGGATAAATGGAACGGTTACAACAATGAATCCTGGAGGGTTTCTGTTTATTACAAGGACTGGAAGGGGGAGCAGAGGAGGCATGACAAGCGAGGCTTCAAAACAAAAAAGGAGGCAGTTGCATATGAGCGGGAGTTTCTTGCCAGGAATAATAAAGACATCAACATGGGGTTTGACACCTTTATTGATATTTATCTGGGAAATCTGAAACCTCAGATCAAGGCCAGCACCTTCGCAACAAAAGAGTCTGTGATCGATGCGCATATCCGGCCATATTTTAAGAACAAGAGCCTGGCAGAGATATCATCTACAGATATTCTGCAGTGGCAAAATGAACTTCTAAGTCTGCGGGATGATCAGGGAAAAGGATACTCTCAGACATATCTGCGAAGCATTCAGAACCAGTTAAACGCAATTTTCAACCACGCGGTAAAATACTATGATCTTCCGAAAAATCCCTGCCTGGCTAATAAGAAAATGGGAAAGGTAAAGACAAGGGAAATGCTTTTCTGGACGAAGGATGAATATCTGAAATTTGCCGAAGAGATGAAGGAGAAGCCGCTTTCCTTTTATGCGTTTGAACTCCTGTACTGGACAGGTATCAGATGCGGAGAATTGCTGGCGCTTACAAGGGATGATTTTGACCTTGAAAAAAAGACGCTGCGAATTAACAAAACGTTCCAGACGATCAAAGGGAAAGAGATGGTTACTTCACCGAAGACGGAGAAAAGCAATCGGCGGATTGATCTCCCTGAGTTTCTTTGCAGGGAGATGGAAGATTACTTTGCATCATTATACAAGGTGGATGGAAAGAGCAGATTGTTTCCGGTGACGAAATACTATATGCATCATGAATTGGATCGCGGCTGTCGAAAAGCCGGTGTTAAAAGAATCCGAATTCATGATCTGCGGCATTCGAGCTGTGCGCTTCTTATCAATCTCGGTTATTCTCCGGTTCAGATCGCTCAGAGATTGGGACATGAAAGCGTTACGGTCACGGAAAGATATTCACATCTGTATCCGTCGGTACAGCAGGAGATGGCGAAGAAACTGGACGAGGCATTTTCAGGGGAGGAAGCGAATGAAGAATAAGATTTTTATAAGACCGACGATGGAAAAAGGACGTGACCAAAAGCCGAAAGATGAAAAGGCGAGGAAGAGAAATACGATTATAAACTTCCGTGTTACACCGGAAGAGAAAAATCGGATTGAAGCCAGGATTGCCCTGACAGGCCTGGACAGGGCAGAATTTTTTATCGAAAGCTGTCTTTATCAGACAGTACTTGTAAAAGGCAACGTCCGGACGTTCCGGGAATATGACCGACTCATGAAGAAACTGGCAGAACAAATTAATCAGGATGTGAAGCTGGAAAACATGGATTCGGAATTGTTGGAATCGTTGAGAATGATTCTTGAGATTTTGAATCGGCTGTTCGGAAAGGAGAAATAATACATGGCGGCAAGAAAAACAACCGGCGAAATGATCGCTGAAATTGAGAAGAAGCAGGAACAGATGAATGCGCGAAAGAAGCAGCTGTTGAAACGGGAGGCTGCAGAAAACCGGAAAGCCAGGATAAAAAGGCTGATCATGATCGGCGCGGAAGTGGAAAAGATTCTTGGCAGACCGATTGAAGAAAAAGACCTTCCGAAGTTAATCCGGTTTCTGGAAAATCAGGAAGCCAGAGGGCATTTCTTTTCCAGGGCCATGGCAGAAGAAGATGTGCCGAAACGGGATCTGAATGAAGAGGAGTGACTGTCTTTGGGCCTCCCTTACTTTGTAAGGGCGCACTTATATGTGGGCGGAGCCCACATTCATAAGCGCGCTCTGCGAGGAAGGGCTGTCCATCGGACATCCCCTTTGCACCGTCCGGTGCAAAGCAAAGGCGCTGCCTTTGGAACCGGTCCTGCGCGGACGGCGAACCATAATAAAGTGATAATTACGAAAGGACGGTGATCAAAACATGTCAATCTATCACTGCTCCATAAAGATCATCAGCCGTTCCGGAGGCAGATCCGCAGTGGCATCCGCTGCATACCGTTCCGGGCAAAAACTGATGAATGATGAAACAGGAATTCTCCATGACTTTTCCGCAAAAGGTGGTGTTGTCATGAGCGAGATTCTGCTTCCGAAGCATGTTTCTTTGATCTATCAGGACCGGCAGGTTCTGTGGAACGAAGTACAGAAAACGGAAAAGCGGTCCGATGCACAGCTGGCACGGGAAGTGGAGGTTGCATTTCCGATCGAGATGGATCGCGGACAGCAGATCGAATGCGTCAGGAATTTCATCAGGGAGAACTTTGTATCAAAAGGTATGATTGCCGACTGGGCACTGCATGACAAGGGGGACAACAATCCCCATGCCCATATCATGCTGACGGTGCGGGGCTTTGATGATAACGGACAATGGCAGCAGAAGACAAAAACAGTATTCGCCAATGTCAGAGATGCAGAAGGCAGGGCTGCATTTGACCCGTCGCTGCCATCATATGACGCGAAGGATCGGGAACTTACTTCTCAGTACCGACTGCCGCTGCTTGATGAAAACGGGAAACAAAAAACGCGGATCCGGAAAGGTAAAGGAACGGAATACCTGTGGGAGAAGATCAACATCCCTGCAAACGATTGGAACGACAGGGAGAACGCGGAGCGGTGGAGGGCATCCTGGGCACAGTGCTGCAACCGATACCTTGTGAAAGAGAAACAGATCGATCATCGCTCTTATGTGCGGCAGGGAGTGGACAGAGAACCGACGATCCATGAAGGGATTATAGCCAGGAACATGGAGAAGGAAGGCAAAACAGCTGATCGTTGTCAGATTAACCGGGAAGTAAAAGAGCGAAATTCGATCCGTGAACAGATACGAAAACTGGCGGCGGAGATTACAAAAACAATTATGGAGAAAGCGAGGGAACTATATGAACGATTTGCAAAACTTACAGGAGCTGCTGTTGCTTATGCAGGATCAGGAAAAGATGATCTCGCTGATGGAAGAACTGCAGGCCGAAAGCGAACAGTTGGTGAAGGATTTGAAGGCTTGCAGGGACGAGCTCCGGGTCTGCCGGGAAACTCTGGCTCAGAAGACGCAGGAGCTGGACGAAGCAATGTCATTAAACGAGATATTGAACAGCGAAAACCGGAAATTAACGCAGCAGATCAGCAGTTGGAATGGCTTGCACAGTTGATCAGAGAAAAGGAGGAGGCACGAAATGAAAGGATCAGAAACCTTATGGAGCGAAGACGAGCTGCTCACACAGATGGAGCAGATGCAGGATCAGATCGATCAGATGGGGCGGGAAAAGGCCGAACTGATCAGGGTGATCGGAGAGAAGGATACTCTTTTGGAAGAACTGGAACAGACGAACTCATCAGAGATATCGAAGCTGCAATTAGCGCTGCAACAGGCGCAGAGGAAACTGCAAGAGCAGAGCGAGCAGATCGTGACAATGAGCGGAGCAGACGTGATCTTGCGAGACAACGAGAGATTGAAAGGCGAGAATGCGAGGCTGCAGAAAGAGATAGACAGAAGCGAACGAGAGGCCGATCGCGCTAAAGAAGCCTGTAAAGCCAGGCTGCAGAAAAAAGATGACGATCTGCGGCAGAAGATACAGGATGCAGAAAAGAAAGAAGCGCAAGCCAGAAACAGAGAACAGCAGGCTGATAATCTGATCCGGGATAGGGAACACCTGATTAGCGAAAAGGTGTCTGCTGAAACAGACCGGATTAGCAGGCAACTGGCAGGACAGTACAGCCGGCTGATTGATCTTCTCAGAAAGGAGTTCTTCAGGAAGGAGCAGGCAACGGAGAGAAGACAAATCATAACAAGTATATATGCATTAGTACTTGCTGTTATTATCGCCTGCAGATCAGGACCCTATATGAAAGCCCTGACAGATACCGTCATGCAAATCCGGAGCAGTATACTATTCTGCTGGGGCACTTTATACCGTTTTGCCGGGAAAGCTGCCGGAATTAGTGAGAAGATTCCGGTACCGTTTCTGTCAGGGATCATACACTGGGCGATTTTTGCCATAGTGATTGTAATTGTATGTTTCATTATTCTGGGACTGATTATCATAGTGACAAGATTGATATGGCGACGATTTCATCATCAGCTGAAATTATGGCAGGTCGTGTTGTGGGCAAGTGGAATCATAGCGTTGTCTGCATGTTATGGGGGCCGGATGCAAGCGCTTTGGGCGATCAACATAGTATACTGTGATCTGTGCCTGTGGGCAGTCGCTTGTATGTGCAGCTTTGTTTATGGTAAAAAACGGTCTTAGTGTTGTATAGAAAAGAGTCAGATATTTAATGGGGTAAATATATTAACATAGTCATTCCGGTTTCAAAAGACTTTATTAAATTGACTGACAGTAATAATGTGATAAAATGCAACTAAGTCAAACGAAATCAAAATGACTATATTAAACTCTGAAAAGAAGATATTAAATGAGAACATTGGACTATAAAAAAGAATATCAGAAGCTGCTGTCCCCGGAGATCGTGTCTTTCCTGGCTCAGATCCACGAACAGAAAGGGCAGCAGAACCTGTTTATTGAGGCACATAAGGATGCCCTGTCCGAGCTGCTGGAGATAGCGAAAATTCAGAGCACTGAGGCATCCAACAGGATCGAAGGTATCATCACTACTGATGACCGACTTAAAAAGATTGTATTGGACAAGACAACCCCGAAGGGCCGGAGTGAACGAGAGATTGCCGGTTAAACGCCGAAATAATGATAATGGTGCTCTCCATGCGTGAGATGCAGGTGGATCATGCGGAAAACGGACGCATTGCTGTGGAAATGTTTGAAGAGCATGAAGAGGGTTATTATGATGCTGTTCTGATGGATCTGCGCATGCCTGAAATGGACGGCCTTGAGGCGACCAGAAGGATCAGGGCCATGAACAGACGCGATGCAAAGAGCGTTCCTATCATAGCGTTAACAGCAAACGCCTTTGATGAAGATGTTCAGCAGAGCATGCAGGCAGGTCTGAATGCGCACCTCAGCAAGCCGGTGGAACCGGACATATTGTTTGAAACGCTTGAAGAGCTCCTGCACCATTAGCGGAGAAGCCTTCGGCGGTTTGATCAACATTTTTTAATAGCGAATAACAGGCTTTTCTTTCTGGTGCTTTTTACAGATGTTCACGGTATTTCTCACGAAAGATCTTTCTGTAAGCTGCAGGCGAGAGGCCTTTTTGTTTTTTGAAAAGCCGGCTGAAGTAGAATTCATTTTCATATCCGACCATAGAGGCTATGTTGGAAATATTGTAATCAGTAGTTTCAAGAAGAATCTGCGCATTCCGGATCCTTATGGAAAGGATGTATTTCATAGGCGTTGTTCCGACTACTTTCTTAAAGCTCTTGTTGAACCAGCTGGCGCTTACATGTCTTGAAAGAGCATACTCCTCTATGCTGATCTCCTCGTTGTAGTGCTCGGTGAAGTATTCTTTGGCCAGATCGATCTCCTGGCTGATAAATCCCGAGAAACGGGGAAGATTCTCTTCCATCCGCCGGTGTATGGTCATCAGAAGTTCACGGAACAGATAGGAAAGCATTTCTTCATAGCCCCATCTGCAGGCAACAAGCTCATCTCTTATTTTCCGGAAATAATCTTCATACTCTCCGGACAGTCCTGTGCAGAGAATATTACTGTCCATAGGGATCTCATAATTCTGAAGGATCTTTTTTACCTCGCGTCCTGTAAAGTGCACGAACCATACCTGTGTCCGGTCCTCGCCCAGATAGTAATAGTGCTGTTCCTCCTTAGGCTGGTACAGAACCATATTGCCCGCCGGAACAATTACTTCCTTGTTATCAAAAATGAAATGACCTTTCCCTGCAGCGATATATATAAGCTGCCAGTCGACACGGCCTCTCGGACGCCATGTAGGGAGCTTCGGCAGACTGTGAAGCTGGTAAGTACCGGCGCTAAGTATTCTTAATGGTCTGACCTTTTCTTTGAAGGGTGTTCTTGAATTGTGTAGATAGCCTGAATTCACATACATTTCTGCGACCTCGCATGTCTTTTGCCAGTTATTTTACCTAACTTTCCTGAGTGCAGGCAATGCCTGAACCGCCTAATTCCAAGATTGTGCAGGTTTTATACTGTTTTGTGCATGTGTTTTAAAAGAGGCGGTTTTTATAATGATTTTAAGTTGAAATCTTATGAATTTAAGCATGTTTCTCTGACATAGGAGGCAACTGATGATCGTACCGAGACATTATGAAAATATGGCTGTTTTACATGAAAACACTGAGCCATACAGATGCTATTACATTCCGGATTCGGGGAGAAATGACCAGCTTGTAAGCCTGCGGGAATCATCACAGAGGCTTCAGATGCTCAGCGGATGTAAATGGCATTTTTCTTATTTTGAGAGCATCCACGATCTGAAAGATGAGTTCTTTCTACCTTCTTATGAAGCCGGGGACTGGTGGAATATGGAGTATGTACCGTTTTCATGGCAGATGAGGGGCTACGACAAAAATCAATACACTAACATCCGCTATCCTTTCCCTTATGATCCTCCCTATGTGCCGCAGGACAATCCCTGCGGAGCTTACAGACATCACTTCCAATGGCATAAGGATCAGAAAGCAGGATGCACTTTTCTGAACTTTGAAGGTGTGGATTCATGCTTCTTCGTATGGCTGAACGGCAGATATGTGGGATACAGCCAGATATCTCATCATGTATCCGAATTTGATGTCACATCATTTCTTGTTGAGGGAGATAACCTGCTTGCTGTTCTTGTGCTCAAGTGGTGCGACGGCAGCTATCTGGAAGACCAGGATAAATTCCGTATGTCCGGCATTTTCCGTGATGTCTATCTTTTAAACAGGCCCGCAGCAGGGATACGCGACTATCAAATAACTACTGAGATCAGTCCGGATCATAAAACCGCTGTTTTAGAGATAGGCCTTTCTTTTGCAGGAAATCATCCTGTGCCGGTAACAGCATCTCTGTTTCATGCGGATGAGAACGGCAGGGAATATATGGATGCCAGAGCCGTAATATCTGATGACTCACAGGCACGCCTCGTGGTGGAAACCCCCGTCCTGTGGAACGCTGAGAAGCCTTTCCTGTATAAGCTGATCCTGGAAACCTCAAATGAGGTCATTAATGAGCGGGTCGGTTTCAGAACTGTATGCATCAGGGATAACAGGATCCTTCTGAACGGTACTCCGATCACATTTAATGGAGTGAACAGGCACGAATCAGACCCGGTGGCCGGAGCAGTAATGGACTATAAACGGACTCTTCTGGATCTGATGATGATCAAGGAGAACAATTTCAATTCGGTACGCGCAAGCCATTATCCTAATGTGCCGTATTTCTATCAGCTGTGTGACAGCATAGGCCTTTATGTGATCGATGAGGCTGATAACGAGAGCCACGGAACAGAAGAACTGTATTTTTATGAAGATGACTATTCCAGGCGGATGCAGCAGGCTCATGTGCGGATCGCGGATAATCCGGACTTTATCGAGCCTACACTGGACCGCATCAGAAGCATGGTGATCCGGAACAAGAACCGTCCGTGCATACTTGTGTGGTCCATGGGAAATGAATGCGGCTACGGCTGCACTTTTGAGAGAGCGCTCGAGTGGACAAAGGAGACCGATCCGGGCAGGCTGACCACCTATGAAAGTGCATACTATCATGCCGATGACAGGGAGTATGACTGCAGCAAAATCGATCTTGTCGGAAGAATGTATCCGTCATTTGAGGATATCAGAGAATACCTTGATAATGACCCGGCTGCGCCTCTTTTGCTTGTTGAATACTGCCATGCAATGGGAAACGGACCGGGAGACATCGAAGATTACCATCAATTGATCGAGGCGTATCCTGCTCTGTGCGGCGGATTTGTATGGGAATTCTGCGATCACGCGGTATATGGCGGCAGGACCCCGGACGGCAAAGACATCTATCTGTATGGCGGTGACAATGGTGAACTGCAGCATGACGGGAATTTCTGCCTGGATGGGCTTGTATATCCGGACAGACGTCCCCATACCAGCCTGCTTGAGTACAAAAATGTGTACCGTCCGCTTCGAAGCAGCTATGACAAAACATCGGGAAAGCTCACTATAAGCAATCACATGGACTTTACAGATCCTGAAGACATTATCAGTGCTTCCTATGCTCTGGTTCTTGATGGGACCCGGGTCGCAGAGGGAACACTGGCTGTGCCTTCCATTAAACCGGGAACCAGCGTAAGCATGGAGCTTCCTCTGACCGTTCCATCTAAGGGAAGGTGCTTTCTGTGGATCTCATATGTGCTCAAAAAACCGCATGGAGCTCTGCCTGCAGGCCATGAACTGGGGTTTGACGAGATCAGTATCCCTGTCGGGGATCCGGGATATGCCAGGGCTCAGATGGTAATGAGCAATGCGTTATGCGATACGGGATATCCGCTGTCATATCAGGACAAGGGCACTCTGATAGTGATAAGCGGCAATGCATTCAGATATTCCTTTGATAAGCGCACGGGCATGCCTGTATCAATGGTCTTTGGCGGAGAAGAGCTGCTTGATGAGCCGATGGAGTTCAACTTCTGGCGAGCTCCGGCCGATAACGATATGTTCGTGGTCGATAAATGGAAAAAACAGAGACTGGATCTTACCAGGACACGCGCATATGAAGTGAGCTGTCAATGCAGCCGGGATTCTGCGGAGATACATGCAAAACAGTCTGCAGGAGCCATGTCTGTTCAGCCGGCCGTAAGGATGGACACTGTCTGGAAAATAAACAGCAGCGGTGCAATATCACTGAAGGTGGATGCTGTAAAGGATCCTCAGATCCGCACTCTGCCAAGGATCGGCATACGGCTGCTCGTGAAGAAATGGCTTAAAACAGTTTCCTATTACGGAATGGGACCTATGGAATCGTATGTGGATAAACATCAGGCTGCAAGACACGATTCTTTTACAGCTGCAATAGGGGAGCTCCATGAACCGTATATACGTCCGCAGGAGAACGGGTCGCATTATGACTGTGATTATGTCTCTGTAAGAGGAAAAGGTCTATGTCTTCATGTCATATCCGCAGATGAAAACACATTCTCATTCAATGCTTCACGCTTTACCCAGGAGGAGCTTGGGAACAAGGCGCATGATCACGAGCTGGAAGCCTGCGGAAGTACAGTGCTTTGCATAGACCATCACATGTCAGGCCTGGGGTCTGCAAGCTGCGGGCCGGAGATACAGAAGGCTTACAGGATCGACAAGGACAGTTATAGCTATGCATTTATGATAGTGCCGGAAAATCTTAACAGGCAGATATGAGCTTAGGAGGTAGTGATGGAAGAGAGAACATATTTAAAATGGTATAACAAAATAGGTTATGGATCCGGTGATATAGCCGGCAACGTGGTATACGCACTGCTTTCAGCATTTGTGATGATTTTCCTGACCGATACAGTCGGCATGAATGCAGGCGTGGTGGGTACCTTGATAGCAGTATCAAAACTGTTTGACGGTGTCAGCGATGTTTTTTTCGGCTCTCTGATCGATAAGACTCAAACTAAGATGGGAAAAGCAAGGCCGTGGATGTTTTACGGATACTTCGGCTGCGCTTTATGTCTGGTCGCAATATTCTGCATTCCTGCGAATATCAGCGCAACTTCACAGTATGCGTGGTTTTTCATTGCTTACACGATGCTGAATGCAGGGTTCTATACGGCTAATAATATTGCATATTCAGCGCTCACAGCACTGATCACAAAGAATAATCATGAGCGTGTGCAGATGGGATCGATCCGCTTCATGTTTGCTTTCGGTACAAGCATGCTGATCCAGACGATCACTGTCGGACTGGTGGCGCACTTCGGAGGAGGCGCCGCGGCATGGAGGACTGTTGCAATAATCTATGCTATCTTCGGCATCATCTCCAACACCATTTCCGTAATGTCAGTAAAAGAGCTTACTCCTGAGGAACTTGCAGAAGGCGAGACCGTCCATGGCCAGGCGGCAGAAGACCATACCAACGAAAAGTACAGCCTGGCAGATGCTTTCAGGCTGCTTATCAAAAATAAATACTATCTGATGATCTGCGGCTCATATATTCTCATGCAGATATATACCGCGACACTGAATATGGGCATATACTATATGACCTATGTGCTAAAGAACGCAAATCTGCTGGGCGTATTCTCATGGGCTATCAATATCCCTATGATCATCGGCCTTCTCTTTACCCCTACACTGGTAATGAAATTCAAAGGTATGTACAAGCTGAACCTGTACGGGTATACCGCGGGCACACTGGGAAGGCTCGGCGTTGTCATAGCAGGCTATATGGGAAGCATTCCTCTCATGCTTGCATGCACAGCCATTGCAGCGTTTGGCATGAGCCCGCTGCAGGGTGATATGAACGCGCTTATTGCTACCTGCTCAGAGTATACTTACCTTACTCACGGTAAACGCGTGGATGGAACAATGTATTCATGCACATCGCTTGGCACAAAGCTTGGCGGCGGTATTGGAACAGCCCTTGCAGGATGGCTGCTCAGCTTCAGCGGCTACGTCGGAGGGGCGGCAGAGCAGACGGCTTCATGCATCAATATGCTCCATGTAATGTATCTATGGCTTCCGATGATCTTCAATCTTCTGATCACTTTGATCCTGACGAGACTGAACGTAGAAAAAGCTGTTGAAGACTTGAAGAAATAGGATCGCCGGGGGTTCGGCTGCTCAAAGCGGCATCACCGGGGTCAGTATTCAGAAGATGCTCAAAAAATAGAAATGCCTGCGGTTATCAGCTCATTGCACCTGTACCGCAGGCGTTTTTAGTACCATGAAAGTGTAGTTGACAGAGATTAATCTCTGCAGCTGCACTTGTTTTATATAATAAGGGAATCAGTTGGTCTGGCGAGGCGTTTTTTGGATCATAGCATCCGTCAATAAAACTGTCAGCCATCCCCTTATTATATGAGCTCGTTTAAGCAGGTTGGGAATGACTCCCGTGTAACGGACTAAAATGAGTTGTAATGAGTGCGGGTGGAAACAACTGCAAATGTCTGCAGTCAGGGCGCGATTTCCATCAAGGCGGGTAAAATCACCCTGAAGGCTCCCGGCCGGGGCCGCGCGGACGACGCACCCGTCGCGCCGGCCAATGGCCGCAGGCCGGGACGGATCCTTTGGGGCGCGGCGATTGCGCTGCTGTGCTTTGCCATTGTGTGGTTCAATTTCCTGGATCCCGCTGTCAGAAAAAATGTCGAACAAGAACGTCCGACGAATGAGGTGGAGGCAGTCGTTGAAACAGAAGAATCTGCCGTGACGGAAGTGCTGGCCGAAACAGAAGAACCTGCCGTGACGGAAGCGGTGGCCGAAACAGAAGAATTTGCCGTGACGGAAGCGGTGGTCGAAACAGAAGAATCTGTCGTGGCGGAAGCATCTGTCAAAACAGAAGTATCGGGCAACGGGGCTGACTACGAAAGCAGCGCGCCTGTTGGCCATGAGGTGGGTCAGCAGCTGGAAGATTTCACCGTGCAATGCTATGATGGCTCTGAATTTCATCTGGCACAAACACGGGGCAAAATCGTCTTTATAAACCTCTGGGCGACGCACTGCACGCCCTGTGTCCATGAGTTGCCCTATTTCAGCGAGCTCTATGAAGCCCATGAAGGCGATATCGCCATGATCGCCGTTCATTCCAAACTGGTGACGATGGACCCGGAGACCTTCCTCTCGGACAAGGACTACACCATGCCGTTCGCCACGGATACCGACGATGCGGTGACAAACATTGTAGGCGGAACAGGGACGCTGCCGCAGACAATCGTGCTGAACCGCAGAGGG
>Ga0256405_10005656_pt1 | contig 21168 bp, 19 predicted proteins | sample RumenRJG_02DNA_FD_189096 | JGI IMG/M metagenome (GOLD analysis project Ga0256405, IMG submission 189096) | Bovine rumen microbial communities from Lethbridge, Alberta, Canada - RJG_02 | ecosystem: Host-associated > Mammals > Digestive system > Stomach > Rumen | place: Canada: Alberta... | reverse complement strand
GCACTGCCGCTATGCGTTCTTCATCTGTTAGCTTACTTCCTCTTGACATAAAATAACCCCCTTACAGCTTTCACACGCTTTTGTTTTTTCGTGTGTCTACTTTAAGGGGATTATATCAAAATTGCCTCGGGGTATTGTATTATTTTTTCATGTTCAGATAAAGCAGAAATTTCGGTCACTTCGATTTCATTTTATTTAATTCGTAAATATAATTGCGTAAAACACCTTTTTTAATAAAAAGTATGCTCCCGAGAACAATGAGAACCAAAGCTGCTGCACTTACAAACAGCGGATTTGCAATCTGTGAAAAAGACATAAGAAACTTTGTGCAATCGTCATTTAACGGAGCAGTTCCATTTAGATAGAGAAAAGGAATGATTACCCAAGCTAATATAGTAGATATCGGCATAAGACCTGTGAAAAATGAAAACATTCGATAAAAAGTGTTGTTTCGCTCTTTTTTGTAGAACAATAAATACACAAGAGAAACAATCAGAGGTAAAACAGCTCCGTTTGCGTTAAGCCACAGGTCAGAAACAAATGTGTATTCTCCGCCGTGTCCGCTGACATGGGCACTAAGTATACTGAAGTCATCAATTACTTCTCCGGCAGAAAGCATTACGATCAAATGACCTGTTTCATGAAACAGGATATATAATACTACCACAAGTATTGCTGATACAACAGAGCAAAGTATCAGTTTGTTTTTTGTATTCATTTCTTGGTTGCCTTTCAAATTTGAGATTACTCCATAAAATTCCGATTATGATCGTAACAATTATAACAGATAATTACGGTATTGTCAATAGAAACGCCATAGTGCTTCTGACTTTCAATCAGAAATACTATGGCTTAATGCTTCTATACGAGTACCGACTTTCTGACAGGGGATATATTTATATTATCTTATCTTCAACGAACTTATCAAGCACAGCATCTATCTGTCCGCTTACTTCAAACACGCGGACGTTTCTTGATATCAGATATGCTGCTGCACCTTCGCCGATCTTCTGCACCAGCAAAGCATCGCAGTCCGAAAGCAGTTCGATTATTTTATCGAAACGTGTAGTATCATGACCTAGTGAATGCTGACAGGCAGCTACCGCATCGCGTACATCAAGGAATTTATGACCTGTTTCATTCAGCTCATATACTCTAAAGAAATTTGCATGACCGAAGTGTTCGTTTACTGTAAAACCATCGGATGTTGCTACTGCTATTTTTGACATTTTATGTACCTCACTTTTAAAAATATCTCCTGCCGTCTGACAGGAGATATCTGTTATTATTTATATGTTGCCAACGCAGTGTTGTAGATATCCTCTATAACTCTGAGTCCGCCTGTATAACCAACATAATTCGTTGTCATAACTATACGGTAAGGTGTAGGACAAGCGATGGAGAGGAAGTCTGCATTGATCTCGGCTGCAAGTTCCTTATCCCAGCCGCTGCCGAGGATAAGACCTCTGCCCTTGTGTTCAAGACCTCTGATAACGTCCTGCATAGCACCTGCATCGGGGTCGAAATATACAGGGATCTCACGCTTGTCAGATGTAGCCTTGATGTCTGCTTCAATCTGTTCCTGATACTTCTTCGGAACATTATCAACGATGAACTGCTCCTTTGGAACAAGTCCTGTTTCGTGAAGCAGGAACTTTGTAAGACCAACAACATATCCGGCATCGTGGAGGATATGTACATAGCTGGGAAGACCGTAACGGAATTCCAGCAGGAAAGTTGCAAGGTTGTCAAGCTCCTCATAGTAAGCTTTTTCCTCTTCTTCGATGAACTTTCTCGCCTTCTTTTCATCGATCTCTGCACCCTGTTCAAGTGCAAAATCTACCACGCCGTTCAGGAACTTTGTAGTCTCGTTGGCACCGACAGGCAGGTAGCCGAACTTGAAATAAGGCTGACCGTATCTGCGCTGGAGATTTTTTACGATGGGCTCACCATACCAGGGAGATACGAACACATTGAAGTTCGCCTTGGGTATAGTCTGCCATTCCTTTACGCCACCCGAGTGAGGTCCGAAAAGGATATTTACTTTCAGACCCAGACCTTCAAGCAGTCTCTTGTACTCTTTCAGGTTGCCCTTCCAGAACTGATCCTGATAGGGTATGGAAGCTATAACATTTACCAGATTTTTCTCCGAGCGGGAGGGATTTTCTTCCTCAAAACGGCTTACGTACTGGTCGATGATAGCATTTACCACAGCCGAATGTGATACATAGTTGTTGGATTTGAAGCCAGAAGTTTCAACATGAACGATGGGTCTGTCTTCTTCAAAAAGGAACTCATCTGTGACGCTTGCAACGTCATCACCAACGATACCTGCAGTACATCCTGTAACGACAACCTGCAGATCTGTATCCAGAACCTTGTAGGTGTTCTTTATAATATTGCGGAGTCTGTCGGTTCCGCCGAATACAACTTCTTTCTCGCTGAAATTCGTGCAGGGTGCAGTTTCACCGCCTGCGTAACCTGACGAACGTTCAAAAAAGCCCTTTATCATAACTCCGCAGCCGGGACCCGAGTGAAGTATCGGTACAGCGCGGGGGATAGCTACTACAGTCTGCAATGCGCCGATGGCACAGGTGTAGCGCTCCTGTTCAATAAGTCCTGCCATATTTATTTCTCCTTTACTTTCCCAAGAATGTGTAGGGCTCCTGATCCAGCCACCACTTTGTATAAGGGTTAGCTGAGTGCTTAGCCAGATTCTTTACGAACTCATCGTTCTCGATAGTTTCGAGTATGCGCTCGCCGTAGTTTACCAGACCCTCATAGCCCATACCGAAATGCTCATCGCCCACCAGCAGTGAAGGTATGCCAAGCTTTGCGCCCCAGAGAGTCATGCCGCCGTGACGTGCCAGAAGTATATCGGGCTTGATGCGGTTGAGTACGTTAACAAGTTCAAACTCCTGCTTGTTGCAGACATTGTAGTTGGGAACATCGCCGTAATCCGATACGGTATGTCTTAGGGTATCAGCACGCTCGTCCTCGTTATCGTACTGAGGATCGTGGTGGAATATCGCAGCGCCCTGAGGCTCCATGCCCAGTTCTTTCAGCAGAGCCAGCAGAGAATGTCCATGGGAAGCACCTGCCGTAACGTAAGCGGTCTTGCCTTTCAGCTTCTCTCGCAGAGCTTCGATCTTGGGCAAATATTCTTTCTTCTTGCGTGCGAGGAATTCTTCAACTTCCTTTTCCTTTCCGATTATCTGACCCAGTTCTCTGAACCAGCGGTCGGTCTGTGCGATACCGTAAGGGGGAGAATTGCGTATCTCGGGTACTCCGAACTGCTGTTCCAGTGCTGCGCCGAGATATGAACCAAGTGTGGAACAAGCCTGTATAGTCAGTGCAGCTTCACTTGAATAGCTCAGGCTGTCAACAGTTGCAAAGGGAGTGATATAGTTGGGCTCATAACCGAACTCTGCGAACCATTCACGGAAAATATCACTGCCCCAGAAGTTGATAACATTGATGATATTTCTCTTCTGTCTTGCAGGCTTGATTATCTTTCTTGCGATACCGTGGTATCCCGCATCGAAGCCCGATGTCCACATCTTTGAACGGAAGCCTTCGCAGAATACTGCAACTACGGGTATACCAAGCTCTTTCTGAGCAGCATTGGTAACGCTCTCAACGTCGTCACCGATGATACCTGCCGCACAGGTGGTTATAACGAATATCGCACTGGGCTTAGCGCGTTTATGTACCTCACGGATAGCAGCTTCAAGCTTCTTGCTTCCGCCGTAGATGGTATCCTTTTCCTCTAAGTTGGTGGAGTATATCTTTCTCTGTGTGGGGTGGTCAAGCTGTCTGAGATATGCGTTTACGCGGTAGGTGAAAGCAAACTCATGCAGACAGGTCGAACATCCGACAGGGCCGTGGGAGATTATAGCAGCGTCCTGTATAAGTGTCAGGGTACAGGCAGCATTGGAAGTACCGCAGCCGAGGCACTGGCTGAAAGAACGGTTCTTGTCCTTCATTTTTCCGCCGCAGGCAGAGCAGGCATCTACAAGCTCCTTTGCAGTACCCTGAAATCCTGTGATCGAGTTCAGACGTATCTCACGTATCTCGACCTCAGGTATATTCAAATTAACTTTACTCATTATCAAAACTCCTATTCTGAACGGGTCATACCCGATCCCATATAAGATTCAGCTTCCGAAAAAGTATGTAAATATATTCAGACCGTATCAGATCTTGTAATCGTCCTTCAGATCGTCCATCAGACCATACTCAACAAGGATCTCTTCAAGTCTTTCCTGAGTCATGGGCTTGGGTATTACGAACATATCGTTCTGCTCGATCTTCTCGGCAAGTGCTCTGTATTCGTCAGCCTGCTTGGACTCGGGGAAGTGCTGGATAACTGTCTTCTTGCGGATCTCTGCACGCTGTACATCGTTATCACGGGGAACAAAGTGGATCATCTGTGTACCCAGTTCCTTAGCGAATGCTCTTACCAGTTCAGCCTCACGGTCAACGTTTCTGGAGTTGCAGATGATACCGCCCAGACGAACACCGCCCTGTCTTGCATATCTGGCGATACCCTTTGAGATATTGTTTGCCGCATACAGAGCCATCATTTCGCCCGAAGCAACGATGTATATCTCCTTAGCCTTACCCTCACGGATAGGCATTGCGAAACCTCCGCAGACAACGTCACCAAGTACATCATAGAATACATAATCCAGATCTTCGGTATATGCACCCAGTCTTTCCAGCAGACCGATAGATGTGATGATACCGCGTCCTGCGCAACCTACGCCGGGCTCAGGTCCGCCTGATTCAACGCACTTTGTGCCCATGAAACCTTCCTTCAGGATAGCGTCCAGCTCGATCTCGTCCTCACCCTGATCTCTCAGTGTATCCAGAACGGTCTTCTGATGCAGACCGCCCAGCAGAAGTCTGGTGGAGTCAGCCTTAGGGTCGCAGCCTACTACCATTACGTTGTTGCCGCGTTCTACAAGTCCTGCGGTAAGGTTCTGTGTTGTAGTGGACTTACCGATACCACCTTTACCGTATATTGCGATCTGTCTTAATTCTTTAGCCATTTTACTTTACCTCATTTCAAATCTTAATTAATATCTTTTATATTAAATACCGTATATGGTATTTTGAAATACGATCATATATTTCATATGGTATTTTAACCGTGTGAGAATGTATCTTTTCTTGTCAATCTCTGCAAGTTCTGATATATCTCTTCGCCGTAATCCTTGCCGCCGGGGATACCGACCGCATCTGCGCGGCATCTCTGGCAGTGTCTGAATACATCAATATATTTCGATGCTTTCAGTATCACTCTTTCAAGTTCAACGCAATCGGGTTCGCGGCAGTCTTTCAGTTTGTGATTTGGTATCAGCGGTATGATATTGTATATCGTAGCGCCCGCTTCGGCAACTGTTCTTGCGACTTCTTCGATATGGTCGCCGTTTATCTCGGGAACGAATACCGTGTTGACTTTAAGCGTCATACCTGCATCACTGAGTATCTTTATACCTTTCAGCTGCTGCTCGATAAGTATCTTTGCAGCTTCTACACCTGTATAATGCTTGCCGTGCCAGATGATACCATCATTGAGCTTTGCTTCTATCTCGGGATCAACTGCATTAACCGTGACCGTAAGGGAATCTATCCCCACATCGAGTATCTCCTGTGCTTTTTCAGCAAGCAGAAGTCCGTTGGTGCTCATGCATTTCACAAGCTCGGGATATTCCTCCTTTATCAGCTTGAAAGTCTCCAGTGCATATGGACTTGCAAGTGTATCGCCCGGCCCTGCTATTCCCGCAACGTGTATATCGGGACAGACCTCAAGTGCCCTTCTGATAGCATCTAATGCTTCCTCCGGGGTTATAACTGTCCTGCTGACACCGGGTCGGATCTCGTAATTGTTGAAACTGCGTTCGCAGAACCGACATTCGATGTTGCAGCTCGGGCTTATGGGAAGATGAATTCGTCCCGACCCGTTTTTCTCGCCTCGTGCAAAGCAGGGATGCTTTGTAGTCAGTTCTTCGTATGAGATTGCCATTTGTCCACCTCCCATTGTTTTTCTTCCATCAGCAGACATATAGCCTGCTCGATATCTAGCGGTATCTGATAAACAGTCTTTCCGTTTTCTTCAATATACTTCTTTGCCCCGGGACCAACCCTTTGCGCAACTATCGCTGATACATCACCAAGCTGTTCAAGCACTGCGCCGAACTTTGAAACTTCGTGCCATCCGCCGTTGCACGGGGGACGAACTTCTGTCTGACCTGTTATGTCATATTCTTCTTTCTCGGTATCAAGTGTGACGATATAGAATCGTTCAGCCGAACCGAAATGACTGTCTACCCTAACTCCGTCGGAGCTGGCAAATGCAATTTTATATACCATTAACTCACCGCTATCCGAATAATCCTGTACTGAAATATCTGTCGCCTCTGTCAGGGAGAACGACTACGATATTTCCCTTATCTATTGTTTTAGCCAGCTTTAAAGCTGCTGCCACAGCCGCGCCCGAAGACGAACCGGCGATTATGCCTTCTTTCCTTGCGAGATCGCGTACTGTTGAAAAAGCTTCCTCATCATTGATCTTTATGACCTTATCCACAAGGCTTATATCCATCGTTTCGGGGATAAAATCATTTCCGATGCCCTCTATGTTATAATCGGCGTGTTCACCGCCGCCTATGGTCGAGCCTTCGGGATCAGCGAGGACACCTATTGTTTTACCGTGATCTTTGAGATATCTCACGATACCCGAATAAGTTCCGCCGCTTCCTGCACCTGCTACCAGATAATCGATATCACCGTTAAGGTCATCGAATATCTCCTTGCCTGTGCCCTCATAATGTGCCAGAGGATTGTTCGGGTTTTTGAACTGTCCCAGAGATATCGAATCAGGTATCTGCGCTTTCAGTTCTTCAGCCTTGCGTACTGCACCAAGCATACCCTCGGCACGGGGAGTATTTATTACCTCCGCACCAAGCGCCCTCATTAGCGCCTGCTTTTCAGCGGAAAATTTCGTCGGGACAGTGAAGATCACTCTGTAACCTCTTCCGAGTGCTGCGAATGCAATTCCAAGTCCCGTGTTTCCTGCGGTAGCTTCAATTATCGTACCGCCCTTTTTTAAGAGACCCTCTTTTTCGGCTGCCTTGACCATGTATTCACCTATGCGGTCTTTGACGCTTCCCGAGGGATTATACATTTCCAGCTTACCATAAATATGTACATCGGGGGAGACCCCCATATTTTTCAGCCTGACAAGTGGTGTGTGACCGATAAGGTCATGCATATTCTCATACAGCATATTACTTTACCTCACTTTTTGCGATAGCCTGATCAAGGTCATTCAGAATATCATCAATATTTTCGATACCGATCGAAAGTCTTATCAGACCATCGGTTATACCGACCTTTTTGCGTATCTCTTCGGGTATCGAAGCATGAGTCATGCTTGAGGGGTGGCATACCAGCGATTCAACACCGCCCAGACTTTCAGCCAGTGTTATCAGCTCAAGGCTCTCGAAGAATGTGTTGATATCGTAATTGTCCTTCAGTTCAAAGGATATCATCACACCGCCGTTCTTGGCCTGACGCTTGTTGACTTCGTATCCCTTATCGGTAGGAAGTCCCGGGTAGTGAACGCTCTTTACAGCACTGTGCTCAGTCAGATACTTTGCAGCAGCTTCTGCATTTGCAACGTGTCTGTCGAGACGTACACCCAGTGTCTTGATACCTCTTATCAGCAGAAAACTGTCAAAGGGAGGAAGCACACCACCTGTGGAATTCTGTATGAACGCCAGCTTTTCTGCAAGTTCAGGTGTCTTGACTACTGCCAGACCTGCAACGACATCGCTGTGTCCGCCGAGATATTTGGTAGCTGAATGAAGAACTATATCAGCACCAAGTTCAAGTGGTCTCTGTAAATATGGTGTCATGAACGTGTTGTCTACGATAACCAGGAGACCATGCCTGTGAGCTATCTCAGCGATCGCTCTTATATCGGTTATCGTCATCAGTGGATTTGCGGGGCTTTCTATCAGTACAGCCTTTACATCAGGTGTTATATCCTTTTCAAAAGCCGCAGGATCCTCTGTATCAGATATGGTATAGTTTATATCAAAGTGATCGAATACCTTGGAAAGCAGTCTGAACGTTCCGCCGTATACATTTGAAGATATCAGCACTCTGTCACCTGTATTCAGCAGACTGAGTACTGCTGTTTCAGCAGCAAGACCGCTTGCAAAAGCAAATCCTGCGTGGCCGCCTTCAAGTTCTGCGATAAGCGCTTCAAGAGCTTCTCTTGTGGGGTTGCCTGTTCTTGAATACTCATAACCTCGCATCTTTCCGAGACCATCCTGTTTGAAAGTCGAGGTCTGATAAATGGGTACATTCACAGCACCTGTTCTTTCATCTATTGATATACCGCCGTGTATCAGAGCAGTTTCAATATTGTTGTAGCTCATAGTTCATACTTCCTTTCATATTATTCTTATCTGTTTAATATGATTTATATTGTGACTATATTGTACAACATATTCTGCTATTTGTCAACACCTAAACAATACCTAAATGTGATAACGTTATCACGACCTCAGATGTAATATTCAGGCTCGTTCAGCTCACCGTAAGGACGGCAGCTTTCGCGTATTATCAGCGTGCCTTCAACTTCAAGCCGCGAGATTATCCTGTGTCCGCCCTTTATACGGTCCAGCAGGAGCATCAGCGAAAAGCGCACCATCTCGTTCTTTGGCAGTGATATCGTTGTCAGCATGGGTCTTGTGTACTGCGCCGCATCGATATCATCGTTGGATATGATCGAGGGTGAATATATCTTTGATCTTCGTCGGCTGAGAGCTTTCAGCATACCCACCGCAAGTATATCATTTGCACAATATATACCCGACGGCGGATCTGCAAGCCCTGAAAAGTATTCCAGGGCTGCGATACCATTGGCTTCGTTAGGCGTAGTATCAAAGATATAGTCAATATCAGGTGTCAGATGATATGTTGTCATCGCCGTCTGATATCCCATGAATCTTGATTCATTGTGGCAGTCGCCTACATATCCTATCTTTGTGTGACCGAGCTTTGCAAGATATGCTATCGCAGTACGGGCTATCCTGCTGCCGTCACACAGCACCTCATCAACTTCATAATTTGTCGAGTTTCGGTTTATCGAAACGATATTCTTTTCTTTGGTCTTCAGCTGTTTCAGCGCACGGCTGGTCGCCTTGCCTATTATGATAAGTCCGTCAGACTTGTGTGTGCTGTCGCGGTAGAGTTCTTCGACAAGGTTTTGCAGTCTGTCGTTCTGGATTATCCTTTCATCTGAAAACTCACTCCGATGCCATACGTTATTCACTATACAGCTGCTGTTTCTCAGCTCTTTTTCAAGTATCATCAGAAGCTCATCATAGAATGGGTCGGCGGCACCGCTGCCTAAGTGGGTAACAAGGATATTTATGTGATATATCCTGTCCTCATTCCTGCCCCCCGCTCTGAGTGAACGGGCATTTGCATTCGGGATATAATTTATCTCACGGGCAGCTTCTATTACCCTTTGCCTGACTTCCTCACTGGAACATTTATGGTTCGGGTCGCTGAGTATCCTGCCCACGGTCGATACCGATACTCCTGTCATTTTTGCTATTTCTTTCAGAGACATACTTTTGCTCCCTTTTGTGAAATATATGAATTCCTATCTGATATATATGATTATATCATTTTATTTCCTAGTTGTCAACTAGGTTAATTGTTAAATTTTTGTAATTTCGACTCTTATAAAAAAGACATCTCTGCAAAATACAGAGATGTCCTGATGTCAGAATTATCACAGCAGACCTGCTGCCTTGAATGCTTGTTCAAGATCTTCGATAAGATCGTCTGCGTCCTCTAATCCCGCGGAAATACGTATCAGATTGCGTGGTATCTCAGCCAGCTTGAACTCGTCCTCGGTCAGCTCGGAATGAGTAGTATTTGGAGAGTCAACTATGAGAGAACGTGCGTCACCGAGGTTTACGTGATAGTGGAAAAGCTTGATGTTGTTAAGGAACTCAGCTTCCTGCTCGGGTGTGCCCTTTATACCGAAGGACAGTACTCCTCCGCCGCCGTTTGTGAGATGCTTGTCAGCCAGTTCCTTGAACTTGTAGCTTGCAAGGCTGGGGTGACGAACCCATTCAACAGCAGGTGAGCTTTCCAGATATGCAGCGATCTTAGCAGCGTTCTTTGACTGCTTGGATACACGCTCGGAAAGTGTCTCAAGACCGATAATACCCAGATATGCATCCTGAGGTGAGAGCGCAGCGCCCAGCAGATTCAGGTATACAAGTATCGCACGGAATATAAAGAAATTATCCGGGAATATATCCGCAGGAGACTTGCCGCCCAGCATTACTATCGGCTTGTAGAACTGAGGATATCTCTCCTTGGTGTACAGTGACATATCACCGTTGTCAAGTATAAGTCCCGCAATGAGATTTCCGTGACCTGTCAGCGCCTTTGTTGCAGAGTATACAACGATATCAGCACCATGTTCGAGAGGTCTGTAAAGGTAAGGTGTTGCAAGGGTATTATCAACAACAACAGGAACGCCGTGCTTGTGAGCAACTTCGGATATAGCATCGATATCCAGCAGATATGCATTTGGGTTGCTGATGGACTCAACATATATAGCCTTTACATCATCGGTTATCTCAGCATCAAGCTTTTCAGGGTCAAGTATAGCATCGGTGAGCTTGATATTTACACCGAACTCGGGGAACAGTCTGTCGAATGCGTCTATCGTGCCGCCGTATACATAAGGCGAAGCAAGTATCGTGCCGCCGCCTACTGCCAGGTTCAGCAGTGTGTAGCTGATAGCAGCCATACCCGAACCTACTGCAACTACGTTCTTTGCGCCGTCAAGTGCCTTGACTCTCTCTGCGAAATAGTTAACTGTGGGATTGCCAACACGGGTGTAAAGATATCCTGCTTCCTTATATGTAAAAAGGTTCTGTGCGTGCTCGGTGCTCTTGAAATCATAAGCCGCAGTCTGATATATAGGGGGAGATATCGCCAGGTTGTTATCCAGAGGGCTGTAACCCGCCTTTATTTTCTTTGTATCAAATCTTAATTCTGCCATGATGATCTTCCTTTCGGTTTTGGTTTGTTTTCGATGTTTACAGTTTACCCGAAAACAGTAAAAAGGTCAATGATAAAAGGTGATATCGTTGTCATATACACAGCAGAAGATGATTGTATATCATCATTACGCGGTATTGATATATACCATTTTCTGCATGTTTTAAGCTTATTACGATGAAAACATGACAACGTTATCTGTACGTAAATACGGGCTTTTTGATATCAATACAATGCCGTGTTCCAGTCGTCTGATATAATATCAGTATGATAATAAGAATACGTTATCATATACATCGTATATTATAAATAATGTTTATTGCTCCTGATAAACACTATTTATCGGTTAGGGCTTCGCATTCTTTTGCAGACTCAGTTTCAGCTCCTCTATATATCGTTCACCTATCTCACTTAAAGAACCGTGCTTCTTTCTGATATATCCTATCTCCATCACGGTATTGTGATTTTCGCTGTCCTCGCGGAATGGAACAACGACATAATCGCTTCCGTTCATCTCTTCACATAGTATACCCGAACACAGTGTATATCCGTAAAGTGTTTTCATTAGTTCACCCATAGCGGCGCGGTCGGTGGCTTTTATCATTCGGGGATATATATTCTCGCTGAGTATCTCTTCTGCAAAAAGATATCCGTTGCTTCCGTTCTGTTCAAATGAAAGGCAAGGGTACGGCGCAAGCTGTTCAAGTCCGATAGATTCTTCCCCCGCAAGAGGATGCTCCCGCCACATATATACATATGCGCGGCATTTTATCAGCCCTATAAATTCAAGTTCGTTCTCCTCAAGCATTTTGGTTATGGGCTTGCGGTTGAATGAACTTATATACAGCACTCCTATCTCGCTTTTCAGGCTTCCCACATCATGTATGATATTCAGTGTCTCGGTCTCTCGTATAGCAAATTCAAATTCCAGTGTGCCGAACTGTTTTACAGTCTCGATGAATGCACTTACCGCGAATGAGTAATGCTGTGTCGATACTCCGAATTTCCGCTTCATATCCTTGTTGATATATTTCTCGCAGACAAGTTCGTACTGCCTGTACAGCTGTCCGATACTGCAAAGAAATTCCTCACCCTCTGCCGTTGGTACGACGCCTTTTGGCGTGCGCAGGAATATCTCTGCACCTATCTCGCGTTCTAGTTCGCGCACTGCATTGGTCAGCGTAGGCTGGGATATCCCAAGCTTGTCTGCCGCTTTGTTCATTGAACCGCTCTCGCTTATCATGAGGGCGTAGTTTATCTGCTGAAGTGTCATGGCTAACCTCCTGATGATTGGATTGTATAAACGAAAACGCTCATCGGTATTGTTATCTCGATGAGCGCCCTGAATATTGTTTCCGAAAGACAATATACACGATAGTCGGGTCAGATATGCATAGCATCCATCGCCTTGATGTATTGCAGGCTCGGTGTGAATATCCCCTCATGCTTATTTCCGCTGTATATCTGTTCGCCGTCTTTGTATACAAACAGCTGTGCGATAGGCACTTCAGTCCATTCACCGCCGTCAAGTGCTGTCGTAGCAAAAATATATCCCGAACCGAGTCTGCGGAACTTCATAGTGTCTTTCATGTTTTTATGTATATAAAGCAGCTCTCCGTCGTATATCATGAGATTAAGCTTGTTTTTATGTGACATCTCCTGAATGAGACTGTCCACAAGCTCACAGCGCTCCTGCTGTGAAAGTTCACCGTTTTGCTGTGCGTTGTTGAGGGTATCCATCAGGAATAAAAACAATCTTTCCGAATCCGTATCGCCGCATTGATTGTTAAGATATGGTATCAGTCTGCTGCCGGAATATATCGTCCCGTTGTGTATGAGTGTCCATTGTCTGCCTGTGATATCGCGCCCCGTGAAAGGGTGGCAGTTTTCCAGCTTTATCGAGCCTACGGTAGCAAATCTTATATGCCCGAGTACAGTTTTCTGTTCATCGATATTCTGCAGCAGCATTTCCAGCATAGCACTGTCAGATGCACGTTCACAGCCCCTTATCAGCCTGTCACCGTACATTATTCCCCAGCCGTGAGGATTGCTTTCACTGTGGAAGAAAAATTCCTTTAGCTGTTCTTTGATATCTGTTGGTCCAGCGGCGGAAAAGCCGATAAGTTCACACATCTGTATCACCTTCTATCCGTAAATATTTTCATTGATTATCCTGCTGCACAGGCGGTCACTGAGTTTAGCTTTTTCATATGCTATGACATTAAGATATTCTTCATTGTCAGTAAAACGCTCCGCCATCTTATCGAGTATCTGCCCTGCACGTTCAAGTATCGGTATACCATCTATCGTCACACCGTCAAGATCAAGCAAAGCAGCATTCTTGTGATTTTCAACAGCCTGTATCTGCAATTCATCCGTGTATTCAAAATCTGGCTGTTCCGAAAGATATACCGCCAGAAGATGTGCAAAGCGCAGATCGTCAGCGTTTATACCCAGAGTCTCCAGCGGGTTGATATCGAACATTCTAAGCTCGATATGGCTGACACCATTTTCAAAGTTCTCAATACTGTTAATACCCCTTGGTTTCAGTCTTATGGGCAGATACAGCTCACTTGCCGAAAACAGTCTGCCATCTTCAACATAGCGCTGTATACTGTCAACAAACGCTGAAAGGCTTTCAAATCTGAGTGTCGGTACAAAATTGTTCCAGTAGCCTTTTCCGCTGCTTCTTATTGAAGCATATCTGCTTACCGCAGCGCCCTTTGCACCGTCTTCAAAAAGTGAACGGTCATATACGGGACTTGCGGCAGTAAGCACCAGCGGCAGCCAGCTGTGTCTGCTGAACTGTTTGTACAGCCTTAGATAGAATTTATTTTTGAATTCGGAAAAGTTTTCGCCTGAAGATATGCTTTTCAGATATTCGTCATCAAAAGAAAAATTGAAATGTATACCCGAAAACAGCATCAGCTTTTTTCCGTAGCGCTGTTCCAGTTTTTCACGGTATAAACGCTTGCCCGAATGATCTCCTCTGAAATCTGCCACGTGTATCTCACTTTCGTCAGAAAAATGCGGCGGATTACTGTATATATGGAGATGCTCATCCATCTCATTTAGTATTTTATTTACATTTCTATCCAGGCGTTCAAGCTCCTTCATAACACCGTCGATACTTGTACAGACAGGTGTTACCAGCTCTATCTGATTTTCACAGAAGTCGCGGGTTATCTCGCCGTCAGCATCGAATGGGTGAGGTGTCTGTGCAAGTCTGCCGTTTTCATCAACACGGAGCGTCTCGCGTTCCAATCCGAAATTTCCTTTATATATAAGCTGATTATCCATTTGTCCTCCTTATATAGAAGTTAACGTCCTTATATGCATCTCCATATTATGGAATTAATCCTATTAAATCAATATGATAAATAGATTATATCATATAATTCCTATAATGTCAATATGAAATGTTGTAAACGAATTATTAACACCATTGCATATCAAAAAGCGCGGACAATTCATATCGTCCGCGCATCATATCAGAATTCATAAGGGGTTATCTGATAAACAAAATAGTTCAGCCAGTTTGAGAACAGCAGGCTCGAAGCCGATATCCAGCGGCTCTCGGGTTCTTTATCGGGGTCATCATCGGGAAAATAATTCTTAGGTATATCAGGTGAGATACCTTTATCCGTATCACGGATATATTCCTCAGCCAGTCTGTAAAGATCATACTCGGGATGACCGTTCACGAAAATATTCTTGCCGCCGTCTGAAACGATATATACACCTGTTTCATCTGACTCGGCAATTATGGAAAGTTCATTGACTTTCACTATCTCATCTCTGTCGATGCCTGTATATCTCGAATGCGGCGCAAAGAAATTCTTATCAAAACCGCGTACAAGTTCATTGTTGGGTTCAGTTACAGTGTGTTTGAATATTCCCGAAAGCTTTCTTTCGAGATCAAACTTTGGCACGCCGTAGTGATAGTATAGCCCCGCCTGAGCCGCCCAGCACAGATATAATGTCGATGTTACGTGTATCCTGCTCCATTCAAATATCGCCGAAAGCTCACCCCAGTAATCCACATCTTCATATTCAAGTTTTTCAACAGGCGCACCTGTTATTATCAGACCATCATAATACTTGTGTTCTATCTGATAAAAGGGAAGATAGTTTTTTAAAAGATAGCTCATGGGAGTATTCTTATATTTATGTGTGGTAAGCCTTATAAATGTAACTTCGGTCTGCAATGGCGAATTGGAAAGCAGGCGCAGAAGCTGCTGCTCGGTCTCTTCCTTGTCGGGCATTATATTCAGCACAGCTATTTTAAGCTCTCTTATATCCTGGTGCATCGCGCGTTCTTCTGTCATTGCAAAGATGTTTTCCTTTTTCAGCTTTTCAATAACTGGCAGTGTTTCTTTTAATCTGATCGGCATACGCTCGCTCTCCTTTTCATTATAGTTATCATATAGGTTTAGTATGTTTTTAGATTATAACACATTTTTCCGACCATGTCAATAGTTATTTTCAATTTTTTCTCCCTGAATATCATATCGAAGCTCATAATATTTCAGCCGATATACGCTGTCTATTACACGTTATAAATTCTATCGATAACAAAGCTATTTTGCGATAACGTATTCTTATTATTACACATGATCCACCCATAATGAAATAATTTTTTATCCTTATGACCCTGCAGACTCCCTTATTTTCGGGAAAGATATCGTTATCACCATTGCCGTGAGAAACTGAATAAAATACCGTATCCGATAATAACAGCCCTCTGATATTACGCAGTAAAGTGCTTTATCAGCACAAACCAAGACAACGTTATCACATTTCCAAATTGACTTTTGCCGATATTTCGGATAAACTTTAGTCATCGCAAAAAACAACAGCAAACACAAAGGAGTTTTGGAAATGAAAAAGGAAAGTATTTTAGCAGCAATAATGGCATCGGCAATACTGCTTGCATCATGTTCGGTAAGCGAACAGGGAAGTTCCGATAATGAGAAAAAGGGCTCTGCTAATAACACTGCACAGAGCACAGGTGATTTCAAATACGGCAAGATAGATATCCCCGGCAAGGACGGTGCCCTCTGCGGCGCACCTATCTATATAGCTTACGAGAACGGATATTTTGCAGAAGAGGGCTTCGATGTTACCCTTATATCTGCCGATTTTGAAACAAGAAAGATCGGTCTCAACAACGGTTCCATACCGATAGTTAACGGAGATTTCCAGTTCTTCCCATCTATCGAGAATGGTATAAACGTTAAGGTCGTTGATGGTCTGCACGAGGGCTGTATCAAGTTTGCAGTCAGCCCCGATTCCGATATCAAATCAGTTGATGACCTCAAAGGCAAAAAGATAGGCGTTGACGAAATAGGCGGCACACCTCATCAGGTGGCATCTCTCTGGCTGGAAAACGCAGGTATCTCCGCTGATCCTTCCGATGGTGAGGTAACATTCCTGCCATACTCCGACGGCAACCTGGAGTTTGAAGCACTGGCAAACGGCGAGATAGATGTTGCAGCCCTCTGGGATCCGCTGGGTTCTATACACGAAAAAGCAGGCGATGTACGCATACTCTTCGATCTGGGCAAAGACCCCTATTTCGCAGATCACTTCTGCTGCTTCCTCTATGCATCTAATAAGGTACTGGAAGAAAACCCCGAAGAGGTCGCAGCTCTCCTCAGAGCATACCGCAAGGCTCAGGAATGGCTTTATGAGAACCCCGAAGAAGCCGTTGATATCATTATCAACAAGAATTACGCTTCCATCGAGGATAAGGAACTGGCAGTCGATCTGATAAAGAGCTACGGTTTCCCCTCAGCAGCCGAACATGATGCAAACTGGGATGCTCACGTTGAAGAGGACGTTAAGTACTTCGTTGACGGTCTTTCACAGATAGGCTACCTCAAGCGTGATCCCGACCAGTTTGCAAAGGATATCTACCAGAAAGTTGAAGTAAAATAATAATCAGTACAGAGAGGAGATACAGTAACGTATGAACGGACAGATAGCTTTAAAAGGCAGCCTTCGGAACTCCGCTGAAAAGGAAAAGCCGACTGCCGAAAAGAAAGCAAAATGGGGATACAGGCACAACGGCTATTATGCCCTGAAAGCGCTCCTCACCATCTCGGGCTTTGTCGCTGCCATAATAATCAATATAGTATTCCCCCAGAAGGCGGCAGTCGAATTCAAGACCTACGTGATAAACGCACTTGGTCTTAGCGTCAGCCTTAATATAAACGATGCTTACATCTTCGTGCTGATAGCCCTGATATTGATATTCACAGGCGCAGGCATCGTATCACTGAAAGATAAAGACAAGCGCAAAAAATTCTGCAAGGCAGCAGCATTCAGGTTTGCGCTGGGTATCGCCCTTGCGGTATGGGATATAGGCGGAACAAAATTACAGGTGTTCGCACAGCCCTTTTTCCCGGGACCCGCACAGGTCATCGAAGCATATCTTGCCGATGGTGAATATGTGGTACAGAATACCCTTTATTCCCTCAGGCTATACGCAGCAGGATTTTCCAGCGGTGTACTCCTCGGAGTCGGTACAGGCATACTCATAGGCTGGTTCCCGAAAGTATATTACTGGGTCTTCCCGATACTGAAAATAACAGGCGTTGTCCCCGCAGTGGCATGGATGCCCTTTGCACTTACCTTACTGCCCAACTCATTCACAGCAGCTGTGTTCCTCATCGTAATATGCGCATGGTTCCAGATAGCTTTCCTTACTGCCCAGGGCATACAGTCCACACCCAAGCAGAATTATGAAGCCGCAAGGATACTCGGCAGTTCCCAGTTAGGTCTGATATACAACGTTGCCATACCCCACGCTATGCCCGATATCTTCACAGGCATAAGTTCGGCAAATGCTATGGCTTTCACTACCCTCGTCATGAGCGAGATGCTGGGTCAGCCCGGCGGACTGGGTTACTACATAAACCAGTCGAAAGTTTGGAGCGCATATTACAAAGTTCTGGCAGCCATAATCATAATGGCAGTGCTGTTCTCTCTGATTAATTACCTTATAGGACGTATCCGCAAGCGTGCACTGCGCTGGCAGGAAGGAGTGCTGAAAAAATGAGCAGTACCATATCTGTAAATAATGTCAACAGGATATATACCGATGCCGAGGGCAATAAAGTCAACGCTCTTTATAATGTTGACCTTGATATCCGTCCCGGTGAATTCATTTCGATAATAGGACCTTCAGGCTGCGGAAAGACCACACTGCTTCGCCTTATAGCGGGTCTTGATAAACCCCAGTCTGGTGAACTTACCATAGACGGCAGCAAGATAACGGACGTTTCTCCCGAACGCGGATATGTTTTCCAGCAGGGCGGTCTGTTCCCCTGGCTGAATGTTGAGAACAATATCGCCTACGGACTTAAAGCCCGAAAGGTGTACAAGAAAAACATGGACAAGATAAGCAGATATATCTCAATGGTGGGTCTTGACGGATTTGAGAGATCCTATCCCCACCAGATATCAGGCGGAATGGCACAGCGTGTCGCAATAGCAAGAGCACTTATCAACGAACCTAAAGCTCTTCTGCTTGACGAACCTATGGGTGCGCTGGATTCCTTCACCCGTGCCGATCTTCAGGATAAGATACTAGAACTCTGGAAAGAGAACGGTATAACAATGATACTCGTCACCCACGATATCGACGAAGCTATATATCTCAGCGACAGGATAGTCATAATGACACCCCGTCCCGGAAAGATCAGCAAGCTGATCGATGTCGATCTTCCGAGACCCCGTCACCGCGGCGGTTCGGAATTTCTTGCAATGAGAAAATCAATACTCGAGCATTTTGAACTTGCGCAGGCACAGCCTCAGCCCGAGTATATGATATAAGGAAGAAGAATTATCGTGAAAGAAAAAATACGGGATACAGCAGGACTGATATTGTCGCTTCTGCTGACGATCGGATCACTGACTTTTTTCAGAGCCTGTGATTCCGCAGAGGGCAGACATATGGCTTGCCACTGGGCACAGAATGCGGTCACATTGATCGGCATAGTTCTGGTATTACAGTCCTTTATCAAACTTGTAATAAATCAGAAAGGTATAAAAACAGGACTTGCCATCGGTACAGCCACTCTTGCCATAGCGGTCATATTTATACCCGGTACTGCCATAAACCTCTGCATGATGAAGACCATGCGCTGTCACACAGTGTTCCGACCTGCCGTAACGGTAGTATCGTCTCTGCTTGCGATAGTATCAGTTATAGATATCATAACGAATCTTAGAAGATTGGGGAAAGAGAAATGAAACTGAAAACTCTGCCGCTGAAAAATCTAATAAAAAAGCCTTTCAGGACAGGTGCGCTCATACTTATTGCGGCACTAATGACCATCGCACTTTTCGGTGGTTCGGTGGCTTCTGCAAGTATGAAAAACGGTCTTGACAGCCTTGAACAGCGGCTGGGTGCTGATATAATAGTCGTTCCCGAAGAAGCAGAAGCTAAAGTCGAACTTGAAAATATCCTGCTTCAGGGCACCCCGGGTTATTTCTATATGGATAAGTCGTTGGAGGAGCAGATTGCAGCAATAGAGGGTGTTGAACTCACCTCCCCCCAGTACTTCCTCGTTTCTGCAAATGCCGAATGCTGTTCCGTTCAGGTGCAGATAATCGGTTTTGATGAAGAGTCGGATTTCTCAATAAAGCCATGGCTGAAACAATGCTATGACGGTACTCTCGGCGAGAATGAGATAATAGTCGGTTCATCTCTCTCAACAAAAGTCGGTCATACGCTGAAACTCTACGGTGTTGACTGCAAGGCAGTCGGCAAGCTTGATGCAACGGGAACAGGACTTGATACAGCCATCTATACCACCCCCGATACGGTCCGCACACTTATAAAGGCTTCGCAGGAAAAGGGCATAGGCGTTCTCTCGAAGCAAAATCCCGATGATGTGATATCCTCGGTGTATGTAAAAGTCAGGGAGGGCTATGATATATCGGAAGTTGCAGGTGCTATAAATCTTCAATTTGACGGCGTTGAAGCTGTACGCACACGCTCGATGATAACAGGCACCGCCGACAGACTTTCAGCAATTTCTGGCAGTATAGGCATCATCAGGAACGCTGTCTGGATACTTGCGGCAGTGCTGATGACAGCGGCATTTTCCGTACTGGCAGGTGTCCGCAGACGCGAATTTGCAATACTTAGGACAATAGGTTTCTCCCGCAGACAGCTTAGCGCAGAAGTATTTTCCGAAAGCAGTCTGATATGTGCAGGGGGGATAATCGCAGGCATACTGCTGACAGCAGTGACGGTTTTCCCCTTCGGAAGTCTGATAGAACAGCGCACGGGACTGCCGTATCTTTCCCCCGACTTGTTAAGCAATGTCAGATATGCAGTTTTAACAGCCGCGGCAGTTCTGCTGACAGGTGTGATATCCTCCGCATATTCGGCGTACAGACTCAGCCGCGCGGATACGGGAAATATACTCAGAGAGGGTGACTGACATGAATATAAGTGCTGAAAATATAGGAAAAGAATATAGCAAAAAAAGCCGCACTGTCACAGCTGTGCAGACCACATCTGCCAAGTTTGAAAGCGGTAAACTGACAGTCATTTTCGGTCGCTCGGGAAGCGGAAAAACCACACTTCTGAATATCCTTTCGGGTCTGATAAAGCCGACTTCAGGCAGTGTTACATATGACGGAAAAGATATTTTCTCCCTTGATGACAGGGAACTTTCCAAGTTTCGTGCCGGGAATATAGGTTATATCCCTCAGGGTCAGAGTTCGCTTTCAGCACTTACAGTCGCAGAAAATCTGACACTTCCCGGGGCACTTATCGGCAGAGATATTCCCGATGACGAAGTCGAAAAACTGCTGATAACAGTGGGTCTTGCAGATCTGAAAAACGCATACCCGAATGAACTTTCGGGTGGCGAACTCAGAAGACTTGCCATCGCAAGGGCCCTTATAAACAAGCCCTCTGTGATATTTGCCGATGAACCCACAAACGATCTTGACGACGAGAACACAAGGATAGTTTTTGAACTTTTGAAAAAAACAGCAAAGCAGGGAACAGCAGTGATCGCTGTCACCCACGATACA